>Ga0209249_1000355_pt1 | contig 58069 bp, 41 predicted proteins | sample SaaInlV_200m_DNA_4_FD_184653 | JGI IMG/M metagenome (GOLD analysis project Ga0209249, IMG submission 184653) | Marine microbial communities from expanding oxygen minimum zones in the Saanich Inlet - SI037_S3LV_200m_DNA (SPAdes) (version 2) | ecosystem: Environmental > Aquatic > Marine >...
CCGATTTAACAACCAAATGTCGCATACTTTCGTTTTACTCAGCATACTCCTTTGTTGTAGTATCGGCATTAACCATTATAAACTTCGAAATTGCCATGCGGCATTTCAAAGTACAATTGGTATAATTACCAGTGTCGAAATACCATTTCGAAATAACGAGTGTTTGGGCCAAATTATATGTTCTTATTTCGTTAGGTTTTATTTTTAAAATTTCATTTTCGCCAATTCAGCAGGTTTGTTGGAGTTTGAAATCGTTCGCATCCGGAATGAATAATTATATTTTCTTTCCGATAAACGATATTCGTTGTGTGTTCTTGCACCCCAACTGTTATCGCCGCCTAGCCCCATTTGTTTATAGTCGATATTTACCGAAGTAAGGTCGCGTGGTTTTACATCGGTTGTGTGTCGGTTTACCACAGGAATACCTTCAATCTGGCGTCCGTCGGTTCGTTCATCCGATTCAAAATCTTCCATAATATTATGGTGAGCGCTGACTTCTAAAAGTGGCATTCCGCTGAAAAACAAACCCTTGCCTGCGCCATCGGTAATTGTCATCCACCGAACATCGGTTTTGTTCCCGTTTTCCTGAGGTCGCAAATATGCCCAACTTTGGTCGGCAACACTTCCATTGTACAATCCAACAAATGCGCTGGTTTTTCTGTCCCAATACGATTCATGAGGGCCGCGGCCCAGCCAGCTCATTTGATCGAAATTACTGGGCATTACCAGATTCATTCCCATTCGTACTATTTCCGGGAGATTGTCTTTTGTCATTTCGAAATTGTTTTCAACTAGTACATCGCCCGAGCCGTAAATTGTATATCCAGAATTATAAATTGCAATCGCTTCATTTTCCTCATCTACCAAATGAAATTCAAATGCTACTTTAATTTCATTTTTTGCTTTTTGTGAAACCGCAACATTTGCTACTTTTCGTGTTTCACCAGCTTTCCGCCAAACACGGCTACGTTTGTGGAGGTTGTTTCCAAAGTCGTTATCGATTGGTGCACGCCAGAAATTTGGAACTGGGCCAGATTTTAATAATTCAGTTTCCCCATTTTTAAAACTTGAAACTATACCGGCTTTTTTATCAAAAACAATTGAAAATCCTTCGCCAATAATTGTAGCTGAACTTTCATTTTCTTCTAAGTTTAATGCTGCAAATTCAGAATTATCTGTTTTTTGGATAGGGACAAAAATAGGTAGTTTAAATTGTTCAGCAGCCATTTCTGCTCCGGCTTTTACTAAACTCTCATCGTTTTTCAGTTTCGCTTTTACGGTTAAAAAGTATTCAATTCCCGGTTTTGGTTCTACTATAAAATCAATCGTTATTTCTTTCGTTTTGCCTGGAGCTAAATCTAAATCGACAAGTTTCCCATTATCAACAATTTTCCCGTCACCGATAACTTCCCACACAAAATCAAATTCAAAAAGATTTAAAAATGCATATTTATTTTTTATTGAAATCGTACCGTTATTTAAATTAACTTCATCGAAACCAATATTTTGATACACTTTTTTTACTTCGAGGAGATGAGGTTTTACGGTTCGGTCTGGTTCGACAAGCCCGTTATTGCAGAAATTACCGTCTGAAGGAACGGTGTCAGGACCAAAGTCACCACCGTACGCCCAGAATTCTTCTCCGGCTTCGTTAGTTGTGAGTAAACCCTGATCCACCCAATCCCAAATAAAACCACCTTGCAACACATCGTATTTTTCAATTAAATCCCAATAATCCTGAAAGTTGCCAACGCTATTTCCCATTGCGTGTGCATATTCGCATTGGATTAATGGTCGCTCAGGATTTGTTTTGGCATATCTTTCCATGCTTTCCATGCGCGCATACATTGGGCAAAAAATATCGGTGTTGTATTCAAGCCCGGCTCGTTCATACTGAACCGGACGGGTTGGATCGGCAGCTTTAAGGTAATCGTAGGTAGCATAAAAGTTAACGCCATTCCCGGCTTCGTTTCCCAGCGACCATGTAATAATACAAGGTTGATTTTTATCGCGTTCGAACATATTTTTAGTACGATATAAATGTGCTTCTTTCCAAGTTTCATCTTTTGCCAACGACTCTTTTCCGTAACCCATTCCATGCGATTCAACATTTGCCTCATCAACAATATACAAACCGTATTTATTGCAGAGTTCATACCATAACTCAGGTTGTGGATAATGAGATGTGCGGATCGCATTCAGGTTGTTTTCTTTCATAGTTTTAATATCGAGCAACATGGTTTCTTTATCAACTACATGCCCATTAATATCATGATGTTCATGAAGGTTGGCACCTTTCATATACACATATTTCCCGTTAACCAATAAGTTTGCATTTTTAATTTCAACAGTTCGGAAACCAACATCTTGCTTAATTACTTCAACAATTTCATTTTGGTTTTTTAAAGTAATTATTAGCTCATAAAGATTCGGAATTTCTGCCGACCATTTTTTTATTTCCTGTATTTTTGCAGTGAATTGAACATTTCCTTTCCCGGTATTTAATTCTTTCGAAAAGTTGCCAACAGGATTTTCATTTTCATATAAAACTGCTTCTATTACTCCTGATTTTGCATTTTCGCCAATGTTTAAAACGTCGATGTTTAAAGAAAAAATGCCATCTGTGTAGGTTTCGTCTAGACCTGAAATTACACTAAAATCCTGAATTTGTTGTTGACCACGAGCTTTTAAATAAACATCGCGGGTGATACCGCTTAAACGCCAAAAATCCTGATCTTCGAGATAGGATGCATCGCTCCATCGAAATATTTCAACTGCCAGAGAATTTTCCCCGCCATTTAAATATTCCGTGATATTGAATTCTGCCGGCGTTTTACTGTCTTCGCTGTAACCAACAAATTGTTCGTTCACCCAAACATTCATAGCCGAACTAACCGCTCCAAAATGAAGAATAATTTCGTTTCCATCCCAGCCGGCAGGAATTTCGAAAGTACGCTTATACGAACCAACCGGATTATAATGCTCCTGAATTGTGGGAGGTGTTTTTTCGTGAGGAAATTTTACATTGGTATAAATCGGATAATCGTAACCTTCTATTTCCCAGTTTGAAGGAACTTTAATTTCATCCCATTCACGGGTATCAAAATCGTTTTTAAAAAACCAATGCGGCCTTTCCGACGGATTTTGTGCCAAATTAAACTGCCACGTACCATTTAACGATTGCAACATTGGCGATTGCCATTTATCTTCTGTGCGTGCCTGCTCAGCACTTTCAAAAGGAATAAAATGTGCATGTGGGGCTTCTTTATTAATTTGAAAAACACCCTGATCTTGCCAGGGCGGAGGATCATTTTCTTCAAAAGGAACATTTGAATAATCGGTGTACTGATTACACGATATTACAATTACACTCAATAAGATTGTGAAATGCCTGGCGATTAAATTTAGTTTTTTCATGGTAGGTTTAGATTTATTTGTTTATTATCATTTCGTTCAAATAATATTAACGGCTAATTTACAATTTTCACTAAAGATAAATGGCAAGTAATTAATCAAAATGGGGTATAAAATAAACTTATTCTGTTTCTGTTATTTGAACAATTCCGAAATTTTTGATTTTACATCTTCCACATCTGGATTTATATCAAAAATAATTTCCGGTTTTAGGTAAAACAGTTCATTTTCAGCTTTGAATTTTTGTTCACCCCCTCCAGTAATATTCAACATGATAATAGCATCTTTTTCGATTTTTCCATTTTTTGCAGCTTCTATTAATGTAGCTGTTGCAACAGCTGCCGCAGGATGAATATCAATGCCCTCTGTTTTTTCAAATAATTTACCTGCTTTTCTTGCTTCCTCATTGGTTGCCAATAAAACTTCACCGCTTGTATCTTTTAAAGCATCGTACAATCCACCAAAAACAGGATAAGGCGGTTTTCGGTTCGACAATACCTTGGCATCCATTTCTTCAACTTGATTTCGTGCTAACTCCTCGTCAAGCGGAAGCATTGCCCGCGAGTCGGCTTTCCATGCATCGTGAACAGGTGTAAATGGAATATTTTGTGCAATCAGAAGTTTCATTTTTGTATCACCAAATCTACCATCGGCTAACAGACGTAGGTTGCCTTCCCACGCTGCAATTGCACCGGTTCCGCTTCCAATTCCCTGAAAATAATAATCAGGGATTTCCCCAATTGTTGTTGTTGCCGAAAGCATTGTTGTTGACATTCCATCGCGTCGGGCTACATTTTTCGCGCCACCTTCGGGGACAAAACCTTCGAACCCTGCAATAATATTTGATAAATGAATGGCGTCGAAATAGTCGCTGCCGGTGCGGCTGGATACTAATTTCACACAATCGTTTAACGGAGCATCAAACCAAAGTGCATCTAAATTATCTTCGGGTACACAAATAAGTAATGGAATATTATTATCGGAACAAACTTTTGCAAACGACCGCGAAGTGTTTCCTGCTGAAGCCACAACCAGTACATTATCCATTTCAGGAGTCATTCGTCCACAAACTGAATAGGCTTCAGTTTCTTTAAACGAACAGGTATTAAAGGTTGCATTTTTTTCTGGCCAGTAACCACTAAAAGTTATCCAAAGGTTTTTTAAGCCAAGTTCTTTTGCCAATCCTTCGCTTTTGTAGGTTACAGGTGCCGACGAACCTTTTAATGTCCGACTGATTGGCAACCAGTCGGCAAATTTATAAAGTCCCCACGAATTGTCTTTTACTTCAATTTGCGTTTTTTCGTATATGGCCCTGATTAATGTTGGTTCTGTTTCATCGGGCGCTTCCAGCATCCAACCTTTATCTTCAAAGATTTTTCCGGTTTTTACCGATTGAAGTTTATAATTGGTGGGTATAAATTGCTTGCTCATTTTGTTCCTTTAAATTGAAGCACAAAAATAGAAAATGACTTGAGATTTCTATTAAAATGAAGATTAAAAATTTGGCTGTATAAATTACAGTATAGATTAAAATGGTTATTTGTTTTTATTGTAGTTATATTTTTCAACTTTGTTATTGTATAAATTAAACTGATAAAACACAAACCTAAAATAAGATGTATGAACTTCGGATCTAAAACAGTTTTGTTAACCTTTTTTTTGAATATATTGATAACGAATAATGGTAAGGCTCAAAACCCCGGGTTAGGATGGAGTTTTACTTATCCCGGGGATAATTTTACAGATGCGGCAATGCTCGATTTACACTTTTTAAACGATGATATTGCCGGTGAAAAAGGTTTTATAAAACTCTCAGACGATGGTAATTCATTTGTAAACGGATTAAATGAAACCGTACGGTTCTGGAGTATAAATGGAGGTAGCCTGTCACGTAATTTTTCAGATGTAGAAATGGCAGAATATGCCCGGTTTATGGCAAAAATGGGGGTGAATATGATTCGTTTCCATGGTAGCATAAACCCGAAAGGGGAAGGTACAAATATCAAAGATATTGATACTAATGAGGTGAATGCAATTTGGAAAATGGTTGCGACAATGAAAAAAGAGGGTATTTATTCTACCATTTCACCATTTTGGGCACACAATGGCCACATGGGAGGTACTGTTCCTAAAGAATGGGGTATTGAGGACTATTCTGGCACAGATGATTTATGGGGGGTAATGTATTTTAGCGACACCTTAAAACAAGCATATAAATCGTGGATAAAATATCTTTATACCGAAATAAACCCATACACCGGCATTGCACTTAAAGACGATCCTGCTGTTGGAATAATTCAGGTCAAGAATGAAGATGGTATTTTTTGGTGGACCATTCAAAACTTGAAACCAGCAATTAAAAAAATTGTTAAACAAAAATTTTATCACTGGTTAATTAATAAATATGGGGACATAAACGATGCTAAAACTGTCTGGGGAAATGTAGTGCTTGAAGGTGATAATCCCGAAGACGGAGAAATGGATATTTATATAATTTGGTATGCAACAGAAAATCAGACAGGTGCTTTAGATAAACGCTTAACCGATCAAATTCAATTTATGGCAGAAACCCAACGCGATTTTTACAAAGAGATTTACGACTTTTACCGAACGATTGGCTGTAAGCAGCTTATTAATGGGAATAATTGGAAAACTGCAAATGCGTCCCGATTATTAGACACCGAACGCTGGACAAATTCGGTTTGTGAAGTTATTGCGCAAAACCGCTATTACGATCCCGGGCATGTTGGAACAAATAATGGATGGCGTATCGATCCGGGGCATTATTATCAAGGGAAATCGGTATTGCATCAACCAAATAAACTCCCTATAAATATTAAACAACCCGAAGGACACCCAGTAATTGTTACCGAAAGTGGATGGAACCTGCCGCATAAATATCAGGCAGAAGGGCCGTTCCTTATATCAGCATACATGTCGTTAACCGGGATTGACGGTTTTTATTGGTTTGACCCAAGTTCATCAACTTACGATACAAACCCTTATCATACCTGGGCAAACCTAACAGGTGGCCAACATCCACTTTACAGATGGACCTTATCAACTCCTGGCCAGCTTGGTATGTTTCCGGCTAACGCTTTGCTTTACAGAAAAGGATATTTAACAGAAGGTAGTACTTCGGTGTTCGAAGGTCGCAAATTAGTATCTATGTGGGAACGTAAAATCCCAGTTCTTTCCGAAGACCTGGGATTTGATCCCAACCGTGACACACACAATCCGGCTGTTGAAGCAACGGAAATCAGTCCGCTTGCTTATTTAACAGGAAAAGTTTTTGTGAAATACGATACTCAAAACGACAGTAGTGTTATACTTTCAGAATTAAATAATTTAGTTGATTTTGCCGGCAAAAAGGTAAAAAGTTCAACCGGGGAATTGGAGTGGGATTATAAAAATGGTATTTGCGTCATGGATGCACCTTCGGCACAAGGAATTTGTGGTTTTGTAGGCGTCCAAAGAATTTTTGAATTGGGCGATGTCACCATTGAAACGGACAACGAATATGCAGCAATAAACGTTGTTGCAATGGACGAAAGAAGTATTGTAGAATCATCGAAAATCCTTGTTCAGGTAGGGACAGTTTATCAACCTTACTTATGGGCAGAAACTTCTGATGATTTTGAATTGAACGGAAATATGGTGTCCGGCTTCAGAATCGATAATACCGGGAAAATGCCATGGAAATGTGCTAAAACCCTCGTATCCATGAATATCAATAATAGTAGCATAAACCGTGCAACCGTACTTGATGCGGCAGGTTATGCAAAATCTAATATCGACATTCTAAAAACCGGGGGAAACATTCAAATAGATATTCCTGAAGATGCCATGTACTTGATGCTTGAAAATACTTCTTCCACTAAAGAAATAAAAAACAACGGTAGCTTAAATGTTTTCCCAAATCCAAATAATGGAAAGTTTGCCGTAGAAATTCAGGACTATTCAAATCAAAACTATGATTTGGAAATTCGTAACATATTGGGTCAAAAAGTTTGGGAACAAATTGATATTACACAGAAAAGAGTAGAAATTGATTTGCCCAAATGGTATTCAGGATTGATGGTAGTTGCCCTAAAAGAAAATAGTACAATAATCAAAACCAGTAAAATTCAAATAAATTAATCGGAAAGTGTTCTTTTTCGACAATATACTTTTAAATATGAATAAGATGCGTTTTCTTTAAACATGGAAAGAAACATTCGACAATTTTATTAAACTAAACCAAAATAATATGAATTGGAAGAAATTTTTAATCACCGTTTTCAGAGTTGCAATTGGCTGGCACTTTTTATATGAAGGAATTTCAAAACTGGCAATTGGCAATTGGAGTGCGGCAGCTTACCTGACAAATTCAACCGGGCCGTTTTCCGGATTCTATCAATGGATGGGCAATTCTGAAGCACTGATGAATATTGTTGATCCAGTAAATATTGCTGGATTGGTATTAATTGGATTGGGGCTTTTTATTGGTTTGGCTATTCGAGTTTCCTCCGTTTCAGGAGTAATTTTATTGATGCTTTACTATTTTGCTTATCCACCTTTTGGTGGTTCAATAATGGGGCCTGCCGAGGGAAGTCTGTACCTCGTCAACAAAAATTTAATAGAAGCGCTGGCATTAATTGTTTTGCTTTTTGTGAAAGAAAAAGGTTACGGACTTTTTGCCTTAAAAATATTCTCTTTGAAAAAGAAAAATGCTGAACTAAGTGAAGAAAAAAACACAACAGATAATTCTCGCAGGGAAGCATTAAAGAATCTCGCAACTATACCTGCACTTGGAGTTTTAGGGTGGGGTGCGTTTCGCGATTCGCAAAAATTTGGCGTTGATACGCTTTCAGGAGCTACCATACAAATTGGTGGAGCCGATATTAGCGAATTAAAAGGTGAACTTCCGAAAGGCAAAATTGGAGATCACGAAATTAGTAGGTTGGTGCTTGGAGGAAACCTGATTGGTGGCTGGGCTCATTCCAGAGATTTACATTATGTACCTTCCTTGTTCAGGGCATACAATACTGAAAAAAAGATTTTCGAAACACTGATTCTTGCCGAAAAAGCTGGCGTAAATTCAATAAATATTGGTTTCCCGACCAACGATACTTTGGCTAAATACAAAAAAATGACTGGCAGTAAGATCAAAGTTATTTCGCAGGTTCATCCAGACATGGAGAATAATGATTATTATGTAAACATTAACAAGGCCATTGATTTTGGTGTTGATATAATCCAGGTACAAGGGAACTGGTGCGACTGGCTGGTTCGCGATAATAAAATAGATGTTATTGAAAAAATGATGAATAGGATTCGCAACCAGGGTTACATTGCCGGGCTTGCTTCTCACACAGTTGATGCCTTAATTGCTTGCGAGGAGCAAGGAATTATTCCCGATTATTACATGAAAACCATGCACCACGATAAATATTGGTCGGCTCACCCAATAGAAAATCGTGTGGCATTTGAAGTAGATGGTAAAAGGTATCTCGACCACAATCGTTTCCACGATAATCTCTTTTGTTTGTTTCCTGACAAGACCATTGAATTTGTTGAGCGAGCCAAAGTTCCGGTTATGGGATTTAAAGTGCTTGCTGCCGGGGCAATCAAACCCGACGACGGTTTTAACTGGGCCTTTAAAAACGGAGCCGATTTTATTTGTGTTGGGATGTTTGACTTTCAAGTAGTGAACGACGTAAATATTACCATCGATATTCTTGGGAATTTACAAGGGCGTTCAAGAAAATGGTATGGATAATATAAAGTGTGTTTCTGTTTAATTTTATATGAATCAGGGTTTCACATTTTTGTTAGATCGCTGAATATAAAATATATAACTAGCGTAATCCAAACAATAGATTAAGGAAACTTAAAGACAGGCAGTAATTAGGTTTTGTTAAGTTCATCGGAAAAAACGAAATTCCCTTTGTTTTTTGTTAGAGATGTATCAATTTCAATGCCCCTGCTTTTTCAGAAAAAGCTTCAAAAAAGGCAACTACAAAGTATGCTTGGAGATTCAACACCTATCTTTTGCTACAAAATTGACATTGAATTGTATCCGCTTAGAAACAAGTATCTCACATCTTTTCTTGCTTCAATAAAATTCCAAATGATTTATCCATTGTTTTGAACAAATTAAAATAAATCATTCGCCTTTCTTCTGTCAAAAAAAATTTAGTCTTTCCTTAAATAAGACGTATTTCTTTTATAAACTTATGTGAAACATTGTCCATCGGATTTCGTAACAAAAGTTCAAGCATTATTGACAATAATAATTATTGTTTATACTGATCAAGTGCTTACAAAATGCCGATTTCATATAAATGTTTTAATTGGGAGAATAATAAATTCTTATTTTTAATAAATTACTAGTTACAACATATATAACATTAACCAAAAACAAGAATTATGAAGAAAAAATGGCTTCGCTTTATCCGACATGAAAGTTTATGTTTTCTACTCGGAAAGGTAAAACTAACTCTGGCTGTGATAATCACGGTTGGATTCCTGGGACAAACCACCCTGGCTGGTACCGGCACTCAAAAAACTGTAACGGGTACAGTAATTGACGAATCGGGACTGTCACTGCCTGGTGTGGCGGTAATAATAAAAGGGACAACTATTGGTTCAGTAACCGATATCAACGGGAAGTATGAAATACAAGACACCAGCGACGACATGATCCTTATTTTCTCCTTTTTAGGAATGATGACTGTTGAAATGGAAATTGACGGGAAATCGGTAATTGATATCACTATGATCCAGGATTACATTGGTATTGAAGAAGTAGTTTCCATTGGTTACGGTTCTGCGAAAAAAAGCGATTTAACCGGATCCGTTTCAAGGGTTACCGAAGAGATAATTACCGAGCGACAAGGTATTTCCCTGGTTCAATCGCTACAGGGTTCCACCGCGGGCCTGAACGTAGGACAGGTCGATCAGGCGGGAGAAAATCCAAGTATTTCAATTCGTGGAACTACTTCAATCTCAGGCAGCCAAAGCCCTTTAATAGTAGTAGATGGGGTTATTTTCCGCGGAAGTATGATAGATATCAATCCAAATGATATTAAGTCGATTGATATTTTGAAAGACGCCAGCTCGTCGGCCATTTACGGTTCTCAGGCTACAAACGGCGTTATAATTATTACAACCAAATCGGGCGAAAAGACTGACAAGCCAACTATCACCTATACAGGCAGATACACTTTTCAAACCCCTTCAGTGGAGTTTATTCCCGAAAGTCCGGAAGCCCACATTGAAAGGATTACAGCCGGCCATTTCTTCGACAGCCGTACCGAAGAATCAGGTTATCTTGAACCAAATCCTAACTGGGAAGTGGGCAGTTTAATGCGCGATGCTCAACAATTAAGGGCAATTGAAAACAATGTGACCACCGACTGGTACAATATGGTGACAAATAATAATATGAGTACCCAGAATCACAATATTTCTCTGCAACAACGTACAGAGAACAGTGGCTACTTTGTATCGATTGGCTATACTGACCAAGCCGGGTACATGCTGAATGAAGATTATACTCGTTGGAATGCCAGGATCAACCTTGATAACAATATAGCCGAGTGGTTCAAAGTGGGAATTCAGTCGTTTATGACCCTAAGCGATTATTCGGGGCAGGATTTGCCTCTGGGTAACCGATATCGCGACGATTGGTTCGATCCGGCATATTACGAAGATGGTGTTACGCTCAATCCCTTCCCACATGCAGTGGGTATTGCCACTAACTCCATCCTTCTTTCTGAGGCCGACGATTACAACAAGCGTTATAACATTTTTGGGAATATTTACGCCGAATTTAAAATACCTTTTATCAAGGGACTAACGTTCAAACCCAATTTCAACATTAACTATCGTACGGTTAGCTAGTATTGGTTCCGCGACTATGCCAGCAGCTTTATTGGCGAGGGGCGCAAATATGAAGAACGTCGCACCGAAATGACCAATGATTACATTCTGAGCTATGTACGTACTTTTAATAATGTTCATTCGGTAAATGCAACTTTTGTTTATGGGACTGAACAGCGGATGGCCAATTCTACTCAGGCTGATGCTGCCAATTTTGTATCAAAAGAATTGGGATACGATAAACTGGAAGCAGGTGATGCTACTATGCAATCGGTAAACACAGGAGCTTGGGAAGAAGCCTCGCTTTATACCATGGGCCGTGTATTTTATGGATTTAAGCAGAAGTATTTGTTAACGGCTACTATCAGGCGTGATGGATTTTCTGGCTTTTCGGTTGAAAATAAATTTGGTCTCTTCCCATCAGCATCATTGGCGTGGGTTGCATCCGAGGAATCATTCTTGCAGACCGTTAGTTGGCTCGATAACCTGAAAATCCGCGCATCTTACGGAAGCAACGGAAATCGTACCGTTGGACGCTACCAAACATTAGCAAGGGTAGGCGGAGGTTTCAATTACATCGAAGGTAGCCAAACACCGGTTTACACGCAAGGAATTACCGAACTGGCAAGCCCTAACCTCAAATGGGAAACCACTACCGGACTAAATCTGGGTTTAGATTTTGCCGTGATGGACCAGCGGCTTTGGGGAACCTTTGAATACTATAACAACAATACCAAAAACTTGCTTTACAATGTTGACATTCCGGGCATTTCGCGCTTTGAGACTTTTCCTGATAACCTGGGGAAAATCCATAATTATGGTGTTGAAATGACTCTTACCTCTATGAATGTTCGCCGTGGCGATTTCGAATGGCGCAGTTCACTTATTTTTTCATTAAACCGTGATGAACTGGTCGAATTGCTTGGTTTTGATAACGATGAAGATGGCATTGAGGATGATCTGATTTCCGAAAGACTTTTTATCGGAGAGTCGTTGAATGCTATTTACGAATATTATACTTCAGGCGAAATTTGGCAACTTGAAGATTACAATGCAGATGCCATACCGGTTACTGCCGATGTGGGTTCGTACAAAATACTCGACTACAACGAAAATGAAGTCACCGATCCCCTCGACATGCACATCTTGGGAACTTCTGATCCTATGTTCCGAATCGCCATGGAAAACAGCTTCAAGTATAGAGGCTGGAAGTTGTCGTTCTTCATAAATTCCATTCAGGGTAGCGACAGGTTTTATCTGGGAGAAGACGATATGATGTCATTCAACAGTAGAAACGGGACAATGTTTGACAACTATAATTTCCCTGCCGAAAACGATTTATGGACACCCGAAAATCCGGATGCAAGATATCAGCGTATGGGAGTACGGTTATCAAGCGGACTTACAGCTGCACGCTATGTACCACGAAGTTTTGTACGCTTACAGGATGTGAACTTATCATACACATTCGAAAAATCGATACTTGAAAAGATTAATATGCAGGACTTACGTGTGTTCTTTAACGCGAAAAACTTGCTTACCCTGACCAATTGGAACGGTTGGGATCCTGAGACCGGAGCAAAAATAAATACCGGAGGACGACCTGTATTAAGAGGGTACACTTTCGGATTGGAAGTTAAATTTTAACCATAAAAATTAGTCAGATGAAAACGAATATAAAATTACATCAACGTATTATCCATGCCCGAACTTTGTTACTGGCTCTTTTTATTGGCCTGGTCTTCTCGTGCAACGATGAAGAGTACTTGAATGAAGTACCTCTTGATTTTTATGCACCTGAGAACTCATATATTACTTATGAAAATTTTGAAGCCTCTTTATACAATATGTATAAGGTTTTCAGAAGTAATTTTTATGAAACCCGCGACGCTTTTCGTCCACCACGGGTAAATATGACTTGTACTGATATGATTACATACGACCAGAATTCAGCCGATTTTCCGGATTTGATGAACCCACACAGTAATTGGGTTTATACTGCATTTTGGAAACCCTGTTACCAGATTATTTACGATGCCAACGTTATTATTGGTCGTTCGGAGGCCGAAATATCGGAACTGAGCGATGAACAAAAGAACCTGGTTCAGGCTGAAGCGAAATTCTTTAGAGGATACTTTTATAAAATGTTGGCCGATATTCATGGCGGTGTGCCGATTACCTTAGTTGAGACAACCGAACCCAAGCGTGATTATGTTAGAGCATCACGAGATGAGGTATATCAACAAAGTGTGGAAGATTTAAAATTTGCAGCCGAAAATCTGCCTTCTATCACCGCCACCAACGATGCACGGGTGAGCAATCTTACAGCTTATCATGCCCTGGCCGAAGCCTACCTTTGTCTGAAAGACTATGATAATGCTATTGCCGCTGCCAACGTAACCATAAACGATCCGGCAACAGCACTCATGACCGAGCGTTTCGGCGCACGTGTTAACGATAATCCAATTCCTGGTGTACCCTGGGCAGCTGGTGGCGATGTTTACTGGGACCTTTTCCGAAAAGACAATCAAAACCGTTCCTCTGGAAATACCGAATCATTATGGGTTATCCAGTTTGGTTACAACGTTACCGGGGGTGGTGACTCCGGGAACAATAATGGTGGTTACCGATGGGAAACTTGTTCAGCACCTCGTACATGGCGAATCAAAGTGGATGGCAAATCGTTTTTACCAACAGCAAATACTTATTACGGTGGAAGAGGGGCAGGACAGATGAAACCAAGCATTTATTTCTATCATAAAATATGGTACGATAGCGGATGGGACATTGACATTCGTAACGCCGATCACAATATTATCCGCGATTTAATGGTAAACGATCCTAATTCACCACACTTTGGGGAATGGCTGATTAAAGATCAACTGAAAATTTTTAAAACACGAGATGATACTTGTCGTGACTATTTTCATCTTGTAGCAAAAATCTTAAGTATGGGCGACCATCCTTCTGATTTATGGACACCCGATCAAACCGTTCCCGGTAGTATTGTTATGGCAGGTGGCCCGGCCAATACCACCTACGCTAATATTTACCAGATTCGATTGGCTGAAACCTATATGGTAAGAGCCGAGGCATACTTGGGTAAAGGTGATAAAGTAAACGCTGCCAAAGATATTAATTTGATACGAAGTCGTTCGCAAGCACCAGATGTCACACCCGACGAAATAAATATCGATTATATTCTCGACGAACGGGCACGTGAACTTGCTTTTGAGGGAAACCGTATGCAAACCCTTTGCAGGTTAGGCAAATTGGTTGAACGCAATAAACTCTACAATACTCTTAACGACCTTTACAACCACCAAAATTTATGGCCAATCCCTTACAGTGAAATTCAAAAGAACACTGAAGCGGAATTGACACAGAATCCGGGGTATGAATAAATAATAAACTGACAACCAAGTCTTAAAACGATTGATTAGGACTTGGTTGTCAAAAATTTTCAGAAATCTCTTTTTTATTATTTTCATCTTCCAACAGGAAGATAGAATGTGGGTGATAAAAGAAACTCTGCCAGAGTATGATTTTTTTATGCTTCAAAAAATATTTTTTTCAACAGATATTTATGAAAAATTTACAGGATAAAATATTGAAAAACAAAAGGAGTTGCCAATTAGCCATAATAAAATCGCATAAGTCAATTACCGTATTATAGTTTTCCATGTGTGAGTTAATTTAACCTTTCCTAAAGCTATAAAAAACAGAAGATTATTCTCCGGCTTTTAATTTTGCATTAATTCTCTCAGCCACGCATTTTTCGAATGCCTGGCTTAAAGGTCTTCTTACTTTTCAGGAACAAGTGTAACCATAATATGCTCCTTTTTTACAATTCCCCAAAGAATTGGTTTCTCTGAAGATCGATCCCATGCAATTGCTTGTCCGAAAAATCCAACATCATTTTCAGTCCGCATATATTTTAATTTATCCAAATTATCAATTTCCAAAACAAAGGCCTTTTCATGATCATGGCCGGTAGTATATAATAAACCATCGGAGCCCCACGAACCACCCGAACAACTCATATCTCCCCAATTTTCGGTTACTTCCGGTGGAAAAAACCAACTCTTAACTTCAATAAACTTTTTGTTTTTTAATTGATATTTGATTAGTTTGGTTTTTCTATTTTTATCCTTCCCATAAACTGCGTAACACATCCACCACGAACCATCCGAATGTTTGTCGATCCAGGTTAAAGAACCATGTTTACGCGGCATGGGAATTGTTTTTTTGTGTTCGAGCAAATCTTTTTTTACATTCCAAATTTCAACAGTATTATCATTTGGGTCGATGTTGTAGCGTGAATGAGCAACATATAATTTTCCATCAACCACAGTACCGCTGTTCATGTGTTTAAAATGATCAAATGCTTTGGTTTTTGTTTCCGCCTGCCATGTTGCAACTGTTTCGTTTGTTGTTTTTTTGTGCTTGGTAATTTTTGTGTTACTAATTGCGTAATAATAATTCTTATCAACTGCAACTCCCTGATTGGCATCGGAAGAAATTCTTTCTAATACAACATTTTGGGAAACAGTTTTATGATTTTCAATTTTAACCTTGGCCAAATAAATGGCCGTTTTTTCTTCATGAGAAGAATAATAACTGACCCAAAGAATTCCATCGTAATAAACCATTCCTGCATAACTTGTGTCTCCCCCGGACGGGAGTGTAAGTGCCTCGGAAATTTTTCCCGAATGAGGATCAACCCAACAAAGTGAAGTACGCGCCGGATGCCACTCCGGACCATCGTAAAGACGAACTGCTGCAATAAAACGGCCATCGGGAAGTAACAACATATCGGGGCCGCCAATTCGAATACCTAAATCTTTCCAATACCAATTATTGTACGGAGGAAGTGAAACGCCAATCATACCGGTTTTTGATTCCTGATCACGACGCAAAAGACAGTAAGCAGTGTCGTTTTTAAATACAATAGATGTTTCGTTTGGATAGCCATCGATTGACATATTTTCGACCAGTGTTTCAAAATTTCTTCCGTCGGAACTTTTATATAATCTGATTGATTTTTCTTCGCCACAACCATAAGCAATGTTATAAGCAAATTCGTTGTGCCACGTTGTCCGCCAAAGCCAAAAATTTGAGTCGCCAATTTTGTGTTTATCACTCCATGTAAATCCGTCCTTCGAAAACCAGGCAAGCGACTGATGAGTGTGTTTCGATTTGTCATTCAATGCTTCGGCTCCACTCAACATCAATTCACCTTTCGGGGTAACTGTAATTTTTGCATCACGCAAATCTGAATCCGGGGATTTTATTAATGCCGCCGACTCCCATTTTTCACCATCAATAGAAGTAATAACCCTCAAAGCACCATCGGCACTAACATGTTTTTCTCCTTCGCGAAATACACAGAACCAGCGATCCTGAAAACGAATTAAATCGGTAAAAGCATTGTGTGGTGCTTTATCCCAAATCTTTTTTACTTCGATTAGTTTTAAAGAGCCGTCGTTTCCCTGAGCTAACAAATCAAAACTTGTAATAAAACAACTAATGCTTAAAACGCCTGAAATAATCCAAAAACCAATGTTCGACTTTATTTTTTTCATTTAATTCTTTTTCAACTAAAGTAAAAAATATCTTCTGTATCAAAATTATTAAATCTAATTTATTTGGGAAAACTTTGGAAATTAAGATTTTTGCGTTGACCTTTGTTTTGAGTAAACTTTTTAATAAAATCAAAATGAAAAAACCCTTGATTCCAATTTTCAAAGTTTTTCTTTTCATAATCACTTTTACTTCATGTACAATTAATAATTACTATGATTGTTGCAATAATGAAGATGTACAAAACGAAAACTCGGAGAATAATTTTATAGTTATTCAGCCAAATGCAGAAGAAGGCAAAGATGCGTTTATTGAAGATTATCCTTTAAGAGATTATAACAACACCAACTTTGGAACACATGAAGCATTTCAAGCTTCGACCTGGACTGCACAAGGAATTCCGATGATTACAAGGGCAATTATTGATTTTGACTTTACTTTAATCCCTACTCATAAGCAGATTAAATGTGCCAAACTAATTTTATCCCCTGCGGAAAATACTTCGTATGGTACTGGACACTCAAATCGAAGCGGATCAAACGAATTTTTAATTCAGCGCATCACTTCCAAATGGAACGAACAAACAGTAACATGGAACAATCAGCCTGCAATTACAACAAATAGTCAGGTTTTGGTTGCAGGAACCAGTAACACAATGTTAAAATATGAAATTGTTGTCACAAAACTGATTAAAGATATTTTAGAAAATCCATCACAAAGTCACGGATTAATGCTTCGGCTGGTAAATGAAAAATATTATCGCAGAATATTGTTTGCGTCCAGCGATTACGAAGATCCTTCCAAACATCCGAAGTTGGTAATAGAAATTGAATAAACTTTATTCACTCAAATTCCTCAATTCTATAATTTTCGCGATACGATGATTTAATTAGTTGATTTGCTTTTTCATTATCAACAAAACGCTCATCCTCAACATCAAAAAAAAGTTGTTTGTTTCCAACACGATAGGCAATATTTCCAAGATGTATTAAGGTTGCACTCAGATGTCCCTGCTCCACATCCCCGTTTGGTTGCTTGCGCGATCTTATACTTTCAATAAAATTCTTTTGGTGCCATTCGTCAGGAAATATCCCGCCATCCTGTTCTACAATTTCGCCATCGTTTGAAAAAACCTGCCAGCCACCGCCATGACGGCCTAAAAACATTATTCCTTTTGTACCATAAATCTCTGTTCTTGTTGCATTCTGTTTCCAATCGGGGAATTGTGAGTCGTTCATCCGGATTGCGGTCGGGGTCTTTCTCATGTAACTTGTGGCATTTCCACTTTCACAAGTCATTGTATATTCTCCGAAGTCAAAAGTCATTGTTTGAAATTCAGGTGTTTCTCTTTTCGATCCCCAGGCATGGTTTCCTCCCCATCCATAAACTGATTTTGGATGTCCCGGATCGCCTAAAACCATTCTTGCCAAATCCATTACATGACTTGCATCGTCGGCAAGAGTCCCTCCGCTAAAATCCCAAAAATTACCCCAGCCACCACGGCTGGTCATACTATGCACTCCCGGGTTGTACGGACGAAAAGGTGCGTGCCCTAACCATGAATCCCAATCAAGTCCCATTGGAACTTCTTCGTCAGGTTGCACTTGCCATTTACTTCCTTTTAACATATTAAATGATTTAACATGTACCACCTTTCCCAGCTTGCCACTTTTTATATAATCGCATGCTGAAAATCCATAGGGGGCACTCCTGTTTTGAAACCCGATCTGAACAATCCGGTTATACTTTTTAGCAGCTTCAACCATTTTGCGCCCTTCCCAAATATTTGTTGTAGGATTCTTTTCAACATAAACATCTTTCCCCGCCTGGCATGCCCAAACCATTGCCAATGCGTGCCAATGTTCGGGAGTTGAAATCCAGACTGCATCGATATCTTTATCGTCAAAAACCTCTTTCATATTCCGGACATGAGCAGGTTTGTAAGCTAAATTTTTTTCAATTGCGGAAATTGCCCTTGCGGCTTTCACATCGTTAACATCGCACACTGATTTAATCTCAACATTGGAGTTAACTTTACAAGTATTAATAATTGTTGGTGTTCCCCTGTCGCCTGATCCAATAATTGCCAGAATAACTTTGTCGTTGGCTCCCCTGGCTGATGCTGGAAGCACGTTAGGAACACCAAATGTCAATCCGGTAGCCCCAATTAAAGTTTTCCCTATAAAATTTCTTCTTTTCATTTTTATTTGGATTTTGAGTGAAGTAAATATTCTACTGAATTCAACATCGTATTTTTAAAACTTTCAACCTCCCAGTCTTCCCAATGCCCCAGCGAAGTATAAATTGCTTTTCCATATTTGTTCTCATTCAACCAAAACACGGGTTCGGCATCCTGATCGGGAATGGTTCCCAACAATAATACCTGTGCATTGTCAGACCGCAGAGGTTTATTTATGTACAACGAGCCGGAACTTACAAAACCTTGCTGATTAACCCCAACTAACAAGGGGTGGTTTTCCATTCCGGGAACGATTGAAACGGAAGTCCCCTCATCTAAATGTCCATAATGATTATGATAATTACCACCTAAAATTTCCTGGTCAAATTCAGGCCAACCAGACAGAAATTCTGACAATTCCCCTTTAGCCGGAACTGTGCCTACATTTTCACGACGAACATTTCCTTTGGTATCGAAAGCATGGCTTGCAGTGCGGATGCCTAAAACAGGTTTCCCCATAGTAACATAGTTTTTAATCAGAGTCATTTTTTCAGGTTCAAGTGCCCTTCTCCGAATATAAAGAACAGCAAGATCGGCATCATTTAAAATTTGAAGATTCTCAATATTATGACGGCCTTCGCCTTTCATTACAGGTTTACCAATGGCAAATTCACAATTTACATTTTTTGCAATTAATAAATCGTGTGCGAACTCGGGTAGTTTTTGATTAGCACGATACTCCCCCTCGGCAACAATAAAAGCTATTACCGGACGAGTATCGTTTTTAAACCTGAATTGTTTTTCGCCGGTAAAATCGGTTGAAACCATGGTCGGGCATACATATTTTTCAATGTATTCGTGCATCAAACTATTTCCTGTAAAGTGTGACACAAATGGCCACGAAGCAGAATCATACATCGTGTCAGTCATATCGCGCATTAATACAACGTTCATACCAAACCTTGACATATTTCGTAATCCAAAAGAGCGTCCAATAACACACATATTTGTATGGACACCTAAAAGAATAACATTCTTAATCTCCTTTTTAATAAAAAAACTACCTGCTTCAACGCCGGAATCTGTAATGATGTCTCCTTCTAATATTTCAATAGTTTCAATTTGTTTTGTCCATGCTTTTCTGGTTTCACATTGTGGTACATCATCGCATCCCCCACCCGAAATTTTAAACGGCCAGTTTTCGTCTGTTTCGTATTCAAGTTTCCCTTCACCCAGCTTTTTTTCGACTCCCTTTAATTTATATTTTTTTCCTGATTTTCGGGCAGGGTGGTCTTCGTAATAATCCATACAATCGCTTGGGGCATGAACAATCTGTACTCCTTTTTCTCTTGCATTAGATACAATATCATTCATTAAAGGAGCCATTTCTGCTACCCTTCCTGAAGCTCCTTTGCACCAGTGGTCATCCCACATATCGCAAATAATAATTGCGGTTTCCATGCTGTTCCATTCCTGAATTTCATTTACAAGCATGAATGCTCCTTCATCTAATTCAGACGGAATTCTTTTTTGAAGTGATACTTTTATTATTTGTTCTTTTTCATTGCTTTTTGCAAAAACCGTAAACCCGGACAAAACAATTAGAAGTATAATCAGTGGACAGTAATTCAAAGTTTTAGGTTTCATAATTTTGAAGTTATAGTTTTGTAAAATATTCATTTAATCCCAGAATTCCGGTGTATGAAATTACAAGTGAAAAAGCCAATGCCGCAAAAAGGGCAATATTCAAAAATAAATTTGCTTTATGCTCGCCCATTAACGATTTCCGGTTGATTAAAATAATGATTCCGCTAATTACTACAGGCAATATAAAAACGGTTGCAACTTGTGTAGCTATTTGCGCCATAATTGGATTCGCTCCGAGAACTGGTACAACCAAACCCACCAAACAAGCAACAGCAGCCAGTAATTTGAATGTTGGGGATTTAAGATCCATTTTCCCCTGCCTGTAATCGCCGATTAATAGAGGCAGCACCATTAATATTGGAAAAATTGATGAAAGTCCTGCACTCATGGCACCAAACATAAATACAACAACTGCAAATTTTCCTGCAACAGGCTCCAGGGCATAAACCATATCCAACACTTTTGTTACAATTTTGCCTTCGTGAAAAAGCGCCCCGGTTGCTGCTATCATAATTGTTGCACTAATTACAAACAGAAAAATTGCCGAAGTCAGGGCATCCCGCCTTTGATCCTTCATGTTAGATTTTTTCCACCCCTTTTCTTTTACAATTAATGGTCGTACGATAAATGTTGGAGCCGACATTGTAGTACCCACAAAAGCAGCAACCATTAAGTTTCCGCCCGGAGGAATACGGGGAATAAAACCGCGTGCAATTTCAGCCGGGGAGGGAAGTACTATAAACATTGACAAAATAAAAGAGATCCCCATTATTGTAACAAATATGACAAGTAGTTTTTCGAAAAATGAATATTTTCCAACCAACAAAAAGGCATACATTATTACGATTAAAGCGATTGCTATTCCTAAAACCGCCCAATAATTACTCTCATTTATTATCGGGAAGAACAGTCTCACAACTTCGTAAATGGCGTTACTTGTAAGTCCCAGAATACCTGACAAAGCGCTCCACTGACCCATAACAACCCCAATTATTGTTATGACAGCCCAGAACTTGCCCCACTTCAATTTATTTTTGAAACTATTGATTGCGGTATTTCCTGTAACAACGGCAAACCGCCCAAACGACTCCATAAGAATCCATGCAAAAAATGCACTTAAAAAAAGGACCCAAAGCAGTTGTAATCCGTATTGGCTTCCCGATTTAATCATAGATGTTACACTACCAGTTCCGATGGTGTAACCAATACAAAATATGCCAGGTCCAACAGAAAGCAAAAGAAGCCATAATCGTTTGAACAGATTTATCCTCATCACAACAAATTTAAATTTTTAACCGTCCGTCCATATCACTTTTATTTTCAGGTTGAAGCGGAAATTTAACCGGTTTATTATCTCGTGTTGAACGGTAAATGGCAGTAAACAGTTCCACTGTTCTGCGACCATCTTCTCCGGTAACAATTGGCTCAGTGTTATTTTGAATAGCTTGTAAAAAATCTTCGATTTGGCGTTCCATGTAATAAACCATGGGGTCGATGCTGTTAAAATGCGCAGAATCTTCTTCAACCCATTTTGCCAACATTTTTTCTTCGCCCGGCACCGACCAAACATCGTTTATTGGAGGTTCAAGAATATTTGACATCCCAGCGATAAACATTGCGCCGCCATCGGTTTGTACTCCTACCGACGCACCGTTTTCGCCATGTACATGCACTTTTCCGTAAATTCCGGGTTTTTCTGAATTACTTACAATTATATTCCCGATTCCACCATTCTTGAATTTTACGATTGCAACGGCCGTATCTTCTACTTCAATGTACGGATGGTTCAGGTTTTTCCACTGTCCGTAAACTTCATCGATTTCGCCCATAAACCAAAGAAGAATATCCAATTGATGAGGAGCCTGATTTACCAAAACTCCACCGCCTTCCATTTTCCAGGTTCCGCGCCATTCGTCGGCATCGTAATAATCTTTGTCGCGCCAACCCAACATATTTATTGTGCCAAAAACCGGTCGTCCAATTTTACCTGCTTCAATGGCATCTTTTACTCGTTTTACAGGTTCGTACCAACGCCGCTGACTAATTACTCCCAGTTTCACCCCGGCATTTTTACATGCAGTAATAATTGAATCTGAATCTTCTAAAGTCGATGCCAGAGGTTTCTCAACCAAAATATGTGCTCCTGCATTTGCTGCTTCCAAAACAGGTTTTAAATGAAATGGATGAGGAGTACATACAATAACCAAATCAATTTTTTCTTGCTGAATAAGTTCTTTGATATCAGAGTAAAATGGGACTTTGTATTGAGCAGAAAAGTCTTCGGCTGTTTTTGTAGTCCGACTCCAAACTCCAGCAAGTTTTGAGTTAGGCAAATTTTCGATTGCTTTGGCGTGAAGGTGGGCTACTTTTCCGCAGCCGAGAATGGCTATGTTGTAAAGAGAGTCGGAAGTTTGTTGATGTGGTTTCATATTGGTTTACAATTTTGCGGTGCATGGTAGCCCTATTTTCAAACCGCAGACGTGGATGCACCTTATTTTTATATGTTTTTGTTAATCCCCCGGTTGAAACCGGGGGTAATATATTTCAACTTTTAGACAATTAATTTTTCTTTAGTATTGTTTTTCTCTGTTTGGCTTCTTAGAAAAGGTCAAGAACAAGGCTTGCGAAATACTGAAAATAAGGATTTTACTCTTGTAAATGACGTTTTTCAGGATACGCGTAACGCAGTTTTTGGCATTTTATAAGAAGTCAATATTTATGGAACTAAAATCACTTTGTTTAGCCCTGATTCTTTGTTGTAAAGGCGATTAAACCAGTCGGCGCCTTCAGAAAGGGGTGCAACGGCGGAAATCATTTTGTCAACGCTGATTTTGCCGGATGACATTAAGTCAAGTACCAATTCGTATTCGCCGTTTATGGCACAACTTCCCAGCAGCGACAATTCGGTGGTAACTACTTTTTGAAGTGGAATCGTAACTTCCGGTTTTAAATTACCGACCAAAATAGCAGTCCCTCCTTTTCGCAAACTGTTGATGCAAAGATTTACAGTTTCGGAAATGCCAACCACTTCGAAACCAAAATCGGCTCCCCGGTTTTTTGTTAATTCAAATACTTTTTCTGACACTCCTTTTTCTGAACTTTTGAATGTGTGTGTCGCCCCAAATTCCTTTGCGAGTTCCAACTTGTTTTCATCCAAATCGACTGCAATTATTGGATTTGCTCCGGCAATTTGTAGCATCTTCACAACAAAAACACCAACCATTCCTACACCAATAACCACTGCACTTTTTCCGGGTTGAATTTTAGACACATTAACTGCATGTGCTGCAACAGCAACCGGTTCAACCATTGCGGCTTGTTCAAAAGAAACATCAACCGGGAGTTTATATAAAATGTGTGCTGGCATGGAAACGTACTCAGCAAAAGCACCGTGCTTTTTATATTCCATTGGTGAAACACCCAACACTTTTCTGTTATCGCTTAAATTATATCGACCTTTTCGCGTGTACCAATCATCAAGATAATAAATGGTTGAATCGAAAGTAACCCTGTCGCCAATTTGCCAACCCTGAACTTCAGAACCAATTTCAGCAATTTCACCGGAAGCTTCGTGCCCCATTATTAAAGGTGTTTTACGCCGTCCGGTACTTCCGTCCATTCCGTGAACATCGCTACCACAAATTCCACAGGCTTTCACTTTAACCAAAACTTCGTGTGGTTCAATTTTCGGTTTTGGGAAATCGCGGTAGTTTAATTCGTTGTATTCGTCAAGAACGAGTGCTTTCATATTTTGTATATTTATTTAATATCTCCGAACTACTCCCCTCCTGTTTTTAGGAGTGGATCAAGGGGAGGTAATTATCTTTTTAATATCATCAAAAATAAAATCAGGATGATCAAACACATGCAGATTTTCATATCTCAAAACTTTATGTCCCAACTCTTGAAATCGCTTATCTCGCAATCGATCTTTGTTTACCTGGTCTTCTGTAAAATGCGGTTCACCATCCAATTCAATTACAATCTTATATTTAGGACAATAAAAATCTACAATATAATTCTCAATACTTGCCTGACGCCTGAATTTTAAACCAAATGCCTGACGATTTTTAAGAATCGACCATAAAGAAGCTTCTGCAGGTGTTAACCTTTTTCGAAGATTGCGCCTGCGTTCTTTAAGGTAATCAAGGTTTTTTATTTGGTTTTCCCGGTTCATATTTTTACCCCTCACTCCGCTAAACGGCGGAGAGCTCCCCTAAAAACAGGGGAGCAGCTAAGCAATGGTTATTTAAAATTTTCAATTTCAAAAGAATAACTTTCTCCCTCTGTTGTTTCTTGAGAAATTAATTTGCCGGCATAACGCAAATTCAATTTATTACCAATAAGTGATTTTACTTCAACCGAAGCCAATTCTCCATTTTCCCAGGAAATATTAATTTCAAAACCTCCTCTTCCTTTTATTCCTGATATTTTTCCTTTGGAAAGTTCAGATGGAAGTGCAGGAAGAATATCCATATAAAAACCGCCGTTTTCATCACGCAAATGCGATTGCAAAAGCATTTCAGTAATTCCAGATGTTGCACCAAAGTTCCCATCAATCTGGAATGGAGGATGTGCATCAAATAAATTATAATACAATCCACCTTTGTCGCGCATGTCAGTTTCTTGTGTAATTGACGGAACCATCAGATTTTTCAACAATAAAAAAGAGTGATCACCATCGAGCAGCCTTGCCCAGAAGTTTATTTTCCATGCTCTCGACCAGCCCGTTCCGCCATCGCCGCGATGCGAAAGAGTTACCTTGCACGCTTCAGCCAAATCGGGAGTTGTTAAAGGATGAATTTCATTTCCTGGATGCAATCCCCATAAATGCGAAACATGACGGTGCTGATTTTTTGGGTCGTCATTGTCGATTAACCACTCTTGTAATTGTCCGTGTTGACCAATCAAATTGGGTGCAATTTTAGCACGCTTTTCTTTTAGCGATCCTACAAAATCTGCATCAACTCCAAGTACTTCAGCAGCTTCAATTGTATTTCCCAAAAGGTTTCGAATAATCTGGTGATCCATTGTTGGCGCCATAACTAATCCCCCGATTTCGGGACTATTACTCGGTCCGCTAACCAGCCATTCCGGATTTATTGGATCGGGAACAAGATAATCTGCAAAAAATATTGAGGCTTCTTTTAAAATTGGATAGGCTCTGTTTTTCAGAAATTCTTTATCGCCGTTAAATTGATAATGCCACCATAAATGTTGACTTAACCACGCCCCGCCAACCGGCCAGATTCCATGATTTGCATTGTTAATTGGTGCAGCCCCTCTCCATAAATCGGTGTTGTGGTGTGTTACCCAACCGTCGAGATTGTAATGTTCCTTGGCTACTTTTTGTCCGGTAACAGCCAAATCCTCCACCATTTGTATTACCGGGTCTGTCAATTCCGAAAGGTTGGTAATTTCGGCTGGCCAGTAATTCATTTCAGTATTTATATTTATGGTGTATTTGCTGTCCCACGACGGCGAAAGTTTATCGTTCCAAATGCCCTGCAAGTTGGCAGGTTGCGTTCCTTCGCGTGAGGATGAAATCAACAAATATCTACCATATTGAAATAAGAGTGAAACGAGGCTGGGATCTTCATCTTGTTTAAATGAAATCAACCTTTCGTTGGTGGGGCGGTTGGATATTTCCGATTTTCCCAAATCTAAATCTACTCGACTGAAAAGTGATTGGTAATCGGCGAGATGTTCAGATTTTAGTGAGTTGTAACTTTTTCCTTCTAAATCATTTAAATAGTTTTTACAGCGATTGGATGGATTCGCACTAATATCGCTATAATCAACAAAACTGGTTGCAGCCACCAAAATAAGCGTTGCACTTTTAGCATTTACTACTTTTATGGTTTTTTCATCCTGAACAAGTCCGCCACCTTCATTAATAATTTTTAACCGGGCTTCGAAAGTTAGTTTGCTTTCAGGATATGGTTTGCCATCGCGCCCCAACTCTTTTGGGTAATTATTGGCTTTCCCAGTGATAATAATTTCATCGCCATCAACAGATACCTCGTAATTTGAATGCGGCGAATTCATTCCGGCGATAAAATTTAGTGCCCCGTTTTTTGACGATTCAACTCTTACTACAACTGCCTGATCAAGTTCCGACGCAAAAACCTCTCGCTTGAATTTCACCTCATCAACTTCGTAAAAAACAGTTGAAACAGCATCTTCTAAATCTAATTTACGTTGAAAGTTTGTGGCATTTTTATGTCCCGGAAAATCGAGTAAAATGTTTCCAAATGGCTGGTAACAGAGTTGCCCAAATGGTTGTGACATAAAACGTTCATTTCCTAATTGGTGCGCCTCATCCTGTTTTCCATCCCAAAGCAATTGTCGGAGTTCATCAAAAACTTCGTGCGCTCCTTCGTTGGCGTAATCGTGAGGTTGACCTGTCCATAAAGTCTCCTCGTTAAACTGAATGGTTTCCTTTTCAGTTCTGCCATAAACCATTGCTCCCAAACGACCATTTCCCACCGGCAGTGCTTCTGTCCAGTTTGTAGCGGGTTTATCGTACCACAAAACTAACGATGGATTAAATTCCTTTTCAAACTCTTCAACACTATTACATGAGACCTGGGGTAATAAAAGTAAGACTAATATAAAAAGAGAAAGGTTTTTCATTCTGTAAGATTTAGGATTTTCTATTTCCCAAACTTACAAATAATAAGGAACCAATTAAAATATGAAATTGAATTATTTGATGTCAAAAGTAAAATTATCTACACTGAAATAGTAAGGGATTTTTATTCCACTGCTATTTAATCCCAACTTTGTCCCATTTCCTGTAATTGCTCCATTTTTAAAACAGAATCCAACTACCAGTTCTCCGTTTGCTTCTTTTAGTTCAAAAATTTCGCATTTAAAAGTTCCATCAGGATTTACCTTGCTTACAAATGCACGATGCCAGTATGGAGATTTGTTTCCCTTTGAAGCATCGGAAATAACAACACTATGTGCAGTTGAGTTTGATTTAAGTTTTCCTTCTACCAGAATTTGTCCCTTACTTTTATTAAAACTGACATTTACATTTTCCATTTGAACTTTAGGAGTAAAATAACTTTCATTTTCATTACCATCAAACAAAGGATGTTTCCATAAAATTGCCGCTGCAGCTTCACTTAAATATACCCGACTGTCGTTTTCGTAAAACTTTTTATAAGCTTTATTTACAGGACCCATTAACGAATTTCCTAAATCGCGTTCTATTCTGGGACCAATGTGCCCGACGCCAAGTGCATGAGTTAATTCGTGTATAAGTGATTTTAGCAATATCTCTTCAGCAATACCAGAAGCAAAGTCAGCATCTATTTCTATCGGAGCTTCAGCATCTACATAATTTGCAAAACAGGTTCCGCCATTTTGTACATTTCCTCCTCCCCGGCTTCCTCTGTTACGTCTGGGATAATTCAAAATCCACCAAACTTGCTTTTCGTCGCTTATTCCGTATTCACTTTTTGCCCTTTCAACAACTTCTTTTCGAATGCCATTTAGCTTTTGATATCCTTCGAAATCGTAATTTTGCTTTCCTTTTACTACTAAAATATTAGGATAACCTTGTTCATCACGTTCAATTTTCAGAGGATTTTTGCAAGAATATCCCCAGTGATTCATCCATTTTGAAAAAAATGATTCTGCATAATCGGCTACTTGTTTATAACGCTCTTTATATTCTTCAGGCAAAGATTTGTCGGCAGGCGTAAAAAGCACCATTCGAATTTTCATTTCATTTGCAGGATTATTCTTTTCTCCAATATCCTCTATTGCTGATACTTGCGCTGAAATAATTATAAGTACAATAGCAAGGCAAAATAATCGTTTTAAGTTTTTCATAATTCATTTTTCTATACTTAGTTAAAAGAATAAGTGTCGTTTTTAAATTGATAACTCTTTACAACTCCCTTTGTAATTCCAAATTTACCGCTTACTCCCGAAATTGCTCCATTATTAAAACAAAACGTAATGATGAGTTTTCCGGAAGATTCACTCAACTCACTTATTTCGCAATTAAAAGTTCCGTCTTCGGCAACATCTCCAGTAAAGGTTTTTCGCCAATATTCCGATTTATCAGCGTTCGATTCGTTAACTGCAATAACACTATGAGCAGAACTCTCTGAGCTTAATTTACCCGAAATTTGTATGGTATTTTTCTCGCTATCGAATGACGCCTGAAAATTGGCAATTTGAACTGAAGGAGTTGTATTAACTTCATTAAAATTTCCTTCAAATAAAGGATGTTTCCACAATATTGCTGCCGATGCTTTAGTAAGGTAAACCCTGTTATCATCCGGGTATTTTCCATGATAAGCATTATTGGTCGGTCCCATTAACGAATTGCCAAAATTGTCATTTGTTAATGGTCCAATATGAGCAATTCCCAAAGCATGTGTCAACTCGTGAATAATTGCTTTCAATTTAAATTCTGCTGCTGCTCCGGTTGCCAGATTAACATCTCCGGGTTTTATTAGTTCACCTGTATTTGAGGTAAAATTGGCAGAAGACGTACCTCCCCGGAAATTGCCACCACCCCGAAAAGCTTGGCTGGGAGGTCCGGGATAACTTATTATACACCAAGTTTGATTCTCTTCTGAGATGCCAAATTGGTCAATGGCTTTTGGAATTACTTCTTTTGATGCATATCCTAACTCATTATATTCACCACTTGCAGCTGTATGTTCCCCTTTTACTCTCCAAAGTATTGGATAACCATCTTCATCCCTTTTAATTTTCAAAGGGTCTTCGCAAGAATATCCCCAATGATTCAACCATTTTTTGAAAAACCATTCGGTATAATTAATTGCTTCTTTCATTCGCTCTTTATAATCAGCTGGTAATTCAATATTAGAAGGGGTAAACATCACTATTTGTAAGCCTGTCCAGGTTTCGTGTTTTTCAGCAGGATCTTCAAGAATCAGATCATTATCAGGAAGGTCAGTATCCTTTGAGCACGAAAATGCAAAGTTCACCACTAAAAATAGAATTATTAATATTCTTTTTTCCATACCTATAAGTATCTTCTAAACATATCAAAAAATATTGTTTTCCCTTCAGAAATAATTCAAAATAGCATCAGCAAAATTTGGAATTGGAGTATGGCCGTAACCAATATTTAAGGGGTTGCAATAAGTTTTTTGATACTCTATTTGCGCATTCGCAAAAAATCCCATCAGTAATAAACTGGACAAAATCAAAATTCTAAACCTAAGTACCATTTTCATTTTTTTGCGAATTTTTTACTCCACATTTGAGATGAATCCGACACTCTTAAAATATACATTCCGCTTTTTAGGGTCGAACAATTTAATGTTAAATTTGTCTCTTTTTGCTGAATAAAATAGTTACTGTGTTTTTGTCCGTCGATACCATAAACATTAATTTGCGCCGGAAAATGGATACCGGGCAGCGACACATTAATTTGGTTTTTTGCCGGATTGGGATATACCAAAAGTTCCCCTTTTTTTTGCGTTTCTATTACCCCCGAAACAACATCCACTTCATACTGAAATCCAAGCTTGTCAAGCCCTGCTTGCACATCGGTATCCTCCATTACATTCTTCCACAAAAGGCCGGTTCTGTGGTTTTCAATCATAATCACAATTGGTCCCTGATCGATTCCAATATATGCCTCCTGCACCCAATCACGACTGTCGTTGAATGCGTCATAAGGTCCGTATTTCCCGAACAATTCGCTTCCACGTTCTTGGTAAAAATATTTCAGTGCTTTTATCGATTCATCCGGAGTATAAGGCATACTTGCCAGGGCAGCGGTCGGGCTAACTGTGCCATTATCGTTGTCCATGGGTTTGTGGGCAGAGTAACCATCTGGATCGTCGCTGGCTGTTAATCCCCAGCATTTTTCGCTATAATTTTCAAAATTCAGCGGATTATCTTTTGCATATTCATAATGAATTTTTGCCGTATTTACATGTTCCTGCCAATAGTCGGCATATTCATCTTTTAAACCGTGTGGATTAATTCCATGATGTGTGTAATGTATCCAAAAAAGAGGGCCGCCCCAGTTACATGCCAGGTTTATTTCGTATCCATAATAACTTCGATTAGGACTAACAATATTTCCATTTTTTGCCCATCCATTGGTGTAAACTTCTTTTGGAATACCGTGTGTTGGAGAAGAAGCTGCCATAATGTATGTTATCAATGCTTCGTTCCAGCCACCAACTTTCATGTTTTTATCGAAATTGGTATTTGGCGACCAATGCCAGTAAAGCACATTTTCTCCAAAATTCCGGTACCAATCCCAATCTATTTCTTCCCAAAGTTGATCCGCCTTTTCGCGAATTTGAATCGACTTAGAATCGCCACCTGAAAAATAATGTTTTAAGGCAATTAAGGCTTGTGCAACAAACGATGTTTCTACTAAATCGCCACCATCGTCGCCTGGCGAAAAAGCTTGCGTTTTTTTTGTATCAGCATTGTACCAATGCGACCAGGCACCGTGATGGCGATCGCATGTTTCCAGAAATTCCAAAATCATAAGTATCCGGTCTTTTACATCTTCACGTGGCCGGTATTCCCGTTCGTGAGCAACAATCATTGCCATTAATCCAAACCCGGTTGCCCCAGAAGCAGCCGTCCTTCCACTCCCGTTTGAGCGTTCGAGTGCCATGCCAGTGTTTTGATGCGCACCTTCCCAAAAATAGCGGAATGAATATTCCTGCACTAAATCCAATAATTCTTCGTCGGAAAAGTCGCGAATTTCAGCTATCCTTTCATTGGCCTCCGATTCTTTGTTCTGAATAACAGAAACAATCTTATAAATTACACTTGTATTTTTACAGTTTTCAGGAACAAAATCCAAATAGAAGTTTTCCGGGGTTTCTTTACGTAATTCAAAAGTTTGCCCATTATTAAACGAGGCGTAAATGCGATAAAGTAAACCAAAAGTTGGTTGAGTCCAGTTTAATTCTGCGTGGCTATCGTATCCTTTTGCTGAAAAATTGGCAACTGGAGGAACAACATCTACACTTTTAAATGCAGTTATTTCATCAATTAAAATTAGCCTCGAACTGTTGTCGTGTTCCGATTGGTTAAAAATTACTGCCTTTGCCTGCGAATAATCCAGTCCTGCATTGTTTTGAAAAATAGAATCGAGAGGGAAAATTACATGAGTCCATTGACCTGCCGGAATATCATTGTTAAAGTTGGATAAAGCATACAAATCTGAGGTTCCTCCTTCGCAATTTAGACCGATTAGTGGCAGCGCCGATTTGGGTAAACCTGTTTCAGAATAAACATAAAAAGACAATGAATCTAATCCGACAACACTTGCAGATTCCCAACCTTTTCGATGAATTCGTACTTTCCAGTTTCCGTTGACAGACGATTTATAAGAAAATTTTAGAGAATTCGCACCTTTAAAAGCGTTTGTTGAACAGGGTACTTTATCGTTCCATTGTGATGGTGAACCTCCCGGAGGATAAGTGTGTTCGAATGTACTTTGTCCTAAATTGTTTACTTCAACAATTCCCTGATCGTAAAAATTGTTGTCGGTACCCTCGTCAAAAAAATATACTTCCTGCGCATAGGTTGTTGTCGAAATAATAACAAATAAGATTATAAAAACTGCAAAGTACCTTTCAAATTTCATTCAATTTACTGTCTAAAGTTCTTTTATCCAAACATTCCGAAACTGAACCAAACTTGACGCACCTTTTAATTTCCCTGTTTTTGCATCTATTCCACCATGATGTTGAAAACCGATTGGCCCTTCAATATTTAATCCGGGATAAAAAGCATTATTAATTACAACAATCCCATTATTTTTTATTGTAATGAACTCTCCTTTAACGGTAATATCAAAGGCATTCCAAAAACCAACCGGATTATCCTGGTTTGAACTGGGTACTGCAGCTGCGCGCGTTTCGGCCGGTAAATCTTTATTATTCCGAACAGACCATAATTCGCCAGAACCAACCGACCAACACCAAAGATTGGTCTGACCAGCTCCTTTTAAAAGAATGCCGGAATCGGAATTTGGTCCAAGTGGCTCAATTATTTTACCTTCCTCATCGCGCAAATATTCGCCACTTGGAAGAATTGTGGGCAGTTTAAAAAGGTGGTCGCCATATCCTTTAAAGCGCCATTCTACGTGTAATGTAAAATCATTGTATTCTTTTTCCGACCAGAGGTTTTTATCTCCTTCAGCTTCAGAACGGGCATCGTAATCTATTACTCCGTTAATTACACTCCAGTGTCCGTTGTCACCATCTGGTGCTTTCCAGCCAGCCAGGTTTTTGCCATTAAACAGTTGTGTAAAACCTTCTTCTTGAAAAATGCATTTTGCCTGCGAGAAACCAGCACTTGAAGAAATAAAAATTATAAAAACACTTGTAATTAAAGATTTCAAATTTTTCATATTGGTAAATTTTATTGATTTAATAACTGAGTCCACTCCGAAAAGTGTATTACCCCTAAACCCCCTAAGGGGACTTTGAAGAGTTCATTGATTTTCAGCGAGTTCCCCTTTAGGGGTTAGGGGTAAAAGAGCTGAAAAATAATGAACTCGGACTTTTCGGAGCAGACTCATAATTTGAATCAAAAATAAAGTAAATATTCTATTTTACCTGTGAATACGAAAATCCCAATTTTTTCAAACCAACCTGCACATCTTCATTTTTCATAAAAAGATTCCATATTAACCCTGTTCGATGGTTTTCAATCATAACCGGAATTGGTCCCTGATCGATGGCCAGATACCGTGGTAAATACCAACCAGTTGTTTGATTGTAAGCATCGTACGGGCCATATTTACCAACTAAAGAATCGGCTTCGGTGTACAAATACTTTAAAAACTGCATGGATTCTGTTGGAGTGTATGGAAATGAAGAAAGGGCTGCCGTTGGTGAAATTACACCCAAATCACGTTCACCGGGACGATGTCCTGCATAACCATTCATTGAATAGCTTGAGGTAAATCCCCATTGCTTTTCGCCGTAACCTTTGTAACCTTTTGGGTTATCTAAAGAATATTTGTAATGAATTGTTGCATGGTTTTTATTCAACTCCCAATAGTCGGCATATTTATCTGTTAACCCTTTAGGATTTAATCCTAAATAAGAATAGTGCGCCCAGAAAAGTGAGCCAATAGGGTCTTCGTCGTGTTCATAAAAATTGAGAATAGTGTTTAATCCGTAGTAAACGGTATCGTTTGCGATTGCTCCGTTAAGTGCCCAACCTTTATGATATACACTTGGATTAATTGGATGGGTTGGTGACGATGCCGCCAAAACGTACATTATCAAACACTCGTTGTAGCCGCCCACAGGGAAATTCATTTCCCAACCAAAATTTGGCGACCAGTGCCAGTATAAAACATCTTCGCCACATTTGGTGTGCCAATCCCATTCTACTTCTTCCCATAGTTTGGTAATGTCTTTTACCAATTGTTGTTCTTCTTCATTTCCACTTCGATAGTATTCGGCAACTGTTAACAGCCCGTGAATCATAAAAGCTGTTTCCACCAAATCGCCACCATCGTCTTTATTACTAAACGGCCTGACCTTCCCGGTTTCCCCATTTAACCAGTGTGGCCAAACTCCATGAAAACGGTCGGCTTTCCCCAGGTAATCAACAATTTTCTGATACCTTTTTAAGGCTTGTTCGCGGGTTATAAATCTACGTTCAATACCAACTAAAATGGCCATTACACCAAAACCCGATCCACCGAGTGTAATTACATTCTGGTCGTTTTGCGGATAAGAGTTGTCTAAATGAATTCGTTCACGCGCCATTCCTGACGTAGGCTCAGCTCCATCCCAGAAGTACTGAAACGTCTGGTACTGAACCAAATCAAGTAGCGAGTCGGTTAAAATCTTTTCTTCATTTTCAGAGATAGGTAATTGTTTCTTGTTGGAGTGGTTACACGCTGTAAAACCCAGCCCAAAAAGAAAAATTGTAATTATTAAGTTATATGTTTTTTGATTCATAAAGACGTTATTTCTTGTATTTCAGAGTGCAAATTTAATAATTTTAAAAAGAAGGAAACTGGAAGTTTTAAATTATTAGTATTTCCATTTTACTTAAAACTAACTCATTTATTATTAGTTATTAAAGACCTAATTTTAAGCCACATATTCACATTATTGTTTTATAAAATTAGGGGGGATTTGTTCAATTTTTTCATCGCGATTTACGTTTGTGCGCCTATCTTAGAATGAATCTTACTTCAAAAGAAATTGCCCCTCTATTGGGAATTTCGGCACGCAGAGTTGAAAATCACCGTTATCGCCTGCATAAAAAAATAAACCTTGAACACGATGGCAGTTTGGTAACTACCATATCCACAATCTAAATAAATCTACAATATTTAAAACTGCGGATTGAATTAATTTTCACCTTGAAGAGCGACACTATTTGTTTCGTAAAGAATTCCAATATTTATTCCACGAAGTTCCTCTCTCGGGGCGCTGAAGTAGTGTAACATCCTGATAAACTATTGTGTCGGCATTTAATCCGTACGGTAAAACCGTCATTTCTTCGCCTCCATTTTCAACAAAAATTGAGTTTCCAATGCAATTCCAATCCTTCCAGGGGCCGTCCACAATTTTACCCACATTACTTACCGATGCTATATTTAATTTGAACTCTTTACAAACCGGGTTAAAAGCTTTAGTCCAGGTGCTTCCATAAGGATCTGTTTTATTATCGTGATCCGCTTTTACTGCCCAACTGCTAGGCAATAAAATTAAGTCGGCACCCAAATACCCCAGCGACCGGGTTAAAACATGATCTTTTGCATTGGCATCTGCACAAATTAAAAGTCCGATTGTGCCAAATTCAGTTTCGCAAACATTTATTCTGTCACCCTGATCATACAAACCGTGGGCAATACTTAACTCATTAATTTTACGATGTTTTAAAACGAGTTCTCCATTTCGGTTTATTAATACCGCTGAATTAAAAGTACGGTCACCATCTTTTTCAATTATTCCTGCACAAACATAAATTTTATTCATTTTTGCAGCTTTCGCAAGAGTTTGAAATGTAGATCCTAACGGAATCGGTTCGGCTTCGGTTTTAGCTTTTGAATGTGTCCATCCCAAATCCATTGCTTCCGGAAGCAAAATAATGTCAGCTTTGTTTTTTGCTGCCTCTTCAATTCTTTCAACAGCCCGATTTAGATTTTTTTGTTTTTCGCCACCTTCAACCAACATTTGAGCCATGGCTAGTTTGAGCTTGCTTTTTTCTTGAGAATAGCCAGTGAGATTAACCATTAGAGTAAAAATTAAAAGATAGTACGGAATAGATTTCATGACTTATATTTAATCCTTTAAAATTAAGAAAATTAATTATTCACGGATTTGATTTTTTCGAATCAAATACTAAGCAAAATTTCTTCGGGTTTACCAGGGAATCACAATCGGCCAAATTTTCATTTAACAAATCAACCCATTTATTTAATAACTTATACCATCATCAAATTTGAAAAGGGCATAACCTTCTGACTCCAAATATCCCGGAACATCAGATTTATTACTTAAAACAAATTGGGTTGAACTCGGAATAGAAAATGGCATTTTGCCGGTTGGATTAAATTTCCCTGTTAAAACATCTAACAAAGCATCGGTGGTAGTACCAAAAGTTGCCAGAATTGTATTCGCATTGCCGGTATCAATTTCGCTAATTACCCACGGATTACTGAAATTAATGACAATCACTGTTGGCTTTTCTGCTTTAATTTTATTGACATATTCTACGTCAATGTTGTTGTTCGATAATTCAATATTTAATTCAGCACCGGTTGAACCAAAAAGACCGCCAGTCTTGGGTATAAGCCAAAGAATATTTACATCTGCCTCATCAGCTGAATTTACGAATTCCACATCCCAGCTATTTTCTTCGGGTGCTACTATATTATGATGATCCACAGAACCTCTTGCAACCATATATTTTTCAAAATATACTTTTGTTTTGGATTTTAGAGGAAGAACTTTATGCTCATTTTTCAATAAAACGATTGACTTCCGAAAAGCCAGATTTGCACTTTCCTGGAATTGTTCGTTACCAACAATAGATTCAGCTTCTACTACATTCACATAAGGATTTTCAAAAATGCCCAATTCAAATTTTTCTTTCAGAAGCCGGGTAACTGATTCATCGATTCTTGTATCAGCAACCAATCCCATTTTAACCGTTTCTAAAAGTTTAGTTGGGTCGGCAATTCCGGAAAAAATATCAACTCCGGCTTCCAGTGCTTTTTGATAACGTTCATGAATAGAGAGATCTTCCGCTCCCCACGGCATCATGTAAATTGGACCGGTATCGGAATTTATTATTCCCTGAAACCCAAGTTCTCCACGAAGTAAGTCGTTAATTATTCCCTTATTATAGGCAAAAGCAATTTCTTCGTGTTCTGAATTTATTGGCTTGGCATAGTATGGCATAATCGCTGAAGTTCCTGCTTCAATAGCAGCAACAAATGGTTTTAAGTGGTAATCAAACATGTCTCCCGGATAATGCTGGTCTTTCCCCCAATCGAAATGTGGGTCTTGTCCGTCAACTTGAGGGCCGCCACCTGGAAAATGTTTTGTGGTTAAAGCCACCGAATGATTTCCAAGTTTTTCCCCTTGAAATCCAAGAGTAATTTCCCTAATCATGTTGGCAGCCAATTCTGCATTTTCACCAAAAGTACCTTCTGTTCTTCCCCATCGTGGTTCTGTCGCCAAATCAGCCATGTATTGATAACCTTTTCGAATTCCAACAGAAACCCACTCTTTTGCGGCGGTTTCGGCAAATTCGCGGGTAAGTTCAAAATCTCGCATGGCAGCCAAACCCAATTCACCAGGCCATTTTGAAAAGACTGTTTCACCCAAACCAAGGCCTGTGGAATTGTCGATACTAACATGGTTGCGCGGATTAGAAGCCAAAATTACCGGAATTCCCAATCGGGTATTTTCGGCGAGTGCCTGCACTTTATTCGACCATTCTGCTATTGTTTTTGCTTCGGTATTGGCACGCAAAATAAAGTGCCGTAAATGTCTTTCGTTAATTCCTTTTGTTGTTCCTGAAACAAACATTGCGTGAGCTGGAAGTGGTTTGCGAGTAAAAAAATTCAGCTTCATAATTGTCTCCTCTTCTGAAAGGTCACTGGTAATTTTGCCTCCCCTTCCTCCGGGAATACCCGTCATTGAACTGCCACCCATGTTAATGGTACTAATAAGCATAAATCCAACTTTTTCTTCCAGCGTCATTTGCGACAACAAATTGCCAACCCGCTCGTCAATCGACAAACGCCAATCTTCATAATTATCAAGCTCACCATTTTTATTCAAATCTTTAAACTGATAATCATCAATATTTAAGATTTCTGCCGAACGAACACCTAGAACGGCTTGTTCGTATTTTTGTTTTTGGGTGCACGAACTAATAGTTAAAACAAAAATTACAATGGGGACTATTTTTAAAAGTTTTAGAATGTTTTTCATTTCAATCAGATTTATAGGTTTAAAAAAAATGAATTTTCAAATTAAACTATACTCGAAAAGATTAATCCCGAAACGAGCACCAAAAATTTGGGCGACTGCTATTGCAACTAATATTAAAACCATTAACACCAATAAAAAGATAACAGATATTTTTCTCCAGTTTTTAACACGCTTTTTAAATAGAAGCCAGATAAACCACATTGTAGAAGCCAGCAATAAAACAATAAATGGTTTTATTAGCCAGCGTAAAAAGGTTATTGCAAAAGAAATGGCCGCACTTTTTTCGTACATCCAAACTACAGAATGAGAATAAGTTTTTTCATTTTTTTGACCGACAGCTTTAACTCTGTTATTTCCTTTTAACAACGAAATATTTTCCCAAACAAGTGTGGCATTTTCTCCGGTTTGTGTGCCAGCAGATTTGCCATTTACAAATAATTCAACATTTTCGAGATTTGAATAAATTTTAACTTTTATTTTATCTTTCTCGCGAATAGCAAACCGTGAGTTGCATATTCGAATTACAGGTTCTTCACTCCAATTTGCCTTGTAAAAATAGAAGACATCCTTTTTCCTTTTGCGATCGTAGCTTACCATTCCCTTGTCATTAATTCCAATAGCATCGCCTTCGCGCCTGAAATGCGAACCAAAATCAAACATATTCCACACAAAACTTCCCCAAACAAAAGGGCGATCGTTTATGGCTTTCCAGTTGCCTTCGTGAACTGTTGCCTGAAATTCTTCGGGATGCCATTCATGGAAAAAGGGAAAGGGTCTTCTAATTTTCTCTTCGTGCTGATTGGTACTGCCACCCGCACCATATTCCGAAACTCCAATTTTATATGCAGGTTCTTCTTTATGGATTCTGTCAAGAAAATCTCCTAATTTATCTGGTTTACTATAGTACCATCCATAGTATTGATTCCAGGCAATCATTTCAGGAATTTTATGAAGCGGGTCAGCACTTCTTGTAACAAACGTTGCTGCAACAGTTGGGCGGCTTGGGTCTTCTTCAATTGCCAACTGGTGAAGGTCGGTAATAATACTTGTTAACGTGGAATCGTATTTCATTCCAATCTCGTTGTACAAGCCCCAAAACAATATTGAAGGGTGATTGTAGTTTTGTCTTATTAATTCCTGTAATTGCTGTTTTGCATTCTTCTGAAATTCTTCGGAATCGTGAAACCCTTGTTGATCGCTTCCAACAAAAGGAATCTCGGCCCAAACAATCATTCCACTTGTGTCAGCCAGGGAATAAAAAAAATCTGAATGTTGGTAATGAGCTAATCTAATTCCATTGGCACCCATTTCTTTAATAAGCTCCATGTCAATCCTATGATGTTTGCTTTTTAATGCAGAAGCCACGCCAGCAAAATCGTTATGACGGCTTACTCCTTTTATTTTTACATGCTCGCCATTCAAATAAAATCCTTTTTCAGCGTCAGTGCTGTAGTATCTTATTCCAAGTGGCTGAGTTACTTCATCGAGAACTTTACCATCTTCTTTAAGTTGTACTACTACAGAATATAAATACGGATTTTCAATTCCATTCCAAAGATGTGGATTTTGAATATTGATTGGAATTACCGTTTGTTTTGTTTCAAAAGCATTTACTAAAAGAGATGAAACACCCGATTGAACAATATTTCCGCTGGCATCTTTAATTGTTGCTTCAATCTCAAAATTTTCATTGTTGGATTTGCCATTTGAAATTTTGCTTATCACTTCAATTTCAGCACTTTCTTTCGAAACATTTTTTTGAACAAGGAACATTCCCGGAGAAGCAAAATCAAGTGGAGTGATACATGCTTTTTCGGTAATTAGTAATTCAACCGGGCGATAAATACCTCCATAAATATTAAAATCACCGCCAAGAGGCAAAACATCTTCCGTTTCAGAATTATCAACTTTTACCTCTAAAATATTTTCTTCATCAAAATTAACAGCATTAGTAATTTCAAATACAAATGCAGAATATCCACCTCGATGTTGCCCAATGTATTTTCCGTTTATCGAAACATCTGCCACAGTTTGAGCACCTTCAAACTTTAAGAATAATCTTTTGTTAAAAAGAGAATTGTCAACAAAATAATTTTTAGTATAAATGCCTTTGCCTTGGTAATACTTATAACCCTGAGCTGCATCATGTGAATTCCATGTGTGTGGCAAATTCACCTTTTTGTTAATCGATTCCTCCCAAATTGAAGAACCTTTAAAATTCCAATCTTTGATTAACGAAATGGTTTGTCTTTGTCCGGCTGCAGGCAAAATTAAACAGACCAATAAAACCGAAACCAATAATTTATGAATTCTTTTCATGAGTATGATTTTTTTGAAACGCAATTATTCTTAGAGTGCTTTTCACTCAAAAATAATATTCAAATATAATGCGAAAAAGAGGAATAAAAGTCCCACCCGATTAGTTGGAACCTATAAAGCTGTGTGTATCTTTTTAATCGAATTCAGGTAATTAATATTGATTCTGATTTTTTATATGAGGTTGGAGTGTGCCCTGTTTCCTCTTTGAAAATCCGGTTAAAAGAAGTTTTCGAATTAAAGCCACATTCAAAAGCAATTCCTAAAACTGAAAAATGGTTGAAATCAGGATTGTTAATCATCTGTTTTACTTCTTCGATGCGAAATTCGTTTATAATCTTGTAAAAATTCTTTTGTTTACCAATATTAAATGTCTGCGATAATTTTTGCCTTGAAATACTTAAATCTTCTGCCATCATTTGCAAACTATATTCCGGATTTAGAAATGGTTTTTTACTTTTCAAATAGCTAAAAACAGTATTATTAAGAACTTCAATTTGTTTTTTATTTAATGCTGAATTTGAATATTTGGCCTCAGTATTACCAATTATTTTTTCTCGATTTTGCTTTTTTGAATTATATATAACAGATTGATTTATTCCGAAAAAGACCATTATAAAAGTGAAAATAGTGAGATTGGTAAAAAGTATTGGGAACTTAATAATATTCGTATCAAACACTTTTTCGAAGGAAGAAACGAACAGTTGAGCCACAAAAAAGAGTAGAAATATGAGAACTACAAAAATCAACCAGTTTAAAGTATTTTTTGATGTATAGTTTGAAAAATAAAACGGTATATTTTTCCTGTGTATTAAAATAAGTTTCACACTGAAAATCCAATAAATAAACGTCGAGATTATTAATAAAATAAAATAGATTTTGTTGTAAATGAATGGTGGATTTTCGGTTAAAATTGAAGAGCTTGACACGGAAACGGCATTAATTGTTGACCGATGAATACTAATTAGTATTAAGGGTATTATATGCCAAAAATGATTCAATTTAAGCTTGAAGTCTTCAATGGTTAGTGAGCTTACATAAAAATATAATAACGGTCCAAACAAAAAAATAAGGGGGAAAATCCCCGGTTTAAAATAATTTACAACCTCGAAGGGAAGTAATTGGGCACCAAGAAAGACTGCGATTATGGAAAGCCAAATGGTTAAAAACGTAAAACATAAATGGCGCGGACGTTTTGAAATAAAAATTAGTATTCCAAAAAGTGCTTGTACAAACCCTATAATTACAATCCACTCAGCCATATAAAAAGGTTAATCGAGCTTTTGACTCACACCCACAAAATAAGTTTAATTAAAAGCAATTACAAATTTACTCCTCTTTTGGCGTCAACCTCAAAACTGTTCCGGGTTTATTCAGTACTACATAAATAACATCGTTTGGTCCGCTCTCTATGAAGAATAGAATAGTGCGCAAAAACAATTACTATTTATGATTTTATGTATAAAAAGTGTTATTCAGCATTTATATTGATTTTAAACGAAGGCTGTTTTGCTTTCATATGAAAACTCGTTAAATTTACTTCTAAAAAAATAAGATAATTTATCGTACATGATTTTTAATATTCAACGATATTCTACACACGATGGCAAGGGCATTAGAACCCTGATTTTTTATAAAGGTTGTCCGCTTCGTTGCCAATGGTGCAGTAACCCTGAAAGTCAGTCTTTCAATTATAGCGTTATATACGACAAAAAAAATTGCAAAAACTTTGGAGATTGTACTAAAGTAAATAAAGCTATAATCAGAATAAACAATAATGGAATTCAGATAAATCGGGAACTTTTGCAAAATCCGGAAAATCTCAGAAATATTTGCGCATCAAAAGCATTAACGGTATCGGGAGAATCTAAAAGCGTTCATGAACTTTTAGCAGAAATAGAAAAAGACACTCTTTTTTACCGGAATGATGGAGGTGTAACACTTTCTGGTGGGGAGCCACTTTCACAGGAAGAAAATATAATTGAATTGTTGAAAGAACTCGAAGTAAGAAACATAAAAGTAAACATTGAAACAACACTTCATGTGAACTGGGAAAAAGTGGAAAGAAGTATTGGATTCATAGAAACTTTTCTGGTAGATTTAAAACATACCGATAAAAATAAGTTCAAAACTTTTACCCATGGCGAAGCGGAACTGGTTATGAAAAATCTTAAAAAACTTACAGATTCCGGTTCACATGTAATTGTTCGCATTCCGGTAATCCCTAGTTTTAATCATTCTGAAAATGAAATGAAACAAATAATTGATTTTGTCTATTCACTAAAAAATGTCAATGAGATTCATTTTCTACCTTACCATACTTTCGGAGTTGAAAAATACAAAATGTTGGGTATGGATTACATTTTCGGGAACCAAGAACAAGTTGAGGATTTAGAAATCACCAAATATATTCAATACGCACAATTAAAAGGATTCGAAACAAAGATTGGAGGTTAAGATGATAATTGAAAAAAAGCAGTCAAAAATAACTGAAAGAATAGCATTTTTACGAGAAAAGGTATTGAACTCAAAACCATCGGTTTGCACCGAAAGGGCAAAGTTTTATACTGAAATATATCGGGGAAATGAGGATAAACCAATAATTATAAAACGGGCACTTGCACTTGAAAAGACTCTGAAAGAGATGACCATTTTCATCGACGAAGGAGAATTAATTGTTGGCAATCAGTCGTCGCAAAATAGGGCAGCTCCCATTTTTCCGGAATATGCCGTTGATTGGTTGCCCCTGGAAATGAATGAACTGGATAAACGGCCGGGAGATGCTTTTTTTATTACAGAAGAATATAAAGAGGAGCTGGTTGAAATTGCAAAATGGTGGAAAGGAAAAGTTTTATGGGATCGTGGCAGAGCTTTAATGTCACAAGAATTGCGCGATTTACAAGATTCAGCAATTATTAAAGCTACCGGCAACCTCACGTCGGGAGATGCACATATTGCAGTTGATTTTTATAAAATATTATCAGTCGGATTGAGTGGTTATTTTGAAGAAATCAATCAGTATCATAAACAAGTAAAAAGATTCGAAAAGGACGGAATAAAAAAAAATCATTTTTATACGGCTCTAACAATTTCCATTAAAGCATTTCAGACTTTTATCCGAAGATACAAAGATTTGGCTCTCTCAATCAGCAAAAAAGAACAGAACAAGTTACGAGAACAGGAACTCCTTTTAATCGCCAACAATTGTGAAGTAATTGCAGAAAAACCGCCTCAAAATTTTTATCAGGCTTTGCAGCTTGTTTATTTTGTGCAGCTTGTACTTCAAATTGAAAGTAACGGCCATTCAGTATCGTTGGGAAGAATGGATCAGTATCTATTCCCCTTTTATCAGAAAGATAAAACTACAGGAAATATTTCTGATGATTTTGTTTCAGAGTTATTGGAAAATACATGGATAAAATTGCTTTCCATAAATAAAATCCGTCCCTGGTCGCACACTCGTTTTTCAGCGGGAGGCCCACTTTACCAGAACGTTACTATTGGCGGACAAACAACAGATAGGCAGGATGCAGTAAATGATTTAAGTTATCTTATTCTCGATTCGGTGGGAAAAATGAAACTCACTCAACCAAATCTGTCTGTAAGATTTCATAAAAATATAAACAATAAATTTATGATAAAGTGCATGCGGATTATAGAAAAAGGATTTGGGATGCCCTCTTTTAATAACGATGAAATTGTGATTCCGGAACTTATTAAACTTGGTGTTGAGCCGGAAGATGCTTATAATTTTTCAGCCATTGGATGTATCGAAATTGCTGTACCCGGGAAATGGGGTTATCGTTGTACTGGTATGAGTTTTCTGAACCTGATGCGGGTTTTTCTGGCTTCGTTGTACAACGGACTCGACAAACAGTCGGGGATAGTATTTCAGGAAGGTATTGGAAATTTTACTGAATTCGATTCTTTTGATGAAGTTTTTAATTCGTGGCAACACCAGATAAAATATTACACACAAAAAACGGTAGAAATAGATACCGCAGTTGATACTGCCCTCGAAGAAAATGTTCCGGATATACTTTGCTCTGCTTTTGTTGATAGTTGTATTCCGCGGGGAAAAACCATAAAGGAGGGCGGATCGAAATACGATTTTATTTCAGGTCTTCAGGTAGGAATTGCGAATTTAGGGAATTCAATGGCCGCCATTAAAAAACTGATTTTCGAAGAAAAAAGAATAACGAAAGAACAGCTCATTGAAGTTATTGAAAACAACTTTGAAGGAAAAGAAGGTGAAAAAATCAGACAATTGTTATTGAATTTTGCACCTAAATATGGAAATGATGATGATTATGTGGATCTCCTTTTAAAAGATGCCTACATGGAATTTATCGACGAACTTGAAAATTATCATACTACACGAAATAACCGCGGACCCATCGGATGCAAATATTATGCTGGAACCTCCAGTATTTCGGCTAACGTTCCCAGCGGGGCTGTTGTTCCGGCAACACCTGATGGAAGAAAAGCATTTACCCCGGTTGCTGAAGGAAGTTCACCATCGTCGGGAACGGATACGTTGGGCCCGACTGCTGTTTTTAAATCTGTATCGAAGTTGCCCACAGATAAGATTATGGGCGGCGTACTCCTGAATCAAAAATTATCTCCTGCTACCATTCAAAAAGATTCTGATAAACAAAAATTGATTTCGATAGTCAGAACTTTTTTCAAAGATTTGAAAGGCTCGCATGTTCAGTACAACATTGTTTCAAAGGAAACATTGCTAGCCGCCAAAAAGAATCCCGAAAATCACAGAGATCTGATTGTAAGGGTGGCCGGATATTCTGCTTTTTTCACTACCTTATCACCCGATACTCAAGATGATATTATTGCAAGAACCGAGCATTCACTAAATTTTTAAATGATGAAAAAATTACTTTGCGGAGTCGATATTGGTGGTACCAAATGTTCCATTGTTCTGGTTAATGTTGAAGGACAAATAATTGACAAAATCCATACTTGTGCGCATGTTGACAGAAACGAAGAAGACCTGGTTAAACTTGTAGCCGAAAACATAAAAGAAATAATCAAAAGAAACGATTTTCAGGAATCAGACCTTTTGGGAATCGGAATGGGTTGTGCCGGTCATATCCGTTTTCGCGATGGTACAATTATTACAACTTCCAACCTGAAAGGTTTTAAAAATTATCCCCTTCGCGATGCTGTCCAATCCTATTTCAAAATACCTGTAGTTTTGGATAATGATGCCAATGCTCAGGCTTTTGGTGAATTTAAATTTGGTGCCGGAAAAGGTTTTAACGACATGGTTTTTCTCACTATTAGCACAGGAATTGGTGCCGGAATTATCATTAATAAAAAACTGTACAGAGGTGTTACAGGAACCGCCGGTGAATTTGGCCACACAATTGTAGAACCAAACAGCGAGCTGACATGTACTTGTGGAAACCGTGGCTGTTTGATGGCATGTGCCTGTGGAATGGCACTTCCCTACCTTTTTGAACAAAAAATAAAGGAAGGTAAAAAAAGCAAACTTAATCTTCCATCAAATTTTAACCTGTCGAAATTAAGTGGTCAACATTTGAAAAAAGGCCTTGAAATAGATGATCCGGTTTCCAAAGAAATTATTTTAGACAGCGGGTATTATGTAGGATTAGGAATTTATAATATTTTTCAAACTTTAAATCCGCCACTTATTGTTTTGGGTGGTGGACTTACGAACTGGGGAGATTTTTATCTTGATAAAATAAAATCGACTTTTTACGAATTAGCCCGCGATATGATTTTCGATCCCATTGAAATAGTAATCTCAAATATTGGTGCCGATGCCGGAGTTATTGGAGCTGCCGCTTTAACATTGGAATAATGATAAATAATCGACAAAATAAAATTCTGGAAATTTTAGAAAAAAACGATCAGACTTCTGTAATTGAGCTCACTGAAAAACTAAATGTTTCATCGGTTACCATCAGGCAGGATTTGAATTTTTTAGCAACTGAGGGTCTTTTGAAACGTGTTCATGGCGGCGCCGTGCTAAAAGATGCGGATGATTTGACCAACAGGCTGGGTGTGAATTATGAAAAAAAACTCAGGATTGCCAAAAAGGTGGCAACTTTTGTAAATGAAGGGGAAACAATTCTTATCGAGTCAGGCTCGGTAAATGTACTTCTGGCACGGGAACTTTTAAAAATTAAAAAGGTTACAATCATTACCACAAATGTTTACATCGCCCGGCAATTCAGAAAAAACGAACAAGCCAATATTATTATTCTGGGTGGTATTTATCAACACGACAGTGAAACTCTGGTGGGAAAAATTACCAAAACCTGCATTGAGCAAATAAATATTGATAAAGCTTTTATTGGAATTGACGGATATGAAACTGACTCTGGATTTACATTGTACGATCTTTTCAGAGCGGAAATTTCAAGTTACATCATTCAAAAAGCAAAGGATGTTTTTATTGTTTCCGATTCAAGCAAGTTTGGTAAAACCGAACTTACAAATATTTGCTACACAGCAGATATTCAACACATTGCTACTAACAATGAACTTGATGTTCATTTTCAAAACGAATTTAATAATGCGGGGGTCGATTTGATTTTAGCTTAATCTATTTATGGTTTCTAGATAAAATTGTAGTTCATAATGGTTGTCCTATCTGTAAAATCAAAACATTTTTGAGGGAAAACATTTTCTACTAATCTGTTTTTGGTGTCAACCTCAAAACCGTTCCAGGTTTATTCAACACAACATAAATAGCACCGTTGGGTCCAGTTGAAACATCTCGAACCCGTCCCTGTCCTTTTACAATTATTTCCTGATGCATTACTCTATTGTTTTCAATATCAAGCAAGCGAACTTCTTCATATTTTAAAGCACCCACCAGCAATTTGTTTTTCCATTTTTTGAATAAGTCCCCGGAATAATAATCCAGTCCACAAACTGCTGTTGAAGGTTTCCAATATAAAATGGGTTGTTCCAACCCGGGTTTATGTGTTAAATCCGTTATAACTGTTCCATTATAATTTAGACCATAAGTAATTACAGGCCAACCATAATTTTTGCCGGCTTTAATTAAATTAAGTTCATCGCCACCCATTGGTCCGTGTTCGGTTACCCAAAGTTGTCCTGTTTTGGGGTGAATTGCCATTCCCTGGATATTCCTGTTTCCCAGCGAAAAAATAGATTTTATGGCAGCCTCTTCATCTATAAATGGATTGGTTTCCGGAATAGATCCATCTTTATTAATACGATGCACTTTCCCATTAGGGCGGGTAAAATCTTGTGCATGTTCGCTGGTTCCACGGTCACCAATTGTAAAATAAAGATACCCTGCCGGATCGAATACTATTCGGCAACCATAATGATGACGGGTTGTTCGGTAAGTTTCGTGAGGTGCTTCAAAAATAATTTCGCTGTCTGTCCATGTATTATTTTTAATTTTTCCACGCTCTAAACGGGTCATTGCAGGAGGACGCTTCCCTTCGATAATGTGCTCTAGTACATGACTATACGCCAAATAAATCCAACCATTTTCATAGTAATCTGGGTCAATTGCAACATCCAACAAACCGCCTTGTCCTTCATTCAAAACTTTTGGAATATTTTTTACCGGCTCTGTTTGTAATTTTCCATTTGTTACAACGCGCAATCTTCCCGGACGCTCTGTAATTAAAGCAGTAGTTGCATCAATAAAATCAATTGCCCACGGAACCTCAAGCCCTTCTGCAAAAATTTCAACATTTACATCGTAGTCTAAAGTTTCCAACATTTTTGCAATTGGAGGTTTTTCAGCACCAACCTTTTTTTCCGATTCACGAATGTATTTCATAATTTCGCGAATCTCAGTATCCTCTAATACTTTCTCATATGACGGCATTCCTAAGTGTGCTATTCCAAATTTTATATTGCGAAACAAGTAGCCGTCTTCAGCACCAAATTGCCAAATACCATCGATTAAACTTGTGGCATTTCCACCCTTTAAATCGGCACCATGGCACTGGGCGCAATTTTGCTGGTAGAGAGCTGCACCGTTTTGTGCATTTGTTTTCAAAAAAGAAACTAAGAAAAGAGTTATAAGAAAAAGATAATTGAATTTGCGAATTTTAGATGTCATTGCTTTAGATTTAGTTTACACAACAATTTAAGGAATTTTGGAAGAATTTGTTCAATCGAAGTAACATTTTATTTCCCTTATTTCACCAAAACTAAAATTTGAACTATTATTAAGGTTTTCAGTTGAATCAGTTATAAGTAATTTCATTTGCCCTTTTAATTCACATATCTATAATTTATACCAAGGCATAGCGCTTCACCCCTAAATATGTACTCTTGCCCCATTTTTTTGGTATTCCAGATAATCATAACAATTTTTGGCAACAATTTAAAACCAACTGAAACTAATCCGGAATATTATGGATGAAATCTATTTCAGTTAAACATTATTTTTTGATAATAAAACAGTACGCTTTATGAAAGTCTTTCCTATTCTTTTACTATTCTCAATATTTTTTTCTACCCTTTTTGCGCAACAAAGTCCTCCCGAAATTAAAAAGAAAGCACTACGGAAAGATGCAATTAATGTGTATATGAATGCGGACAGTTATATGAAAACAGAAGTTCCGTTTATTAATTATGTCAGGGACATACAAGATGCAGATCTGGTTGTACTTGGTACCTTTCAATCTACGGGCTCCGGTGGAGGAGAATACACGTTTTTTGTTGAAGGATATAAAAAGTTTGCTGGAGTAAAAGATACCGTGAGCTTTTATACTTATCCGGATGAAACCGATGAAGCAGTGCGACAAAAGGGCGTACGAACTTTAAAAATGGGATTGATGAGATACATGATAAATACTCCTTTGGCGGAGTTTATCGATATTCAGTTTACGGAACCCATTGCTGAAGAAGTTTCTACCGACAAATGGAACAATTGGGTATTTACGACAAGTTTACGCGGAACTTTACAAGGTCAGCAGTCAGCTGATTCCCGAAGCTTAAATACTTCTTTTAATGCCGGAAGAACAACGGCTGACTGGAAAATTAGCAGCGGACTTTACCACAACACTTCAACAACTGAATACAATTATGGTGATGTAAATGCTAGTGATAAAAAAGAAGAGAGCAGAATTTATGGAGATATAGTAAAAAGTCTCGGCGGCCATTGGGCTCTTGGTGCTTCATCAGATATTTTCAAATCAATTTATTCAAATTACGACATGGGTTTTGTAGTAGGCCCGGCCATAGAATACGATATTTTTCCATATTCAGAATCTACAAGAAGAATTTTTCGGATTTTTTATGTTTTAAATTATGGCCATAACAACTATGCCGATACAACTGTATTTTTAAAAACAAAAGAATCTCTTTGGTCTCAACGCCTCGAAACTTCATACACCTCTTTTCAACAGTGGGGAACCATTAACTTAACGGCAGGATGGAGAAATTATTTACACGATTTTTCCCTGAATCGTTTCTCGCTTGGAGCCTATATTAGCATAAAAGTAGCCAAGGGACTCACATTCGACATGCACGGGGGCTATGCTTTTATTCACGACCAAATTTCATTACGAAAAGGGAGTGCAAGCGTGGAAGATATTCTTTTGAACCGAAAAGAATTATCTACTACTTATTCTTATGGAACAAGTGTTGGATTAACATACCGCTTTGGTTCAATTTATAACAATGTGGTTAACCCAAGACTCGACGTTCTGTTTTAATCGTCAATCTAATTTATAACATTCATTAAAATATTCTACTCTGAAACCAAACCGCTTTGAGTTAAGAACTTGCTCAATTTTTGTTCCTCAAAATAGCTAAGATTATTTGTGTAAGGATAAAAAAATTCTCACTAAAAACTTGGGATATTAAAAAATAACCATATTTTTGCAAGTGATTACTTACATTTGTTATGACTGAGAAGCAAGAAAAAATATTACGGGCAGCTTTGCAATTGTTTGCAAAAGAAGGATACCACGCGACATCAACCAGCAAAGTAGCAAAATTAGCAGGTGTTTCTGAAGGATTAATTTTTAGGCATTTTGGAAACAAAGAGGGACTATTGTATGCCATACTTGCAGTGGGAGAAAATAAGATGAAGACTTTGTTTGTTGATATTGTAATGGAATCGGAGCCAAAACAAGTTATCCGAAAAACAATTGAAATGACCAGTAAAATTGATGTTTCCGACTATGATTTCTGGAAATTGCAATTTAAGTTGAAGTGGGAACTGGAAATCAATAGCGACAAAAAGATGGAGCCATTAAAAATGGCTTTAACAAATGCATTCCAAAAATTAAAATATGAATCACCGAAAATGGAAGCCCAGTTATTAATTCTATTTATCGATGGAATGGGTTCTGCTGTTCTAAAAGGTTCAAGTCTAAATCCAACGGAGATGATTCAGTTCCTTTTAAGAAAATATGAACTTTGAACAAAAAAATTTGTTCACCATTGCAAGTAAGTACTCACGTAAAAATGATTATCAAAAACAATTTAAAATATTAAAATGAAGAATGTAGCATTAATAACCGGCGCCTCGACAGGCATCGGAAAAGAGTTGGCAAATATTCATGCCGAAAAAGGTGGCGACTTAATAATTGTTGCCAGAAGCAAAGATAAACTGGATGGTTTAAAAACAGAACTGGAGAAAAAATATTCAGTAGAAGTGTTGGTAATTGCCAAAGACCTTGGTTTACCGGAAGCACCAAAAGAAATTTACGAAGAAGTTAAAAACGCAGGTATAGAAATAGATTATCTAATTAATAATGCTGGTTTTGGCGGACTGGGAAAATTCCATGAAAGAGAATGGGAACTAGACCTTGCTATGATTAACCTAAATATTATTGCATTAACAGCTTTAACACGATTTTTCTTGCCCGACTTTGTAAAAAGAAACGAAGGTAAAATTTTAAACGTTTCGTCAACGGCTAGTTTTATGCCCGGTCCACTGCAAGCGGTTTATTTTGCAACAAAAGCTTATGTTACATTTTTCAGTAATGCCATTGCAGAAGAATTACACGACACAAATGTTACCGTAACCAACCTGATGCCGGGAGCTACAGAAACTGAATTTGGCGCAGTTTCGGGAATGGACAAAACCGATATGTTCAAAAAGACAGTTAGTGCTCGTGGAGTTGCCGAAGATGGCTACAACGGAATGATAAAAGGGAAACTTGATGTTATCTCCGGATTGACTTTTTCGCAGAAACTGATGATGTCAATGATACCCTTTTCACCGAAGAAAATGGTGTTAAAACAAATTCGGCAAATGCAGGAAGTAAAATAAATAGTAATTAGTAGTTAGTATTTAGTCGAAAGATTTGCAATTTCATACAACCATTTAAAACAATGAGACAATTTTTTCCACTCCTTTTTTTTATCGTTTTTATAGGAATTTTGGTTGGAGTAAACATTTATTTATCCCGTCGCTTCAATTTTTATTTTAGCATTGAAAACACCAAAATTCTTTATTTTATATTTCCAGGATTAACTATTTTAATGATTTTTGGAGTACTTCCTTTATCGAACACAACAAATGGCTTCGGAAGCTTTATTTATATGCTGGCTGCAATAACAATGGGTGTTCTACTTTATCTTGTATTATCAGTTTTGTTGGTAAATTTAGTTCAACTATTCACAAATTTTCCACCCAAAACTTACGGAATTTCAGCTATCGTTTTAACAGCTGCAATTTCTTTGGGTGGAATTCTTAATTCATGGAATATTCAGGTCACTCAACAAGAAATTTCAATTAAAGGAATAAGCAGTGAAATTCGTGCAATGCACCTTTCCGATATTCACATTGGACATTTCCGCGGGAAAAATTTTCTTCAACGAATTGTCGATAAAACCAACGAACAAAATGTAGATGTTGTTTTTATTACCGGCGATTTATTTGATGGCAGGATAAATCTGACAATGGAAGAATTAGTCCCACTAACACAATTAAATGCCCCGGTTTATTTTGTGGAAGGAAACCACGATAATTATTCGGGTATACAAACCATAAAGAAATATCTACGCGAAAGTGGTGTTGATGTACTTGAAAACGAAGTCACCCATTTTAGTGAACTGCAAATTATTGGATTAAACCACATGCGGGCCGACAGCGAATCGTTTAATATGCACGTAAACGATAATGGACATACAATAAAAAATGTACTTTCTACCCTTAATATTTTTAAAGAGAAACCAACTGTTTTGCTGCATCACAGTCCCGACGGAATTAAATACGCCAATCAACACGGAGTAGATTTGTATCTGGCGGGTCATACACATGCAGGTCAGCTATTCCCAATTAAATACATTGCCAATCTTCTTTTTGCATACAACAAAGGCTTGCACAATTTTAAAGGAACACAGATTTTTGTGTCGCAAGGAGCAGGAACTTTTGGCCCGCCAATGCGAGTTGGTACCAAAAGTGAAATAGCGCTGCTAAAGTTAAAACCTGAATAATTGACAAAATTTGGATGTGTTTAATTTTTATATGACTTATAAAAATCATAAAAGGAGATTTAACTCTTTGAAAAAAGTTAAAGAAAAGTTAAAATTTTAGTTAGTATTTGCATCTATAGTTTTTATCTCTATGTTTGTAGAGTGTGTTCTAAAAACGTAGAGATGAATTTGTCGAAAACAGAAGAGCAATTGATGCAATATTTGTGGAGCTGTAAAAAAGCTTTCATGAAAGATTTGCTTGATGCTTACCCCAACCCAAAACCCGCAACAACAACGGTTGCAACACTTTTAAAGCGAATGGCCGATAAAGGTTTTGTTGCATATAAACTTTACGGAAAATCGAGAGAATACTATCCGCTTGTAAAAAAGGGCGACTATTTTTCCAATCATTTAAATGGTTTGATTAAGAACTTTTTTAACGATTCAACTTCGCAATTTGCCTCTTTTTTTACTTCTAAAACTAACATGACAACTTCCGAGCTGGAAGAGCTGCGCAAAATTATTGACACTCAAATTAAAAAGCAACAAAAATGATTCTTTATATTTTTAAATCGATTCTCGGGCTGGGTGCATTCCTTATATTTTATATTCTCTTTTTAGAAAAAGAAAAAATGCACTGTTTTAACCGTTTTTATTTAATTGGCAGTGTTGTTTTTTCATTGCTAATTCCGACGCTGAATATTTACGCCGAACACTCACTCGTTGAATTTTTAATTGGCGGAATGAATTCAGAACATATTTCAGAAAATCCATTTAATAGTTCTAATTTAAGCATTGAAAAATACGGCGAATTTTTCTCCTATTTTGTTGGTTTTTACCTTGTAATTAGTAGCATACTATTATTTCGGTTCATTAAAAATATTCGTCAAATTAGTTTAAAAATCAGGAATAATCCGAAAGTAGATTTTAAAAATTCGAAACTGATTTTACTGAAAGAAAAAGTACTTCCGCATACATTTCTAAATTACATTTTTATTACTCAAAACGATTATGAATCAGGTAAAATTGAAGAAGAATTGTTCACTCACGAAATTTCACACGTAAGTCAAAAACACACTTTTGATATTCTGATTCTGGAATTTTTACAAATAATCTTTTGGTTCAATCCGTTTCTGCTTTTATTGAAAAGAGCAGTTCGTTTAAATCACGAATACCTTGCTGATGAAAACACAATTTTTCATCATAAAAACATCAACAAGTATCAGCAATTACTTTTAGCAAATATATCCGTACAGAATCATTCTGTTTTGTCGAGTAACTTAAATTTTGGCTTGACGAGAAAGCGACTAATTATGATGGGAAATACAAAATCCCGAAAAGCTATTTTACTAAAAAAGCTAATTATCCTCCCTGTTTTAATAGCCTTAGTTTTTTTGTTGTCTGATAGAACTTTGTCTTCGAATTATTCAGAAGAACATCAATCAACTAGGATTGAAAATCACGAAAATGAAAAAGGAAAAAATTACACAATAAGAAACGAAGAACATCGCAAAGCAAAAAATAACAAGTAATTAATAAATTATTTCTTAAACAATTAAAAGTGAAAAAATGAAAATCATTTTAAAGTCATTCATCGCAGTATTCTTTTTTTCTGCGGTAATTGCAAGTACAAGTTGCACAGGTCAGAGCAGAGAAAAAAAAGAAAGTGGAGAGAGCCATGAAAGTAGTGAGCGAGGGGAACATTCTCGCGAAAAAGGCGGTGAAGGGGAAGGTGAAGAAGATGGAACCCAGTTTTCTTTAAGCGACAAATACGATGAAGTTAGAAACGGTGCACGATTAATTTTGTCTTTCGACAAAGCAAGCAATTCTTTTAAAGGAACAGTTGAAAACACCACTGAAAAAGAGTTAGACCGTGTTCGTGTAGAAGTTCATTTGTCAAACGGAATTGAGTTAGGACCTACAACCGCTAAAAATTTAAAATCGGGCGAAAAAATGGATGTCACCTTAAAAGGCAGCGAGAAAGAATTTAAAAGCTGGTCGGCACACGCCGAAGTTGGCAACGAAGAACATGGCGAAGGCGGAGAAGAAGGCCACGGTAGTGAAGGGGAAGGAGAACACGGTGTTAAAAGAAAAGAGAGCGGCGAGCACGGTGGCGAAAAAGAGGGAGAACACAAATAGTAAAGGAATCAAAATTGAGCATCTTAAATAATCAGAAAATTCATGAATAAAATTTTACCTCACTTTTTATTTACAATTAAATTTTTAAATCATGAAAAGAGTTATTTTGATGTTCACAATGTTCCTGGCAGTTTCACTTTTTACAGCTTCTTGTGAAGATGAAGAATCTGCAACCCAATTTAGTATTAATGACACTTTTGACGAGGTTCGAAATGGTGTAAGGTTAATACTTTATTTCGATGCGCAAAGCAGTACTTTTGTTGGCTCGATTGAAAACACGACCGACAAAGCAATATCGAAAATTCGTGTTGAAGTACATTTATCAAACGGAACGGAGTTAGGGCCAACAGCTAATACAGATCTTGCTCCCGGCGAAATTAAAAATGTTTCGCTCCCGGCAATCAGTGAAAATTTTGAAACGTGGGGAGCACATGCAGAGGTTGGTTAAATAACCAAAATGAAAAAGATGTCATCTACTAATTAAAGATGACATCTTTTTTTTGTTCAATTTAAAGTAATTTTTTCAAAGGCATTTTACAAAAATTCGCCAATCACCTTTGCCCACAAATCGTATCCTTTTTTGTTCATATGCAAGCCATCTTCGATAAAAATATCGGTGTAAACATTTCCATTTTCATCGAGCATAATATTCCACACATCAGCAAACTCAAGATTCTCTTGTTTCTCGCAGTATTTTTTTAATTTTTTGTTAAGCTTAATGTAATCCTTCTTCAGGTTTTCGCGAGCGATACTCGGTTTTGGCGAAATAAAAACAACTTTTGTTTGCGGCAAATCTCTTTGAATTCTTGCAATTAATCCTTTGGCTTCCTTTAAAATTTTGTTTGGTTTTTTATCGCTGGCAATATCATTATCACCTTCATAAATAAATAAGATTTCCGGAGTTCGTTTTGTTATTAATTCATCGTAAAAATAAATGAGGTCGCTAAATTGTGAACCTCCAAAACCATTGTTAATAATATTATATTCCGGGAAACGTTGTTGAACATCTTTCCACATTCTAACACTTGAACTTCCCGTAAAAATCACCAGTTTTTTATCTGGACTAAAATTGTATTCAGCATTAAATAACTCATCAACCTGATTTTTGAACCGGGTTGGATCCTGGGCATTTGTTGCTAAAGATCCTAGTAATAAGATTCCCAGGACAAACAGTTTAAAAATTATTTTTTGTTTCATTATTTTAAATTTATGGATGAATATCAAAGATAAAAATCTAAGATTGTATTGTATAAATAACTATGAAAATTAATAAATTTTCTCGTCACCCTTTTCTTTAAAAACAAGAACCGCCTAACTGACAACCAGTTAGGCGGTTCTTTTGTACCCGGAGTGGGAATCGAACCCACACTTCCTTGCAGAAACTGGATTTTGAATCCAGCGCGTCTACCAATTCCGCCATCCGGGCTTTCCATTTGTGGAAATTGGTGTGCAAAACTAACTATTTCATATCAATCAACAAAATATTAAACTGAAATTTGCTTTTTACTGTCTATTCTTCCTACCACCCGTCCGTAAACAATTAACGCGATTGCTGATATTAAGGCAATTCCTACAAAGAAATACCATATATAATGAGCATTTGACGCTGCAATTTCCCATTCAGCCTGCGAAGCAAACAAACGGGGATCGGGACAATAACGATCCAACAAAACCCCCGACATAATAAAACCAAAAATAGATGAAAGAAATGAGTGTAAATGGCTAAATCCCAGATATAACCCTTCCTCACCTTTTGGGGCTTGAAAAGAAAAATACTCTAAATATCGAGGAGAAATAAACGTTTCGGCAAAACCCTGGAATGCAATTCCAATAACCATCATAAATGCAACCGGGTGCATCCCTAATATATTTCCCGACACCAAATTTCCTGAAGCCATAAACAAAGCCGAAACAGGCATAATAATCATTCCTACAGTCATACTAAACAATGCGGTTCTTTTTCGCAAAAAATGAGTAACAAAACCAACCGTCAAGAATACAACTAAGGGATTTACATTAGCGTACCACGATGGAGAAGCTCCTTCTCCGGCCAAACGCAACACATATTTTGGCATTGTTGCATACATTTGCGTTTGAACCATCCAAAATCCTGTAATTATTAATATTAATACCAACAAACGAACATTAAAAATGACCCTGATAAATCCGTCAAATATTTCACGGGTAGTTTTACCTTCACCTTGATTTTGATTGCTTCTAAACCATAGAAATACTACAATTAATCCAAGTAAAGTCATGGCCGCAGAGAAATAACTAATCCAAATAAGACCTGTATTTCCCATGGCTTCGCGCAAAGGTTTTACAATAGTCTTGCCCGAAAAAGCCCCTATATTTACCATGGCGTAAAAAATACTATAACCACGTGCCCTGTTCTCTTTGGTGGTTTCTTTGGCAACTGTTCCGGTAATTACCGATTTTATGAATGCCCCACCCAAAACAATAAGTGCCATCACCGGAATTATCGCATATTTTGACGAAGAAGTATCTAAGCCGCTAAATAAAGTAGTATCGCCATACTTAACTAATCCTGCTGATTCCAACACAGTTGGCAAAATCCCCATCCCCGCATAACCCAATGTTAATAAGCCAAATGCTAACATTAACGATTTTCGAAATCCAAGTTTGTCGGCATAACCACCTGCAAATGTAGGCAATAAGTAAAGCATTGCTTGAAAAACACCTGCAATTGCCGCTGCTTCAATATCGCCAAAACCAAGAATCCGGGACAAATAAAGTGTAATTACGATAAACACGCCATAGTATGCTGCACGTTCAAATAATTCTACCGTGTTGGCCACCCAAAATGCCTTGGAGAATTTCCAGCCTTCTTTCTGTTCCATATTATAATTTAAAGAAATTAAGTCAACAAAAATAGCACCTTAATTGGTTTCACAAAATACACCCATTATCAGAGCTGTCCTAAACGTTTTCAAATTTAATTTATCTATCCCATTATATGAGGTATTGGGACAGTTTTTTCCCATTTTTAAAAATCAATCCCCCCAATTAAACAATTTACCTTGTACATAAAGTA
>Ga0209249_1000357_pt1 | contig 57840 bp, 60 predicted proteins | sample SaaInlV_200m_DNA_4_FD_184653 | JGI IMG/M metagenome (GOLD analysis project Ga0209249, IMG submission 184653) | Marine microbial communities from expanding oxygen minimum zones in the Saanich Inlet - SI037_S3LV_200m_DNA (SPAdes) (version 2) | ecosystem: Environmental > Aquatic > Marine >...
ACACTGTGGGCACTTTGGATTGTTTTTTTCATCCCTCAATCATACCTTTGACCTAGTCAAAATACCAATTTATCCGAACTAATCAATGAAAACTTACTGAAAAACGCGCCCGTTTTTGAACGCTGCCTAGTATTATAGATTGATATATCAATCTATAACAATCCCATTAGAATTGCTCCTATAGTGATTAGGATGACACCTAAATACTGGTTTTTTGAAACTTTTTCTTTAAGGATGAAGTAAGCCGCTACTACTACAATTAAAGGATAAGCTGAAGAAATTGCAGAAGTAATACTTGTTTCAGTAGAAGCGCTTAACCCCCAAGTTATAGCTAAACTGGCTCCCCCCTCTAATAATCCAGATATTATTAGCCAAAAAAGAATACTTTTGTCTTTTATTAGAATTTTAGCTTTTTTATAAAATTTACTATAAGAAATAGAAGTTATTAATTTTAAAAATTGCAAAACTAATGATATTAGAATCCAGCTTTGACTTCCTATGTACCTATCAAAAATTGGAATGTAAAAACCATAAAGTAAGAACACTAAGATTGCTAGAGGTACTCCTTTTGACAAATCACCTGTTTGCAGACCATCTTTTAACTCTCTAAAATCAATTGAGGTAAAAACTATTCCTACCATTACTAAAATAAAAGCAATTACTTTTTGTGAGGTAAATGATTCTCCAAAGAATAAAAATGACACTATTGCTGCTAGCACAGCCCAAGTAGATGTAATTGGATTTAAGACACTGACTTTACCAATCTCATATGCTTTATAAAGCAAAAGGTAGCCACCCACATCTAAAATAGCGAAAATCAGTAAGATTAATAAGTTTCTAATGCTTAAGTCAATTCCTCCACTCTGAAAAATTAAGAATGGTAATGCTAGAGCTAAACCTGTTGCTTGAATATAAATTAAAGCTTTGTGATATCCAACTTTATCAATTCCTTTTTTAGCAAAAATATCTGCTAGTCCCCAACCAATCATGGAGATAACCCCAGAAGTAATAGCTACAGTGATAGGAGACATAAGAGCTATATTCTAACATTTACTATTCGAATTGAACTAAACTAAAAATAAGTTCTCTGCCTATGTTCTATTAACCACTAGGTAATAGATTAATCCAATATCGGTGTGAATCCTACCTGGTTAGGTTCAAACCACTTCCCCATCACTTCCACAATTTTCTCAAGTGAGTTAGTTAATGGTTCCACCCAATTTGGCTCCAGTTCGCAATTAGATGATTTAGATTGATGTATAGGGACATATTTACAATATGTCAATCATTTGTTTTTTATCTAACTAAAACGACAAACCCCGTCTATAAAAGACGGGGTCTGCACATTTATTTCGAATACTTGATTGCTTAAACCATTTCATTCAGGTCATATTTGGCATCGCTTGCTTTCATAACCAAAACGGTAAAAAAGATTGCAAGACCAAAACTCAAAAGAAGCGGTAAAAGGAAAAGAATTAACATGGCAATACCTTTCATATCATCGCCATCAAGGTCTAATTCGCCAAACCAATCACCAAGTTCGCCAAAAGCGTCGGGGACATGTCGCGCAGCACTCACCATATTGTGAATTTGCGCACCAGTGTTGTAAACACCGAGTCCAATCGAAATTGCATCTCGGCGAGAAGCAGCTACTATCCAGGAATTGATGGTTATTACTAATCCTGAACCGAGAATTGGGAAAACAACTCCAATGTAAGCAGCTAAGAAGAATATCTAACGCCTATAATATCAATATATGCTTATATTGTCAATATTATAGGATGTTTTCGCAATGTGTCAAAACCTTTACATTTTATTTTTCATATAATCTCTAAGTTCCATAAGTAATTAGGTAATTAACTAAGCCAGTGCAGGCACAAAGCCTATTTCACCAGGCGTAAACCAGCTCCCCATCGTTTCCATAATCTTCTCAAGTGAGCTACTCATTTGTTCCACCCAATTTGGCTTTAGTTCGCAAATTAATGAAATAGATTGACACATAGGCATATATTTAATATATATGCTCTTTTTTGTTCTGTGACCATCCAAATTTATCAGTATTTATTAGTCTTTTAACAAAAGTGTCTTTTACTGATAATTTTGAACCTAATTTGCCCAACAAAAGTAATGTTAATCTTAATTTATTCTGATATCGCTTCTCTGTTGTGCTCTTAGGCTCCTGATTCAAGTATTCTTTTATTAAATCCCGACATTGTTCTGGATCACTAAATTCATCATTAACCAATAAATCGATGATATAAGCAGAAGAAGATAGGGTGGGCACATACTCTCTTACAGATCTCATGAGAGGTGGGCGTCCATAGATTTTCATTTTTCTATGCTCCTCGTGAGGAGATATTTGTCTAAAATCTACTGGCTCTGCAACCAAATCATCTTGTGATCCTTCTTCAGCTACTTGTCTTTGAATATAGTCTGCAATTCTTTCTGCATGCTTCGGTGCCCACATAGCAGTGATTTGCTCTTCATTAGATCGCAAGGCTTCTTGCATTAGTCCTCGTGCAGAAACTAAATGTCTTCCATCATTAGAATCATGTCTTTTATATTCACTTGGATCTATTTTCCCATATTCATACTTAAACTCATCCCCCATACCTGTTAACTGTCGTGTATTTTCATTTGATTGATGCTTGGCGATACTTGCTCCTGAAAATAGGTAGTAAACAGCTTTGTTTGCAGTATCTGTTGCTAGCAAGTTTCTTTGCATAACACCTGCCATTTTAGAAATAAATCCATAAAATGGAGCTATTTGTGTGTCGGGATTAGAGTTTTTACCTTCTGCACCCTCATCTGTCTGTAAATTCTTAGCAGTTCTTTCATCTAGCATAGATCTTGATAAAGCACCCATTGGTCCATTACGGCTAAATAAATATTTTTCTATATCTGGCATACAATATTCTGGAGCAATTGGCCCCTTAGTTTGATCAAGCTCTTTTTTTATGAGTTCTTGCCAGTTGCTGGGAAGCTTATACTCAACGCCAGCTTGCTCAGAATCATGGTGGTCAAATTCTAATATTCTGATTGAAGTATTGTGATATGGAGTATCAAAAATTTTGATCTCATGCTCTTGTTGTTCATTGAGCTCATGAGGTCTAACTTTTTCATCATGTATTTCATCGCTTTCATTCATATTCTATATAATACCCCCTAGCAGAGACCATGAAAACACCATGTTCTATAAATAACTAGGTAATAAATTAAGCTATTATCGGCACAAACCCTACCTGGTTAGGCTTAAACCACTTCTCCATCACATCCACAATTCTCTCAAGTGAAGCACTCATTGGTTCCACCCAATTTGACTCTAGTTCGCAAGTTCGGATATTTTGTCCATTCATCCTCACATACTCGGTTAAATCAGCGGTTCCGTTAGCAATCTAGTTTAAAGTAGTAGCTTAATTGAAAACAATATTTTAAAAAGATCTTGTTGAATTTTAAAGAATATGTCCTATAATAAGGTGGTAGATGCTAAGATGATTTAAAAATTAGACTTAACATCATAAAAAGATAAGTGGGATGGCTAGTTAAACACTGATATATTAAACAACATGGTGGGAAGTCCGATAGCTCAATAAAACTGCTTATACCAGTTTTATTAATCAGACTCCCCGCCATGTTGTTTTTTTAATCTTTTAGTTTGATTTCAAACACTACTTCATACATGGGGTTATCTTTTTTAAATTGAGCAACTAAATTCATCATTGTCTCATGGTCTATTTTTGTATTTTTTGTCGTACTTAATGGTTTCATTGAGTTGATACTTGGTGAATTAAGATCTTTAGATCTACCTAAAGTCTTTTTACCCTTGTTTGATAGTCTTAACCCCACGGTACTATTTCTATTATTTCTACGTTCCTTAATCGGATACGCAAGATCATGGTGTTTTAGATGAACCAAGCATGAGGCTAACCAGGCTTTGTTTTTGATTGGGTCATCTGTTTGTCTTCCCCAAGACTTATAGATAGACTCAACTGTAACCAGATTATCCAAAGTGCTTTCAAAAAAGGTTTCAAGCATGCTTACTGTGGCTTCGTAGCTTCTAATTTTCATGATTATATTTATAACATGAGAATAATATAAAAGACAATAGGAGAATATAGAAGGACAATAGAAGAGGTGAGCAGAAAACTACTCCTTTTAGCATTCTCAAGTGAATTACTCATTCATTTCACCCAATTATATTCAAATTCGTAGATGCATGATTTAGATTGATGTATCAACTATTCTTATCAATGGTCTCACTCAAAACCCTCACTAATTTAGTGTTTTCCCACTGGCTGGTGTTGTAAATAATTCCAGGCTTATTATTAAGCACATGATTAAAATAATATTTAACTGGCTCAAAGACATTCTCTAGAGTCTTAGCCTTATCTATTTCTATCCAATGAGCCTTCCCCTCATCAACACCAGTATTTAGCATTGGAGACTCCTTTAACCCTACTGAGAAGGCGAAGGCGATATACATTTCTTCACGGTCAAGATGATGGTGCATTGCCACAACCTTTAGTTTAATATCCTCTGGTGTGATTATTACGCCAGTTTCTTCTTGAACTTCACGAATAGCAGCCGCAAGTGGATCTTCTCCCTCGTCAATGTGTCCTCCAGGGAGAGACCAAAACCCTGGGAACTTCTTCTTTGTCTCACTACGTTTGAACATTAGCAGTTTATTGTCATGAACAATATAAACTTCGCTTACAAAAATTGGCTGAGCTACTTCATGGATTCGTTTTTGAGTTTTCATAATAATTTACTCTATCATATTGCGACTTATGTTCCATAGACCACTAGGCAATTAACTAAGCAATAGTAGGTGCAAACCCTACTTCTTCAGGCTTAAACCACTTCCCCATCACCCCCATAATTTTCTCAAGTGAGCCAATCATTGGTTCCACCCAATTTGGCTCCAGTTCGCCAACGCATGATTTAGATTAATGTGTAAATCTATATATTATTATCTAAATCACGTTCTCTCTCTTTTTTACCAACGTATCGCCTTACTGATTCAATACTTGTGAGCCAATTACGACCTTGTTTATGGGCCTCCAGCTTACCTTGCCTAGCTAAAAGATTCAAATATTTGGTTGAGTAGGGAGTTTTTGGACTTATTTCAGACAATAGTTGAAATTCTTCTCTATCCATAGTCATTGGAGTGAGTACTTTCAAATATATATCCAGAGAACGCTCTACAGCTTGAGCAACAAATCTAACTAAGAGTGAATAATCGCCTTTATCTGCCTGAGCCAAAACACGGTAGTATTTTTTCCTATCATTTTTCAAAATAACTACTAAAGGATAGCCAACTTTCATTAAAATAATATTCATCATTAATCTAGCTGTTCTGCCATTACCATCAAAGAAAGGATGAATATAAACTAATTTATGATGCAATAATGTTGATAATTCAATCGGGTGTATTTTTTTTCTTGCTTTAACAAACCAAGGCATTAAATTTTTCATATGTACTGCTACTTGTAAAGCATCTGGTGGAGTATGATCTGCTCCTCCAATGAACACGTTGCTTGTTCTATACTTCCCGGCAAACTCTTCTTCAGTTTTCTTAACCACTAAAGAATGAAACTCCCTAATTAGATGCTCAGAGATAGTTGGCTTAGATTTAGTACCTACTAAATCATATAAAAACTCCAACGCTTCGTGATGATCTTTTGCCTCAAGGTGATCCTTAAGAGGTTTGCCTTTTACAGTTAGTCCCTCATGAATAACAAGGTAAGTTTCTTTAAGAGTCAAGCTATTGCCCTCAATGGCATTTGAGTTATAGGTCATCTCAATCTCAAACTGTTCTTTTAGCTTTCTGACAGCGGAGCTAGGCAAAGGACGTAGAGACTCTAATTTATGTAATTTTTGATCAATGCGATCTTGGATAAGTGTAGATAAATATGGCATAGTTTAAATATGGTTTACTTATAAAATGAGTCTATACCATATTAGTGGTTTCTGTCAACTATCATGGTGTTCTACAAACATGTAGGCAATAGATTAAGTCAAAATAGGCACAAAGCCTATTTCTTCTGGTTTAAACCACTTCCCCATCACTTGAAACTAATCATATTCCGGATATAGCACCTTATCGTTTTTAATAATGTCTTGTTTAAATTTTCCCTCAGGAATGAATCTAAAAGCGACCATCTTACAAACTTCATCAAACGGATTAATAAAAGTATGAGGGGTGTTCTCTACCTGGACTAAATTTCCAGGAGTTATAATCTCAACTTTCTTCTCTCCTTCTTCTAAGAAATGCAACTCTATTTTACCCTCTAGAACAAAAAGCGTCTCACTAATTATTTTATGACTATGCCAAGGCTGTTTCACATGAGGCGCTATTTCTCCATAGTGGACTTCATACTCATCAAAAATAAAATAATTAATTTCGGAGTTATCTTCTCTCTTAACAAAAATTGATTCTGAGCGTGGGGTGATCTTCATAGTAATAGATATTATAGTTGATCATAAATTTGATACAATGAGCTGGCTAGCGGTGATAGCTCAGTTGGTAGAGCATCTGCTTCCCAAGTAGAAGGTCGCGGGTTCAAACCCCGTTCGCCGCTCATTACTTATTCTGTGCAGGAAACGCCTGTGTAGCTCAGTTGGTAGAGCAATGGTATCGTAAACCATAGGTCGTCGGTTCGACTCCGACCGCAGGCTCAGTAAAAATTATTTTTAAATATTATGGCTAGATCAAGGCTTTCTAAAAAACAACAAAAGAAAATGGTTCATCAAACGGTGCTAATAATTGTTGCGGCTATTTCTTTATTAGCTGTTTTTCTTTTCTTTATCATGCCTCAGTTCATCAGGTTAGCTGATAGTTTTTTTAATGGTACAGACGAAGTAAATGAGCTTCGAGATCAAGTTCCACCCCAAGCTCCAATTCTAGCTGCTCCTGTTTCAGCTACCAACAGTGCTTCATTGCCGATTTCTGGCGTTGGAGAAGCTGGCAGCCAGGTAGTATTGGTAGTTAATGGGGAGAGACTGGAAGATGTTGAGATTGATGATCAAGGCGAATTTGAGTTTTCAGTTTTATTAACAGAGGGAGAGAATGCGCTAGCAGTGTTTAGCGTTGATGAAGCTGGTAACGAGTCTGTTAAAACTAGAGAATATAGCGTCGAGCTAGACACCTTAGCTCCAGAGATAGAGATAGGGAGTCCTGAAGATGGGGCCAATATTGATTTGCGAAAAAACCAAATTACTACTATTAAGGGTACAACTGAACCTCAAGCTAAGGTCTTCATTAATGATCGCTTAGTCTATGCCAGAGCAGATGGTAGTTTTTCAATGAGTTTTAAGTTGGAAGAGGGAGAAAACAAGATCAAGTTTAGAGTTCAGGATCGAGGTGGGAATACTTCTGAAAAAGAAATCACTGCTAAGTTTCGATTCTAGTTGTTTCAATTGTAAATATTTGAGTTGTAAGCCAAAGCCAGATAAAGGGTTGAAATAAGGTGTGATTAAATTGCGAATGAATAAGTATTGCGATAAATGAAATAAATATATAAGTATCTTTATGGTACAAATACTGACCTGTTTTGTATAAAATTACCAAGGCTAGTCCCAGGCCGATTATTCCCGTAGAGGTAAATAGAAAGACGATCAGGTTGCTGGGGAAATGGGCGGTTGTTGGCCAGTATGTTTCTGTTTTGTTTTCATTTGAATAAGTAAATAGCCCTTTACCGAAGAATAATTCGTGCTTCTTTAGGTTATCTAGGGAAAAGCGGTTCGACTCTATTCTGGCTGAAATAGAGGCTGTTCTCTCTAATTTTACCCCTTCCCCATCGGGTCTTGGTAGGAAAGGAACTAAGAGGATGAATAATCCCATAATGATTGAGAGAAAAATATTTTTTTGGTGTGATTTTATATATCCTATAAAAATTATTAGCAATAAGCCGATAATAAAACTAAGAAAACTTGCTCTCGAGTAAGTAAGTAAAATTGTGCTAGTTAATAAAATGGAAGCACTGATTTTTATCCAGCTTTGTTTATTCCAGAGACTTTGAGCCATAAAAAAAGTAGTAGTGAGAATAATACCAGTGAAGTTAGGATCGAACTGAGTCCCAATTAGTCTAAAATAATGATCATCCCAACCGGAGTACCAAAGGAATCTTGTATCTGGTAGAAGTAAGTATTGCACTAGTCCTGAGACGGCGATAAATAGGCCTACTAGAAACCAGTAGTATCGATATGATTTAGCTGTGAGAGAGATGGCAACTGGTAGACTGAGAGCAAATAGTAGATAGCTGATAGTTCGAGCAATATATAGTAAGGGGATAATTGTAAAATTATGGCTTATAAAATTAATTATCAATCCAATGACTATCCAGCTAATGGCGATATAGGTTAAGTAGTTGAAAAAGTATTTCCTAATTAAGAATAGCATCTTTTCTTTGCGTTTTTTTATCAATAGTATTAGCCAAATAACTATTAAGAGGTCATGAATGTAAAAAACAACCGCTTCATTTAATTGAATTCTCTGTAATTGTCCTAGAGAAAAAAGAGTTAAGATGGATATAAATAGATATTTAAATATTTTTTTCATTATTTTAGCTCATATTGGAAAACTCTGACGCTAAAGGAGTGCAAGCTCATTATTAGGGCATAGCTAAGACCTCTCCAGCCGTCTAAAAACCCTCTTTTTATAAAATAATTATGAGCAAACTTTATTATAGGGAAAGTTATGAGTTCTAAAAATATGATATTTTTATTGAGACGCTTTCTATATCTCGCTTCAATTTCAGCATAACCAATTACTGAAGCTATAAAATCTATCAATGAAGAGTGGGCATAATGGGTGATTTTTATATTTGAATCCCCCACTACTCCATCAATAGCTGCTACCTCATGAACAGGACGTTGCCAGGTCATTTTATCCCTCTTACCCATTCGAAGTAGTTTTACATTTCCAGCCTCACCGTATTCAATTATCTTTTTATAAAAAATATCTTGTCGATTAATTAATACTCCATCCAGTAAGTTAGCTTGAATTATTTTTTTGATCTCAGTTATTGACTCATGAGAAATAACTTCATCACTGTCAAGAAAAAATACCCATTGATAACTAGCTTTTTTTAATGCTTGGTTGCGAGCTTGTGAAAAGTCATTGATCTGATCATGTTTTATAGTAATTACTTCTTTGGCAAACTGAGCTGAAGCGAATGCTTTTTTAAACTTTTTGTCTTTTTGTTTAAATAAGATGATGATGCTGATATCAGCGGTAGAAGACATCATAGTTTATTTTTAGTTAGTTTCTTTATAGATGCCATAAATAATTACTGGTAAAGATAATAATCTGCCGAATGCTAGACCTTTTACTGCTCCAATTAATCCTTGATTTTGCCCCAGAATAATTATTAGTGAAATGGTTAATAGTAAATTAATAAATTGATGGGTATTTAATATTTTATAAGCACCTTTAGATAGAAATAGCGTATAGCCAATTAAGGCTAGACTATGAGTTACTCCAGCTAAGACTAGCCATTTAATCAATGGTACTACCTCTAACCATTGTGAGCCTAAAATTAGATTTACAAAAAATTCTGGAAACAGCAAAACTGGAGTAGAAGTTATTAGTAAAAGGAGACTAGTGGCCCCCAAGGTTTTGAAGATAGCTCTACCAAGTCTTTTTGAATCATCAGCTATTTTAGTGTAGACAGGGAGGGTGCCGTGATGGACTGATCTAGCTAAGTCATAGTTGAGTTTATGTGAGAGTGCGTATGCATTGTGATAGAGACCAAGCTTATAGGTTCCAACCAGTTTTCCAATGATAAAGTCATCTAGATTATCGTTTAAGTAGCCCATGAGTGAAGATAAGCTGAGCCACTTAGCACTATTGAAAATAACTTGAGCTCTTGACTTTAAATATTTAAACTGAGGTTTAATTTTAAAGAAAGAAAAAGAAATTATGACCTCGATAATAGCAGCTCCGATCATACTTATAATCATGGCTGAGACAGATTTAAGTAGCAGACCTAAGGTAACTGCCAAGATACCTTCAACTAGAATGAGTGATAGGTGGTAAAGGCTGTCGTTAAAGAACTTTAAATTTTTTCTCATTGAAATAATATAAGGATTAATAAGTCCTTTAATTACTGGGATTAAGGAGGCCAGCGAGACTAGGGAAATTAATTGAGGGTTATCGAAATAGTTACCTAGGCCAAATCCGATTATTATCATCATAATGGCAATCACAAAACCCCTGGCAATTGAAATCACCCAAGCGGTATCAAGAAAATAAGAAACTGATCTTTTTGATTGAAGAATAGTGATGTTGATTCCGGTTTGAGCTGCAGCTTCACTCAACCCCAAAGCAATTATTGTTAGGGAAAAAAGTCCAAAATCATCTGGACTGAGGAGTCTTGCTAAGACAGATATTTTTGCCAAAGAAATAAAAGCGGCAAATATTTTCATGATTGTTTGCCAGCTGAATCCTGAAACAGCTTGTTTAGAGTAACTCATAGGTGAAATTAAGATCGAGTTTGGTTATAGTTAATAAATTAGCAACCTATCACATTGTAGTCTATGAGCATTATTAGTAAAACAGGCGCAGTCTTTTTTGATTTTATTGAAACGATTGTTATCGCCCTCTCAATATTTTTAGTAGTTTATTTGTTTTTTATGCAGCCACATCAAGTCAATGGGCAGTCAATGGTGCCTAACTTTCAGAGTGGTGAGTATTTATTAACTGATAAGGTTACCTATCGAATGCGAAATCCAGAGAGAGGTGAAGTGATGGTTTTTCATGCTCCCCAATCAGCTCATTGTGCCAAGGGCACTGGCTGTGACTTCATCAAACGAATTCTAGCTGTGCCAGGTGAAAGTGTGGAGGTAAAGAACAATGGCATCTATGTAAATGGAGATAGATTGGCAGAATCATATATTCCAGATTCTTATGAAACTTTAGCAGGAGAGTTTTCCAGAAATAGGGTAATTAACTTAGGCGCCAATGAGTACTTCGTATCAGGTGACAATAGGCCGTATTCAAGTGATTCAAGAGCTTGGGGACCTATTAAAAAAGAAGATATCGTAGGTCGGGTTTTTTATCGCTATTGGCCAATAAAAGCCATTGGGAAAATTGTCAAAGCAGATTATTAGATTTTGGCGGTGAGGAGAATTAGTGTTCAACCCACTCTGGATGTTCGGCTTCTATTCTAGATATTTCTCTATCAATAAAGCTCAAGACTTGGTGAGATGAGGTTAGAAGACTATTCCTCCACTCAAGATATCTTCTCACAGTCTCTCCATTGTCAGGGTTTTCTTCCAACCATTGCTCTAGATCATCGATAGCATATGGTTCTAGTTCTAACCACGACTTTATTCCCCTAAGTTCTAATTTCATTGATAGGATTATATCCTATAACTTATTTTTTTCCAATTTAATTATCTTTTCCAGATCTTGTTGAGTTTCTTCTGGAGAACCTTTGAGGGTAATAGTTACTTTAGTCTGACGATGGGATCTAGTTAGCTTGAGTTTTGACTTGGTATGAAAGAACTGCTTTGATTCCTCTTCCCAGTTTTTTAAGACTTTCTCATCTATTTTAATTTGACTTAAGTCTGCTTTGTTAGTGCTTGTGGAAGGAGATTTCTCTCTATATCTTCTAGCCAACTCCTCTGCTCTTCGCACAGATGAGTGTTCTTTGAGGATAGTCTTGTAGGCTTTGACTACGTTAGCTTCATTTTTGATGGAGCTTAGGGCTCTAGCATGGCCCTCAGTGATTAGGCCGGCAATTAAGCCATCGGTAACTGCATCTGGAAGATCTAGAAGTTTGATCGAGTTGCTGATGTAAGAAGGAGACTTACCTACTTTTTCAGCTAAATCAGAGTTAGAGTAGCTAAAATTGCGCATTAGTTGTAAAAATGCTTGGGCTCTTTCAAGTGCATTTAGATCAACGCGTTGCACATTTTCCACTAGTGCCATCTCCATCATTCCTTTGGGAGTAGTTTTCTTGATGTGAACAGGCACTTCTTCAAGACCCACTATTTGAGCTGCCCGCCAACGTCTTTCGCCAGCAATTATCTGATATCCAGCTGGAGTTTGAGCTATGACAATCGGCTCGATAATGCCATAAGATTTAATTGAAGCGGCTAGTTCAGCCACATCTTCAGTTTTTATTTTTCCACGAGGCTGAAATGGATTTGGCTGAAGTTGATTGATAGGAAGAGTAGTAGTCATAGTGACTACATACTAGCAGAATAAAGATCGAAAGTAAGCGTGAAAACTGTGTGAACTAAGCAGCAGCAACAACAACGTTGACTACTGTTTTCTCATGTTTTTTACTAAATTTAACAAAACCATCTATCATTGCAAAGATAGTGTGATCTCGGCCCATGCCAACACCTTTGCCTGGTTTGTACTTCACACCTCGTTGTCGAAGAATAATCTGGCCAACTTTAATTATTTGACCACCAGATTTCTTTAAACCAAGTCTTTTACCACTTCTTTTTTGTTGTGATTGTTGACTAACTTTTCCTGAGCCTTTAACGTGTGCCATATTATCCTTTATACCTTAAAAAATGCAGCTGTCTTTTTACAATTGCTTGAGGGCGACTGTAAGTAACTGGCTGAGACATTGTAGTGTACCCGAGTTGTGAGAGCTTGTCAATTAATTTATTGAGGTCGTAAGTTTGGTTTTCGGTCTCAACTAAAGGAAAAATAATAACTACTATTCCCCCAGGTCTTAGTATTTTGGTCCAGTTTTTAAATGCTCCCAAATAAGTGCGATATAAACCTTTAAAAATATTTTTCAACTCACGTTCTTGAGGTCTGGGCTTGCCCATGAATGGTTCAGTGACAATCGCATTAATTTTATTAGCAGTTGAAGTAGGTAGTGGTTGAGCTGCATCTAGTAAATATAGGGGTGGTATTTTTTTATCTAGTTTGTATTCATCGATCAGCCAACCTAGATTATCTTCACTACCCCTAACTGAGTTAACATCCAAATCAGATCCAGATGCACTACAGCCCATCATCAAGGCTTCCATTAAGATAGTTCCTGAGCCACAGAATGGGTCATGAATATTAGGATACTTATTTGATTCAAACAAATTTTTGGCAATATTAACCATCATTCGAGCTACTTTTGGTGGAAGCATGCCTTTTTTTCGATCAGCATACGGTTTGTGCCGATCTCTCTTGGTCCAGTCATCAATGTCTTGGATAGAGACAGTTTTAGCTAAAATAAGTTGTTCTTGGTCTTTAATAATGACTAACTCATGTACCTTTTGATGACTCAAGACAGCGGCGGTTAAGCCTCTCTTACCAGAATCAAGATATCTAGATTTAACATCTTGAGCTGTAAGTTGTTTTTTAATGGCTGCTAAATCATCAATTTCTATCTTTTCATAACTTAGATTTGTTACACTAAAAATTACTTTTCCAGTTTGATTAGCTAGATACTCAACAATTCTAGATTCGATTTCACTAGGTGAAGTAGTCTCGATATTGGCTAGCCATTGATATGTTTTGACTAAGCCACCAGATTCTCGTTGTAAGGCAGTAATATCAATCTCATCCTCAGTTTTAAGGGAATAAAGCTGATTGGATACAGGCTCTAGCTTGTTCTTAGTCAGGTATTCTAGCTCTAAAACAGATAGCTGGGGCGTATTTCCAAGCTGGAAATAATAAGTTGACATGGGATTAGTATATACCTTTTAGCCGTTAATCTTCACAACCTCAATAGTGCTTTGAGGCTGGCGATGACCGTAAACTCGGCGGTATTTAGATTTAGCGCGGAACTTAGCTACTCTGATTTTTTTGCTTCTGCCATTTTCAGTAACTTTGAAGGTAACTGAGGCTTTTTCTAAAAGAGGAGTTCCGATCTGATGAGTTTTATCATCACTGATCATGAGCACTTCTTTATTTTGAAATTCTTGACCTTCTTCTTGATCTAGTCGATCTAAAGTAAGTTTGTCTCCTTCAGAAACTTTTACTTGTCGACCTGAAATTTGAACGATTGCGTATTTTGACATAATTCTTTCCTTAACAAGCAGCAATTATAACATGCTTTTATGATAGATGCAGACTTTTTTGAGGTTTGAGGTTATTGGAGATAGATTGGACGATAGCTAGCATAGCCATCAGAGATAAAAGGGAGCTACCCCCATATGACAAAAGTGGCAGTGTTAGTCCTGTGATAGGGACTAGACCAATGTTCATGCCGATATTGATCCCGACTTGGAAAGTAAACATAGTAACTAGGCTTATACAGAAGTAGTATTCAGCCTTAGATCCTGACTTAAGTCCAATTTGGAGGATAGAGATGATTAAGAATAGATATATTAGAACTACCGTCATAGATCCCACAAAACCAAATTCTTCTGCTAATGAAGCAAAGATGAAGTCAGTCTGTCTTTCTGGTAAAAATTTGAGATGGGACTGTACTCCTTGACCTAATCCTCTGCCAAACAACTGACCAGAGCCAGCAGCAATTAGTGATTGCCTGGCATTATAGCTCGATCCTCGTGTGTCTTGGCTAGAATCTGCAAAGCTGGTAATTCTTTGTTTCTGGTAGGGTTTGAGAACAAAAAACCAAGAAAAGATGGCTCCAATGATAGCAATGCTGATTAAAGAAATAATTTTTTTCCAGGAGATGTCACTTAAAAAGATGATGATGCCAGTGCTAATCAGATAAACTAAAGTAGTTCCCAAGTCTGGTTCGATTAAAATTAGCACGGCAGGGAGGGCGATGACTGCTAAGTATTTGAGTAAGTTGACGACTCTATTTAGTGAGCCCTTAATTGAGCTTAGGACTAAAGCTGTAGCTGGAATAGCCAGTTGAGATGGTTGGAGATTATATAGTCCAAGGATGGGAATCCAACGTCCTGTCTTCCCAGAAAAAAAACCATAAAGATAAGAAGTTACGAGTAATAAAGTGACGATAATATATATGGGCCAAGCCAAATTCTGAAATTGTCGAAACTTCACTTTGGAAATTAAGAAGAAAGCGCTAAATCCAATGACAAAAAATAGGGCTTGTTGAGTGGCTAATTCTGGAACCACACTTCTTAAAGTTAACAAACTGATTAGTGTTAAAAGTAGCAACAAAGCTGGTAAGAGCCAACGCTTCATATTACGGACCCTGTTTTTTCAAGTGATAGCGAAGAAAAAATAGTAGGTACGCAAGATGGGTTGAGTTCCCTCATGAGCTTATTATACGCAGCTGCTCACCTTTACCAAGGGTAGTATTCGTTTTTCTCTCAATCTCTTTTTGCCAAGATTCTGGAAAATTAGGAGCTTCAACATTGACGTGTTGATCAAGCTGTAGGCCAGCTTTTTTACGTAGTTTCTGGATATCTCTCATCAATTCTCTAGCCTCACCCTCTGTCTTTAGTTCTGGAGTTAAATTGAAGTCTAGTTCTACTTTAAGCTCGTCCCCAACTTGCCAATCGACTCGTTTAACGTTTAACTCTTGAGCAATAACTTGAAGTAAATTATCTTTGGGTTGTTCTCCTGGAGCAACTACAGTGAGTATAGTTAAAGGTTGGCGCAACTTAATTCCCTCTTCTCTTCTTAAGAATCGGGCTTGATTAACCACTTCCTTAACTGTCTCCATTTTAAACTCAAGCTTTGGATGGAGTAACTTAGCATTGATTACTGGCCAATCGGTGTGATGAATAGAAGTATTCTCGCCAACTAAATTGTGATGGATTAATTCAGGAAAGTATGGAGCTAATGGGGCCATCAGCTGAGACAATGTGTAGATGCTGTAACCAAAAACATGGCTAGTTTTCAGGTTATCCTCTGCCCTAACTCGATCTCGACTAAGGCGTAGGTACCAAGTAGAAAGCTCATCTACAAACTCCATTAAAGTTCGACTAGCTTTAACCAACTCATAGTTGTCCATATATTGAGTAATATTTTGGATTAGATGCTGAGTTTTGCTGAGGAGCCATTTGTCCATCACATGCTCTAAGTCTGTTGGAGCCTGAGTGACATCAACTGATTGATCGGCAAATGTTTTAAAGAATTTAAAAACATTCCACCAGATGACAAAGACCTTGCGGCGGATATCTGAAACTTCTTTTTCGCTGAAGCTGAGGTTGCCTGCTTTTAGAACAGGTGAGCTTGCCAAATACATTCTCAAGCTATCTGATCCATAGCTATTAATAAGGAGCGTTGGATCTGGGTAGTTTTGTAAGCGCTTGCTCATTTTTTTGCCATCTTCAGCTAGAACTATGCCGTTTACAATTACATTTTTGAAAGCATTGGTGTCTTTAACGCCCACTGCAATAACGTGCAGATAGTAAAACCAAGCTCTAGTTTGATCCAAGCCCTCGCCAATGAACTCTGCAGGGAAATTTTTCTCGAATTTCTCTTTATTTTCAAATGGATAATGAGCCTGACCATATGGCATCGAACCGCTGTCAAACCAAGTGTCTAAAACATCTGGGATACGGTTCATTTGTTGACCACAATCACAGGTCACCGTTACTTTATCGACCACGTGTTTATGAAGATCAGTGATTTTCTGTTGACTATCTTTTTCTAATTCTTCAATACTACCGTAGACTTTCATCTGCCCACATTCACATTTCCAAATAGGAATAACACTTGCCCAATATCGTTGACGGCTAATAGACCAGTCACGAGCTCCTTCTAGCCACTTACCCCAACGACCTTCTTTAATGTGTTCTGGAGACCAGTTAATATCCTTAGCTAACTCCAACATTCTTTCTTTAATTTTTTTAACACTCACAAACCAGCTGCCAGTGGCATAGTTTAGCAATGGGGTGTCACATCGCCAGCAGTGAGGATAACTATGGGTTAGTTTCTTTTTAGAAAACAAGAGATCTTTTTTTGCTAAGTAGCGAATCATCTCAATGTCTGTTTTTTGATGATCTTCCTTAGGCTTAACCTCTTCTCCTGCAAAATCAGTCACCTCAGTAGTAAAGCGGCCACTCATATTAACGTGTTGAATGAGCTCTACTTTTTCTTTCTGTCCTAGTTTGAAATCATCATCCCCAAATCCTGGTGCAATGTGGACAACGCCAGTACCTTCTTCTGTATCTACAAAATCTGCAGTTACCACTCTAAATGCATTCTCAGTGTCTTTGAAATAGGGAAAAAGTGGAGCGTAGTTTAAGTTTTTCAGTTGGCTGCCGGTGAATTCTTTAATGATCTTAAATTTGCTCTCACTAAAAACTGCCTCGACTCTACTTTTAGCTACTAAATATAAGTTATCTGATTCTTTTTCACTAACAAGAACGTATTCTATATCTGGTCCCACTGCTAATAAAAAGTTTCCAGGGAGTGTCCAAGGAGTGGTAGTCCAAGCTAGAATAAAAAATTTTCCTGAGCCATTATGAAGTTTGGTAAAATCTTTAATTTCAAATTTAGCGGTGACTGAGATGTCTTTAATATCTTTATATCCTTCCGCTACTTCTGATTGAGAAAGAGTTGTCTCACAGCGTGGACAAATATGCATGCTGCGGTAGTCTTCATAGATTAAGCCTTTATCATAAAGTTGCTTGAAGACCCACCAAACCGACTCCATAAACTCTAGATCCATGGTTTTATAATCGTTCTCCATGTCAGCCCAACGACCGAGTCTGTTAATTATTTTTCTCCAATCGTCTACGTAAGATAAAACTTTTGATCGGCAAATTTCATTAAATTTATCAACTCCCAGCTCTTCTATTTCATTTTTTCGTTTAATACCCAGTTCTTTCTCAGCGATGTTTTCAATGGGTAAACCATGACAGTCCCAACCCCATTTTCTTTCTACCCGATATCCTTTCATAGTCCAATATCTGGGAATAATGTCTTTCATGGTACTAGCAACAATGTGGCCGTAGTGAGGCATGCCGGTAGCAAATGGTGGGCCATCATAAAAAACATAGGCTTTATCGGCTGGTCTCATTTCAACAGACTTCTCAAAAGCTTTTGTATCTTGCCACCACGCTAGAGTTTCCTCCTCTAGTTTAGGTAAGTCTGGTTGCTGGTTTAAATCTTTGATTTTTGGCATAAAAAAACCCTCTACTATTAGTATAGAGGGCTCGTGTGAGCGGTACCACCTCTGCTTATGCTCTTAATTGCTATTACGGGCTAACCCGATCGGTTCTAATTTCCTTGCAGATTTCTTCCGATATCTCGTCTGCTGATAACAGACTCAAGCGATTTCGTAGTATTCTAGCTGATTTTTGAAGAAAAGACAAATTAGTCATGTCTGGATAGTTGGTCAATAATGTGAAGTGCAAATTCTTTTCCAAATGGATTGTGAAAAATCTCTTCAAGAATGTCAGTACCTCCAATATTATCACCTTCTGCCTCTACAACACCAGGGTGATCTTCTGATCCTGTCTTAACTTCTAAAAAGATTGTATCTCCATTATAGACTAGTGATCTAGCAAGTATCTGTTCAAGTTGGTCACTGCGCTCAACACCACTGTTGCTCTCAAACCATCTTGCCTTACTTCCCATCTCTTTGATAAGAAAATTTGTTGTAATTTTCATTTCTACCTTTCTTTAAATATTCTTATATTTTTATTCTAACTATTCTCTTAGCTGTGCTAATGCATTCAAGCTCTGTAAGAGCAGCTGCTAGTTCTTTGGCAATGGTTGATTCTATAAAGACAACAAAGTGGGCTCCAAAGTCTCTATCCCCCGATTTTCTCTCTAGTCTTTTGTGGAGAATACTAGAAACCCTAAGTTTTCTAACTAGACCTCTCAGTCCAACAACTTTCTGTATTTTGAATTGTATTAATCTGTCCCAGGCTGGATCAACCTCATTTTTCTTAATAACAATTGGTGTCTTTTCAATCATCTTGTCTAAAAGCTTCTCTTATTTTTTCGTAATTATTTTCAGTACAATCATCCTTACCAGTTAGACTTTGTAATTCAAGAGCAGCTTCATATGCATTGGAAAACCTGCCTTTTTCTATCATATCCACCACTATCCCAATGGCTTTTTGGGGAGTCATGTGCTCTACTCTTTCCCTTAACACCATACCAACCTCCTTTTATTTTTTTATAAAGGCAGTAATCTCAAGTTTTTTCTCCTACGTATTGGTATATTATTTTTGTCTTAAAAATGCTGGGATCTCGAACTCGTCTTCGAACTCGTTTTCCTCCATGATTGTATCATTATTGTCAGCTACTTTCACATTTTTAGCATCACCTGAGTCATCATCACTGGGTTTATTGCCAGTAAGCTGAGAGCTAGTTTGAGGTTGAGTCCAGCCACTAGGAGCTCGATCTATCTTGGGAGTTAGATCCTCCTCCTGAGCTGCCTTTTCTTTAATCTTATCTCTAGACTGCTGTCCATAAGCACCAAAGACATTGCGAGCATTATATTTATAGCCGTCAAAACCAGTCGCAATGACGCTAATTTTAATATTGGTCCCCATATCCTTATCAATTGTAGCTCCAAAGATAATATTAGCATCCTCGTCAGCAGCGTTAGCAATAATTGCCGAGGCATCAGAAACTTCAGTCATACCCATGTCTTCACCACCAGTAATGTTGTATAAAATTCCCTTAGCTCCATCAATTGAGATTTCTAGCAAAGGCGAAGAAATAGCCATTCTAGCTGCAGTAGCAGCGCGATTTTCTCCACTAGCTTCACCAATTCCCATCAGTGCTGAGCCAGACTCAGTCATAATTGTTTTAACATCTGCAAAATCAACATTGATTAGTCCGGGTACAGTAATCAAATCAGAAATACCCTGCACTCCTTGGCCTAAGACATTATCTGCTAACTTAAAAGCATCTAGTAAAGTCATTTTTTTGTCGACTACTTCCATCAGGCGTTGATTTGGAATAACAATTAGAGTATCTACTTTGTCTTTGAGTTCCTCTATCCCCTCTTCAGCAGTTTTCATTCGCTGCACTCCTTCAAAAGCAAACGGTTTAGTAACAACTGCTACTGTTAAAGCACCAGCTTCCCGAGCGATCTCTGCAATTACTGGCGAAGCTCCAGTGCCAGTTCCACCACCCATACCGGCGGTGATAAAAACCATGTCAGAATCAAAGAGAATATCTTTAATTTTTTCCTTACTCTCATCAGCAGCAACCTTACCCACTTCAGGGTCAGCGCCAGATCCAAGGCCTTTAGTAAAGTTTTGACCTATTTGGAGCTTTGTTTCTGCTTTAGAAGGTAGGAGAGCTTGAGCATCAGTATTAACAGAAATGAACTCTACTCCTTCAATTTGGCCAGAGTCAATCATTGAGTTAACAGCATTTCCACCACCACCACCAATGCCGAGGACTTTAATTTTAGCAAAAGTAGCATTTGAAGGTTTAACTAGGGCCATAAGAGTTGATTTTAATTTCTACAATTTAATTAGTCAAAGTGTATCATAAAATTAGGGCATTAACGATTTGAAAATTGAACTAATTTTTTCAAATGGGTTTCTACCAAAGAGTGGTTTGAAAATAGAGCCTAGATTAACTCCTTTACTCCTAGAGATTTTATCGCCGTGTTGTTTGCCGTACTCTAAAAGACCAATGCTATTTATAAATGATGGTTTATGGATATCCATTGTTAGCCCTTTGATTTCTTTTGGCATTCCAATTCTCGCAGGGAGATTTAGAACTCTTTTTGCCACTTCTTTTATTTCTATAGTCTCTGCTCCACCACCAGAAATAATTATTCCCGCAGGTACGACTGGCATTAAATTATTCTGATCAAGTACTTTCAAGACCATCGAGAAAATTTCTTTCATTCTGGGAATCATAATCCCCTCTACAATTTTCTTTTTTGATAAGTTTTCAACTGTTTCATAAACACCCAAGTCAGACGGGTTAATGATATCAATTTGTTTTTTTCTTTTTGAAAACTCTTCTTTACTTTCACCTGGTCTAAGCTTCATTAAATCTTTGTTGCTAGTTAGATTCAACTTGATTTTTTCTGCAGTTTCTAAGCTTACCCTACAACCCAGTGCAATGTCTTGAGTAATGTGTCTAGCTCCTATTGGTAAAGCAGCTGACAGCTCCAGAGTTCCTTCCACAAATACAGAGATAGAGGTTGAGCCGGCTCCAATATCAACCACCACCACTCCCAATTCTCTTTCAGTTTCAGAAACAACTACTTCTGCAGCAGCTAGACCTGAAAAAACAAAACCATCTACTTCTAAGCCTAGGTCTTGAACACATTTCTCAAGATTTTTCAAAGCAGTAGTCATACCAGTAATAATATGAGCTTCAGATTCTAGTCTGACACCATTCATTCCCACTGGATCTTTTATTCCATCTTGGGAGTCGACTTTAAAGTCACGAGGAATAACATGAATGACGGTTCTATCAGCTGGCAAAGAAATAGCCCTGGCTGCTTCAATTACTCTTTCTACGTCTGTATGATTTATTTCTTGGTTTGGAGAAGCTACTGCCACCACTCCTTTAGAATTTTGAGATTTAATATGCGTTCCAGAAACTGAAACATAAGCACTTTTAACATCAAAGCCGGCCATTCTTTCAGCAGCGTCTAGGCTTTCAGTCATGGTTGAGACTGCTTTTTCTAGATCTACGATTTGACTTTTTCTAATACCTTGTGAAGGAACAGCAGAAACTCCCTTGACTTGAAGCTGATTTGTTTCTTCATCTAGGGTAGCAATTAAAGTAGTACATTTGTCAGTACCTAAATCAATCGCAGTAATTACTCGGGAACGAGGCATATACATGATAATAACAGATCATGGAAAGATATGTCGAGCCTCAAGACTGAGTTGTTGAAGCAGTTTTTAATAGTGGGAAATTAAATCTTAAGTCAATTGTATTAATTTGGAGATCAATAGCGTTTAAATCAAGCTCACCAAGAATAATAGCCAGCTTAATAATTTGATTTTCTAGCTCCTCTTTTTGAGCTAAAGCCACCAGGTTTTCTTTGAGCTGTATCTCAATTTCTTGAGAGCTTTTAATCTTAATATTTTTGTAAGATATTTTTTGAACAGCAAGTGATTGGATCAAATTTAGATTTAATTTATGAAGTTGTTTTTCCACCAAGTCTTCTTGAATTGGATTAGTCCAACTATCAATTTCTATAGTGGGCAATTTTTGTTCTGTAGCTACAGCTTGGACTAGTCCATTTTCAGTTACTAAAAACATGTCTTGCTTGGTTTTTATAATGTAGCTGCTAGGTTTATAAGAAAATTTCAAATTAACTGTAGTTGGCCATAATTTTGAAATAGATTCAAGCTGATAGAGATTAAGATCTAGACTAAGGATATGAGTTTCTAACGGTGACAATAGGAATGACTTCTCTTTAAGCGATTCTAGTTTTTGGATAAGTTCTGGTGGGCAGTCTTGACTACTTATACGACATTCAATTTTTTTAATTCTCAATATTTGAGGTTTAAATTGAGTCCCAATAGCAATGATGATAAATAAAGCTATTAGGCTGAGGAATGCCAATATTTTACGCGGCATTTAAGCTGATTAGTAATTGATAAATCTTCTCTACAGCTTTAGTAGTTCTATTAATTAAGCTGAGATTATTGAGTATTTCTTGTCGATTCTTTTTAAGCTTACTAAGATTATTGAGCAAAGTTTCAGTGGTGAGTTGTTTTTGATCAATAATTAGTGCAGCATTCTTTTCGCTTAGTTCTTGAGCATTTTTTAACTGCTCATGGTGGTGCGAGTTTGGAAGTGGGATAAAAATAGTTGGAATATTTTTAATTGTTAGCTCCATGACTGTATTGGCGCCAGCTCTAGAAATAGCCGAGTGAGTGTGATTGTAAATCCAAGACATTTCACTTCCATTAGCCCACTCTTTGATGAAATAATACTGCTGCTGTTCTGAAGGTAATTCATTTTTAATTTTCTCAAGCTCTAACCTGTAGTTAGATTTTAAATTGGAGCTGCCGCAAAGATGGATTACCGTCCAGTATTCAGTTAGTTTATGAATGGACGATTGGATGACTTTGTTTATGGCTTGAGAGCCTTGGCTGCCACCAGTAATTAATAATATTGGTTTAATCTTATCTTGAGAAATCCATTTTGGTTGAGCTGAATTTAAATCAAGAAGTGATGACCTAATTGGGTTGCCCGTGAGGTGAGTTTGGGTTTTGGGAAAATATTTTTTAGAAGACGGATACGAAATAGCTACTTCATCTGCAAATTTTGCAATGAATTGATTGGCGAGACCCACTGCGTGCGTTTGCTCATGAGTAAAAATTTTAGTACCAGTAAGTTTAGCTGCAATAGCTAGTGGGATAGCCATGTAGCCACCAAAAGAAACAAAAATATTTGGCTTCTCTTGTTTAAAAATAGTTAGTGCTGCGGCGACAGATTTAACGAAAAGGAATGGGAAATAAAATTTATGAAGCAATGATTTTTTGTTAACTGTCTTAGCGGCACTGAGGTGAATAAACTTAATTTGTCTTTTCTCTACTTCATTTTTTTCTTGAGCCAGTTGCTTAAGCTCATTTTGGCTATATTTTCTACCTACGAAAACCACCTCATCTTTTTGATGATTTTTATTGATAAAGTCAATTAAGGATAGGGCTGGAGTTAGGTGTCCTCCAGAGATAAGTATTTTCATTATGTTCAATTATACTCTTTAGCGATTCGGAGGAGAATGCCATTAGCAATCAGAATCATTATTAATGAAGATCCACCATAGGAGATAAATGGCAGCGGCAGTCCTGTTAGTGGCACTAGAGCTACTACAGCAGCTAGGTTCAATAAGACCTGTGAAGCTATCCAAATGATTATTCCCCAACCCAGGAGCATGGCGAATGGATCAGAGGCTGCATTAGCAATTTTTGAAGCAATAAAAAAGTAAGTTCCAAATAAGATTAGTAAAATACTTGAGCCAATAAAGCCGACTTCCTCAGCAATAATAGCAAAGATGGAGTCTGTGCTAGCTTCTGGTATATACGAAAATTTTTGTCTTGAATTTCCAATTCCTTGCCCAGCCACACCTCCTCTGCCCAAAGCAAGAGTAATCTGCCGAATATGAAATCCAGATCCCAATGGATCAGATTGAGGGTTTAAAAAAGTATTTAATCTTTCTCTTCTATAGCTTGAAGATAGGATTGCTATCATAATAAGTAAAATTGTTAGTCCAGATATTCCTAAGATATGGAGCATTTTGCCTCCAGCAATGAAAAACATGCCAAAGGCAATTGTGCCTAAGATTAATATTGATCCCAGATCAGGTTGAAGTAAAATCAACAGAATTGGTAGGCTAGTTGTAAATAAAAACGGCATTGTTCTTTGATGCTGGCTGAGCCAATTGGCAAAAAAGATGATTAGTGCAATCTTAAATGGCTCGATTGGTTGAAATCTTAAGCTTCCTAGAAAAATCCAGCGATGAGCTCCATTTAACTCTCTGCCAATCCCAGGTATAAAAACCATTGTCAGGAGGATTAGTCCAAAAATAAAGATTGGTTTTGATATTTTTTCCCATAGTGAGAGTGGAACTAAGCTAGTGATTAGCATGGCTATAATTCCTAGTATCGCCCAGAGAGAATGTTGTTTGAGGAAATGATATTGATCGTTAAAAGTACGAAATGCCTCTGCGACTGAAGCATCAAATACAAATAAGGTTCCTAAAAAAGTGAGGATAAGAACAAGTGAGACTAGCCAATTCTTTTTATTTAAAAATAGATTTTTTTTAGCCATAGCAGATTTAGATAACTGCTAGCCAGACTCCAAATAAGGTCAATATGATCTGCACTAGCCAAGCTCGTTGGACAATTTTTGGCTCTTCCCAGCCACGGTGTTGGAGAAATAAGTGAAATGGAGAAACAGGGAATATTTTTTTACCACGATATTTTTTTGATAAAAGCTGAGCTGCTGAGCTAGAAATTTCTAAAATAAAGATGAAGCCAATGATGGTAAGAGCCACTATTTTTCCAAGTAATAATCCCACCACAGCTAAAGTCGCACCAAATGAAAGTGCACCCACATCACCCATAAATATTCTCGCTGGAAAGACGTTGAAGTAAAGGAAAGCTACTAAGGATCCGAGCCACATCGAAATGAAGATCGATAGTGGAACATCTAAAATAGAAGCAGATAAGACCCAAAGTCCAAATAAGGAAATCATTAAAACACCCGATGCTAAACCATCTAAGCCATCAGTGATGTTAACTGCATTTGCAAAAGCTACAATTACAAAAGTGGCAAAGGGAATATAAATAATTCCCAATTCAAATGTGCCAATAAAAGGAATATGTAAGATCGATATCCCCAAAGAAAAATACATCATGGCGGCGATGATTAATGCTAAGACAATCTGCAGCATGAGTTTTGTTCTAAGTTTAATTCCAAAGAAACCACTTTGTTTAAAGCCGAAGAATTTTTTAACATCATCATAAAGACCTAAAATTGAAAAAGAGAGAAAGGTGAAGAATAGAATGTTGATTTCCGATTGAAAGCTTTGGTAGACGCTGGTGACATCAACTCCAAAAACATTGAGGAGTGGCATAATACTGGCAAATAAAATTGAAACAACTACTATTACCAATAGTCCTCCGCCGACTGGAGTGCCGGCTTTCTTCGAATTATGTTTATCAAAAATTGGAGTATTTTTACCAAAGGCATCTTTAGTAATCTGATTGGCTCGCTGAAATTTAATCTTATACAGCAAGTTAATGAATGGAACGATACTAATGCTAGTGACAATAAAAGAAAATAATAGTAAGCCTAGGGTTAACGCCATAGTTATAGTCTAATCTAAACGCTTGATATTAGCACCCATAGTTTCAAAGAGTTCATCTAGTCTTTCATAGCCACGGTCAATATGATTCTCAGGATCATTTAAAATAGTTTCACCTTCAGCAATCATTCCTGCTATGAGTAGAGTAGCTCCATGGCGGAGATCTTTTATTTCAAACTCTCCTCCGTGGAGTTTGCTCGGTCCAGTTATCTTAATTGCATGCTTATCGTTTGGGCTAACATCATCTGGGTTAAAGTTATAAGTTTCCTTAGGATTATTTACTATTGGATTGAAAAGTTCGATTTTGGCACCCATTTTAATTAAAGCGTCAGTGTAGTTAAACCTACTTTGAGATACTGTTTCATGAACAGTACTTTCACCTTTAGCTTGAGTGATTAAAGTGGTCCAAAGGGGTTGCCAATCTGTTTTAAATCCTGGGTGAGGGGCTGTCTCCAAATTAGTTGCAGTCAAGGGTTTTTTATAGAAAAAACGAATTCCATACTCTCCCAATTCATAGCCACCACCAATTTCATCTAGTTTTTCTAGAAAAGAGAGTAAGTCTTTAGCTTGTGTATTTTCAACGATAATGTCTCCTTTAGTAGCAATGGCAGCACATGCAAAAGAAATAACCTGATTTTGATCGGGCATTATTTTATGTATAGATCCATGCAACTTATCTACTCCCCCAATCTCTATCGTTCGAGATTTGATGCGCTTAATTTTTCCACCCATGCTATTTAAAAATTTAATTAGATCATCAACCTCAGTTTCTTGAGCAGCATTTTCTAGAGTAGTAATTCCTTGAGCTTTGACAGCAGCCATGATTAGAGTTTCAGTGCCGGTATGAGTGTTTTTCTTGAATTTATAATGAGTTCCCTTTAGCCTCTCAGCTTTAACAGTAATCAGATCTCCATTTGCCTCAACAGTTGCTCCCAAAGCAATCAAACCGTCGAAGTGTCTTTCTAAAGGTCGCTTGCCGATTTTATCTCCACCAGGAAAAGGAACGACAGCCTGTCCAAACTTATGTAGTAGAACTGGAATAAACATGGTTGAAGCACGCGAAGCTCTTCCATAATCGCTATCTAGAGAAAATCTAGAGAAATTTTGCGGATCTACAAAATAAGCTCTCTCTCCCATCAGCTTCGCATTAGCTCCTAGAGAGCTGATCATGTCTGCAACTAATTTCACATCGCTAATTTTGCTGAAGTTGAGCAGTCTAGAAGGAGAGTCACCTAGCAAAGAAGCAATCATGATTTTATAAGAAGCATTCTTAGCTCCACCTACTCTAACTGATCCAGATAAAGGTGTACCACCAGTAACAATGTAGGTGCTCATGAAATCTCCTTACGATAAATAAAATACTTCTTCTTCTAAATCAATGTTGAATTTATTATTAACTTCTTTTTTAACTAACTTAATTAATTTTTTTAGATCTACTGCGGTGCCATCTCCAGAGTTGATGAAGAATGCGGCATGTTTTTTTGAAACTTCTACCCCACCCACTTTAGTTCCTTTTAATCCAGCTCGATCAATTAGAAACCCTGCAGAAATAAATTTGCGGCTTTCAAACATAGGAAAGAGTTTTTTTAATTCAGGTGAGTTAGGAGTATTTTTAAAGATACAGCCTGAGCTGGGTAGGCCTAAGGGTTGGGTGTCAGCGCGATACTGAGTTGCTTTTTTGATTAACTCTTGAGATTTCTCTAGAGAACCTTTTTTTAAGGCAAAAGTAACTTCTAGAATAATCTCATTGGTATGATGAAAACGAGAAGCATCATAACTAAACTCACACTCATCTGCCGAAATAGTTTTAACATCTCCTGATTCAGTGATTATTTCTACTTGGTGAACATGATCAGAGATCAGATCTTCTAAATAGTGAGCATTATTAAAGATTGCTCCACCAACAGTACCTGGTACTCCTAAGAAAAACTCAAGTCCAGTGTAACCAAGATCGACAGTCTTTTTAACTAGCAATGAAGTTTTTAGACCAGCTCCAGCTTTAACTAAATATTGCTTTTTTTGAGTGACCTGATTGAGGTCTACTAACTGGTTGTTTTTTAGATGTAAGACTAATCCTGAGATACCATCATCGGAGATAACTACGTTACTAGCTCCACCCAAGATAGTAATCTTAATTTTATTTTTCTTACAAAATGAGATAACTTCAATAATTTTTTCTTTTTGATCGAGCTCTAGGTAAACTTCGGCGTAACCGCCAATCTTAAAATAAGTTTGTTTGGTAAGTAGGTACTGTTCTCTAAAATCCAGATCAGGAAAATTTTCTTGAAGCTGGTTTAATATAGACATATTAATAGTTATTCTAGATCAAACTATGTACTTGGTAAATATCACCTGCTCCAAGTGTAATTAAGACATCTCCAGGATTAAGATGGTCTTGGCAATATTTTGCTAACCGATCAATGCTTTTTAGATTTTGAGCTGGTAGATGATACTTTTGGTATATGGCTTCACAAAGTTTGTCGCTAGAGACAGAATGATCTGCTTTTTCTCTAGCTGAGCTAAAAATATCGATCATGACCACTTCGCTTGCGTCAGCAAAAGAATCAATGAAATCATCAAAGAGTTCTTTTGTTCTCGAGTAAGTATGGGATTGAAAAGCAATTACTTTTCTTTGTTTTGGATACCAGTCACAAAGAGCGGCGATAGCTGCCTTGACCTCGTGGGGGTGATGAGCGTAATCATCGTAGTAGCTAACTCCATTTTTTTCTCCAATAAACTCAAAGCGACGTTTGGTAGACGAGAAACTTGAAAGTGAGTCAGCTGCTTGCTTGGGATCAATTTCTAGTTGAGTGAGAGCTAAGATTGTAGCCAGGGCGTTAATGACATTGTATTTTCCAGGTATTTGTAGCTTTAGTTCATATGTTTGGTTTTGGTAAGAAAACTTAGTTGTAGTTTGTCCCAATTGTGACTGGTAACTTCTTAGGCTTAATGTAGCTCGTGGATCTTCTCCAAAAGTTAGTTTAGGAATAGAAATATCATTCAAGTGTCCTAAGTCAGCCATATTTACAATTAGTTTTCCACCTGATTTGATTTGGCGAAAGAAGTCATTATAAGTTTTTTTAGTATGATTAAAATCCTTATAGACATCTGGGTGATCAAATTTTAAGTTAGTGCAGACAGTGAGTTGTGGTTTTAAAAATGAGAACCGAGGTTGGGCTGCGAATTTGGCTTGAGGGTCGATTACATACTCATCTGCTTCGATCACAAAATGTTTGGATTCTGGACTCCATTGCCCAGTTTTATTTATTCCTGGAATATTACCTACTCCGACAGAAAATGAAAAATCTTGTTTTAGATCATGAAGTACCCAAGATATCATGGCTGAAACAGTGCTTTTACCCCCTACTCCACAGACAGCTATTCCCTCCTGTTGGTTAAAGAGTAATGCGACTGCTTCTGCTTGGGAAATAACAGGAATTTTTTTATCTATAGCTTGCTTAACCTGCGGATTTTCTAGAGCTTGGTGAGCGGCAGTGTAGATGACACAATCTGTATCCTTAGGCAGGGGGGTGGAAAAATTTGAGTCAATCTTGATTTCTAGTTTGTCTAAAATTTCTTGGGTAACGAATTCTTCTTCGACATCACTTCCGGTGACTTTTTTGTCAGCATCAGTTAGTAGCTGAGCCATTGATGTCATGGCAACACCTTTAATGCCCACCAGATAAAAATTATTAAAATTAAGTATGTCGATCATTTGTTTTGTTTGAGTATTTCTTTGACAACTTTGACGTCGCTCCAAGGATGCTCAGTTTTTCCAAAACACATGCTCTGCTCATGACCCTTGCCTAAGATGGCTACGATATCATTTTTTTTAGCTAGCTTGTTGATAGCAAATGAGATGGCTTCCTTTCGATCAGCAATGCTAGAAACTTTATCTAAGTTTTGATGAAGATTCTCTTTTAGTTGGCGAATGATTGACCAAACATCTTCAGTCCGTGGATCTTCTGCAGTAAAAATAACTGAGTCAGCGATTTGAGCTCCAATTTCTCCCATAAGGGGTCTTTTTTGTTGGTCACGTAATCCGGCAGCACCATAAACAGCAATTAATTTTCCTCCCGAACCTCTTTTAAGCTGACTCTTCAGAGCTGTTAAGGCTGACTTGAGTGCTTGTGGAGTATGAGCAAAATCTACTAGGACACGGAAAGATTTATTAGTTTCTACTTCTTGCATTCTGCCGACAATATCAGGGAAGCTTTGGAGAGCAGTGGCTATTTTTTCTTTATCAATGTCCAGCTCAGTTGCTAATGCAGTTACCAGCCTAGCATTCATTTGATTATATTTTTCAGAAAATCTATTCTTGATAGAGCTTGAAATTACTCTGGGCAATTTGTCTGTAGCTGAGTAAGAGATGACTTTATCAGCTGACTGTCTTAAGTTTGATTTCAAAACTTGGTGGTTATTGTCATCGGCATTAATGATTACTTTTTCAGCTTTGTTTAGAATCATAGCCTTAGCCTTCAAGTATTCACTTGGAGTTAAGTGGTAGTCGAGATGTTCATGGCTAATATTAGTTAAGCCAGCTAAAATTGGATTGATTCCCCAAATTCGAGATTGGTAGGCTCCATGAGAAGTAACTTCTAATACCAAGTACTCTACATTTGCGTCAACCATTCTTCTAATTAACCTATGGAGTGCAAGTGGATCTGGTGAGGTTACATGTAGTCCAGTTTCTATCTTTTCTGCGCCAATATAAGCGGCGACAGTAGAAATAAGAGCGGTTTTTTTACCAGCTCTTTTTAAGATATGGTAGAGCATAGTTGAGCTAGTGGTCTTACCATCAGTTCCAGTAATTGTAATTATCTTAAGATTCTTAGCAGGGAACTTATATTTTATCTGTCCAAAGAGACCTTTTAAAACTCCAGTTTTAATGAAGTGAAATGGATACTTAATTTTATAGAGGAATATCTTCCAGATTGTTTTCATAATAACTAATTATAACCTATGGATTCCTGGTGATCAGGAGGAATGTTTAGACTTAAAAATAACTTCTCAGCAATTTTATACCAGAGAGGGGCTGCTGTTTCTGCCGCCCAAGGTGAGCTCTGGGGTTCGACTAATTTGACTAGCATTAAGAATTGTGGGTTTTCTGGTGGAGCGAAACCAATAAAAGTGGCGATAGTAGCATTTTCTTTATAACCCCCATCTTCTGCGGGAATTTGAGAAGTTCCTGTCTTTGCAGCTACAGTATGAGTTTTGGAGTAAATCCATTGGGCTTCTCCACTTTGAGCGGCATGAACCATCATTTCGGTTGTTTGTTGAGCAGCCTTATCTGATATGACTTGTCTTATTTTTCTAGGTTCAACTGAAATCTCTTTTCCGTCTGGGTTAATCACTGAATCTATAGCTCTGATTTGCATCAATTGTCCATGATTAGCGATCGCAGAGACTGCTTTTGCTATTTGTAAGCTAGTAGTGCTGATACCTTGTCCAAAAGACCGAGTAGCTAGCTCAATTGGTCCCCATTTTTGGGGAAAGGGAGTATCGCTATCTCCATAGAGGTCTACGCCTAATTCTTCACCAATATCAAAATTCTGCAAATATTTTTCAAACACATCACTACCAACTTCTTCTGCAACAAAGACCATGGCAGTGTTATCAGATTTGGCCAGAGCATCACTCATCTTGATTTTGGGGTGGTATTCATCATTCCAAGTTTTAATAGAATATTTACCAATAGCAACTGGTCCATCACAACGAGGACACTCTGTCTCTGAGGTAATTGACTCTGTATCAATGCCAATAGCTACGGTCAGCGTCTTCATAATTGATCCTGGTTCGAAAAGATCAATTAGGAGTGGATTTTTATAGAGATAAGGATCGTATTGGTAATATTTCTCTTGATCAAATTTGGGCTCAGCCGCTAAAGCTAAGATTTTGCCAGTCTGTGGTTGGAGTATCAGCACTTCTCCAGACTTAGCCCCATAATGCTCCATGCCTTTTTTAAGTTCAGTTTCTATTAAAGATTGGAGGTCTCGGCGGATAGTTAGTACCACATCTCTACCCTGGTTTGAGTTTAGAGGTGGTTTTTTTTGTCCTAATAGGGAGAATCCAAGTGCATCAGCAGTCAGGGTAATTCTTCTTTTTTTTCCAGAAAGTTCTTTATTTAGAGCGCCCTCTACTCCGAAATAACCAACATCTTGTCCTGCTTCGTCTTTGGCAACGAATCCGGTTAAGTGGGCAGCCATAGATGCTTCTGGATAGAATCTTACTAGAGCATCTTCAAAATCCAAGCCAGTTATATTTAAAGCCTCGATTTCACTTTTAGTTTCTTCAGCTAGATTATTTAAGAGTGAGACCCACTTAGCTTCTTTTCTATTTAGCTTCTGTTCAAGTGCTTCTTCAAGCTCATCCATGAGTTCTTCTCTTTTTGCTGACTCTGTTGATTCTTGGTAAGGTTGGTAGTCATCAATAATAATTGGATTAATCAGTTTGCTAATCTTAACTGGGTCTTCTGTCAGCAGCTGAGGGTAAGCAACTAGGCGATACTTAGAGATATTGCCTACCAATAAGTGTTTGTCACTAGTAAATATTTGTCCACGCTTGCCTTGTTGAGTTAAAGTACGTTGATATTGATTATTAGCAGCAGTTTTTAGCCATGATCCTTGAATAACTTGCCAATAGAAAAGTTTGACTAAAATACTTAACAAGCCAAAGTAGATGATAAGAATGGCAGCTTTATTTCTATTTGAGACTGGTAGAGATTTTGAACGTGATCTGGAGTACTTACTAATCATTACTGATTATTGTAAGCTAATTAGCGGCTGCTAGACTAATGGATTTATCAATAATGATTGGTTTGGATATTAATTGATACTCTTCAGTCAAGTTGCCATTTTCAGATAAGGCTAGAAGTGAGGTTTTATTAGCTAATTTTCCTTGGAGTAGTTGCTTTTTTTTTGCTAGTTGCTGCTGGTTATTTTCTAATGTTCTTTGTTGATGCCCATGAGCAACAACTAAACTGGTTTGATAGATAGTATAGATAACTTGAAATACAAGTACGCTGCCGATGAGCGCATAATAAGTTAAATAGAGTTGCTGTTTTTTTAACATATTTTTTGTTATTTTTTGATAAAACCTCTCAGCTTAGCGCTGCGAGATTTTGGGTTTGTTAATACTTCTTTTTCACTGGGTTTAAGAACTTTTTTAGGGTCTTGGATACCCTTATTTTCTTTTTCCCATTTTTTAAAATAATTTTTAATAATTCTGTCTTCTCCTTCATGAAAAGCGATCGTGATAATTTTTCCTTGAGATTTAATGACCTCTAGTGCTTGTGGCAGAGCCTGCTGAATACTTTCCAGCTCATTGTTGACTGCAATTCGCAGAGCTTGGAAGACTTTCGTAGCGGGGTGAATATTTCTGGAGCCGTGATGTTTAATTTCTGAAATTAGCTCTACAAGTTCTGAAACGGTAGTAATAAATTGACCATTTCTTTTTAGCTCCACAATTTTTTTAGAAATTTTTCTAGCTTCTGTTTCTCCTCCAAATACTTCAAATATTTTTTGGAGCTGTTTTTGACCCATGATTGCCAGTAAGTCCTTGGCTTTGACCCCTAGTCTTTGATCCAGCCTCATATCTAGTTCTTGATCTTGCCCAGAGAAACTGAGCCCTCTATCTGCTGAAGTGAGTTGTTCGCTAGTGGTGCCAAAGTCAAATAAGATACCGCTTATTTCATCAACCTGTTGCAATTGCTCGATAGTTTGTTGTAATTTTCCGAAATTTTCTCTAACTAGGATTAGATTTTGATTTTCAATCTCAGTCACAAATTTTTCTTTTCCAGCGATGATATTTTGTTCATCAAAATCAAAGGCAATTACTTTTCCTCCTAAAGAAAGGATTTCTTGGGTGTGCCCACCTTGTCCGAAGGTAGCATCTATATACCAACGATCAACCTCTATATTGAGGCCTTCAATAGCCTCCTGGAGCATAACTGGGATATGTTTAGTTCTATTCATCATTGAGTCTTTCTGCAATTTCTTCAGCTTGGGCTTCAATTTGAGTTAGATACTGGTGATAGCTATCTCTATTCCAGATTTCTATCCGTTCATAGCTACCTACAATTACTAAGTCTTTTTTTAATTTGGCAAATTTGATCAAGTACTCGGGCAGAGAAACTCGACCATTGGCGTCAGCTACAACTTCTTGGGCTTCATTTGTCATTAATCTGATGAAGTCACGATGTGCTTTTTTTGTGAAGGTGCGCTGCGAAAGTTGTTTTAGTTCTTGTTCAAAATTCGTAGCTCTAAATAGGAACAGTCCTCCATCTAGTCCTCGGGTTACTACCCAATCTGTTTCTATTTCTCTAAATTTCTTAGGTAATGAAATGCGATTATTCTCTTCTAAAGCGTGGTAGTATTTGCCGATGAACATCTTGGATACTATAAGCTTATTTACCATTTCTTACCATAACCAAAAGATACACTCTGGAATCAGTCAAGTAAACCCCGAACGATTTTCGGGTGTTGGAAGATAGTTATGAGGATGAGGAATGTGTTAGAATTCAGCGAATATATCAAAAATTGTGAGCTAAAAAGAGAAAACAATGCTAAATTTAGTTGAAAAACATCTTTCTTTAGGTATTAAATCTGAGGAGTCTGTAGAATTATATAAAATATATATGACTATTGAGCTAAACAAGGCTTTGCATAATAAGGAAATCTCAGAAGAAGATTTTCAAGAAGTAAAAGAATTAATTGAAGACCTAGGAGGTGTTTGTGAGTTCGCTAGCCTAGAAGACTACCGGAATGATAGGTCCACTCATTAGTTTTTCTACTTCACCACCACGTACAGTTCCATTAGATCCACAGTAGCAGTGGCCATTTTACCTTCAGTAGTAGTTTTAAATTCTTGCCACTCTGAGCCATCGTAACCCATGATCATCAGCTCACCCTCTTCTTCAGCTCTGATAGTTAGCTCTCCAGAGCCACTCAGCTTGCTGGAGCTAGTCAGTGAGTAAAGATCAGAGACAGGCTCAGATTCTAGACCTTCTGGATAGCCAGCAGTGTTGAAGATAACCAGGTAAGACTGTTTAGCTAAAGACTTTGATTCAATCTGGAACTTAGCATCTTGAGAGCTAAAAGCCATTTCACCTTTAGAATTAATAATATATTTCCAGCGAGATTTAAGGGCGTATGACTCTTTACTATTGAAACGAGTCAGGAGTGTGCCCCCTTGGACATCATCATGATAGGTGCAGGCTCCACCAGCACTACAGCTTCCCAGTAAGATCTTTTTAGTAGCTGGAAGAGAATCAATGCTTAATTGGCCAAAAGCACCTTGTAAGAGTGATCCAGCTTGGTACTCAAGCTCGTACTCAACACTATCGGCATCTTTTTTAACCTCTACTACTTCTAGATTCAGGTTATGGCCATCACTATGTGGCAATATCCGCATATAAGGTCTGTCAGCGACAGCAATAATATTAGTTGGTTCTTCAATGCGTTTCTTCTTACTAGGTTCATCAGTAGCAGTAGGTTTAGATTTTGATTTAGTGAAAGCAAAGATGCCTCCACCAATGACTAGTAAGGCTACTAAAATAAGAGGAAGCTTTTTTTTCATGAAAAATTAGAATTAGTTTTTACTAATCTTTATTATATTCTCTGCTCTAGGTACTGCGCAAGTTCTTCGATCTTAACTCGAGTCTGATCAGTAGTGTCACGGTCTCTAATGGTGACGGTGCCGTCTTCTAAGGTGTCATAATCAACTGTAATACAGTAAGGAGTACCAATCTCGTCCTGATAAAGATAACGCTTACCAATGCTACTGCGCTCATCCCAAGCCACATGGTATTTTTGGCTTAATTCCTCAAATATTTCTTTAGCTTGAGCTACTAGCTCTGGTTTATTTTTAGCTAATGGGAAAATAGCCGCTTTATATGGAGCTAAGCTAGGCTGAAGTTTGAGCACCGTGCGGTTGTTTTCTTTATCTTCCCAGTAAGCATCACATAAAGTCATCAGGAAAAAGCGAGATACTCCGCCAGCTGGCTCTATTACATGCGGGATAAACTTCTTATTGGTATGTGGGTCAGTGTACTCCATACTTTTACCAGAGAATTTCTGATGTTGCTTGAGATCATAGTCAGTTCGATAAGCTATGCCCCAGAGTTCTTTATGGCCAAATGGGTATTTATAATCTAAATCCCAAGTATCAAGACTGTAGAAAGAGCGTTCTTTATCAGTGTGCTGTCGCCATCTCAAGTTTTCTTCACTTACTCCTAGCTCTTGGGTCGCAAAAGCCCACATTTGTTCTTTCCAGGTAGTCATTAAGTCCTGCCAGTCTTCTTTTTCTGGGTCAAAGAAATACTCTATCTCTGCTTGCTCGAACTCAAGAGTGCGGAAAACAAACTGACCAGTAGTGACTTCATTGCGGAAGCTAGTTCCCAGATTACCAATTCCAAAAGGAAGCTGGACTCTAGTTGAGTCCAGAACATTTTTGAAGTTAGTAAAAATACCCTGAGCAGTCTCACCTCTCATATAGACAGTAGATTTATCACCAGCTACAGAGCCGATCTGAGTCTCAAATAACAAGCTGAACTCTTTGGGCTCTGAAAGCTTATTTCCGTCTGGGCTTATAATTTTGTGTTTAACGATAAAAGCTGCCATCTCTTTTATATCCATGTCTTCAACGATCAACATCTCTAGACCTAGCTTCTCAGCTTTTTTTTCTAGCCATTCTTCAATGATGTGATCCGCTCGATATCGTTTATGGTTTACTAGATCTTCGACTAAAGGATCATTAAAAGCATCGACATGACCAGATGCAATCCAGGTTCTGGGATGTTGGAGAATTTGAGATTGGAGGCCTACCATATCAGGGCGAGCGGTGATGAAGTACTTCCACCACAAATCTCTGATGTTTCTAAGCAGCTCTGTTCCCATCGGACCGTAGTCATAGGAATTAGCTAATCCTCCATAGATATCAGAGGTGGGATAAACAAAACCACGTCTTTTGGCTAGGGAAACTATTTGTTCTAATGTAGGCTGAGTTGGCATTTTTTTAGTATATCATTGGTCTGGGGTGACTAGATACTCAAAACTTCTCATGGGTCTATTAGTGAGTGAAGATACATAATCTAAAACAGAGTTGTATTTAGTTTCTCTAGGGTGTGGGTAGCCCATTTTTTCAATTAAATCTTCAAGTTGTTTTTTTATTTGGCCATTACTGATGTTTTGATCAGAAATTTCTTGTCTTAGTCTTAAGATATTTTCAAAAAGCTGTTCTTCAATCTCATCTTCAATAAATAATTTTTCTAAAACTTCTAGAAATTGGGTTAGTTTTCTAATATCTATTAAGTTGGTCCTGGCTTGACCGCAATCATTAATTAATTTTGCCTGAGTTAACAAGGGCATGGATTTAGTCTTAATGAAGTAAGCTTTAACTAGATTTCCTGGTTCAAGAAAAGCTCTTTTTGAAGAAGAAATTTTACGGACCCCTTTAGCAACAGTAACTAATTTTCCATATTCTTGAGTCAACAAAGTTATAACCCGATCTGTTTCTCCTACTTTATTTCTTTTGAGAATGACCCCGTTTGCAGTGAAGCTTCTAGAACGGTGTTTCATAAAGAGTATCTTTATTCACCAGAATTTCTTCTTGACCACCAGTTACATCCATGATGGTTGAGATAGGATCAACCCCACCTTGTTTCCAAAGTTTAACTTTATAGGTTTCCGTATCTGCATAAGGGACTGTGTAACTAAGCTTGAGCTTAGCTTGTCCGAGTGGTTCTAAAATAAAGAATCCATCAACAACATGAAAGCCATTCTCTTCATACTCCTTAGCTTCTTCTGTAAAGCCTTGAGCCTCTATGAGTTTGCTGCCAGCTGGTAAGTAGAGCCTGGTCCAGTCTCGAAGAGTTGAGTTTAGGCATAGTAAGCCAGCCTCAAGATTGCAGTTATCAGCTTTTCTAATATTGCGGTAAGTAATCTCTACTTCCTTGGTGATTTGACCATTTTCAGGAGCTGAGACTACTTGTGAAACTTCATACTCAACAAATAAGTTTGATTTAGCTCCTCCCAGATTCGCATTAACAATTCCTAAAAAATCAGTATTTTCTTCTGGAGTCATAATTCCGGCAGCATTAATAGCTTCTGCAGCTGCTTGAGCTGTTTCGTCCAGGAAGTAAATCTGAAGATGGCGACCTTCCATACTACCAATCCCAATTTGGAATAGATCTGGCCACTGTTGTTTGGGAGCTCCATATGACTTGGTCAGAATAGCTCTCATCATTGGTCCTAAAATACCTTTGCGATCTTCTCGAAGGTAAGGTGTGGGGCGAGTGATGATCTCTGATAAAGCATAAACTACTTGTGGGCAGTCACAGCGAGGCTCATTCTCAGCACTAAAAGTTCCATATCCTGGAACTTCAATTGGTCCTAAGACTTTGAGAAGTTTAGTCAAAAACTCAGTATCAACAGCAATTACCCCATCAATATCATCAGGTTCCCCAGGTATTTCTAAATAGTATTCCAAGAACTGCTCCATTGAGATCTTAAAATCTGGAGAAGTGTTCATATCACGTAGATGCCAGTATTTTTCGGTAGTTAAGTATCTGCCTAGTTCTTCAGGGATAGGGATGCGTTTGTTAAATTTCTTATCTAGCTCATAGATATCATCAGATTTCTCTGGTGAAACTTTACCATCTTCAATAAAAATAGTTGAGTAAGCAGTTAAGAAACCACCTGTTGGTCGCAGCTCATTATCATTTTGAAAGAGAATTAGGTATTTTTTTCGATTTTCTTTAGCACCCATTATTTCAGGAAGTTGCTCTAAGATAGGTCTATATTGAGTAATTGAGTCAATTCCTGTTTGGCCAGTTGCTTGGGCAGTAAGGATATAAGAACGGATTTCTTGATCTTTAATTTTTTCGGGGTAGCGGTTGGGATCTATCTCAGCTAATTCTGCTTGGACTGTTCCTAGCTCGGTAGTAATATCATCTAAAATTGGTGAAATTTTATCGATAGTTTCTAATATTAACTTCAGTCTATCTTCAGCTGTGCCGCCAGTAAAAGTGCCTTCTCCAGCAAAGCCGAGCACATCTGCATAAGGGGTGATAGCTTCAATAGTTTTCAGTCCGGCTCTAAGTCCAGCCTCTCCTGCATTAAAAGCATGTTCTCCATCTAGATAATAATTCCTTACCAAGGGAATAAATTTATAAAAGCTTAGTCTCTGATAAGTTTGTCGAAGTCCAGCTTCTTGATCAATCAATGTTTTCAGTTCTGCCTCGGTGGCGGGGAGGTTTTGATTTTTAAAATTAGCGTAGGCAGCTTGAGCAGTAGTTTTGGCAGTAGCTGCTTGATCCTTTAAAGTGTTCAGAACCTGAAAGCTATAAAAACCTAAGCTACCAATGGTAATAAGTAAGAATCCTAAGATTGATCCAACAATTACAAGAGCTTTCTTGTGTTTTTTGAAAAAACTTTTTTCTTGAGTAGTTTCTTCGTCTAATGAAATCTTTTTTAAGATAGATTCTTCAGTGGGAGTGGTTTCTAGTATCTGGTCGGTGGAAGTTTCGGGCATAAAAAAATTATAGCAGCTACCACTTAGAAATCATAGCTTTCGGAGTTTTGAAAAGAATTTTTATATCCTCCCAAATAGATTTTTTCTGAGCATAGTCAGCATCCAGCTTAGCTCTGACTTTAAATGAGACTTCATTTCTGCCACTAGTTTGCCAAGGGCCAGTAATACCTGGCTTAACAGATATAATTTGGCTAACATATTTTTTAGTAGTTGGATATTTTTTAGTTTGTTCACGAAGCTCTTTTTTTACATAAGCTCTAGGACCAACCATGCTCATTTCACCGCGCAGGACATTTAAAAGTTGTGGAAATTCATCAATGGTCAAAGAGCGAATGACCTTACCCAGAGTAGTAATTCGGGGGTCATTTTCTAGTTTCCAGTCGTTGTCCTTAAATTTTTTCAATAATTTTTTGTCATGACTATGGAGTAATTCATCAGCGCCTTTAACCATGGAGCGAAATTTTAATAAATCAAATTCTTTGCCTTTTTCACCGACTCGTCGGTGAGTAAAAAAAATCGGCATGCCAGATTCAATGAATATTAGAGCTGGAATAATAATCCAGACTGGCATAAACAATAACATTAAAATTAGAGCTGTTATGACGTCAAGAATTCGCTTCTGTTGTTTAAAGGAAGTCATAATGGTTATAGGTATTCGTCTTTACTCTCTTCTTTGAGGCGATTCACTAGCTCTTTGACTTCCTGAGACTTCCCCTTAGGAGCAATCATTAGTATTTCATCTGTATCGACTATTACTAGATCATCTACTCCAAAAACAGCTATTAAGCGGTTATTGGTGTGGAGAAGATTGTTGTGAGATTTAATGGACAGAGCTTCTGTCTTTCCATTTTCACTAACAACTACATTTCCTGACAGATCTTTAGTTCCTAGGTCATAAACTACACCCCAGTCTCCAACATCATTCCAACCAAAATCACCAGGGATTAGCGCTAGGTTACTAGCTTTTTCTGAAATAGCATAGTCAATTGAGATACTCTCAGCTTGTTTGTAAATGTTAGGTAACATTTTATGGAATTCTTTTGCAGATTGAGTGGCTAATTTTTCACTCAACTTATGCATTTTAGGCATGTGCTTATCAAAAGATTCTGAGATGGCTTTAGCAGACCAAACATACATGTTTGCGTTCCAAAAGTATTTTCCAGTAGATATAAAGGCCCCGGCAGTAGCTTTATTGGGTTTCTCAGTAAAGCTATCGACTTTAAATAGGGAGAGACCGCCATCAAGTTTTTTTAGATCTTCACCAATTTTAATGTAGCCAAATCCAGTAGATGGGAAAGTTGGAGTGATACCAACTGAAATTAAGTATTCATTGCTGGCAGCAGTTTCGACTGCTGCTTTCATGACACGAATAAACTCTTTTTCATTAGTGACAACGTGATCTGAGGCAGCGTTAACAACGATCGCTTTCGGATCTAAACTTTTAGCATATAGACTACCAACTAGCATAGCTAAGGCGGTATCTTTTTTTTCTGGCTCAGAAATAATGTTTTCTACAGGAACTTCTGGAAGTTGATCTCTAACTTCTTTTTCATAGAGTTTGTTGGTGACGATAATGAACTTATCTAAAGGGATGAGTTTAGACATGCGGCTCGCTGTTACTTGGAGCATGGTTTGCTTTCCAACTAACTTTAAGAACTGCTTAGGACTTTTTTTGCGTGATTTTGGCCAGAGTCTAGTTCCACCACCACCGGCTAAAATAACTGCATAAGTATGATCAAGAGCGCTCATGAGCGGCCTTTCTGTTGTTCATAAAATTTAAAAACGGTTGTTTGAAACCGCTTCGTAAAGTCATTTATAGCATATTTAGCTAATTTTTTCTTCGGGGAGCTGTTCTTAAACTCGAGAGAAGCTATTTTTTCTAAAGCGGCTACTAAGTTATTAATCGAGAGTTTTTGAAGAAGAATCACTCCAGCTTCATTTTTTATTAATTCTGCTGCACCTGATTTTTGATGTAAAATAATTGGCTTTTTGGAGAGAAATGACTCAATGGCTGTAATTCCAAAATCCTCTACTCCGGGCATGAGAATGGCTTGAGCTTGAGAAATAATAGCCTGACGCTGAATATTGGTCACATTTCCTAAAAAATAAGTATTTTGATTAGCAATTTTTTTTAGTTCTGATTCCTGTGGTCCGGTGCCGATAATGACTATTTTTTTATTTAGCCTTTGGCTGGCTTGAATGGCGAGATCAATCCTTTTATAAGGTACTAGTCTGGAGATAACTAAGTAGAATTCTTTGGGCAAGTAATAGGGCAGATAGCTCTCTACTCCAGCTGGTGTGGTTAGCTCATCGGGATCAAATGGCGGGTAAATAGGGTCTGCTGAATCGAGGTGATAGTAAGATTTAGCTCGGTCTTTGACTAAGTTTGAAATGGGAATAATTATATCTGGACGTTGAGCGGCTACTTGGTCCCACCAGGTTAGATAATCAAATATTTTTTGGCTAAAAAAACGCAAAATAGGAATCTTAAATGGCCAGTTAGTTTGTTCATAGTGAGCTCGGTGACTATAGAGATAACGAGTTGGAGTTAGCAGATAGCAGATATGAAGTTGGTGAGGTTGAGTGATAACTCCTTTGGCTTCAGCGCTAGTTATGGAAATAATAATGTCGTACTCGCTAAGATCAAAAGATTCAAAAGCTAGTGGCATCAATGGAACTAGGAGGCGATGGAATTTACTAGCAAAGGGTATTTTTTGTAAAAATGAAGTTTTGATTTCAAAAATATTGGCCCATTTAGCTCGAGGATGATAAACAGAAGTGTACAAAGGAGCATTGGGAAAGGCCTTATGTAAGGCCAAAAGAACCTTTTCTGCTCCACCGTATGCAGTATTAACACGGTCGTAAACTAAGGCAACTTTAGGTTTCATTAATTGTATTGTACAGGGAGTGAATTAAAAATAAAAACCGCCTCTAAGTGAAGCGGTTAAATTTGTCTTGTGGGCACAAAACTTTTTTCTGGTTGATAACCCAATTAATTAATATTATAGATGGCTTTTATTTTCTTGACAATTACTATTTTTGTGTGGACCCGCCGAGAGTTGAACTCGGAAGACTTGGGTTATCAAGCCAGTAATGTGCCCACCGGGCCCCTCACAAGGCTTAGTGAAACACACGAACCCTACCGTAGGTGCAACAAGAGATGATTTAGTATTTATGATTTTTTTTAGAGAATACTACGATAAGTTTCAATAGTTTGCTTAGTCATTTCATCCCAGGAGTACTGTTTGACTACTTCGGACATTTTTTTCTGATCAGTTTTTAGTTTTGATAATGCTTGGATAAAGTTGGTTGTTGATTGAGGATCAAAATAAGTGGCGGCATCTTGGTAGATTTCTTTAAAGACAGGAATGTCTGAAGCTAAAACTGGAGTTCCTAAAGCCATGGCTTCAATTCCAGTTAGTCCAAAACCTTCAGATAAAGATGGTTGAACCAATGCCGTGGCAACTTTTATTTTATGAGCCAATTTTCCATCACTTAGATAGCCAGTAAATTTAACTTGTTTCTCTATCCCCAATTTCTCAATTTCTGCTTTAGCTTGATCTTGAAAAATATTCCTTGAGCCAACAATAGTTAATTTCCAATCAGTTAAATCTTGGAGTGCTTTGAGAACTAAGTCAACATTTTTATGTGGGTAGAGTGAGCCGACATAGATAAGTGATTTATTTTTTTTAATAACTTTTTCATTTTTAAACCTTAGTAGTTTCTCATCCACCCCTTCATGAGTAACCACAGTCTTATCTGTAGATTTAGGATAATAGTTGCTTAAAGTCTTTTTAATTGTGCTTGTAGGTACTAAGATTTTACTAGCTTTTTTGACTGCGGCTGAGGCGACTAGTTTGTAACCTACATATTTCATCCAGTACTCCCAAGATTTAAGAGTAGTGACGTGACTACCTCGCTGTTCGTGCCAAAGTAAATCATGGATGGTGACCACTAATTTACCGGGATACATAATGGGGGCGTTGAAGTGAGGGACGTGAAGTAAATCTAACTTTTCTTGTTTATAGATAGATATGAGTCGAGTTTGTTCTTGGAAAGTATAGTGTCTAATCGGAGCTTGGACATACTTCACATCTAGATTAGGAATAATTTGATTCTGATGGCGATAAAAATAAACCCACTCAATATCAGGAGCTTCTTTTGGAAGACGAGAGATTAAGTTTTCAATGTAACGACCGATACCGGCATGAGATATTCCACTCAGCCGGCAATCGATTCCAATTCGCATATCAGGTTATTTTTTAGCAGGCTTCTTTTTAGGAGCTGCTTTTCTTTTAACTGGTTTCTTTTTAGCTGGCTTCTTTTCTTCTACGAGTGCTTCAGCTAGAGATTCTAGCTCTGCTAAAACTTCATCATCATCTTCGCAGCAAGAACAGCTTTCATTCTCAATCTGATTCTTTAAGAATTTAATTCTTTTGCATCGCAAAGCATTACCAACAGCTGCGACTAAGAATGAGCCTATTCCAACGATAAAACTAACAACTGGAATATATTCCAGTAATGCTGGTTGTTGGAAAAGTTGTTGACCAGCATATACATATTGAATCAATAAGCTGGGTAATAAAGCAGTCACAAATAATGAAGCCATTAATGTGGCAACTGCAGTTAGCATGGCGCCTTGATTTTTGGCTTGCAATTGCGAAACCTTGAAAGATAAGTCTGAATACATTAGAACCCCCCCTTTTTAATTGTTATAAAATATTTGATAATTTGACGAATAAATTTGGGATATTTATCGACATAGTGTTTATCGTAATACTGAAGCATCGTATCATAAAAATAACGATTCGTGGTTTTAGCAATTTGCTTAGAAGAGCTTTTAATTCCAGACTTATACTTATGGTGAGTTATCTTGACTTCAGGATGATAAATAACTTGGAAGCCATGATCTCTAACTCTTTTGCACCAATCTAAATCTTCGGCATACATGAAAAATCTTTCATCCAGATAGCCAATTTCATCCATGATATCTTTTCTAATTAAGAAAGTAGCTCCGCTACAAGCATCAATCACGTGATGACTGTTTAAGTCTTTGTAGTATTGATGATACTGTCCAAAAAGTGGTGATTGGGGGAATAGTTTTTCTAATTTAGCAAAATAAGTTATTGAAGCCCACAGGGTGGGTTCGCCTCGATGACAAGCTGGATCCATATCGCCATTAATAAACTCTATTTTGGGAGTAATTACTCCGGCCTCCGGATGTTTATCCATGTGTTCAATCAGTATGTCTAGGTTTGAATCATCTCTGAACTCTAAGTCAGAATTTAATAACATCGCATATCGACTCTCTATTTTTTTTAGAGCCACATTGTTTCCGCCAGCAAATCCTAGATTTTCTCCAGTTTCTATTAATTCAACCCATTTCATGTTTTTCTTGACAAACTCAATACTGCCATCAGTACTGCCATTATCGACAACAATAGTTTTAATATTATATTTGCTTTTATCTAAATAAAACTCTTTTAGAGTTTCCAAGGTTTTTTTAAGCCAGAACTGGGTGTTATAGCTGAGGACAATCAGCGTCAAATCGTATTTTTTAGTTGTTTTTTTCATGAGAACTCCTGATAGACTTCATCTAGTTTACTACTAATATACTTCCAATCATATTGTTGAGTTACAAATTTTTTTGCTCTTCTAGAGAGTAGACTTCTCTCCTCTGGACTATCAAGTAATCTAGCAATTTTATCTGACATTAAGGCTGCCGTGTCAGCTAAAATAACATGCTTGCCATCCTCTACTCCCAAACCCTCGACAGCAATGCTAGTGGCAACTACTGGGGTGCCGGCGGCCATTGCCTCTAAGATTTTATATCTTGTGCCTTTGCCGCTAAAAACTGGTGCTGCAACTACATGAGCACTCTTAAAAGCATCTCTAATATCAGGAATATTACCGGTGACTTTAATTCCTGAATCTTTTTTTTGGAAATTTAATATTTCTTGAGTGGGAGCGTTACCCACAATCCATAGCTGAACATCTTTAACCTGCTGTTTTAGCAATGGCCAGACGCGATTAACTAGAAATTTAACGGCTTCGATATTGGGTAGCCAATTGAAAGTTCCTACTGAAAGAACCGTTGGTTTTTCAGGAGGCTTTCTTCTTTTTTTATTAAACCATTCAGAATCAACACCATTGGCAACTACCTCAATCTTATTTTCATCACCAATCTCATTGGCAATATAATCTTTATCTGCCTGACTCATAACAATCAGTTTCTGAGCACTACGCCAAAAATGACGTTCCCATTTTTTTATTTTATTAATGTCTACTTGCAGTAGTGGTTTGATGAAGAATGGAGCTTTCTTGGCATAGCTCTCATAGCCCAGATATTCAATTGTTTGCTCAACTAAAATTATTGGGACATTTGTTTTAGGTAAATGAGGCATCATGTAGAAAGTTTCGGCGTGGATTAAGTCGTAATTATCATTAGCTAGCTCTTCTCTAACAGCACCAATGATTTCTGGAACATGATTGCGAACGACTAAGAATGGATAGGTAGAAATGAGAGTTTTATAGATATTCTTTAGAGTAAATGGTTTTTGGGAACGTTTAAAAACCTTAACTTTAGCACAATATTTTTCTAACTCTGGGATGTATTGTCTTTCCGACTCCTCTTTAATTAAGGGAAATAAGGTAATTTCATGTTCCTTTGCCAATTTTTTGAGTAAATTGTAAGTTCTGATCTGACCGCCACTTAGAAGTGGGTATGGCAGATAAGGAGTAAGCATCAAAATTTTCATATATTTGAAAGTTTGATAATAACATAATCTGCTGTTTGTTCTATGATTTCATACTCTTCCATTAGTTGATTGGTTTCATCATCATAATTAACACTTACATAGTAGTTGGCGCCTTTGCTTATTTTGTCTTCAATTTCAAATCCAATCGGCCAGCCGGTGCGATTAGTTTGGAATAAGAAAGCAGTGTCTCCTTGATAAGGAGCAATTATTCTAGCGTCTGGAGTGGTGAGTTCGTCTATTCGTTGACCAGCGGTGACAATGTTTGGATGTTGGATGTCATAATAGCCTCTTATTTCCCACCATGACATGAAGAAAGTTAGGCCAATGATTGTGATTAGCGATGGCCAAAGAATGAACTTTCTAGTTGAGAATGATTCAGTCATCCATATTATGCCTCGTGCCATGAGAATAGAAATGATAGGAATGAGTGGAACCTGATAATAATCATGCTGGACGTTGCCAGTAGCAAAAACTACCAAGTAAGCAAACATTGATCCTACCCAGGTGATAGTAATCCAATCAAATAGCGATGGATGTTTGTAGTTAGTTTTAATCCTACTAATTAAGCCAGTGAAAAACAAAGAAGTGCCCCAATATCCAAGTATTAGCTTAGCTATTCTTTCAGCAAAAAGCCATCTCCACCACGCTGGTCGGAGACGAATTCCATTTCCATTTAGTAGCCAATCCGAAGCAGGAATACCTTCAGGAAATTCTTTAATCCAGTTTCTCCACCCCACCAATGGGGCAATTCCGATGATGGCGTAGCTAATTAGCCAGGGTGAGAAAAAGGCCCTGATTCCTAGATGAGTAATTCCCAAAACTATAAATACTGGCACTATGAAAATGGCAGTTGGTTTAAGCAATAGACTAACTGCAAAAGACAATAGACTCAGTAAATAAATTAAATAGCTTTTAGACTTATTTTTACTAGGTTGCTGTAGCCAAAGTAAAAACAACCACAAACTAGCTAATTGAGTACCAAGCATGGCTGGTTCTGGCAGAATTACTCGTGAGTAGAAGACGCTATAGGGCAGGGCTGCAAAAATTAGTCCCGAGAGAAAAGCTAATGCACGACGCTTAGATAATAAATAGACAAACCCATATAGACTCACTAACCCTAGAATTGAGAATCCAATTGAAAACAAGCGAGAGGTGGTGACCAAATTTAGCTGCGGTTGGAGTCTTATTGCCCCAGCAATCAAATAATTAACTAAGGGAAACTCGACCATTCGGTATCCATCTGGATTGTCTAGACCGCTAGCGATATTTGAATGATCCTGAAAGTGTGGCTCCCAAATCGGATAGTTATGTTTTACGAATTCTCGAGTGACTGAGGCGGTATCAGCTTGTCTGAAACTATGCCAATCAGCTAGAGGAGTGTCTAGGCGATATAGTCTGAGGCGAGTGGCTAGAATAGTTAGAAATAAGACTAAAAACCAGTGTTTTTTCATTTACTTACCTCATAATATCCTAAAAATATGCCAGTCACAGCCCAGAAAGTAAGAGCAACTTTAGAAGCAGCGAAGACATCTATATAAAGGGCATTAAACAGTAATCCAATCGTTGCAGCTAAATAGCCAACGCTTAATGCTACTAAAAGTTCTTTTTTACTTTTAATACCCTTAACGGCTATAGCTAATCCAGATATGACTGCACCATAAAAAGTGATGAAGCCTAAAAATCCAGTCTCACCTAAGGTTCTGAGGAAGTTATTATCAGTACTGTCTGCAATAGTGAAGTCAGTTAAGCTAGTTTTATTTAAAGTAGCGTAGCCGCTTCCAAAAAGAGGATTTCTCAGAAAACCTTGAATAGCTCTTGGCCAAAGTGTGTCGAGACGAATTGCCATTGATAAGCCATATTTGAGAGCATTATCTGACCAGACGCGAGGCTTTTCGATGATAGTAGTCCCTGTTACGCCCTCTGCAGAAGTGGTGGCGACAACAATTTGGTCAGGAATATCTTGATAGACATCCCTAGGTCTTTCAGGACTTGGTCTTTCATCTGAAGCAACAATAACTGCCGCATCTGCTGTGGAAATAGAGTTCTCCGGTGGTGTTTTGTCAGCTAAGGGAGAGTCTGGTTTCAAGGTTGAGGATAAGTTGTCAGTTACTAACAATGTTTTTTCTTCAATAATTAGGTATTGTGAGTGTAGCTGTGGATAGGACTCAACCACTTGGAGGAATCTGTCGTAAATGTCGCTTCCAAAACTAGCCATCATGATAAAAATTATTATCCAGAGTGAAGCAAACCTAGAGGCAATCCAGGATATTTTTGGCCATATTTTATTTTGTCTAAATCCAAAAAGAATAATGACGATGCTACTAGCTAGTCCATAAGCTGCGAACGATGTCCTAGCTGCGCTCATAATTAGCAGCCAACAACCAAGTAATTGCAATAAAAACAAACCGATTTTAAGACTTCTTTTTTTAGCACTATAAGCTAAAGCCAAGATGATTGGTAGAATAATTACTAAATAAGCAGCCAAGTCATAGTGGCCTGCAAATGTCGATTGAACTCGAGCGTGTTCTGTTAGATAGAGTCTAATTCCTTTACTAAACTCTCTATTCATTGTTGAGTAAACTGGCCAGTAATAATATTTTTGACCAATACCATAAATACTAATTCCTAATAAAGATAGCGAAGTGACAGTGAGAAGCTGCTTGACGTCTTTGGGTTTCGAGATGCTGGAATAGACGATAAAGAAAAGTGAAAAATACTCTAGATAGCGGAAATAATGTAAAGCTGTTTTTAAAACATGATCGCCGGTTAAGGGAACTGTTTTTATGATCCATAAAGAAGAGATCACTGATAGGAGTCCCGCCACCAAATAAGCTAAGATGGCCCAAGTTGTGAAAGATTTAATTTTTATTTTTTTTCTAATTAACTGCACCAGCCAAATAATAAAAGTAAATAAAATTAAAAAGTCTTCAATCCTGACTCTGACAATATATGTTTCGATAGGGCTAAAAAAAGGAATTTTGGGAAAAAGAGGAATAAATGCGATCAGGAAACCTGATAGTAGTAGGAGAATATTTTTATCAAGCCACTTTATCCATGATTTCATATTTGCGTGAGCAATTCTTGATAAATTTGGCGTCTTTTTTTGTCTGGTTTGATGGTGCTAAAAGCAATAACTCTAAGCACTGCACCCATTTTTAAAATTAACTTAACAATCGGTATTTGCCAAAGAGGTTTGTGTTTAGACCAGTTGTAGGTATAAGATTTAAACTCTCCTTTAATAGCATTAGCACTACTCGAGCTAGCTTGACCAAAATGAGTGATTTTAGCCTGAGGATCAATTGCTACATCCCAATGACGGTGGTTAGCTCGCATACAGTACTCAGTATCTTCACCATACATAAAGATTGCATCGTCAAGAAGTCCGATTTCATCAATCACTTCTTTTCTAATCATCATCGCTGTACCACCCACCCACCCTCTTTTAATGAGGCGGTTGTCGTTTGTATGATAGCGAAGCTTCTCGCTTTGTCTGAAGCCGGTGTGCTGAGTAGAGGTGATAAATTTACCAATGATGGGTAAATCATCTAGAAAGCTCATGTGGGCAAAAAGCGAACATAGGGTTGGCAAGTCTCCACCTTGTGGCTGTAGGGTACCATCTGGATTTAGAAGAGTCGGAGCTAGTATGCCTAATCTGTCTATTTTATTAGTTTCAGAAGCTAGATCAGCGGTCCGAATGTCTATTGGTAGGCGCTCAAAAGTTTTCACCATACCAGCCAACCCACCTTTTTGGACAATCGTATCTGAATTGAGCAGAATAATATATTTTCCCTGAGCGATCTTAATACCTTGGTTATTGGCTGAAGCAAAGCCTTTGTTGTGTTTGTTGGCAATGATTTTAATATTTTTACTATCAAAAGCTTTTTTAACAGCATCTACAGTACCATCTTTAGAATCATTGTCGACGAGAATGATTTCAGTTTTTTTAGCTAAATTTGGTGAAGATTGGGCTTCTTTCCAAGCAGTATCAATAGTTTGAAGAGTTAGCTTTTTAGTGTTGTAAGAGACGATAATGATAGTAAGTGTCATAAAATTTTCCTATTTTTTAATTCATGATTACTGAAAGAGTCTAGCTCTACCTAGTTGATAGTTTAGGGTTTGAGTTTTTCGATCACCAATTTTTTTAGCAGGGACTCCACCAACGATAGTTTTAGGCGGAACATCCTTAGTAACTACTGCTCCAGCTCCTATCACGGCGCCTTTACCAATGGTGACTCCTGGCAAAATAATAGCTCTAGGGCCAATAAAAACATAATCCTCAATAGTAACTTTTTCTTCAATAGCTTTCATATCAGAGCTGTGAATATCATGCTCGCTAGTCCAGATCATAACTTGAGAGGCAATATCGACATGACTGCCAATCTCTAATCCTCCTCGAGAGTTAGGAAGTTGCTTGCGGCCATCAAGAGTGCTTTGTTCGCCGATGAGAGTATCTTCGCCGATGGTGATGTGGCGAGGATCATAGATCCGAGCCATCATATGAATGGTTGATCCTTGCCCAATTTTGATCCCAAAGAGACGATAAAAAAATCTACGGAGGTGATGGGATGGAATATAGCCTACTCCCCACCACAGAAAACCAGTGATAGTTTCCAGGTAAATAGCAGTTAAACGGCGCTTAATTTTATTTAGGAGCATAGTAATAGTATAACAAAAAATAGATTAATTATTTTTCTGGATATTTTTCACCCAGGTGTTCATAGGCTGACTTAGTAACAACCCTACCCTTGGGAGTTCTTTTTAGAAATCCAATTTGTAAAAGATAAGGCTCAATTACTTCCTCAATAGTGCCAGGATCTTCATTAAGGCTAGCGGCAATAGTACTGAGTCCGACTGGACCACCCTGATGGTGTTTGATTAGTTTTTTGAGTAAGCGACGATCTATTTGATCAAGACCTTTTTTATCAATTGCAAACATTTCTAAAGATTTGTTGACTTGTTCTGAATCAATTTGGGCGCTTTCATTTACTTGAGCATAATCCCGAACTCTTTTGAGAAGTTTGAGAGTTATTCTAGGCGTACCTCGTGAACGTCGACCAATTTCTAGGGCTGATTTTTGGTCGATTTTAACATTTAATTTTTTAGCTGCTTTGGTGACAATTTCAGCTAATGGCTCTGGTTGATAGTAAGTTAGACGATGAATTAAACCGAATCGATCTCTAAAAGGACCTGCTAGAAGGCCAAATCTAGTAGTTGCTCCTACGATAGTAAACTTAGGGAGATCTAGTCTAACCGTTCTTGCGGAGGGACCTTTACCAATGACAATGTCTAAAGCATAGTCTTCCATGGCTGGGTAAAGAGTTTCTTCAACTATTTTGGGTAGGCGGTGAATTTCATCAATAAATAAAATATCGCCATCTTTCAAGTTGGTTAAGATAGCAGCCAGGTCTCCAGTTTTACTTAGAGCTGTGCCAGAAGTAACTCTGATATCGGAGTCCATTCCTTGAGCGATTAAGTATGCTAGAGTTGTTTTTCCAAGTCCTGGTGGTCCAAATAATAGGGTGTGATCTAGTGGTTCTTGGCGCTGTTTAGCAGCTTTTATTGAAAGTTGGAGTGCTTTACGGATGATGCCTTGACCAATAAACTCATCCCAATCGTGTGCCCGGAGTGATTGAAAGAGGAGTTCTTCCTCAGTGGTGGTGGGAGTTACTTTATCTCGGCTCATCTTTGATCCATCATCTTCAATGCTTTTTTAATAGCTTCTTGGACAGACATTTCATCTAGATTAATCTGCTCTATTGCTTGTTGAATTGAATCTTCATCCCAGCCCAGCGACATTAAGGCATCAGCGACTGTTTGCTGTTTAGGATCAAGAGGAGTTAGATTAAGATCTTTGAGTTTGCCTAGTTTTCCTCCTAGATCAATAATAATTTTTTGAGCCATTTTTTTACCTACTCGAGGAATAGATTTGAAAAATGAGACATTAGCTTCTTGAACAGCGGTCACTAGTTGATCTGGATCTCTGTCTATGATTGCTAGGGCTGTGGCTGGACCGATACCAGAAATACCTAATATTAACTCAAATAGTTGTTGTTCTTGGATGGTGAGAAACCCATATAGTTCCAATCGGTCTTCTTTGACATGGGTGTAAATAAACAATTCTAGCTCTATTTTATCTTGACTTTGTTGAAGAACTTTGTTGCTAGTGAAAACTCCATAGCCAACTCCATTAACGTCAATAATTATTTTGTCGTGATAGGTTTTGGGTTTTCCTCGTAAATAAGAAATCATCTCTTTAATATAGCATGTGTCATGGCAATACCGATGGCATCAATGGCATCATCAATAATCTTTACCGACGGGATATCTAGTTGGAGGCGAATCATTTTTTCAACAGCTGCTTTATTAGCTTGGCCATTACCAGTTACGGTTAGTTTGATTTGGTTAGGATGATACTCATAAATATTAAGTTTATTTCGGGTACAACAGCTGAGAATTACACCTCTAGCCTCACTTACCTTGAGGGCAGTAGTTTTATTTTTGGAGAAGAAGAGGGTTTCGATGGCTAAAACATCTGGTTTATATTGACTGATTATTTTTTGAAGCTGAAGCTCAATATCTTGATAGCGATCGAAAATGCTATCTTCTTTGTTGGTTTGAATACAGCCAAAGTTGATAACTTCTGGCTTAGAGCCCAGTCCTTTATTGATAGCCCAGCCGATCCGATCATATCCTGGGTCAATTCCTAGAATAGTGAGGTTGCTATTTTGAATGCTCATGAGCAACTTGTCTAATAGTATCGATAATTATTTGAGCAGATTTTTGCCAACTAAATTTCTTGAGTTGATTTTTAGCTTTTCTTTTATAGATGGCTTTATTTTTAACTGATAGCTTAAGTGCTTTTTCCATAGCAATGGATATTTCTTTAGTATCATTGGGATTAACTTGAAAACCAGCTTCTCCAACTACTTCTGGCAAGCTAGTGGTGTTTGAAACAATTGGTACACAGCCATACTGGAGTGATTCTAAAGGAGGAATACCAAAGCCCTCGTGTAGTCCCAGCAGCAAACTGGCTGCAGCTTTCTCATAGAGAGCAGGCTTAATATCATTGGGCACGTAGCCAGTCAGAATTATATTTTTTGAAAAAGAAGACTCTTTTATTCTGTCGATAATTGGTTCTGCTAGCCAACCTATTTTTCCAGCCAAAACTAGCTGCGGCTGAGAGTTATTTTTTTTGCTTTTTTTGAATTGCTGGCTGCTCAATCGACGGCAAAGCTGTTCATAAGCTTCAATTAATCGAATTAAATTTTTACGAGGCTGTATGGTACCTAGAAAGAGAAAGTAAGGTCTCTTAATTTGATGTTTTTTTAAAAATTTCCTAGTTTGGCTAGCCGAAGCAGGAGTAATCTCATTGGTTGCTGGATAAGCGACCACCACATCATCAGATTTTTTGCGATAGTGCTGGATGACATCATTTTTAGTAAATTTGCTAATAGCAACTACCCTACTAGCTTTTTTAACACTATATTTAGTCCATTGTTTTAGTTTAATTAAATCATTTTCATTAAATTGATTTGGGTATTCTAAATAAGCTAAATCCATAACTGATGAAATATATGGCACAGCTGAGTAGCGTGGGGCGTAGTGTCCAGGAGTAAATAGAACATCTATTTTTTTAGAGTTGATGAATAAATGAATTGGCTCCGCAAATTGAGTCCAAAGTAAAGCAGGTTTAATTACTTTATATCTCCACCCCATTCGTTGCGGAGGTAAATCAGTGATTGGGGGTCGGCTGAGTAAGATAGTAAAATCCAAAGCTTGATTATTTTTAGAGAGCTGATGAATAGCTTTAATAATTTCAAAAGCGTAGACATTGCTGCCAACTCTACTTTTTATGTTGGCTTCGTTGGCGTCAATAGCAATGCGAATTTTTTGATGACTCATTATTTTGATTGTAGCGCTTTTTTATAGACTTGGACGGTTTCTTCAGCAACTCTCTCCCAGCTAAACATTTGTAATCTAATAATCATTCTTTGGAGACGTTTTTTTTGTTCATCTAAAGATTCATTTAAAATTATTTCGAGCCCTTTTCTAATATCATTTACATCTTCAGGATCAATTAGCTCTGCAGCATTGCCGGCTACTTCTGGCATTGAAGAGATGTTAGAAGTGAGGACTGGAGTGCCATGGAAAAAAGATTCTAGAATGGGTAGTCCAAAACCCTCGTAGAGACTCGGATAGCAAAAAACCTCAGCTTCTCCATAAAGGACTGCTAACTCTTTGTCTTCAACGTGACCCAAGAATCTTAACTCTGGGTGATGTATGCCCTCAGTTTTATCCCAGCCTTTTTCTCCAGCCACGATTAGCTGGTAATCTTTAGCAAAAGGCTGCCAAGCTTCTATGAGCCGAGTTAAGTTTTTTCGAGGTTCCCTGGTTCCCACAAAGAGTAAATAAGGTTTGGTCAGTTCCAGCTTTTCTTTGATATATTTGGCCTCGTCCTCAGTAAGTTGTTGACTAGTTTCTTTAAACTCTTCTGGTAAAGCTTCGTGAACTACGTGGACTAGATAACTGGGAATGCCCAAGAGATTAACAATGTCATTCTTGGTAGTTCTGCTCACCGCGATAATTTGAGACTGTCTTTCTTTGAGGATTTTCCAGGAACGTTGGTGGGCAGCTAGAATCTTAGGATGTGCTGTTTCAGGATACTTAATCATGGCCACATCGTGGATGGTGGAAACTAGTGGCAGATTTTTATCTGGTGGTTGAAGCCAATCCCAGGAGTGAAAAAGATCAATCTTAGGTAAATGGCTTTTAACTGATTGCTTGCCCAATTTCCACAGCATTCCCATCAAAAAAGGTGGAGTTGAATGGAGCGATGAATAAGGAATGTGGTTATCTTTAACAAATTTTTCTAATTTTTCTTTGCTGCGCCAAGAATATCCAAGTACGGAGAGGTTAATTGATTTATGCTCAATCAATGATTTAGCTAGGTTGGCGGTATATCTAGAGACGCCTCGTCCATAAATGATGGGGGTAATATCAAGGCCAATATTCATAGTTGTGCTGCCATCGGTTTGTATTTACTAAAGACTCTAATGAAGCCGACGTTAGGATAGTCTAACGTATTTATTTCATGAAAGCCAAGTGACCAAAGTTCAGTTCGCAGCTGATCATCTGGATCAGTTAAATCTCTTAAATAATCAAATAAAATGACGTAGCGGTAATCATTAACTATTTTTATTTTCTCTGAAAGCTGAACCACATTTTTAATATAAAGTTTCCCAGTAGAAAGAGTTGGGTATAGATCTTGATCATACCAACGCCAAGGTGAGAAGGGATTTGGATATGAAAAAAGGAAGATTGTTTCTGAAGGTGAGTAAGTAGTCATGATTTCTTGATGAAGCGAGCGCCAGTTTTCACGCTGGTAGTTGGGGTTGAGGTGATATTGGAGGACACCCCAGACATTAAGGAGTAATAAGATTGATACTAAGGCCATTCCCCATTCTTGTTGGATTTTTTTCTTACCGATGGTGGCAATTTGACTGACAAATAAGTAAGCGGCTGGTAGTAAAAATAAAACTCGTTTGGGTCTGACAACTGGGATCCAGAATGAAACTATCCAGGTTAAGACAAGAGGAATGATCATCCATGAGAAAATTAAAATAAAACTTTTTAAAGCTTTGGTTTTTTTGATTTTAACTAAATTAGCAAAGAAAAGATAACTTGAGATGAGGGCGATTAAAACAAAACTAGTGATAAAGAAAGATGTTAATTCAATGTCCATTACTCCATAGATAAATTTTCCCACCACTAAAGCTGGTGACTTGAGCTGAGTAATACTAACTACCTTGTCCCAGCCCGGTAATCTTTCTCTAACTGTCCCCCCCACCCTTAATTGTTCAAGAAATGATGGTAGCCAAGGGATGAAACCCAGAGTTATTAAGAATGCGCTGGTGATCATCTCTCGCAGCTTATGACGCTGTTGCCAAGCTACCCAAATAAATTGAGTGATCCAGAAAAAAGGATATAAATATGAAGAATAAAACCCTAGTAAAGAAATAGCGGTGTATCCAAGCCAGTGAAGCCTAGAGAATCTTTTTAGTTTAACCGCTTTTAAAAGTGGCAGCCAAGATAAAACTGCCCACATAGTTGGTAAGGAGTAAGGTCGAAGTTCTTGGGAGTAAAAAATATGAAATGAGGAGGTGGCTAGTAAAAGTGAAGTGATGAGGCCAGCTTTTTTACTAATTAGTTTTCGGCCAATTTCATAGCTAGCCCAAATGGTAATTAGTCCTGGGATGAGTGCCACGGTAGTCCTGAGCCACCACTCTGCACTCGATATCTTTAAAGCAAAAAATAACAAGATGTGGATTAATGGTGGTTGGAAATCGGCGGCAATTTGGAGCTGCTGCGACCACGGCCGAGAGCTTTCTAGGGCTTGAGCGGCTTCATCTAACCACAGTGATCCGTTGAGCTGGGGCAAGCGCAATCCCAGGGCTAAGACTAAGACTAAAATTATAAAACTGTGTTGTTGCCATATTCTTTTAACCATCCTCTTTATTATGACTCCTATTAAAAGACCTGACTAGATTGGGTTTTATTATCAATTTGGGTTAAAATATAGAACATGCAAAAATTTTTTCATAATAAAATTGTCTTAGTAACTGGTGCAGCTGGTTTTGTAGGCTCCAACTTAGTAGATGCCCTGCTTAAAACTGGAGCAGATGTAATTGGGGTAGATAATTTTATTACTGGTAGAAAAACTAACTTAAGTCACTTGTTGGAGAATGAAGAGTCGGCAGTCGATAATTTTGCTTTTATTGAGACTGATGCCATTCAATCACCAGCTACTTATCTAGATGAAGAAATTAAAGTTGATGTTATTTTCCATTTAGCTTCTCCAGCTAGCCCACCCCGATATCAAAAAAACCCAGTTGAAACTTATTTAGTTAACTCTTTAGGAACTCATCATTTGCTGGATTACTTAAAAACTTCAAATCCAGCAGCTCGCTTTGTATTCGCTAGTACTTCTGAAGTCTACGGCGATCCACAAGTACATCCTCAGACTGAAAATTATTGGGGTAATGTTAATCCTAACGGGGTTAGGTCTTGTTATGATGAAGGAAAAAGATTGGGTGAGACAATTTGCGGCGTTTTTAACAGAGATTTTGGTTTGGATGTGCGGATTGCACGAATCTTTAATACTTATGGTCCCAGGATTGATCCAGCTGATGGCCGGGTGATTCCTAATTTTATTAAGCAGGCTTTGAGTAATGAGGAGATGACTGTTTATGGTGATGGTAATCAGACTCGCTCTTATTGTTTTGTGGATGATTTGGTAACTGGCTTAATGAAATTAGCGAGTGTTGATGAGGCTAAGGGTGAGACGATTAATCTAGGTAATGCTGACGAATACACCATCAATGAGACAGCGCAGTTGGTAAAGGGGCTAGTTTCATCTAAGAGTGAAGTTGTTTTTAAAGATCTCCCGGGAGACGATCCCACTAGGCGTAAACCAGATATTAGCAAGGCTAAAAGAATTCTAGATTGGAAGCCAAAGGTGAGTTTTAAAGAAGGTCTGAAAAAAACGGTTGTAGATTTTGATATTTGATTTATAATCCCAGATTAGCAGATTTATAAAAAGGGAATTATGATTGAAATGGAAGACGTTCTTAACTTAAGTGAAGAAGCTATCGCTGAAATGGAAGATACGAGGCTAGCTGATTTTGTTAGGTTTATTGCCACCTGTGAACCCGCTGATATTGATGAGCTAAAAGAAGTTAATAGAATTCAAGATTTAATTAACGCCGCACTTGGTTAAGTGTTGGTTTTTCCAAACTTAAACTCAAAGTTGGGGTTAAGGGAAAATTTGCGTTGGTTTTTTGATTCAAAAGACTCACTGTTTGGAGCTTAGGAAGTGAGCAATTAAAACTCTTCTTTTAGGTAACTTTAGACCTCGGTGAGATCTTAGTTTTTCTTGT
>Ga0209249_1000364_pt1 | contig 57231 bp, 54 predicted proteins | sample SaaInlV_200m_DNA_4_FD_184653 | JGI IMG/M metagenome (GOLD analysis project Ga0209249, IMG submission 184653) | Marine microbial communities from expanding oxygen minimum zones in the Saanich Inlet - SI037_S3LV_200m_DNA (SPAdes) (version 2) | ecosystem: Environmental > Aquatic > Marine >...
GGCGGTTTTCGACGCATTTATGTCCGCGCAAAAACACTTCAATATTTTTTTGATTTTGTAATCCGAAATCTTGCTGTGTTTGAACATGTTTGCAGGTTATTTGATGATAATCTGCTAGTCAAGAGCCAAAAATTTTTACTGTTTTGAAATCTGACGAGTTTCCCCACCAACTTTCAAAAAATAAATTCCAGTTGGCTGATCCGAAATATCAACCTGATTTCCGGAGAAATTCAGATTTAATTCCTGTCCCAGCGAATTAAAAATTTCAACGTCCGTTCCAAATGGAACATTCGTGAAATTTAGAATTCCCATTGTTGGATTTGGATAGACTGAAAATGTTTCAGTTCCAAATTCTGAGATTTCGGTTTGAGTCTCAGATTCGTCACCAAGATCAAATCCTTCATCTTCGAAAACTTTCGTAAGAATCGTTGAATTTCCTGGCGCGGAATTGACCAACAATCCATCCGGCATGTACCACCAGAATCCAGGTTTCCAATCGTACGAAAGGTACGAATGGGGATCAGCTGATAAATCAGACCAAACGGTGTTGGACCACGCCATCTGTGATGCGCGATCTGTTGTATTCAACTCGTATGAATGCACTTCCGGCATCGCGTACACGAAGACTTCATTGTCTTGCCATTCTTCCTCCGTGTTGTTCACGAATATTGCATATTCCCGTGTTTGTCCGGGTGCAAAATATTGTGACTGAAACCTCGGACGAACAAAGCCGTCGTCATCCTCGTACACGGAAAAGTTGTCGATCACCATTTCTACCACATTTCCGTACGGATTTACGACACCGTTTAAGACTTCGTAAATTTTGAAATTTGGATTTTCGGCAATCATACCAACAAATCCTACTCCAAAACTGAGTTGCCCGAGCTCGCAATATTGAGCTGAGTTGTAAGAATCTGCCGTTATTTGAAATCTTGCGATTTCTTGATATGCAGTATCTGCAGTTCCGGAGAAATTTTGTGTCGGAGAAAATTCCACCGTAAAATTGTTTAATAACAATTTCGTGGTGATTCCGACCAATGGTTCTTCTTCAATTGGACGAAGTCCCAATCCCAAGCCATCTTCGTAAGTGAAGATGGGAACAATTCCGCTGGCGTCTTGAATTGTGACGCCAACTAATTTCCAAGTGACCAAATCTTCATCATCTTCTTGGCCACCACCAGCACGCCACTGAAAATCGAAATTTTGATACCCCCACGGAAGAAGCATCTCAACGAACGTGTTTCCATTGAACGTGACGAATCCCGAATCATTTGAGATTCGTTCGTTCATCAATTCATAACCGTTTGTAAACAAACGGCACGGAAAATGTAAGTTGCTTCCACTCGATTCAACTTGAAACGTCATGGAAGTGATCATTCCTGGGTTTTGTGTCAAATTTTCTACGTTGACACTGATCCCATGGAGTTGGGTGGCTCCGATCATCCCAATTTGTGGAGATGAAAGAATGTACGGATCATTGGTGTAAACTTCAACTCCAGACGAAAAAATAGACCATATTGGCCCCCATTCTGTATCGAAATTTAACCCAGAAACTGTTGCTGGGTCTCCAGTGGATATGTCTTCTGGCGTCTTGAACCCCATAAATCGCAGTTGCGCGGAAGTAGACGCCGCCAAATTGTATTGAAGACTTGTTACAACCGAAAGATTATAGATTCCTGGGACGAAGATGTAATCTTCTTCGATTTCCCAGTTTTGGGTCGTGGTGGAATCTACTCCCACAGAACTTCCCACCTGAATACCGTTTACGAATAATGCGTACTGCTCAAATGTTTCCACATTTGGAGCTGACATCCAACAATTGATCCCATCGATGCGGGTTTCCCCCGCTATCTCAATCTTGAGATCGATGGTAATTTGTTCCGATCCAGGTTCCGCATATACCGTTTCCCAACGGTTTACACTTTCCAGAATGTTGATTTGCGCATTTAAAGTCCACGCAAAAAGGACTACTAAAATAAAAATTACTGTTCTTTTCATAAAAATAAAATTTGTTTGGTTATTGCCTCTGGTTAATCCAGACCGATCAACCCCCATAAAAGTGGAAGCTCAGCGGTCTGGATTAATTTTTTCTTGTCCGATTGTGTCAAAGATCGTGTTTTCTGCGAGAATATCTGCGAATCGCGGATCTCCCCAGAAAAACTGTTTTTGAGTGCCGTCTGTCCGAATCAAAACGTGTTCAGACAAAAAGACTCGCCCTTTTTACACGAAATTGCAAAAAAGTCAATCTTGTTTTATAGAATAACTTTTTTGTATTTGTGCGAGAAAAGTTCTTCTTTCTCGTGAGGAATAACCAGGCAAATTTAAAACTGTGACAAAATCGTTGAAAATCTTTTTAAAAATGTCACGTGAAAAATAAAATTCTCAAAAACTTCGCCACAAATTACAACTCCCACGGCGAGTGAAAAACGCGAGGAAAATTCCCCGGAAAATCGTCGTCGTGCCGAGAATACGATTCTTTTTTTTCCACCTCGATGCGAGACAAAGCGTCGGCCGGAAGAATTGTTTCAACTTTTTTTCGAGAAGAACCCAACCAGCCCGCCACCACACAAAATGCTCGCAATCCATCGTCTCCAAGTGGTTCGAGTTTTTGCCATAATTTTTTCAAAAACACATCACCTCCCAACGCACGATCACACGTTTTGTACATTTCAAAAATTTCTTTCGCGCACGAAATTTCGCCCAGCTGCTTCGCCGAATCGCACATTTCACCCCGCTTGATAATAAATTCTTTTTCCATTTTTTAATTCAAGTCACTCCATTCTAGCATAAAAAATAAAAAAGTAAATCCATTCTAAATCTGCGTACTCGCCAACGCAGAGACGAACAAAAAAGCACTTTGACAAATAAAGTTTTGACTTTTTTTATATATTTCGGAGAATCACAAACGATGGCTTTTGAAGATGTGTGTGTATTCACCGGACACGATGGCGTAAACACGGGAGTACCTGATGAAATTGCTCCGTTAATAGAAAAGCATATTCCAGATCCAGAAAATGGAATCTTTTTCTCTGATTTTGATGGTTGTCTCTCTCCTGACGATTTTGGAATCACGTGTTTCTTTGAAAAACTGCACAACGGAGAATACTGGAAATGGAGCCCAAAACAATTTTCTAAACTCTTACTCCCCACTCAAAAAACAAACAACAATATCGTTTCTTACTCAAAATTAATAAAGTTTGCCATCGCAAATAACGGCATTGATCCTAAAATTAAAGAACGAGCGAAGAAACTCCAAAATTTACAAGAAAAATTAAATATTTTGTATGTACAGATTCAAACAGAAACATCTCCAGGACTGCGAAATAAATTCGCAAAAAAAATGCTAGAATTTGATGAATTAATCCTCTCTCTTGAAGAATTTTTTATGCCGTTTTTTGGAAACCAAATTTTTTCACGATTGAGATTCTTTGCTGGAAAATCCCACACAGATGCAAAAAATCTCGCGGCAACCACAATCGAAAAAGGGAAACTTCGAATAAACAAGGATTTATTTTACATATACGAAAATCTGAAAAAAAACGGCGCAGAAGGTCGTATTATTTCGACAAATTTGATGTCATTTATACGAGAAGCAGTGCGCATAACTATCCTCAGTGATATTTTTTCAGAACAAGATGTACACGCCACAAAAATGCGTGGGACTCGTGGAAAAGGAAATGAAGCACTTCGTTATCAGAACCTGATCTCCGGAGAACCAGTTTTTGGAACGAGAAAAGCACAAATTTTAAAACAAGAGATCGTCGAAAAAGAAAAGAAAAATATTCTTTCTGTCGGAGATTCTACTTCCAGCGATGGCACAATGCTCGCTGAATCATTAAAAAGCGGCGGATCAAATATTATTGTTGTCCCAGAAAATGCAGACGTAGCAAAAGTCGCAAAAATATTTGAATCTCGGCTTGCTCAGTGCCTCGAGGTGCAACAACTGACCGAAGAACAAAAACAACGAATGTGGTATCTACAGAGCAAAAATTTTGTTGATTCCCGACGAATTACTACTTAAATCTCCAAGCTCACGGGACAATGATCTGATCCCATCTGATCTGTCAGGTAGTCAATTTTTTTTACTTTTGAAAAAAACGAATTGTCGACGAAAAAATAATCGAGCCGCCACCCAACATTTCTGTCGCGCGCCCGCGTGATCACGTGCCACCACGAGTACACATCTTTTTTTTCTGGAAATTTCGAACGCCAAACGTCGCGCCAGCCGGCAGAAATCCATTTTGAAATCCTCGCACGCTCGTCGGGATGAAATCCGATTTTGCCATCATTGTCCGCCGGCCGCGCCAGATCGATCGGTGCGTGCGCGCAGTTGACGTCGCCCGCAAAAATCACCGTTTTTCCCGCAGCGCGAAGTTTGTTCACAAACGCGAGAAATTTTTCGTAAAATTCAAGTTTGCCCTGCCACGCCGCCGGAGATTTTCCGCCGTTTGGGAAATACACGCCGAGAATTTCAAAGTTTCCAAAACTCACGCGCGAGATTCGTCCCTCGTCGTCCGTGAAATCTGGCATCCCAACATGAAACTTCAATTCTTCATTTTTAATTTTTAATTTTTCATTTTTCGAAATCCAAATCGCCGTCCCCGCGTACCCGGGTTTTTCCGCCGCGTGGTAAAATTGTTGAAACTCCGAATATTTTTCGATCAAATTCTGAACCTGCTCAGATTTTGATTTTATTTCTTGGAAAAGCAAAATATCCGGATCGTGCGCCGCGAGAAATTTTTCGAGCTCGCCTTTTCGCTCGACTGCGCGAATTCCGTTCACGTTCCAGGAAATGATTTTCATCGATTTCGAAACTCAGAAACGTGGTGCGTCAAAATTTCGCAAAATTCGTCCACCGCGTCGTCGTCGAGAAATTTGTGCAGCGAAATCCGGATTGGAAACTGCCACGCGGAATCTTTTTCGATGTGCGAAATCGTCGTCGTCGGCACCAGAATGTCGCTCGTGCACGCCGATCCCGTGGAAACGCAGATTCCTTCTTTTTGAGAAAGAATCGACATCATCGCCGCTCCGCGAATGCCACAAAACGCAGCAGAAATCGTTCCCGTCACGCGCGGTCGATCCGCCGAGTGGATTTTGGAATCCGGAATTTGGGCGATCGCCGACTCGATTTTTTTCGTCCACCGATTTAATTTTGAAACCGTCGCGTCCTGCTCGGTGATCGCGATTTCGAACGCTTTTGCCATTCCCGCGATGATCCAACAATTTTTGGTGTGGCTGTCGCGAGAAATTTCTGAGAAATCCTGCGGATTTTTCATCCAGAGAAGTCCGATCATTTTTGGGCCGTACAATTTTTGCGGGGAAAAACTCACCGCGTCCGCCGCCGTTTCAAATTTCAAACCTTTTCCCACCGCCTGCGCCCAGTCCTCCAAAATCACCGCGTTCGGAAAATTTTCACGCAACGCAAATCCGTCAAAAATCTCGCCGATCTCCGCATTTGCTTTCATCTGCGCCAGCACTACTGGATTTTTGTGAGAAAGTTCGGAGCCACCGCCACGCGGATCAAATTTATTTCCGGATAAAATTTCGTCGCCGATCGACGAGTGCTCGACCGCCGAACAGAAAATATTTTCCCAGCCGAACCGCCGCGCGCACGCCCAGAGAAACCGGCGATTTGCGTCCGTCCCCGCGTACGTGATCGCCAACTCCGCCGGCGAAACGCCAAGCAAATCTGCGATTTTGGAAAGTGAATCGTCGATAACTTTTTGCGCTTCGAACCCGCGCACGTGGTGCGAATTGTTGTTTCCAAATTTTTCGAAATGTTTTTCCATCTCGACGATCACGCGCGGATCGAGCGGAGACGAAGCGGCTGCGTCAAAATATCGTTTCATTTTTGAACAATGAGAACATAATTTTTTCTGCGTTCAAGTGTACACCCGAGCACGGAAAATCCGAATTTTTTCGCCAAACTTTTGAGTTCACGCGGAGAAATTTTTCGGTACGTACGGGGAAATTTTTCAGCACCGAACGGGATCGTCCAATTTTTTTTTCCAAAATTTTTCCAGAAAAATTTCCGCGGCAAATTCCAGGTCGTGAGAAATAAAATTCCGCCCGGTTTCAAAACACGAAAAACTTCCGCGAAAAACTGGTGTTGTGATTTTTTTGACAGCAGGTGATGAAAACTCGCGATCGCCGTCACAATTTCGAAATTGTCCGCACCGAACGGCAACGTTTTTTCAAAACTTCCGAGAAAAAAATGATCGCGTGGAAATTCGTCGCGCGCGATTTTCAAAAGTTTTTCCGACAGATCCAGCCCAAAATAATTTCCATCCGCGACCGGCAGAAATTTTCGCAACCGCGCGTTGCCGCAGCCAAGATCCAGCACGCGATCCATTTTGGAAATGTGCGGCGCGAGCAAATCAAACTCCGGCCACCCATTTTTTCGAGTGGCGGAAAAATCAACGGCAAACTTGTCGTACTCAGACATCGCTCGCAGTGTGCACTGAACGAGAAATTTCGTCAAAAATTTCTGACAACTGCTCCAGCGTTTCGACACGAATCAGCCGATCCCGAAAACTCGCGGCGCCCGAAACACCTCGCACCAAGTGCGCAAAATGTTTTCGCAACTCGATCATCGCCCATTTTTCGCCTTTTTGTTCGGTGGCGAGTTCGGCGTGTTTGCGAAAAAAATCCAACCGTTCGGAAATCTCCGGTGTCTCCGGAATTTTTTCTCCAGAAAATGCGGCGCGGCACTGCCGAAAAATCCACGGATTGTAAATCGCCGCGCGACCGATCATCACGCCGTCGAGATTCCCCAATTTTTCGACCGCCGACTCCGCAGAATCCACATCGCCGTTTCCGATCACGGGAATTTTTAAAAGTTTTTTCACTTCGTAAATTTTTTCCCAATTCGCGCGTCCGGAAAATTTTTGCTGCGTGGTGCGGCCGTGCACCGCGAGCGAGGAAATTCCCGCCGATTCGAAATTTTTACAGGTGGAGAAAAAATTGTCGTCCGAAAAAAATCCGAGTCGCATTTTTGCCGTCACCGGCAGCGACGTCGACGCGACCAATTTTTCGATCATTTTTGCCGCGGAATCTGGATTTTTCAAAAGTGCCGATCCGTTCCCAGAATTCACAATTTTTGGCGACGGGCAGCCGAAATTGAGATCGATAAAATCCGCTCCCAAATCTTCGACGACCGCAGCAGCCGCGACAAAAGCGTCGGAATCCGATCCAAAAAGTTGGATCCCAAACCCTCCGCGGGGAGCTTTATTTTTCCCAAAAAATGTCATTTTTTCAGATTCGTGAAACTGCACCATTCGCAGCGTTTTTTCACTTCCCCGCCGCAACGCTTCGGCGGAAATCAACTCGGAAACGAGAATCGTGCTCGGCTCAATTTCTCGCACCATTCGTCGAAACGGCGACTCGGTGTACCCCGCCATCGGCGAGAGAAAAAGCAGCGGCTGCGAGCGATCCGAGAAAATTTTTGTCACGCGCGAGTTGTACCGAAATCCAGAAAAATTGCAACAAGAAATATTGACAAACTACAGAAAATAAGTAAAAACAAAACAATGAAAAACCCCGAACTCAAAAACTCAAAAAAGGAAACGCTGCAAAAGTTTTACAACGAGCTGAACCCAGAACTGAAAAACGCTGGACTTTTTACAATTCCCGCAGAAAGATCTGAGGAATTTTTATCTGAAATTGAAGATCGCGAATCGGAAGAAAAAACCAAGTTCGTCAAAACGTTGAACGAACTTTTGAAACAACCAGCCGGCAAAACCCGAATCACAAAAATTCGAGAAGTGCTCCACGATTTTGATTTTTTGGGAAATCTAACTGATTTTTTGGCAAATGCTGATAAATCTGAATTGCAAAAGAAAAATATTAATTCAAATGATTTTTCAAAACTTTTAAATGATCTGCAAAAAGAATCTGGGTTTGTAATTCTTACAACAGATCAAATCTTTGCACAAAATGATGACGTGGCCGCGATAACAGATAAATTAAAAAAAGAACACGGAGCCAATGTTTCGATCACAGAACTGATAAACGTCACACAAGAAATGGTCGCCGACGGAGCTCTTGGAAGACTTGATATCCAAATCAAAAATTTTGCCGAAGACCATTACTTGGAGCGGATTACTTTTAATCCGTTGGTCTTTTTTAAAAATCTTCATCAAAAACAAAACATCGCCATCGATCAATTTCCGGGACTTAATTTTGAAATGAAAAAACCCGTTATTTCAAAAAAAGATACGCCGTTCAATCGTACATTTTCCGAGAAAAAAAATTACCTTGCCCACGAATGGATTGATCTTTTATTTTATGTCGAAAAATATGAAGAATTTCCCGAAAGAAAAAAAGAATTTTTGTCTGCGCTTTTTCAAATAATGGTAGTCAACGGAGCCATTTGGTTTCCGATAAAAAACATACTGAGCCAAAAATATTTTTATCCGATCTGGAACGATTTTGTTGAATTTTTGAAACAGAGTGAATTGGGCGAAGATTTTCTCTCCGGAGAAACGAAAATGAAACAATATTTTCTTGATTTTTGGGGAACAAAAAAAAATCCCGATCCGAATCCAAAAAACATTCCATTTTCAGGTGCGCTAAAAAACTTATTTGAAACCTGGCAAAAAAAGAACCAAGAAAAAGAAATGCCAACGGCGCCAGAAAAGATGAAAAAAACAACGAAGAAAAAAGTGAAAAAAATCGTACAGTTTCCCACCACGGAAAAAGAAAAAACAGCCGAAAAAAAATTCGAAATTTCTGTTTCAAAACTCGGTGATTTTCAGTTTCAAATCGAAAAACTAGAAAATCACGGATCGCCCATTTTTGTTCTTTTGAAGAACCCGCCTGAAAAATTGAAATTGAATGCGAAAAACAAACGACTTAAAAACTGCTGGAATCATCAAAAAAATATTTTGGATTTAAAAAATCTGTGCCCGCCACATCCAAATTCTATTAAATTTTTTATCGGTGATCCTAATTCCCCACACGCCAAAACTAAGAAATTCGACCTCACGTGGCCAAAAAAAAAGAGTGTTCCTGCCGCAGAAGCAAAAAATCCACCAGGAACATTTCATGCAGAACCCGCACACGAAGCGGATACCAGTTCTAAAAAAGTTGACAAAGCACTCCAGCAAGCTGTCGAAAAAGAAAAACAAGAAAACATGGCGTTGCTGATTTTGGAAAATAAATCCGGTGCGGAAAAATGTTTTCAATTGGCGGAAACCACCGGCACATTTTCTCCGGAAAAATTAGAAAATCCGAACGGACTCAAACTCCCCGCCGAGATTTTTAAATTTAAACTCGAACCATTTGAAATCACAAAACCAGAGATTTTTTCCGACGATCTGGAAAAAATTCTGGCAGAAATAGTGGCCGATCTCATCCAAAAACAAAACGAAAAAAAATCCGCGGACGAAACTGCAGCAGCAGAAAAAACGAACAACGATGCCGAAAAAAAAGAGGCCGCGGAACGCACTGAAATTTTTGAAAAAATAAAAAAACTGCGACGAAAGTTCACGGGAAAAAGTGCGCGATTTCAAATGCGCGAAAACGAAATGAAAAAACAAAATCAAAATCCATATTCCGCGTGGCCCCGCATCAAAAGCGCCGAAGGTGAAACCTGTTTTCAAAATATTCAAAAAATTGTCAAAAAACTCGGAATCGAAATCAGCGTGCAAGATGATTCTTGTGGAATGGGAAATATTGCGATCCAACTTGATTTTGGAAATGATGTGACCACGATAATTTCTGTTCAAAAAACGGACGCGGGAACGTTTCGAATAAACACGGAAACTTCCGAAAACGCGAAAAATTTTATGCCACAAATTATCGAAAGTGGAAAAATGCTATTTCGGGCAATCGTCATAAAACTCGAAAAGGAAACACTCCCTGAAAATAATGGCGTTCGAAAAAATGTCGAGACAGCCGAAAAAAAATATGTCCGAAAACTCGAAAAAAGCACAAAAGAACTCGCCAAAAGTCTGTGGGACCATCTTTCTGAAAAAACGGGACGCGCCGTTGGCTCCCGAGATGAAAACGACCTCGTCGATTGTGTTTTGAAAAATATTTCGCACGAAACCGCTCAAAATAAAGAACTCATTTTGAAAAATCCGCTGCTAAAATTCCCAAGCAAAAGCAAGTTTAAAAAAATAAAAAATACCACAGACACCGAGCTCATTTCGAAACTGAGAGAACAGCTCATTGCCGGAGAAATTAGTGAAAAAAATATTCAAAATATTTTGAAAAAAAATAAAACTATCAAAAAAGAAACTCCGATCCCGATGAACAAAAAACAAAAAACGAATTTTGAAAAAGTGAAAAAATTCATCGGAAACAAACGAAATCAAAAATATTTAATTGGTCGCATTCGAGAAGTGGAAAAAGCAAAATTTTTTGACAAAAAAAGCAACGACAGCTTGTTTTTGAATGAAGTTTTGCTGGATATTTTGAACGACATTTTCCCGCGAATCGGAGAATCGCAGGAGTCACTCTGCGACGCAAGACGAAATGGAAAATTTCTGGATAAAAAAATTCAGGACGGGTGGAACAAAAATTGGATCGATTTTTTTGTGGAAGAATGTGCGCGCGAAGGAATCGTACCAGAACCGGAATCCGCACTCACAATCACGTACGAAGAATTGAAAGTGATGGCGTTTAATTTGGACTGGAAATTTCCGGAGGAAAAATAACCGCGTCACCAATTTTTCCGGAAAACTGGTCCGCGCCAATTTCGAGCACCCACTGCGATTTTTCTGAAGGCGAATAAATTGGACACGGTTCTGATTCGCACGGCAAAAGTTTTTGAAAATCGACCACTTTTTTTTCTGAAGAAATCCAAATCACGTCCAGCGGAATCAGCGTATTTTTCATCCAAAAAGAATGAATTTTCGGCGCATCAAAAACAAACAGCATTCCTCCATTTTGCGGGAGAACGTGGCGGTTCATCAATCCCATCGTGCGCGAATCCGGCGTGTCGGCAATTTCGACGGTGAAAGTTTGGCCGCCAATTTGTACCGCAGGATTTTCGAGTGAAATTTTTGTGGATGAAAATTCGCACCCCACGAAAAAAAGTGACACAATGATGAGCGATAAAACTTTTTTCACGTAAAAATTCTACTCCAAAATGATAAACTTCATACTTTTTCTGATCATCATCGCGCTGACGGCGGCCAGTATTTTTTCTGTTTTTTTCGCGCTGAGACTTTTCCAAACGGGCGTTCCGTTTATTCCCACACCCGATCCGATCGTGGAAAAAATGATCGAACTAGCCGAACTCACTTCTGAAAAAAAGTTTGTAGATCTGGGCTGCGGCGAAGGAAAAATCGTACGCGCCGCGGGAAAACTGGGCGCTCGCGGATCGGGGTACGAGCTGATAAAACCGCTCGTGTGGTACTCGACGCTGAGAAATAAACTGGAAAACCTACCGATCGAGTTCCGGTCAGATGATTTTTTTACCGCGAACCTGGAAAATATCGACGTAATTTTTTGCTACCTCTGGCCGTCTGCGATGAAAAAATTCTGGGAAAATTTTGGAGAAACGCTCACTCCGGGCACGAAAATTATTTCACACGCATTTGAAATTCCACAACTCACTCCCGAAAAAATCGAAGAAATGGGAAAATCAAAAATTTTTGTGTACCGCGTCGGCGCGCAAATTCCCGCAGAAAAAATCTAAAATCACAGCTCAAACGGGAGCCGATTTTGTAAAATTTCCCAGTTTTTTTCTAACTGTTTCGCCGCCAAACCATCCTCAATTCCGGGAACAAAAATCGACTGCAAAACCGATCGCAGCAAAATTTCTGATTTTGAAAAATCGGATAAATCAATCGAAAATTTCTCCGCCAAAATTGAGAAAATTTCACAAGCGACCCACGCGTGCGTGTTCGGGAGAAACTTTTTGGAAATCGAAACCGACAAAAACCGCTCCCAGAGTGCATCCGCTTCCGCAAGCATTTCTAAATTTTGAGCCGGCGCGGGCGAAACTTTTTCAGGAGAAACGGTCAGATCACGAAAATCTTCCATCGCCGTTCCCGTCAAAAACTCCAGCGGAGAATCAGACGAAAACGAGTTGCTGAGCGACAATCCCTCGAGAGTGCGAAACTTTTGCAAAATCTCTGAATCGCTGCAGTTTTGTGCTTTCATTTTTCCCGCACGAAAATTTCGCGAGCCAGCCGACTCAGGAAAAATATCCAAACACAACAGCAAATCCCCCAGCCCCGAAATTCCAAAAATTTCGGCTCGATTTTCATCGTTCGGAGATTCACGATCGATCGATTGAAATCCCGCTCGCAGCGCAGAAATCGTTGCTTCGAGTTTTGCCATCGGCGTCACCAGCACATCCCAAATTTTCCCCAATTCAAACACGAAAAAATTCTTGAGCATTCCCCCTCGCTGAACCACCTCCGTCGAACCAGACGCCACTATTTTCAAAATCTGAGAACTGAGTTGTGTTGCCAAAACTTCCGCGGCGTGAAAATCTTTTCCTGCCAAAACTGTCGCAGTTGGTGTCGTTCCAATTTGATCCGCAATGTTTGGGCCAGACATCGAAAAACATCGCTTCAAATTTTCCTCCGAAATTTTTTCACAAAATATTTGCAACGCCCGCTCGCCTTTGGAAGTGATGATCACCTGAGCAAATGGAAAACTCGTGATGTAATCCAAAATCGCCAGCCGCGCACCATTCATCGCATCCGAGGGAATCGCGAGAAATAAAATATCTGGAGAATTTTCGGGCTCGTCTTCCGGTTTTTCCCAAATCGAAAGTTCCGAAATTGTTTTTCCAAGAAGTGATTCAAACGCTTTTTTCAGCGCTGTTCCCAACTGACCTTTTCCAATAATTCCAACTTTTGGTTTTTCCATTTTCATATTTTTGGAAACGCAGAATCCAAAATTTCTTTGCCCCACCGAGAGTTTTCTCGTGAGTCCAAAAACACGATTTTTTCAAGATTTGGGAAGAGTGAAACTTTTTGCGAAAGATTTGCAGAAACCTTCGGAATCTGCCACACATCCCAAAACTTCAAACCTGAATTTTGAAGTGCTTCCTGCACTGCGTCAAAAAGTGGATGCGGCGCATCAAACGGAAATTTTTGAATAACCAGCGTTTGAAACGGAAGTTTTCCGAGATCGGCCGTCATTATTTTTTGAAAAAACAACACCAATTTTTTGTGATCCTGTGCCAGCTTCAAGACTTTTCCATTTCCCCCAGAAACGCGTTCGCCGATGGCAAAGATTCCCTCCAAAACTTCGGACTGCGACAGCCGATCTGAAAATTCGAGGTACACTTTTTTGAGTGTTTCGAGACTAGAAAAATACGCTGCCAGCGCAGAAGTTTCGGACACGGCAGATGAAAGTTCTTCAATTTTTTGCACGCAAAACGAGTTGAACTCCGGCGATTTTACCGACGGAACACCGCGAGGAACTTCAACTTTTTGTGGATTCTGAGAAAAAAGTTCTGGAAACAAAAAATGTGGTCCCTGGTACGATCCAACAAAAACACGGAAAAAGAGATTTGATTTTCCCAGCAAATGTCGATGAAAAAAGACTGTTTGGAATTTTTCCAAATCAGATTTTACCGCACGCCAATCATCCGGATGCCACGCACCAAAACTCAAATTTCCAGACTGCGGCGCGTACGTTGCCCAGCGAACGAGACGCTCGCGTGGAGTCAACAAAACATCGGACAATTCGTTCAAATTTTTATCAGAAAATTGTTGCAACGAGTTCGCAAAATCATCAAATCGCTCCTGTGGATCGAGCCTCACTCTTTCTGGAAACGTCGTTGAAATCGTCCGTTGCAATTTTTTCTGCAGCACTTCGCGACAAAAATTAGTGACAAAAAACTGTGCCGCCACAGAAATATCTTCGGTTTTGTGTTTTAAAAATGGAGCCAACGACCAATTTTTCGCCGGGAAAAAGAGAAGATTTTCTGCAAAAACTTCTGCTTCGTCCACGAGCAGTGTTCGATTTTGAAATCCTGGCAAATGTCGAAATCTCAAAAACGCACGCGGGGAAATCACAAGAATTTTCTCCGGCATTTTTTCTTGCAATACTTTTGCAAAAACTCCCGATTCCTCCTCCGCACAAACTTCTGGCCAAAGATTTCGCTGGTCGGCGAACAGGTCGAAAAATTCTTTTCCGCGATATCCCAGAAAATGACGAAATTTTATTTGGAGAAAAAACGTCGCCTCAAAATTGGTCATATTTTCCCGGTCAGCAGAAAATCTCTCGAGTCGCACCGGATCGAGCAAAACTTCCGGCGTTGGAAAAAGTTTTTCGCCGGAAAAAAAATCGAATCGCGTCGTCACGATCAACGCGCCAGCAGGATTTTTTTGAGAAACGTGATGCGCCAGCGCTCGCTGAAAATCCGCGGTCTGCCGCGCGTCGCCGGCGCGAACAAACGATGTTTTTTCTGCAGAAACTTTTTCGCAAAGTGCGGAAAAATCGGTCGTTGATTCGGTATTTTTTTCTGCGGAAATCGGTGTCGGTCGCCACTCGCCCGTGCCCGTCGCGCTGAGAAAAAATTCTTTCGCAACCCAGCTCGTGCGCGTTTCCAACGTCGAACGAATCGTGTCCAAAAATTCGCGCGGAAGCTGCTGAATTTTTGTTTCGAGAAATTCAAAAAGTTGAATTGACGCCTCCACGTCCGACATCGCGCGGTGCGCATTCTCGTGGGAAAATTTGTATTTTTTCGAAAGCACTTCCAGCGCAAAACTTTCCTCCCCCGGCAACAAAATTCGCGCCAGTTCGTGCGTGTCGATTCGCTGATTTTGCGAAATTTCCACGCCATTTTCGATGAGAAATCGAATGTCAAAATCGATGTTGTGTCCGACGATCACCGCGTTCCCAATTTTTTCGGATAAAATGGTGCGAAACGACGCGATTTTTTTTCCACGTTGCGAAATCTCCGCCTCGGCGATTCCCGTCAAGTGCGTGACAAAAGGCGTCAACGGACTTTTTTCCGGATGAAAAACTTCGTCAAATCGTTCAATTTCCTTGCCCGATTCGTCTTTCAAAATGAACGAAATCTCGATGATCGAGTCTCGCTGCGAATCCAATCCGGTTGTTTCGAGATCGAGAAAACAGTACTGCATCGGTCGAGAGTGTACTGCGAGCATCGCGAACTTGCAAATTTTGAAAATTTCACGACAATCGCGCCGATGAAAATTTCTCCCCGAAGTCAGAAAATGGCGAGCGTGATTCAGCAACTTTTGCCCGCGCTGGTGGAAAAAATTTTGACACCGAACCAAATCGGATTTTTGTCCATCACCGCCGTGGAAATCGCCGGAGATTTGGGAATGGCGGATATTTTTGTGGACGCGATCGGCGCGCCAGCCGGCTGGATCCGACATTTGGAAAAAATTTCTCCGAAACTCGAACACGAAATTGCCCGCGAATTAAAACTGCGGAGAAAAATGATTTTTCGTTGGAAGCGCGACGGAGGCCCGCTGCACGCGAAAAAAATGGAAAGTTTGATGCAGGAATAATTTTTCAAAAAACGATGAAAATTCTGATCGCGACCGGAAATCAGGGGAAAAAAATGGAACTGCTCGAAGCGTTCGCCGCGCACGGCGGATTGGAAAATTTGGAAATTTTGTCGCTCGCGGATTTCCCAGAAATCACCGACGACGTCGAAGAAACCGGAAAAAGTTTTGAGGAAAACGCACTTTTGAAAGCAAAATTTTTTGGAGAAAAATTCAATATTCCCGCGATCGGCGAAGATTCGGGATTGATTTTGGACGCGTTCCCAGAAAAATTCGGAATCCGCACGCGCCGCGAAATTCCTGCAGCAACAGACGAACTCTGGCTCGAAACATTTTTGAAATTACTCGAAAATGTCGAAAATCGTCGCGCAACATTTTTTTCGGCAACCGCATTTTTTGATCCGAACAGCGGAAACTCTGAAACTTTTTTGGGGAGCACTGCTGGAAAAATCACCGCAAAACCCGAATCAAAACTCGAACCGGGAATTCCGGTGTCCGCGGTTTTTTGCGCAGACGGAGAAACCAAAGTATATTCTGCACTGCAGCGAGAACAGAAAAATAAAATTTCGCACCGCGGAAAATCCGTTGCCCAGCTACACGCGTTTTTGAAAAACTTAAAATAAAATGAAATTTGTTCCGCTGAAAATCCGTTGCCCAGCTACACGCGTTTTTGAAAAACTTAAAATAAAATGAAATTTGTTCCGCTGAAAAATAAAAAAAAATCGCAAACGCTGCGACTGCTGAAATTAATTTTTCCGGCAGTGGGCGCGGCGGTTTTGTGGCAATTTTTTCAAAAAGAACGACGTTCTCAAATAAAAATAATCGACGGATTGCGGGAACGTGATTTTTTTTGGCAATCGTTTTTGATGAAACTGCAAAAGAAAAAAGACACCACGATTTTTATGGAAATTTGGTACGAAGAAATATTTCACGGCGTCGTCGCGTACTCTTTTTTGTACCTGTTTCGCAAAAAAATATTTTTTCTAAAATTTTTTGCGATCGAACCGCGACTGCAGGGAAACGGCGTCGGAACGCAGGTTTTGCAAAAAATCGAACAACTGGCCGAAACCGAAAATTGTCATTCTTTGTGGCTGCTCGCCAGTCCGTTCAAACGCCGCGTTCAACATTTTTATTTCAGCCGCGGATTTAAACGTGTTTTTTGGGGAATTTTTTATAAAAAAATATCACAACGAAAAAAATTCTGGCACCAGCTAAAAAATAGATTTCTTTTGAATCGAAAAAATTGATTGATTTGTATTTTCATTTAAAATTTCAGAGATACATTTTGAAAAAAAGATGAAAAAATTCAAACGGATTCTGCTCAAACTTTCCGGCGAAGCGCTGCTGGGAAAAAAAGATTTTGGGATTGACTACGACATTCTCGATCACATTTGTGATGAAGTGGCAGAAGTGCACAAAACCGGCGTGGAAATCGCGATCGTGATCGGCGCGGGCAACATTTGGCGCGGGAGCGAAAACGCGGATTCGGGGATTGATCGCGTTCCGTCGGACTACATCGGAATGCTCGGAACCGTGATGAATTCGATCGCGCTGCAGGCAAATTTAGAAAAAAAACACGGAATCCAAACGCGCGTTTGTTCCGCGCTCGACATTCCGTCGATGGCAGAACCGTACATCACGCGCCGCGCGCTCCGACATTTGGAAAAAAATCGAATCGTGATCTGCGCCGCCGGAACCGGAAATCCGTTTTTTACGACCGACTCCGCCGCCGGACTCCGCGCGCTGGAATTGAACTGCGACGTTTTGATGAAAGCGACGAACGTCGACGGCGTGTACTCCGCCGATCCGGAAAAAGATTCGGGCGCGAAAAAATTCGACGAAATTACGTTTTCAGAAGTTTTGGAAAAAGAATTGAAAGTGATGGACGCGACCGCCGTTGCGCAGTGCCGCGACAACGAAATGCCGATCGTGATTTTCAAATTGATGGAAAAAGGAAATCTCAAAAAAGCCGTCGCCGGAAAAAAAGTCGGCACGCAGATCGTCCTGCGCTGAATTTTTTTAAAAATGCTCCGGCGAGAAAGTTTTTAAATTTTCCCGTTCAATCGAAAATCACGGAGTCAAACATTCCCATCGTCGTCCGCTCGGGAATTGTGACGCGGATCGTTTTTTCAAAATTCCCGGCCGTCACCGTCGCGCTCGCGGTGTACTCCGTTTTTGGAAACTCCAAACCTGCCGCTGAAAGTAAAAACGGAAGATTTTGAATTTTTCCTTCACCAGTTTTGTCAAAACTCCCCACCGCGCGAATCGAGAGCAAATAATTGTGCGTTCCCGAAGTTCCGACGAAAAAGGTGGAAAGATCTGATGACATTTTTCCTGGCAGCACCGCTCCCGGCAAATTGGAATCGTTCGAAGAAATTGAAATCGAAGTGGAGAAAATGTCGCCCGCGCACACGAACGAGTGCTCCGAGCCGAAATTTCCGGCGCACGGATTTTCTGCGTCCGACGACGTTGGCGTGAATGTTTCGACTTTTGAAATTTCATCGGAAACAATCGTCGCGCGTTTCAAATCCCACGTGGCGATCACGACGTCAGGATTTGAATTAAAATCCAAACCGCTCGCGTCTCCAATTTCCAGCGTAAAATTATCTGAGGAAGGAATTCGTTCGATCGTGGCTGCCTCGCCCACGTTCGCCGCTCCGTCCCAAAAAAATGGAATCTGCACGGTTTGATTTTCTCGTAAATTTCCAGAAATTGAATCCGCGCGTCCGTCGATTTTCCAAGAAACCGACAATTCCGGATCCGCCTGCGCGATCGTCTGCGACGCGTCCGTGCCGTCAAATTGCACGCCCTGCCCACGCGAGTTGTGATGAAAAAACGCCGCCTCCAGCCCGCCCTCCGCACCGTAAAAAACTTGGTTGCCGCGGACAAGATTTTGTGTTTGATCGAATGATTTTGAAACCAATCGCATAATTTCCACGCTCAATCCCAACACCAAAAATGACACGATCATCGACACTGCGAGAGAGACTCCGGCATTTTTGTATTTCATTTTGTTTCATTTTACGTCAAAATCACCGCGATGAAAAAGTTTTGTTTAATTATTCTCGACGGATTTGGAATGGGACACCACGACGCGGGCGACGCGATTTTTCATTCGCAGAAACCGTTTCTCGATCAGATTTTTGAAAATTTTGATCCGAAAAAAATCACCTCGCTCAAAACATTTGGCCACAGCGTCGGACTCCCCGAAACGCAGACTGGCGGCTCCGAAGCGGGACATCTCACGCTCGGCGCGGGGCGCCCGATTCGCCAACTTTTGACGATCATCGACGATGAAATTCGCTCCGGCGAATTTGAAAAAAATCCGGTGCTCGTGGAACTTTTTGAAAAAGCGCGGCAAAAAAATCGGATTCATTTTGTCGGGCTCGTGTCGGACGGCGGAATTCACAGCTACATTTCGCACGTGCTGGGGCTGCAAAAAATGGCGAAAAAAATCGGGATCGGCGAAACATTTGTCCACGCGATCACCGACGGACGCGACGTCGGCGAGCGCAGCGCGGCACCTTTTTTGGGAATGGTGGAAAACGGCGCGACCGGAAAAATCGCGAGCGTCGGCGGACGATTTTTTGCGATGGATCGCGACACAAACTGGGATCGCGGAAAAATCGCGTACGATGTTTTTTGTGATCCGGCGACGGAAACTTCGGCGGAAAACTGGCGCGCGCAGATCGAAAATTTTTATGAAAATTCGGAGAAATCGGATTATTATTTTCCACCGAAACTTTTCGAAAAAAACGGACAAATCCGCGCGGACGACATCGTGATTTTTTTCAATTTTCGATCCGATCGAATGCAGCAGATCGTGGAAATTTTGGTCGATCCGAAGTTTGAAAAATTCGAAACGCCGGTGAAACTCGATCCGAAAAATGTTGGAATTTTTGGAAATTATTCGAATCTCGCAAAAAAAGCGTACAAACTTTCTGAAAACGGAGCGGAAAAAACGCTCGGTGAAATCGTCGCAGATGCGAAACTTCGGCAGCTGCGGATCAGCGAAACTGAGAAATTTAATCACGTGACTTTTTATTTTTCTGGCGGACAAAAAAAAGAATTTTCCGGGGAAGAACGAATCCTCGTTCCGTCGCCGAAATGCGAATCGTACGCGGAAAAACCGGAAATGTCGGCGCGCGAACAAACCGATGCACTCGTGAAAAAATTGGAAACCGACGCCGAATTTTCGCTGATCGTGCAAAATTTTGCGAACGCGGATCTGGTCGGACATTCGGGAAATTTGGAAGCGGTGGAAAAAACGGTCGCGGTTTTGGACAAATGTTTGAAAAAAGAACTCCCCGTTTTATTTGAAAAAGGATTCCACGTACTGATCACCGCCGATCACGGAAACGCCGACGAGATGCGCGAACCGAACGGAAATCCTGCCGCAAATCACACAAAAAATCCCGTGCCGTGCGTGCTGTTTTCGCCGCGTGGAAAAAAAATTCCAACGCGAAAAAATGGAACGCTCGCCGACATCGCGCCGACTGCGATTGAAATTTTGGGATTGGAAAAACCGCAAATTATGACCGGAGAAAGTTTGCAAAAATTGTAAATTTCGGGTGTAATCGCTCGCGTGAAACTGCATTTCAGCGGCATCGGCGGGATCGGGATTTCGGCGCTCGCGCAACTCTGCCTCGCCCGCGGAGATGAAATCAGCGGCTCGGATCTCGCGGAATCGGAGATTTTTCCGGTTTTGAAAAAACTGAAAATCCCGGTCGCACTCGAACAAACCGCCGAAAATATTTCGAAAAATCTGGACGCGCTGATTTATTCGGAAGCCGTCCCCGAGACAAATCCCGAACGCGTTCGCGCGGAAGAATTGAACATTCCGCAGTTTTCGTATTTTGAGTTTTTGGGAAAAGTGGCGAAAAATTTTCGCACGATCGGAATCGCCGGAACGCACGGAAAAACGAGCACGACAGCACTTTTTGCGACCGCTTCGCAATTTACAAAATTGGATCCCACCGTTGTCGTCGGGACGATTTTGAAAGAATTCAGCGAATCAAATTTCCACGCAGGAAAAAGCGACTGGCTCGTCGTCGAGGCGTGCGAATACCGAGAAAATTTCAAATTTTTGGAGCCGGAAATCGTGATTTTGACCGGAATCGAGCACGATCATTTTGACGCGTTCCCGACGGAAGAATCGTATTTTTCCGCGTTTGAAAATTTTGTGAAAAATGCAAAAACGGTGATTTTTCACGCGGGCGACGAAAATGCGCAGAAAGTTTTGGAAAATTTCCGCGGAGAAAAATTGGCAATTCCGCGTCAGATCGACAACAGCTGGAAATATTTGTTAAAAATTTCCGGGCAGTACAACTACGACAACGCGACGCTCGCGCTCGCGATTGCGCACAAACTCGATCTGAATTTGGAAGATTTCAAAAAAGGACTCGGAGAATATCGAGGCGCGGGACGCCGCCAGGAATTTTTGGGAAAACGAAATGGTGTGAATTTTTTTGACGACTACGCCCACCACCCGAGCGAGATTTCGGCACTTTTGCGAGGGTTTCGCGAAAAATTTCCAGCGGCAAAAATTGGAATTATTTTCGAACCACACCAACATTCTCGCACGCGAGAACTTTTGCCGGAATTTGTGGAAAGTTTGCAGATCGCCGACGAAATCGGACTTTTCAAAATTTATCCCGCCCGCGACACCAACGAAGATAAAAAATCGATGCCGGACGAAAAATTCCGCGCAGCGGTTTCAAATTCCGTTCCGATCGACGGAGAAAAAGATGCAGAAAAATTTTTGGAAAAATTCGAGCCCGGCGATGTTGTGATTTTTTGCGGAGCGGGAAATATTTCTGCGTTCGCGCGAAAAGTTCTGAAAAACTAAAATTTTTTCAAGATTTTTTACAAATCATCGATTTCCAAACTTGTGGAATCCGCCGGGTTCGCGTGGGCGGCTGCAATTTCCTTTGCTCGTTCCGCCATATTTTTTTGAAATTCTGCTGGCGGTTGCCCGAAGCTGTGCCCAGAAACATAATTTTGTTTCTCGTTAAATTCTTTCTGTTCCATTTTTTAAAAAGTTAAATTAATTTATTAATATTTTGTTTTATTTTTTTGTCAAATTGACTTTGAAAAAATCTCGTGTCAAAATCTCCACACTTTTTCACCCATTCAAAATGGAGACGACCACGATCAGATCCGTGTTTCAGCAACCAGAAAATTTTTTGAATGGAAATATTAATTTGACCGGATGGGTGCTCACCGTGCGAGCAAACAACAATCTCGCGTTTGTTTCGATGCGCGACGGAACGTTTTTTACGCCGCTGCAAATCGTGGCGCAGAACGATCTGGAAAATTTTGAAAAAATCGACAAACTCCCGATCGGATCAGCAATTTCAGTTTTTGGAAAATTGGTCGAATCGCAGGGCGGCGGTCAAAAATTTGAAATTCAGGCAGAAAAAATCGAAATCGTGCAGGCGGCCGACGCGGATTTTCCGCTGCAAAAAAAACGGCACACTCCCGAATTTCTCCGCACGATCGCGCATCTGCGACCGCGAACAAATACTTTTCAAGCGGTATTTCGGCTCCGCAGCGTGCTGGCGGGAGCGCTCCACGAATTTTTTCAGCAGAAAAACTTTGTGTACGTTCACACGCCAATCATCACCGGATCGGACTGCGAGGGCGCCGGAGAAATGTTTCGCGTGACGACACTCGACGCAAAAAATCCGCCACTGACCGACGACGGAACGGTTGATTTTTCGAAAGATTTTTTTCACAAAGAAACAAATCTCACCGTGTCCGGCCAGCTCAACGTCGAAGCGTTTTGCATGGCGTTCCGCGACACGTACACATTTGGGCCCACATTTCGCGCGGAAAATTCAAACACGCCGCGCCACGCGTCAGAATTTTGGATGATCGAACCGGAAATTGCGTTTTCCGATCTCGCCGCAGACATGGATCTCGCCGAAGAAATGATGAAATTTCTTTTCAAAACGGCGCTCGAAAAACTGCCCGAAGAAATGGCATTTTTTGACAAATTTGTGCAGCCGGGAATCATCGAACGATTGGAAAAAATTATCGCTGCAGATTTTGAGCGAATGCCGTACACCGACGCGATTGAGGTTTTGGAAAAATCCGGAAAAAAATTCGAATTCCCAGTGAAATGGGGCGTCGATTTGCAGTCGGAACACGAGCAGTTTTTGTGCGAAAAAATCGAAAAACCGGTATTTGTGATCGACTACCCAAAAGACATCAAAGCATTTTACATGCGCCAGAACGACGACGGAAAAACGGTCGCCGCGATGGATTTGCTCGTCCCGGGTGTCGGCGAAATCATCGGCGGATCGCAACGCGAGGAGCGGCTCGAATTTTTGGACAAACGCATCGAAGAAATGGGATTGAACAAAAAAGATTACTGGTGGTACCGCGATTTGCGCCGATTTGGCGGAGTTCCGCACGCGGGATTTGGACTCGGATTTGAACGACTCGTGCAGTACGTTTCGGGCGTGGCAAACATCCGCGACGTGATCCCGTACCCGCGCACACCGCGAAATGCGGAGTTTTAAAAAAATTTTGACACAGAAAAAAAGCGTCTCTCAAATTGAGGGGCGCTTTTTTTTACCAGATTTTTTTCTTCCAGTTATTCTGGAACTTCTACAATTAGAGCTACTTCAACCAATGCACCCATTGCGATTTCCGCGCCTCCGCACATTTCACGAGCAGGATAATTGTTGGGGAATAAACTTTTGTATGACACGTTAAATGCTTTTCCATTTTTTGCCAAATCCCTCACCCAGCAATCTGCTTTCAATACATCATCAAAAGTACATCCAGCTGCTTTCAGGATTGCGTTCAAATTTCTCATTACTTGTTCTGTTTGTTCCAAAATCCCACCTTCCACAAGTTTTCCGGTTGCGGGATCAATCGGCAATTGACCAGAAATAAATACCATGCCATTTCGCGATACTGTCGCCTGCGAAAGCGGAAATCCTTTTTCTAGCAAATCCGGAGCATCTTTCGTTTTAATTATTTGCATAACTTCTAAATTGTTTTGTGAAAGATCAAATCTGGCGTTCCAAAGGAAACCAGTTAATCTTTCTAATTAAAGGTTTCACTATTGAAAACTTGCACTCAATTTAAATTTTTATAAAAAATGTCAACTTTGACTTTCGGGTGATTTTTACGCAAAATCTACGACACAAAACTAATTTAAAAAAGATGCTCCGGACACACACCTGCGGCGAATTGACCGCGAAAAATATCGGCGAAAAAGTGACGCTCTGCGGATGGATTCACGATCGACGCGATCTGGGCGGATTGATTTTTCTGACGCTGCGCGATCGGTACGGAAAAACGCAAATTATTCTCGATCCAGCGAAATATCCGGACGCGCACAAAATTGCAGAAAAAGTCCGCGCGGAATTTGTTTTAAAAATTACAGGAAAAGTTGCGCAACGCGCTCCGGGACAGGAAAAATCCGAGCAAAAAACGGGAGAAATTGAAATCGCGCCGGAGCATTTGGAAATTCTGAATCGCGCAAAAACACCGCCGTTCGAAATCGACGCGGATGTGAAAAATGAAGATTTGCGACTGGAATTTCGGTACCTCGATCTGCGCCGCGAGCGACTGCAAAAAAATCTGCAACTGCGCCACGAAATGACACTGACGATCCGGAACTTTTTTGATCAGGAAAAATTTCTCGACATCGAAACGCCGATTTTGGTGAAAGGAACGCCGGAGGGATCGCGCGAATATTTGGTTCCGAGTCGCGTCCATCCGGGGAAATTTTACGTTTTGCCGCAGTCGCCACAGCAATTGAAACAACTTTTGATGCTCGCGGGGTACGACAAATATTTTCAAGTGGCGCGCTGTTTTCGCGACGAAGATTTGCGCGGCGATCGCCAGCCGGAATTTACGCAGATCGATTTTGAAATGTCGTTTGTGGAGTCCGAGGACGTGATCGACGTGACGGAAAAATTGTTTGTCGAACTGACGAAAAAACACGCAGGAAACGTCGACTGGGAAAAATTTTTGGAAAACGGAAAAATGCGCCGAATGACGTACCGCGACGCGATGGAAAAATACGGCTCGGACAAACCCGACATCCGATTCGAGTTGGAACTGCACGATTTGACGGAAATTTCGAAAAAATGCGGATTCGGCGTTTTTGAAAATGCGGAAAAAGTTTTCGGACTCTGTGTGCCGAAATCGCTCGGTGAATTTTCGAGAAAAAAAATCGAAGAACTGGAATCTGTCGCCAAACAAAATGGCGCACGCGGGCTCGCGTGGTACCGCATCGGCGAGGAATCCGGAGCAGTCGGAAAAAACACGATCGAAAAATTTCGCGCGGAATTGAAAAAAGAATTCGACGCCAACGACGGCGATCTGATTTTATTCGGCGCGGGAGATTTTTTGCATGCAGTCGAACCACTCGGCGCGGTACGATTGAAACTCGGCGACGATTTGAAGTTGAGAAAATCAAACGAGTGGGCGTATCTGTGGGTCGTTGATTTTCCGATGTTTGAAAAAAAAGACGACGGAACTGTCGCCGCGCAGCACCACCCGTTCACTTCACCGCTGGCCGCAGATTTTGAAAAATTGGAAACTTCTCCACTCGAATGTCGCGCCCAGGCGTACGACATCGTTCTCAACGGCGTCGAACTCGGCGGCGGTTCGATCCGAATCCACGATCCGGAACTGCAGCACAAAATTTTCGAAATTTTCGGAATGTCAGAAAAAGAAACGCAGGCAAAATTTGGACATTTGTTGTCCGCGTTCGAATTTGGCTGCCCGCCGCACGGCGGATGCGCGCTCGGACTCGATCGCATCGTGATGCTTTTTGCCGGCGAACCCAACATCCGAGAAGTCATCGCGTTCCCAAAAAATCAGGTCGCCGCAGATTTGATGCTGGGCGCGCCCGCACCGATGCCGGAAAAAGAATTGGACGAACAAAATATCGCGGTGAAAATTTTGGAAAAATGATTTTTTTAGAAGCATCGCCATCACACTGGATCACACTATTTGCCGTGTTTTCTGTGACGGGCGTTTTGGGAGAAACGATGTTTTGTGCCGCCTGGAAAATGGTGCACGGGAAACCGTTTTGGACGTATTTTGTCGCGCCCATTTTTTCGGGAAACTCGAGTTGGCTCAATTTTATTCCCTGGGGAATTGGCGGTTTTATTTATTTGGGCGTGTACGATTTGATTTTGAACATCGGTAAATTTTCTCCCAGTTTTCCAGCAATACTGGTCGGCGGTTTTTTGGGAACATTTTTTTTGTTTCCGTTTTTGTTCGTCTTTTTCCAAAAAAAGAAAAAAATTCAAAACGCACAAAAAATCGGAATAATTCTGCTGCTGGCACTTTTGGTGCTCGCCGCCACGGATTTTGTTCTCGCACTTTTTCTCCTGATCGGGAGTGCCGTCGCCGGAATCCTGGAATTTTTGTACGGGAAAATTCTCCAAAAAATTTTTCACAAACCATTTTGGAAATACAACATTTCCGCTCGCGACAACGGACATCTTTCGATGTTGGCACCGATTGGGTTTGCGATTGCGGGCATTTTTTTTCTGAATGTTTTTTACTGTTTTCAAAAACTTTTTCTCTTTTCTTCATTCCATCACTTCTGAAAAAATGAAACTCGAAAAATACATCGGTCCTGGAGAAACGATCAAAATAAAATTTGGAATTTCGGAGCGCTGGTTTTTTGGGCAGATTTTTCCGCTGATCGTGATTTTCGGCGTGCTGATTTTTTTCTGGCGGGACAACGTGCTGATCGCGTCGATTCTCTCCGGAATAATTTGGATGATTATTTTTTGGCGCACGCACGGTTTTTTTTCAACGAAATATTTTGCCACCGACAAAAAAATTTACAAACTCACCGGATTTTTATGGAAAAAACTCGAGTCCGCCGCGGAATCACAACTTGAAAATATCGCGGTGAAACAATCGTTCGTTGCGCGATTTTTGTTCGGAATGGGAACGCTAAAATTTCAAACCGCTGGCGCAAACAACTCAGAAATTTCGCTCGTCCGCGTCGACGATCCGTGGGAAACAAAACAAAAAATCGAATCCGCGTGGCAAAAATAAAAAGAGTGGAACATCGCTGTGCCACTCTTTTCGTCGACTTTTCATCGCTCAAAAAAATTCTTTCTTTTTAATGTAAGATTTCAGATCCAACTGAATCCGCTCCGAGTATCCGATCGATAGTTTTTGAAATCCATTTTTTTCAAAACTGTTTCGAAAAACATTCCCGTTGACAACTACGATTTCAGAAATGTTTCCATTGAAATTTAGAAAAAGAAATTCCAATCGTCCAAACCGGTCACGAAACCAAAATTCTCGTTTTTTCGAAAAATTTTGAAGCAACTCAAATTCAAAGTCATCAAAATCCATGGTGCCATTTTGGTACTGCGCGACGTAATTTTGAATTTCTTCGAGCGAAACCGACGCAGTGTCGGTTTTGATTTTGCAGATCGGACAAGTCCGTAAAAACGGATTTTCTAAAAATTTCTGCGCTGCAGCACCAATCGTGGAGACAAAAACGGCAAAAATAATTACTAAGTTTTTCATGTTATTTTTATTTTTAATTTAAAAAGGAATCTCGAATTTCATTTTTGAAAAAATCCGGAAATCCTTTTCAAATCAAGGCGAGCGAAATGAAAAAGAACGACAACGGAAATTCTCGAATCCCGAACGGACAAAAAAATTCCACGAGGAAAGTTTAGAATATTTCCTGAAAAAGTCAAAGCCACTTCCGCATCTTTTTTTTGAGTTCTTCAAGACGAAACAAAAAATCGAATCCGCGTGGCAAAAATAAAAAAACGGTCGAAATAAATCCGACCGTTTTCTTTCAAACAAAAGCTCTAATATTCTTCTCGATCACGAGAATCTCGCGAAACGAACAATAAATCCTGAGTCCAAGACTTTAAAATTTCTGCCGTTTTTTCGTCAGACAAATTTCCGTCAAAATCACTGGAAAAGCCTGAAGATAAAAAATTTCCCGCTTTTGTCACGAGAACTACAATGACATTCCCGCCTTTGGGCAAAAATACAAAGTGTTTTTCCGGATAAGAATCAGTAAAATAAAAAGTCCCGCCACCAACGCGCGGATACTCGCAAAACACGCCGGGCGTGTGATCCGAACTTTCGTAGAATTCTAACAAATCTACGATTTCCTGTTTTGTCGGATCTTTTTCAGATTCTTGGTAGATCCGATTCAAAAACGGATTTTTAATTTTTACAATTTGTGGTTCTTGCCCCGCCTTTTCTTGAACTACTATTTTTAGTTCTTGTGCGCTTGCGAATGCAACGACACAAATCAAAATAAATAAACTTACTTTTCTCATAATTATTTAATTTTAGTGAAACATTTAATAAATACTGACGCCTCTGCTCCAAAAGCAGAAAACTCAGCATTTGCAAAATGCCACCGAGCTTGTTGTTTGAAAGAACGTCAAGTCGTCTTTTTTAAAAAAAGAATTCTTGAACTATTTTTGTATAAAACTTTTTTCGGGTTTCGTCAACCTATTTCCGCAGCTTTTTTTCGAGTTCTTCGGTCTGATCGCGCAAAATCGCCGCACGTTCGAAATCCAAATTTTGAGTCACGATGTCCATCTCCAATTCCAGCTCGACAATCATCCGTCCGATCTGATCTTTTTTCGTCAATTTTTCAAAATTTCTCGGCTTCCCGCTCGAAAGATCCCGGGAAATATCAACGATTTTTTTGATAATTGTCATCGGCGTGATTCCGTGTTTTTTGTTGTACGCGATCTGAATTTTTCGACGACGATCTGTCTCCGAAATCGCAGCTTTCATCGCATCTGTCATCCGATCGGCGTACATCACGACGTGACCGTCCGAATTTCGTGCAGCGCGCCCGATGACCTGCAGCAGCGCATCTCGCGAGCGAAGAAATCCTTGTTTGTCCGCGTCCAAAATACAAATCAACGAAACTTCTGGCAGATCGAGCCCCTCGCGCAACAAATTAATTCCCACCACAACTTCAATTTTTCCCTCGCGGAGTTCGCGGAGAATTTCGATGCGCTCGAGCGTTTCGATTTCAGAATGTAAATATTTTGCTTTGAGTCCCGCTTCGACAAAATATTCCGCCAAATCTTCCGCAGATTTTTTGGTGACAGTCGTGACCAGTACTCGCTGATTTTTTGCGAGTGTTTTGCGAATTTCTTCGAGCAAATTGTCGATCTGATTTTTTGTCGATCGCACTTCGATCGGCGGATCGAGAAGTCCCGTCGGACGAATAATTTGCTCCACAATTTCAGATTTCGGACAGTGTTCGTACTCGTATTTTCCGGGCGTCGCGGAAACGTACACCGCCTGCGTCACTTTTTTTTCAAATTCTGAAAATTTCAACGGCCGATTATCAATCGCGCTTGGCAGCCGAAATCCGTGCTCGATCAGCGTTTGTTTTCGCGACAAATTTCCGTTGTACATTCCGCCAATCTGCGGAACCGTGATGTGCGATTCGTCGATAAAACAGAGAAAATCTGGTGGAAAATAATCCATCAACGTCGTCGGCGGATCACCGGGAACTCCGTCTGACAAATATCGTGTGTAATTTTCAACGCCCGAAACGTACCCGACTTCGCGCAACATTTCCACATCGTACCGAGCCCGTTGTTGCAGTCGGTGCGCGGCGAGTGGATTTCCAATTTTTTGAAGTTCGGCAATTCGCAATTCCAAATCTGTTTCAATTCCCGCGATCGAGCCTTCGATTCGTTCGCGCGTGGTCACGTTGTGTTTTGCTGGGAAAATTAAAATGTCGTCCAATTCTCGAAATACCTCGGACGTAAATGCGTCAATTTCTGTAATTTTTTCGAGAGAATCTCCCCAAAATTCAAGCTGAAACGCGATGTCGCCGCTCGGCGGAAAAATTGTGATCACGTCGCCCAACACTTCAAAAGTTCCGCGTTCAAAATCAGATTTGACGCGCTGGTACTGGATGTCGACGAGCGATGTGAGAAATTCTTTCCGCGGATAATCCTGCCCGGATTTGATTTCAATCGCCAATTTTTTGTAATCTTGAGCGTCGCCAATTCCGTAAATACACGAAACCGAACTCACGATGATGCAGTCATTTCGCGTGAGCAAATTTTGGGTCGCGGCGTGCCGAAATTTTGCAATTTCTTCGTTGATCGTCGCTTCTTTTTCAATGTACGTGTCGGTGCGCGGCATGTACGCTTCCGGCTGATAATAATCGTAGTACGAGACGAAATAATTCACCGCGTTTTCTGGGAAAAATTGTTGAAACTCCGAACAAAGTTGCGCCGCGAGCGTTTTATTGTGCGCCAAAATCAGCGTCGGCCGCTGCGTCTGCTGGATAATGTTCGCCATCGTGAACGTTTTTCCGGTCCCTGTCGCGCCGAGCATCGTCTGATGCCGAAGTCCGTTTTTTAAACCAGACATCAACGCCTCGATCGCCCGAGGTTGATCCCCAGTCGGCTGAAAGTCTGAAACCAGTTTGAAATCTCGTCTGTCCATAAAAATGCTCCGCCGAGTCTCCCAAAAAAAGGGCGATTGTGCAAGTTTATTTTTCCTCGTCCTCTTTTTTAAGTGCGTCTTTCAAAATCCGAAGCCCGCGCTTTCCTAATTTCAAACCAACTTCTTTCGTTTTTTCTCGATTTTTTTCTGAAGACAACAGCATCGATGCGACGCCAGCGACGGCTCCACCCACGATCAATCCCGCAAGCAGTCCGCCTCGTTTCTTTTTTTGTTTTCCCATTTTTGTAAAATGAACAGATAAATTTTACTGATTTTCTGCGGAAAAGTCCAGCCGCAGCTTCGCCGAAAACTCTTTTTCCAAATTTTTGACAATCGCCCGAAATTCCGATTCAACCATTTTTTCGGTCAGCGTTTGTTTTGAAGATCGAAATTCCAAATGAAACGCGAGATTTTTTTGTCCCAAACCCAGTTTTTTTTCATCTTCAAATTCGTCGAATAATTCCATTTTTTCCAAATTTTGCGCCGCCGAAAACGCAACCGTTTCGAGATCGGCCACAAGTGTTTTCCGATCGACAACCACCGACAAATCCCGTCGCGACACTGGGTATGATGAAACCGGAACGTAGTGCTGCCCGGTCGTGCGCTCGCTTTTTTGAAGCTGTTCGAGATCAATTTCTGCAAAAATCGCGACCGAATTTTTAACCGGATTTTTTACCGGATGCAGCTGCGCCAAAATACCAATCCGAGTTCCTCCGACAAAAATTTCGGAACACCGCGTCGGATGCGAAATCGCGCACGGATTATCACACGGCACAAAATGGATCATTTCGGGATCAACCGCCACCGCGGAAAAAACACCAAATAATTTTGCTTTGAATCGGTAAAATTTCTCAACCGCGTCTACTCCAATTTCTGCGGAAAATAATGTTAGTTTTTGCGTTTCAGAGAATTCCGGCTGATACACTTTTCCAATTTCGAAAAAATCAACTCGACGATGCACTCGCAATTCTGGTTCGAGATGGCGCACAAAATTGGAAACCAGCGTCCGGCGCAAAAAAGTGTATTCCTCGTTCGGCGCGTTCGACGTGGTGACGTACTTCTCCGGCGTCGTCTGCAAAAAAGTGAGATCGTCCGGACTCACAAACGACGAATGATACACTTCGAGAAACCCACGCGCGGCGAGAAAATTTCGAATGTGCCACTCCATCCGACGAAGTTTATTAACTCGCGGCGGATCGATCGGCAGCGTCGGGAGAATCGAAACAATATTTTCAAATCCGTACAATCGCACCACTTCTTCGATCAAATCTTCGGGAATCGAAACGTCTTTTGTGTTGCGCCAACTCGGCACGTCGACGAGAATTTTTTTCTTTTTTTCGGCGATGGAAAATCCGAGCGCCGTCAAATATTTTTGAATATTTTCGTTGGAAATCGAAAGTCCCGATCGCGCGCGAATTAATTCCGGATCGAGCTGTATCACGAGCGGCTCGAACGGGTGCGGGAAAACGTCGGTGATCGGCGCAGAAATTTTTGCTGCGGGAGAAAATTCCAAAACCTGCGCGCACGCCGATCGCAGCGCGGGAACGCACATTTCGGGATCCAACGATTTTTCGAAACGCATCGAACTCTCGGATCGCAGCCCCAGCCGCGCGGAAGTTCTGCGGATCGTCGCCGCGTCGAAATTTGCCGATTCGAAAATAATTTCGGTGGTTTCTGCCGTGACCGCGGAATCTTCGCCGCCCATAATTCCGGCGATCGACAAAACTTTTTTTTCGTCGGCGATCACCACGTCCGCCGGAGAAAGTTCGTACGTTTCGCCGTCGAGCGCGAGTAATTTTTCGCCTTTTTTTGCCTGGCGCACGATAATTTTTCCGGAAATTTTGGAAGCATCAAACGCGTGCATCGGCTGCCCAAATTCGAGCAAAATCAAATTGGTCGCGTCCACAATGTTGGAAATCGCGCGAATTCCCAGATTTTCGAGACAGAGAATTTTTTTGAGCGCAGAATTTTCGACGGAAATATTTGAAATTTTTGCCGCACAAAATCGACGACAATTTTCGGTTTGAATTTCGACGGGAACTTTTTTTCCTGTTTTTGGAAACGAAATTTTTGGTTCGGGGAACGAAATTTTTCGATCAAAAATCGCGCCGAGTTCCCGCGCAAATCCGCGGTGTCCGAGCAAATCCGGGCGATGCGTCAAACTTTTGTTGTCGATGTCGAGCACCGTGTCGCAGAATTCATCGGAAATTTCCGAAAGCGCGCTCCCCAAAAACTTTTCGTCAAACTCCAAAACGCCGTTGTTTTTCATTCCGAGTTCGGAATTGTCGCAGACCATTCCCGCGGATTTTTCCCCGCGCAACTCTGTTTCAGAAATCTCGATTCCGCTGGCGAGCCGCGCTCCGTCGAGCGCGACGGGATAAATTTTATTTTCGGTCAGTTCGTGCACGGATCCGAAAATGATTTGTTTTTTCGGTAATTTTTTTCCAAAATCAAATTGTCCCACGTGAAGTTTGTCCGAATTTTTGTGCGAACGCACTGCGAGCAATTTTCCCACGAACACGTTTTCAAAAAAAGATTTCCGCGAAATGAGTTCCTCAAGTTCTGCCGTGTGCAGCGTGAGTTTTTCGCCAATTTTTTCAGCCGAAATTTTTTCCACATCGACCAGTTCCCGAAGCCAGTTGAGAGACAGTTTCATCCGCGCGGAGTGTAAAAAAAAATCCGGGGAAATGCAATCCCTGCGCAAAGTTGCGGATTTTGAAATTTGTGGCAGACTGCGGGCGATGAATTTTTCGAAATTTTGGAACCAAAAAATCGGCGTTTTGGTCGTCGTACTGCTGCTCGTTCTTTTTTTGCTGGCAACGAGCTGGCCGGTGCGGAAACTGTTGTCGCCGAAATTTTTGACCGACCAACCTTTAATTTTGTTGACGAACGAAGCCGAGGCGCGGCCGTGCGGCGGATTTTTGACAGCGTTCGGAGAATTAAAATTCCTGCCACCGAGCGTAAGTTTTCAAAATGTGTACGCGCTCTCGGATTTGAGTTTTGGCGCAGCACCACTCCCGCTGCGAGAAATTTCGAGCGAATTGAAATTTTGGGATCTCGGCACATCGACGGATTTGGAAAAATGCGCGCAAACTTTTCGAGAAAATTTCCCGGGAAATGTCGATCGCGCGATTTTGGTGGATTTTCAAAGCGTAGAAAAACTCGTCGCGCTGGTCGAACCAGTCGGAGATTTCACGAGCGAAAATTTATTTTCGAAATTGTCGCGAACCGTGGCAAATGTCGATCGACACGACGAAACTTCGCTCGCGGAGCGGAAATCCCCGATTGCTGATTTTGGAAAAAAACTCGCAAAAAAACTCGCACTCCGTCCGTGGCTCTGGCCGCGCGCGACAAAAATTTTGGCGACAGAAATCGAACACGGAAATATTTTTGTGGAAGGAATTTCTTCGAGCGAAAAAATCGAACCGACCGATTTTGCCGTAATCGAATGGAATCTCGGCGGCGCAAAAAGTTCCCGATTTTTGGAAAAAAATCTCACAATTTCGCTGCGAGAAACAACGCGCGGACGCTGGAATATTCGCGGAAAATTGACGATCGAGCACCTCGGCGGCTGGGACGAACCGATCAGCCAAATGTGGCGCGGCGGATTTGAACTCCGGCTGCCAAAAATTTTGGGACAAGAACCGCGATTTTTCCCGATGGAAATCGCGCCGGGACAAAACAAAACGCAGGTTTTTGATTTTTCGTACAACGGCGATCCGCTGAAAAAGTTTGGAATTTTTCGCCCCCGCAGCCAAAAACTTTCCGCCGACGTGCACGTGTCGGTTTTTCCGCAGCAAGTTTTGAAAAGTAATATTTTGAAAACACACGAAAATGTTGGCACATTTTCGGGGGATTTGGAAAAAATGCGACACGAATTTTCATGGGACGCCGCTCCAGACGTGACGGAACCGTTCGTAGTTTTACACGAGTGGTTGAAAATGGAAAATCTTCCCGACTCCGCGCGACAAAAATGGGCTGAAAATTTCTTGATTTCATCTCGTCGATTTTCGGTCGCAGAAATCCATTTCAACGAACCTATTGCGATCAACTCCGATGCAGAAATTTTGATGCACGACAAAAATTTCGAAAATCCAGAAATCACAAACGATCCGGTCGTCGCCGATGGGATTTTATTGGAAAATCAGCGCACGCTACTGCTCGGATTTTGGCAAGAAAATGTGCAACCAAACGAGCGGTTTTCGTTGCAATTTTCGGGAATTCAAGATCTCAGCGGAAACAAAATTTCGAATCAGGCGTACACGATCATCGATCGAACGAATGCGCAGTAAAATAAAAATGGGACGAAGATCAAGTCAAAAATGTTTGAAAATCTCGATTCTCGTGCTAAAATTCGCAGACTCAAAAATCCAAAAAACATGACATCACATTTTGATTCGTTCACCCCGTTTGCAAAAAACACGCTCATTCTCGCGCAGGAAGAAATGCGACTACTCGGCGAAAAACAAGTTCAAACGCAGCATTTGTTGCTTGGAATCTTGCGCCAGCCAAAAGCCACCGCGTGTGAATTGTTGCGAAATCTCGGCGTGACGTACGAAAACGCGTTTCGAATTTCAAAAGAAATCCGAGTCAGCACTCCCGCGGACGTACAAATTCCGCCAAAAAATGTGGACGAAAAAGAAAAAAACATTTTCTCGCCGTTTTGCCAAAAATCCATCGAAGCGGCTGCGCAAGCAACTCTCGATTTTGGTCATTCGATGGTGGACAGCGAGCACATTCTGTACGCGTTGCTGCGACAAAAAAACTCGGGCGCGGTCCACGTGCTGCGATCGCTGATGATTCGCCCAGAACAGGTGCTTGAAACGCTCGAGAATTTGTTTCGAAAAAATCCGTCCGCAGAAAGTAAAATCCCGGTCGAAGGAAAACAACCACCGATGGATGCCAATGGTTTGAATTCTCTTTTTGAGGGGTTGCACAGCATTTTGGTGGGAATCGCACAAAATCCTGGCGGCGATCGATCTGGCAGCGGCGGACAGTTTCCTGCACAAAGATTTGAAGACGAATCGGGCTCTTTTGATGTCACGGCTTCGGCTGCTGGCGGCGCACGCGGTGGACGGAAAAAAAAGTTGGCATTGGATTATTTTTGTGAAGATTTCACAGAACGCGCACGCGAGGGAAAATTGGATAAAATTATCGGACGCGACAAAGAAATCAGCCGCGTCGTCCAGATTTTGAGCCGAAAAACAAAAAACAATCCCGCACTTCTCGGCGATCCGGGCGTAGGAAAAACGGCGATCATCGAGGGACTCGCGCAACAAATTGCAGCGGGAAATGTTCCCGACAGTTTGCTCGACAAACGCGTGTTGTCGCTGTCGATGGCAAATCTCGTCGCGGGAACAAAATATCGCGGAGAATTTGAAGAACGCATCAAACGCATCATCGACGAAGCGTCCGCGAGTGAAAACGAAGTGATTTTATTTATCGACGAGCTCCACACGATCATCGGCGCAGGAAGTTCCGAGGGATCGCTCGACGCGGCGAATATTTTGAAACCCGCACTTTCTCGTGGAAAAATTCAGGTGATCGGCGCCACCACGATGGAAGAATTCCGGAAACACGTGGAAAAAGATTCCGCGCTCACTCGGCGATTTCAGCCAGTGAATGTTCCCGAACCGACGGAATCCGAAGCGACAGAAATTTTGACGGGACTGCGAAAACACTACGAAAATTTTCATCTGGTAAAAATCGACAACGAAGCGCTCGCAACAGCAGTGAAACTTTCGAGTCGATACGTCGCGGATCGTTTTTTGCCGGACAAAGCGCTCGATCTGCTCGACGAAGCGTGCGCTGCAAAAAGTCTCACCACGTCGCTCAACGGAAAAGAAATCCGCGAAGTGCGCATAAAACTTTCAAAAATTCAGAAGAAAAAAGAAGAAGCCGTGATCGCGCAAGATTACGAAAAAGCAAACAAACTACATCTGGATGAACAAACAGCAGAAGAAGAAATTGCGAAATTGAAGACGCGAAAAATCGATCGATCAAAAATGAAAACCGTCGATAAAAATGACATCGCAAAAGTTTTGGAGCAAACGACCGGAATTCCCGTGACGAAACTCGTGAGCTCCGAGATGAAAAATCTCTCCGATTTAGAAAAAACACTGAAAATTAAAATCGCCGGACAAGACAACGCGATCGAGCAGATTTCGAAATCAATCCGTCGCGCACGACTCGGACTCTCCGATCCGCAGCGACCACTCGGCGCATTTTTGTTTCTCGGACCCACCGGCGTTGGAAAAACGGAACTGGTGAAACAACTCGCGCAGGAAATTTATCACGACGAAAAATCGTTGATCAAAATCGACATGTCCGAATTCAGCCAGGCGCACACCGGATCGCGGCTCGTGGGAGCGACCGCTGGGTACGTCGGACACGAGGAGGGCGGCGAGCTCACGGAAAAAGTTCGACGGCGTCCGCACTCGATCGTCCTTTTTGATGAAATTGAAAAAGCGCACCGCGACGTGCACAACATGCTGCTGCAAATTTTTGAAGACGGGCAGCTCACCGACGGAAAAGGCCGCACCGTGAGTTTTAAAAATACGATCGTGATTTTGACGTCGAACGTCGGCGCGGACCGGTTTCAAAAAAACGCGAACGCGATCGGATTCACCGACACGCCAAAAGATTTGGCCGAACACGAAAGTGAATTTGAGTCGATCACCGACGACGTGAAAAAAGATTTGAAAAAAAAGTTCACGCCGGAATTTTTGAACCGACTGGATTCGACGATTGTTTTTCATCCGCTCGACCGCGAAGCGATAAAAAGAATTGTGAAAATTCAGCTCGACAATTTTTTGAAACGACTCTCGGAGAAAAAAATCACGCTGCATCTCGGCGGAAATGTGATCAACTCGCTGGCAAAAATGGCGTACAATCCAGAATTTGGCGCGCGCGAAGTTCGGCGCGTTGTCACCGATCGGCTGGAACATCCGCTCGCAGAAGCTCTCCTGAGCGGTACTGTGACGGAAGAAAGCGCGTATCGCGTTTCGTTCGACAGCGTAAAAAAATCGTGCCAATTTGAGTCCACGAAAAAGTAGCGGGTTTCTCAAATTTTTGTGGTAAAATAGCACGCGAATGGAGTACGCACATATTTTTTGGGGAACACTCGCCGTGGCAGCAATCGCGCTGCTGATTTTGTTGAAGTGGGCAATCGGGAGCCGCGCAGACTTTCATCGAAGTTTGCGATTTGTGTTTTTGGAAGTGATGATTCCGAAAAAAGAATCCAAAGAAGACTACGAACGCGATCGCGATCAGACGAACGAAATTCGACGCGTAGTCGGTGTTGGCGATCATTTTATGCGAAGTTTGTCCGGAATTTATTCGCCCGATTGGAAACATTTTTGGAGACGACAGGATTTTTTGTCGCTCGAGTACGTCGCGACCGATGGAGAAATTAAATTTTATGTCGGATGTCCACGCGAACTGCAAAAAGTTGTGGAAAAACAAATCACAAGTTTTTATCCGGAGGCGGTCGTCGAAGAAACCGATTCGCCGAAACTTTTTTCGCCAAAAACGCAGCAGGTGACCGGATACGTACGCGCGGCAAAACAATATTTTTTTCCGATTCGCACGTACCAAAAATTCGAATCCACCGATCCGATCAACAATATTTTGAATTCATTGTCGAACGCGTCCGACGAAAATGGAAACTCCGCCGCGATCCAAATTATGATTCGCCCGGTCGCCGACAACTGGCAAAAAAAAGCGCGCCGACTTTCGAAAAAACTCGGCTCGGGAAAACGCAGCGCCGTCTGGTGGAATCCACTGTCGTGGCTGGGAGCAGTTTTTAGCGTGCTGATTTCTGGAACTGATGAAAATAAATCTGGCGGAAACGACGACGAAAAAGACACTGAATCGCAGGAAACGGTAAAAGCGATCGAGGAAAAAGCGGAAAAATCTGGATTTCGCACGCTGATCCGATGCGTGACAAGTTCGCCCGATCGACGCGCCGCACAGGTAAATATGACATCGGTACTCAATTCTTTTGCTCAGTACGGAGCGCCGAGTCTGAATAGTTTTCAAACGCATAATTCGGGAAAATATCATTCTCGTCGCACGCTGATTCGAAATCTGTTGCTGCGAAATTTTCGCCGAACGTGGATGGCGCAACACAAACTGGTTTTGAATTCTGAGGAACTCGCCTCGCTGTTTCATTTTCCACACATAAAATACAACAACATTCCCGCGGTGAAATGGCAAAATTATAAAATTTCCCCCGCGCCAGCGAACATTCCAAAATCTGGGCTGCTGCTCGGACACAACATTTATCGCGGAAAAAAGACGCCCATTTATTTGAAAAACGACGACCGGTTTCGACATTTTTATGTGATTGGTCAGACAGGAACGGGAAAATCTTCGATTTTTCAGTCGATGGTTCGCCAGGATTTGCAGGAAAATCGCGGCTGCTGCATCGTTGATCCGCACGGAAGTTTGGTCGAATCGCTGCTGCCGTTTGTCCCAAAAGATCGCGTGGACGACGTGATTATTTTTGATCCGTCCGATCTCGAACGCCCGATGGGATTGAATTTGCTCGAAGCTGAAACCGAGGAGGAAAAAGACATGGTCGCGCTCGACGCGATGAATATTATGTTGAAAATGTTCGACGAAGAAACGTTCGGACCACGCATTCAGGATTATTTTCGAAACGGTGTTTTGACGCTGATGGCAGATCCTGCCGGCGGCTGCATGACCGACATCGTGCGTCTTTTTACCGACGACGGATTTCAGCGCGCAAAAGTAAAACACGTAAAAAATCCCGTGGTAAAAAGTTTTTGGACAAAACAAATGGCGCAGACCGGACAGCGCGAAAAACAAGAAATGATTCCGTATTTTGCAGCAAAATTCGGCGCGTTCGTGACCAACGCGATGATGCGAAATATTATCGGGCAGACGAAATCTGCGTTCGATTTTGCGAAAGTGATGGAGGAGGGAAAAATTCTTTTCATGAATTTGTCGAAGGGAATGACCGGCGAAATTAATTCGAAATTGCTCGGGTTGATCGTCGTTTCAAAATTGCAAGTCGCGGCGCTGCGACGGCAAAAAAAACTCACCAGCGGCGAAAAACCCGCGGACTTTTTCTTGTACATCGACGAGTTCCAAAACTACGTCACCGACTCGCTCGAATCGATTCTTTCGGAGGCAAGAAAATACCGACTCGGACTCGCGATGGCGCACCAGTACTTGAATCAGATCGACACGAGCCAATCAAAAAAAGGCGGCGTAAATTTGAAAGATGCGGTTTTTGGAAACGTCGGCACGATGATGTGCTACAAAATCGGTGCGCAGGACGCGGAAGCGATGGCGAAAGAAATGGCGCCGGTTTTCACCGATCAGGATTTGATCAACATCGACAAATACAAGGCGGTGATGAAACTTTCGGTCGACACGCAGCCGAGTCGTCCGTTTTCAATTATTCCGACAAATCCGTACCTCGAAAAAGGAAGTCCCGAGATGGCGACGGCGCTGAAACAAATTTCGCGACTCACGTACGCAAGAAGCAAAAAATTTGTGGAGAAAGAAATTTTCACGCGACTTGACGTTTGAGAATTTTGAAACTTGAAAGTTCATGGAAACTTTAATATAATATTTGTAGTTAAATTTAACGGTAAAAAATGCCAATTATCACAACAAATTCAAAATTCCAAAAAAACATTGGACAATTTGCAAAATCGGTACAAAAAAAACCATGCATCATCACCACGCACGGCGAACCCAAAATGGTTGTTTTGCCGTATTTTGAAAACAATGAAGATTTGATTGATGATTATTTTGAAAATTTCGAAATGTGGCAAAATCAAGAAAAATTACAAAAAAAATATGGCGAAGCACTCAAAAGTGGAAAATCTAAACGCGTGATTTAAAATGATTGTTTTTGAATTTTTATCATCTTCTGAAAAAAGTTTTCAAAAAATCGACAAAAAAAATCAAGATCGAATTATTAAAAAACTGCAATCATTAAAAAAACATCCAAATATTTTTCATATTTTACGGCCACTTTTTGATTTTAAACCAGCAACACACAGACTGCGAATTGGGAATTTTCGATTAATTTTGAAACAAGAAGCTGCAACCAATTTTTTAATTTTGGACATTGGCGATCGACGCGAAATTTATAAATAAAAAATCACGCCACCAATTTTTGCGTTTTTCTTTTTTTTGAAACTAAAAAAATCCCCAGCTCGCGCCGAGGATATTTTAATTCGAAATTTGGAAACCAAAATTATTTCAAAACTTTGGTCAAAACTCCCGCTCCAACGGTGCGTCCTCCTTCGCGGATTGCGAAACGAGTTCCTTCGTTCAGCGCGATCGGGGTGAGCAACGTCACCACAAATTTTGCGTTGTCGCCAGGCATCACCATTTCAACACCGGCAGGCAAAACAATTTCTCCAGTCACATCCGTCGTTCGGATGAAAAACTGCGGTTTGTATCCTTTGAAAAATGGAGTATGCCGTCCGCCCTCTTCTTTTTTGAGAACGTAAACCTCCGCTTCAAATTCGCTGTGCGGCGTGATCGATCCGGATGCTGCCAAGACCTGTCCACGCTCAATTTCTTCTCGCTCAATTCCTCGAAGCAAAAGCCCCACATTGTCACCAGCGCGTCCTTCGTCGAGAAGTTTTTTGAACATCTCCACTCCCGTCACGGTAACTTTTCGTGTATCTTTGACTCCGACCATTTCAACTTCCGTACCAACTTTGACAATTCCCTGTTCGATACGACCAGTTGCCACCGTTCCTCGGCCTTTTATGGAGAAAACATCCTCCACTGGCATCAAAAATGGTTTATCGATTTCACGTTTTGGCTCAGGAATTACTTCGTCGATTGCTTTGACCAATTCCATAATTTTGTCGCCCCATTCTCCTTTTGGATCGTCGAGCGCTTTGAGCGCTGATCCGTGAATAATTCGTGCATTGTCTCCGTCGTAGTCACGTTTTGAAAGTTCTTCTCGAACTTCCATTTCCACGAGTTCGAGCATTTCTTTGTCGTCCACCATGTCGCATTTGTTCAAAAACACAACGATGTTGTCCACTCCCACCTGGCGAGCCAAGAGGATGTGTTCTTTTGTTTGTGGCATCGGACCATCCGTTGCCGCGACGACGAGAATGGCTCCGTCCATCTGGGCGGCGCCCGTGATCATATTTTTCACGTAATCGGCATGTCCAGGACAGTCGACGTGCGCGTAGTGTCGGCTTTCACTTTCGTACTCCTGGTGAGAAGTTGCGATCGTGATTCCTCGTGCTTTTTCTTCAGGTGCGTTATCGATCTGATCAAACGCAACTTTTTTGTTGATGTCTGAAGGGAGTCGATCTGCGAGAACAACCGTAATTGCTGCCGTCAACGTGGTTTTACCATGGTCGACGTGACCAATTGTTCCCACATTGACGTGCGGTTTGTTGCGGACAAAAGCGTCAGCCATGATAATTGTGGATTAAAATAAAAATGCAAAAGTGCGCACGGATTTTAATTTTGGAACAGACTTTGTCAAAACTTTTTTTCATTTCAAGAAAAAAATAAAGTTGACTTCCCTGAAAAAGTGGACAATCATTGTCCGTGGAAAAAATGATTTTCAACAAATGAATTTCGCTCACAAAAAACGCATTCAGTATTTTGAAGAAATCTGTCGGGAAAACAAACTTCCGATCACGCCGCAAAAACTAGAAATTTTTAAATTCTTGGCAAGCACGACCGCACATCCATCGGCGCAAGAAATTTTCCAAGTAATGAAAAAAAAGTTTCCGCGGATTTCATTTTCGACGGTGTACAAAAATCTCAAAAAATTGAAAATCCTGAAACTCGTGCGCGAAATCGAAATGAAAAACAACATCGCGCGATTTGACGCAAATCTCGCCGATCACCACCACATCATCAATTTGGATTCGGGCGAAATCTTGGATGTGTTTGCGGAACAAATCGGGGAAATCCCAATTCCAGAGCAAGCAAAAAATTTTACGCTCGAGGGCGTCTCGGTGAATTTTTTCGTCCGGGACAAAAAATAATTTCGTAATTTTTAATTTTCAAAAAAATGAAAACAACTGACATCGTTCGCGAACTTTCTGAAATTTTGGCGAGCAACTACATTTTGTACATCAAAACCCAAAATTACCACTGGAACGTCACGGGGCCTGCATTTTTTGGACTCCACGCGATGCTCGAAAAAATGTACAACGATCTTTTTACGGCAAATGACGACATCGCTGAACGCATCCGCGCCCTGGGAAATTTTGCCCCGGGAACCGCAAGCGAATTTTTGAAACTTTCTTTTGTCGATGAACCGACAGAAATTCCGAGCGCCGAAAAAATGGTCGAGACGCTGCTCGCCGATCACGAAAAAATGGCGGAAAAAATGAAAAAACTCGCACAAAATGCCGACGAGGGAACGCAGGATCTCCTCAGCCCTCGCGTCGCGACGCACGAAAAAACTGCCTGGATGCTGCGCAGCTTTCTTGCGAAATAATTTCGTAATTTTTTAAAAATATTTTCAAAATGAATTGTTGTGAAAACGAACCCGAATTTTTGTGTTCCGCGCAGGTGGGACAGCGCGCGCCAGATTTTTGCGTGCCGGCGTGGGATCCGACCGATCCACAAAATATGGAGAAAAAAATCTGTCTCGCCGATTTCAAGGGAAAATGGCTCTGGCTGTTTTTTTACCCGCTGGATTTTACGTTTGTCTGTCCGACGGAACTGGTGAAAATGGGCGAGCTGAAAAAAGATTTTGAAGCCCTCGGCTGCGAAATTCTCGGCGCGAGCACGGATTCTGTTTTTTCGCACCAGGCGTGGGCAAAACACGATCCGCGAATTTCGAAAATTCCGTTCCCAATTTTGTCGGATATGAATCACGATTTGTCGTACGATTTCGGAGTTTTGCATCCGGACGGCGTTTCGCTGCGCGGCGCATTTTTGATCGATCCGGACGGAATTTTGCAGTCCGCCACGATCAATAATCTCCCGGTCGGACGAAACCCGGAGGAACTTTTGCGAACTTTGAAAGCATTTCAAACCGGCGATCTCTGCCCGGTCAACTGGAACGAAGGAAAAAAGACGCTCGGAAAAGCGTAATTTTTTACAGAAAAATCGAAAAAATTGAACGAAAAAGTCGGAGAAATTCTCCGATTTTTTTATTCCACCAAAATTTCCGGAGAAATTTCAAGTTCGGAAATCGTATTTTCTGGCACGTTCGAAATATTTTTCACGCGGAGAAAATTGGTCGTCCAGCCGCTCCCATTTTTTTCCCACAAAACTTTTTGTTTTTTTCCGATCTGCGCGGCGATGAATTTTTTTCGAAATTCTGTTCCCATTTTTCGAAGTTCTGCCGATCGCTGTTTTTTAATTTCGATGGAAATTTGGTTCGGCATTTTTGCGGCGACCGTCCCGGCGCGCGCGGAGAACGGAAACACGTGCAGTTTTGAAAAATTCCACGCGCGAATTTGCCGCACGGTTTCACGGAAAAGTTCGTCGGTTTCCCCGGGAAATCCAACGATCACGTCGCACGAAAATCCGGCGTTCGGACGCACCGCGCGCGCCGATTTTAAAAGTTTTGAAATTTCGCTCGTGCCGTGTCCGCGATTCATTTTTTTTAAAATTGTGTCGCTCCCCGACTGCACCGAAACGTGCAGGTGATCGCAGATCCGCGGATTTTGAAATATTTCGAAAAATTTGTCGTCGATGTACTCCGGCCCGATCGAACTGATCCGAATTCGCGGGATCGAAGTTTTTTCCAAGATTTCTGCCAAAAGTTCTGAAAATTTCGATTCTTCTGGTTTTCGCGTGTGCGAGCATCCCCACGCCGCGAGATTTATTCCCGTCAAAATAATTTCGCGCCCGCCCGTTTTTTCGAATTCTAAAATTTCGTCGATGATTTTTTTTGCAGAAAAACTGTGCGCCGCGCCGCGCGCGAACGGAATGATGCAGTACGCGCAGTACGTGTCGCAGCCAGTTTGGATCGGAATATTTTTGCGCGTACGTTCGGGTTCGATTCGAAATCCGGTTTCCGGTTCGGGTTTTGAAAGTTCGGAAAAAAACGTGACAACATCTGCTGGCGTCGGACACACCGCGCACCCGGGAAATGCCGTTTTCCACCGGTCGGGAGAAATTTTTGTCGAACATCCGGTCACGACAATTTGTGCGCCCGTGCGCGTGAAAAAATTTGTTTTGGCGCGAGATTTTTTGTCCGCGGTGTCGGTCACCGTGCACGTGTTGATCACGATAAAATCAGGATTTTCATCCGAGATCGCAAATCCCATTTTTTGAAGTTCGTGCTGCGCAAATTCAGAATCCGCGAAATTCATTTTGCAACCGAGTGTTTCGAAGTGGACGCGCATCGAGAGAAATTGTGCGGATTTTTTAATTTTTCGCAACCCGATGGCTTGACTTTTCTTTTTTTTAATTTAAAAAAACAAAGAAATGCAAAAAAATTTCACGGAACACCTCTGTAACCAGCCCGCGGAACAGGTTATTTCTTGGGCTGAAAAAAATATTCAATCTGATCAAAATCTTCAAGAAACCGAACGTGTTTTAAATTGGAGGGGTGGACAAATCGTGAGCAAAAACCAAGAAACCAAATTTTTACCACCACTGACCAAGTTGTACGAAAAAACAGCGCGGAAAATCGGGAACGGCAAAAATTATTTTAAAAACAAAATTGAATCCACCGGAATCATTCGTCTCGATTCACCGATCACAAAAGGACGCAAAAAAGGAGAAAATTTATCATTTCAAACAGCAATTGGGATGCGCCACAAATCCATCTGGATCGACCAAAATAAACAAGAAATACTCAAAACAATCACCGATCTGATTTTATTTGGACTGCAATCCAGAGCGACCGAACACCTGCCGTGGGGTCTCGATTATTCAGAGGAAAAAACTTTGGAATTTTTGAAACACTCCGGGAATAATTTTGTAGGAGCGGTTTGGGATGCGATTCTGCTGCACGAAATTGCAAAAAACAAAATCAACACCAGCGCCTCCGCAGGAATTGTGCGTCGAGAATGGCCACAAAAACTAAAAACGGGGAATCCGATTATATTTTCAAATGGACTTTCTTTTGACGAACTTAAAAAGTCAAGAACGCCGGAAGAACTGATTCGCGCGCAAAAAAAATCAATTTTTCGAATGATCGAACAAATGCTCCAAAATCCACAAAAAGAATCTGGATATCAAAAAATCAAAAATGCAACCTCCAGAATGACCGAAAAAAAAGCGCGAATGTACTGAAAAAATCCAAGCAAAAATCCAAAACGAAATTCCCGAGCAAAATTCACAAAGCGTGTTTTGCGCGGAAAAGGAGGAATGGCGAAGCGATGGAGTTTTTTTGTGCAACAAAATCGGATTCTCCTCTCCATTTCAATTATTCAAAAAACAACAAATCAAAAAGATTTGTCATTTTTAAAATGGTGGGGAAGGCGGGATTCGAACCCGCGGCCAATAGCTTAAAAGGCTACTGCTCTACCACTGAGCTACTTCCCCGTGGTGCTTTGTTCTTCTTTTTTCCAAGCAAAATTCGCGAAGCGTGTTTTTCTCTGGGGTCCCCAGAAAATCAAAGATTTTTTGGGGAAAAGGAGGATCCGACTCTCGAGCGAAGTCCACCAACGGTGGACGAAACTCGAATTGTCGTGATTCGACGTGGTGGAGCCACAGGGATTCGAACCCTGGACCCCCTGCTTGCAAAGCAGGTGCTCTAGCCAGCTGAGCTATGGCCCCATTTTTCAACTCACTCCTCCGAAAAACTTTCCAAATGTCGATCGCAACCAGTGCGGCAAATCTCCTGTCAACCACACGATGGAAAATAATGTCATCGCCAGTCCAAGCAATTTTATGAACGTGTACGTTCCACCGCTGCCAAAAATTTTTTCAGCAAATGGAATTTCACCGAAAAATTGGTCGACGATTTTCACCGCGTACACAATGACAACAATTCCGCCCGGGATCAACAACCACGCGATCATCACGTTTGAAAAAAAATCTGAAAAAGAACAAAACAGCGCGATTGTAGGGACGCCGTTTTTTTTGTCAAATTTCACTGGCAAAAATCCCGCTCCAACACTTGAAAAATACTGACTTTTCTGGTATAATTTTTTGAATGAAAAAACTTCTCGTCGTCGCACTCACCACATTTTGCGTTCTCGTGCCGGGAACTTTTGTTCTGGCAACCGGAACTTTTTCTTGTGAGGAAACAAATCAAACCGCACAAAACGTGTGCGAAGGCGTTTTGAATTTGAAAAAAATCGCAGAAAAACGGCGAATTTCAAGCATCGAAGCGATCAAAATTTTGGATTACAATTCCGGACAAGATTCGCAAACGCAGCAAATTCAAGCCGATCAATTCATCGCGGACGCTGAGTCGAAATTTTTTCTGGGAAAAAACGAAAGCGATGTGACGCAAAAAATTCTGCATTTCAACAGCGCCGGAGAAAAATACCAAGCGGCAATCGCAAAGTTTGATGCCGCGACAAAATATTTGCCGCTCACAACGCGAAATTACGACTCAATTTACACGGACAAAAATCTCATCATGCAGGCCGGCGGAAATTTTTCTGGTGGAGGAAAAGACAGTACATCGTGGTTTCGAGAAATGTTTTCCTGGAAAAACGGACAACTCCTCCGCACGATCAACCGAATTCTCGGTGGAATCGGAATTATTTATTTTTTGATTTTAGGATTGAAATTTATTTTTTCCCAGGGAAGTGACGAAAAAATCAGCAACTACAAAGAGCAATTCGGCTGGATCGTCGTCGGACTCGTCGTGATTTCGTTGGCAGAATTTATCGGATTTCAAGTGCTCGATCCGACGCAACGCGATATCATCTCCGGCACGGGCAACAACAGCGCGACGCAGAATTTTTATGAAAAAACAAAACAAGTCGTGCGATTCTTTGAGTACATCGTCGGCGGTTTTATGCTGATCAACGGCCTGATGTCCGGGTACAATCTGATCATGCACGGACCAAAAGAAGAATCCGTTTCGCAGGAAAAAAAGTTTTTACAATCGTTTCTCGTCGGTTCGATTTTCATTTTGATGGCCGAAGTTTTTGTCCGAATTTTTTCGTTGCAGGACGGACTCACAAACGCGCGATATCTCGCGATCACAGAAATTGCCGGATTGGTAAATTACATGCTGTCGTTCATCGCGATCATCGCAACAATTATGCTAATTTTTTCAAGTCTGTACTACATCATCAGCTTTGGAGACGAAGAACAAATGGGGCGCGCAAAACGAATTTTGTACTCAAATATTCTCGGCGTCGTGATCGCATTTTCTGCGTACACGATCGCGCGATTTCTCATCAACGTGTAAAAATGAAAAAAATATTTTTGTTGTCGATCGCGTTGATCTCGCTCTGCGGAGCGGGAATCGGACAGGCGCAAACTTCTGGAATTTCTTCGGTGACAGAAAAATTGCACACACTTCCCACGGGAGCTGCGTCAATTCCCGCGATGGAAACGCTGTTTCAAAAAGATGGGAAATTTTTTGATGCAAACCTCGAATCAAAACTTCCCGACTACACCGGAGACAAAAAAACGGGCGCAGAACAACTCCGAAACGCCGTTCGATTGATCGATAAATTTTTAATTCGCATCGGAATTCCGATCGCAATTTTGTTGATCGCGTACGCCGGAATCGAACTTTTGTCGGCGCAAGGAAAAGAAGAAACACACAGTCAAAAAATCACGCAGCTGCTCGCGATCGCGATCGGATTTTTGTTGATGCTGAGCGCCGCACATTTGGTGGACTGGGTTGTTTTTGGAAACGAGGGAGATATTTTTCGAGACAAAGATGGCGCCGGAAACGCAATCGATCCGGCAGCATTTGCAAAACGCGGCGTGACCGAACTCGAAGGATTATTCCATTTTCTGACAACTTTTGCGGTGATCATCGCCGTGGCGTACATTATTTTCAACGCGATGACAATGATTTTGGCCGCCGGAGAAAACGAAAGCGAACTTGCCGGCGCAAAAAAACGAATTGTTTTTGGAATCACCGGAATGGCAATTTTGATTTCGATCAAACCGATGCGCGATCTTTTCACAGAATCCGACGGAAAACTCGCCGTGGGAAATATTCATCTCACGATCGACCTGATCGCAAAATGGGCAAATTATATTCTCGGGCTGCTCGGCGTTTTTGCGGTGATCGGGCTGATTTATGCGGGAATCCGATTGATTTCAAATTTTGGCGACGAGGCGGCGATGGAAAACGCAAAAAAAATTATGATCGCCTGCGGAATCGGGCTGCTGGTGGCATTTTCTGCCTGGACGGTGGTCAATCATTTTGCGACACCAGCCGGCTGATCCGATTGATTTTTGAAAATTTTTAAAGTACAAATTGCCCGAGATGAACGACCCGAAAAATTTTTCTGCAGCGCTGGAAAATTGGTACTCGAAAAACGGGCGCGATTTGGCGTGGCGAAAAACAACCGATCCGTACAAAATCTGGATCAGCGAAATTATGCTGCAACAAACGCAAGTTCCGCGAGTGGAGACGAAATATTTTCCGCAATTTTTGATGAAATTTCCAGACGTTGAAACGCTCGCCGCCGCAAATTGGGAAAAAATTTTCCCCGTGTGGCGCGGACTCGGATTTTATTCCCGCGGGAAAAATGTACTGAAAACCGCGAAAATAATCGTGAAAAATTTTGGTGGAAAATTTCCGCACGATCGGGCGGAATTGCAAAAATTCCCCGGAATCGGAGAGTACACGGCGGCAGCAATTTTCGCTTTTTCGTGGGATGAAAAAGTTGCCGCGATCGACACGAACGTTTCGAAAATTTTGAAAATTTTGTGGCCCGCGGAAAACGTGGCGCAACTTGCCGAAAAATTGGTGCGCGATTCGAAATCTGGCCGCGACTGGAACAACGCGATGATGGATCTCGCAACGAAATTACGCACGGGAGAAAAAATCGACGGAGATCTCGGAGGATTTTTTCCTGATGAAATTCGAGCGAAATTTTTACCCGCACGAAAAAAATTTGAAAAAAACGCACGCAGCAAAAAAAAATGGCGGCTCGAAATCGGGATCGCGTGCATCCGACACGACGGAAAATATTTAATCCAAACGCGCCCGGAGGGAAAAAGTTTCACCGGACAGTGGGAATTTCCCGGCGGAAAACGAGAAAAAGGCGAAACACTCCGCGCGTGCGTACAACGCGAGTGCCGCGAGGAACTCGGCGTGGAAGTTTCGGTGCGTCCGCATTTTTACGAAGAATTAATCGATTTTGACAAAACACAACTGCTGCTGCGATTTCATCGCTGCCAAATTCAAAAAGGAACCGTGGAATCACGCGAGGAACAAAAATTTGATTGGGTCGCTCCGGCTGATTTTGGAAAAGTAGATTTTTTGAGCACAAATGCAAAAGCGCTCGAAAAATTGCGCCAGATGCGCGTGTGATTGTGTTTTTGTAGAAATTTCGGTAAAATGTCTTCTGCAAAAATGGTCAGAAGAAAAAAAGCCCCCAGCGTGCGAATCCCGGCATCGGTTTTGCGAAAAGAAGCGCAAAAAGCGGCAAAAAAAATGCTCACCGCAGAAAAAAAGAAAGAACGAACACGAGAGCTCCGAGAAAAAGCAAAAAATCGCGCAAAAAAACAGGTTGAAAAAAGAGCAGAAAAATACGCAGAACACGTGGAATTTTTTGATGAAACTTTGAAACGTGAAATCTGGGGCGGCGTTTGGATCGTGCTCGCGGTACTTTTGGTGGCAATTTTTTCGAGCCAAGAAGGAATTTCCGGCGACATTTTTCACGGAATAAAAAAATTGTTTGGAATCGGGACATGGATTTTGCCCGGAATTTTTCTCGTACTCGGGCTCACGCTCGTTCGGAGCGGAAAAAATCCCATCGCGTTTCCTCCGCTTCGAGTCGCGGCGCTGATCGGACTTTTTTGCTCGATTTTGGGCGTGACAAATTTATTTGTGTCGCACGCAGAATCGCTCGCGCTCGCGCACGAATTTGGCGGAGCGATCGGATTTGCGATCGGATATTTTCCACGAGAAATCCTCGGAACGGCAGTAACGGCTGTAATTTTTCTCGGAATTTTGTGGTTGTGTACGATGGCAGGATTTGGAATTCGGATGTCGCAGCTTTTGAAAAAATCAGAAACAGAAAAACCGACGGCGAAAAAAATTACAAAAAAAGAATTCGGCGCGGAAGAAGTCCCCGCACCAGAAATAAAAAAACGATTTGAAAATGAACTCGAAATCGTGGATTCGACGCGAAAAGCAGCACCGAGCGGAAAATCGGCGAAACAACTCGATTTGGAAAAAGCTGACGCGCTGACCGAGGCAAAAAATAAAAAAGTCATCGGCGTCTGGACACCGCCAGATTTGGAAATTTTACGAGAAAACGATTCGACAATCATCGTCGACGAAACGCAGCTGCGTGCCAGTGCGGACAAAATTCGAGAAAAATTGTTTCAGTTTGGGATCGACGTCACGATGAAATCAGTGCACGTGGGACCGACGGTGACACAGTTTACACTCGAACCCGCGCCCGGCGTAAAATTGACGAAAATCACCGCGCTAAAAAATGATCTCGCGCTCACGCTCGCCGCAGAAAATATTCGAATCGAGGCACCGATCCGCGGAAAAAGTTTGGTCGGGATTGAAATTCCGAACGAAAAACGCGCGATCGTCGGAATGCGCGAAATTTTGGAATCCGACACCTGGGACGAAATGCCTTCGAAACTCAAACTCGCCGTCGGACGCGATGTCGCAGGAAAACCCGCCGTCGTGGATTTGGCGAAAATGCCGCACATGCTGATCGCCGGAAAAACGGGTTCGGGAAAATCAGTCGCGATGAACGCATTTCTCGCATCGCTGCTCTGGACAAATTCTCCGGACGATTTGCGATTAATTTTGATCGATCCGAAACGCGTCGAACTCAAACCGTACAATAATTTGCCGCATCTGCTCACGCCGGTGATCGTCGAGCCGGAAAAAGCGGTTTCTGCGCTCGCCTGGGCCGTCGCGGAGATGAACCGCCGGTACCGAAAACTCGCCGCCGCGAGCGTGCGAAATCTAGACGAATACAACGCGAAACTTCCGGATGAAAAAGAACCGTACATCGTGATCGTGATCGACGAACTCGCCGATTTGATGATGGTCGCAGGAAAAGATGTCGAAGCCGCCGTTTGTCGTGTCGCGCAGTTGGCACGCGCGGTTGGAATGCACCTAATCGTCGCAACACAGCGTCCGAGCGTCGACGTGGTGACTGGTTTAATCAAAGCAAATTTACCAACGCGTGTGGCGTTCCGTGTGAGCTCCCAGGTGGATTCACGGACAATCATCGACGGAATCGGCGCCGAAGATTTGCTCGGATTCGGCGATATGCTGATGCTGGACGGAAATTCCGGCGATTTGACGCGACTGCAGGGAATTTATATTTCGACCGAAGAAGTCGAGCGACTGACAAATCACATCAAACTCCAATTTCCAGAAATGGTCGCGAACGACGAAGTTACCGCACAATCGATCGAAGGAATGGCAAAAGGGGGCGTTTTGACGGCTGGAATTGAAAAAGATGAAATCCCAGACGAAAAACTCGACGCACTTTTTGGGGATGCGGTGGCGCTCGTGATGGAAACAAAAAAAGCATCCGCAAGTTTTTTGCAGCGCCGACTCGAAGTCGGGTACGCGCGTGCCGCTCGCCTGCTCGATCAAATGGAATCGAAAGGAATTGTCGGTCCGTCGCGGGGCGCGAAACCGCGCGAAATTTTTGGACCACGAAATTAAATAATTTTCCACACGCAACACGAAGTTTTGTTTTTTGCTGCTACTGTTTTTGAACGATCGGCGATCAATTTTGAAAGTGAAAATTCCGGATTTTCTCGATTCGAAAAGATTTTTTCCCAGTCAGATTCCTCCAACGGATGCGCATAAAAAAATGGTGTAATTTTGACAGTATCCCCATCCGGCGACTCAACGGTTTCAACGCGTGCGGTCACCACTTCTGCTAATTTCTTTGCTGCTGCGAGCAAACATTTTCCAATTCGTGGCACCATAAATTTTTCCACAAAATACTCTGAATTATCATTTATCGCATGCTCACGCAATTTTACAATTTCTGCTGCAGAGATTTTGAAAGAAAATTTTGTCGATAATTCTTGCGCCCATTCTTGATCCTGTTTTGAAGCGAGCGGTCGAGTTTCCGCTTCTATTTGCCACATTTCTCGATCTAATTCAGAAATTCCGCTCATTTGAAAAAAAGTTACAACTACAAGAATTTAAACCAGGAAGCGATAAAGTCAAGTTTTTGAACTGGATCGTTTTGAAAAAAAATCATAAAATTAACGCACAAAAATGCAAAAAAAATTCGACATCTGCACAATCGGTTCGGTGACTCTCGACACGTTTCTGGCGCCAGCAGAAATGGATTTTTGGCAACCACGCGGAAAATCTAAAAAAATGGCGTTCGACGTGGGAGCGAAAATTTTGACAAAAACGCTCGCGCGGCACATCGGCGGCAGCAGTGCAAATTCTGCGATCGGATTTGGAAAACTCGAAATGAAAACCGCCGTACTCGGCACGATCGGCGACGACGACCACGGCGCATTTATTTTGCACCAACTGGAAAAACTGAACGTGGAAACAAAGTTTTTGAAAATCCAAAAGAACCAACCGTCCGAATCGTCGCTGGTTTTTGTGACGCCGGAGGGACAGCGCACAATTTTTCACGAAACGAACGAACGAAAATCGCACCACTCTTTCCCAAAAACGCACGCAATTTACATCGGACATCTCACGGAAAATGAGGAAAAAATCTGGGAAAAAATCATCGAACGCAAACTCAATCGCTGGAAAAAAAATCCGCTGATCGTCGCGTGGAATCCGGGAAAAACGCAGTTCGAATCGGGATTTGGAAAATACCAAAATTTTTTTCCGCACGTCGATATTTTAATTTTGAATGTCGAGGAAGCCGAACTTTTTTCGGGAAAAAAATCGAAACAAATTTCACGAGAAAAATCCACCGGAACAAGTTTGAATTTTCAAAAAAATCTGCCGAAAAAAATTGCCGATCTGAACTCGATCGCCGAGAAATTTTTGAACGCGGGCGTGAAAACCGTCGTGATCACGGACGGTCCGCGCGGCGCGCAACTTTTTCAAGAAGAAAAAAATTCACACAAAATACTGCACCTGATCGCGCCCGTGATCTGCGACGACGCGCCGGTCAGCACGCTCGGCGCAGGCGACAGTTTTTCGGTCGGAGTTCTCGCCGCGAGATTGAAAAATTTGTCGCCCGTTTCGCAACTTTTGTGGGGAAGTTTAAATTCAAACGCCGTGATCCGAGAATTTGGCGCACAAAATGGACAACTCCGACTCCGCGCGATGCAGCACTCGGTAAAAATGGTGGTGAAACGAAAATAATATTTTCACAAAAAAAACGCCCCAGGAAGACGTTTTTTTTAAATATATCGGAACAAGGTTCTAACTCTAAAATCCAGTACTCACCCCATCGGCTGCCTTGAGCAACGTGTTGACGAGTGCGAACGAAACAAGAACGATGATGATCCCAATCGCTGCATACAAAAGTACTTTTTTTGCTTTGTCGGTATCTTCTCCTGCAGATGTAATGTAGAGAAATCCTCCGTAAATAATCATCACGGTCGCCACCAATCCCAAGAAAAATAGGAAATAATTGATGATCGTGCGGGCAATATTACGAGCAGATCCTTCTCCGCCGGTTGCGGAAGTAATATTGTTTGGGCTGTCTGCTGGGTCGATCATCTGAGCGACTGCCGGCTCGATGGTCAAAAGCCCAACGGCCAGAAGAAGTCCGAGCGCGGGAGCAAGAAATTTTCTCATTGTGCTGTATGTTTTTAATGCGGAGACCAATTTTCACAACGTAACGCCGGAAAAAAGTATCTCACGAGTTCTTCAGGAGAATTTTCGGGGAAAACAAAATTTTTGGCAAGTTTTTTTCCCTTTTTTGCTAGAATTCGACCGATGAGTTTGAATTTTTTATTGAAAAATGTGCTGCGCACCACGAGCGCACACGTGAAAAAACTGGATGGATTGGGCCTTTCCACCGTTCGAGAGTTACTCGAATATTTTCCGAGAAAAATTGAATCGACCGATCTCGTGGGAAATTTTTTGGAAATTCGGCTCGGAGAAAAAAATACGCTCTCGGGAAAACTCTGTGATTTTCGAAAAGAAAAAACACCACGCGGAAAAATGCTCGGACGCGCGGCGCTCGTGCTCGACGACGGCGCCACAATCGACGTGATTTGGTTTCAAATTCCGTACATTTTGAGAAATTTGCGCGACGAATCACGCGTTTTTTTGGTGGGAAAAGTGGATCGAAATTTTGGGAAAATCCAGATCTCAAATCCAGAAGTACATCTCGACAAAAACGTACACGTGGGCAGACTCCGCGCGATTTATCCGGAATCGCCGCCGATCACATCGAAATGGTTGCGCGAAAAAATTGCCGGACTTTTGATGTTCGTGAAAGATTTCCCAGAAATTTTACCGGAGGAAATTTTGGCGGAGAAAAATTTTTTGAAAAAACCTGCTGCGGTCAAACAAATCCATCATCCCGACTCGGGAGAAATTTGGTACGCCGCGAAAAAACGGCTCGCGTTTGAAGAAGTTTTTGAAATTCAGGTGCGCGTGCTGCGCGAGAAATTTTTTCGAGAACAAGCAGCAAAAAATCCGTTCCGCGTAAAATTCGATCCAGAACCGGTCAAAAAAGATTTGAAAAAATTACCGTTCGAACTCACCACCGCGCAGAAAAAAACGCTGTTTCAGATTTTGAAAGATTTCGAACTCGATCGTCCCGCGCACCGACTGGTGCAGGGTGACGTGGGAAGTGGAAAAACCGTCGTCGCATTTCTCGCGGGAGCGGCACAAATTCGTGCGGGAAATCAGGTCGCAATTTTGGCGCCGACGGAAATTTTGGCGCAACAACATTTTGCCGGCGCGTTGAAATTTTTTGACGAAGAAACGCGCGTCGAACTGCTCACCGGATCCGTTCCTGCAAAAAAAAAGGAAGAAATCAAAAAAAATCTGCGCACCGGACAAATTCAAATTTTAATCGGGACGCACGCGATTTTGACGGAAAATACTGTTTTTAAAAATCTCGGACTCGCCGTCGTCGATGAACAACATCGATTCGGCGTGCGGCAGCGAGCAATTTTGGCAGAAAATCACGCGCACGTCGTTGCGATGACGGCCACACCGATCCCGCGAACACTCGCGCTCACCGTGTACGGCGATCAAGATATTTCGGTGATCGATGAACTCCCGCCGGGCAGGAAAAAAATCATCACGCGCGTCGTCGCGGATGAAAAAACAATCACGCTCTGCAACCGATTTATCGACGATCAGATTGAAAAAAAGCGGCAAATTTTTTGGGTGTGTCCGCTGATCGACGAGTCGGATAAAATCGAAGCGAAAAATGTGCACGACGAGTACGACCGGATCGCGCAGATTGTTTTTCCAAAACGAAACGTAGAATTTCTCCACGGAAAAATGAAACCGAAAGAAAAAAACGCCGTGATGCAGCGATTCAAAAATCGAGAATTCGACATTTTGGTTTCGACGAGCGTGATCGAAGTTGGCGTCGACATTCCGGACGCAACCGTGATGGTGATCGAAAATTCGGAACGATTTGGGCTCTCGCAACTCCACCAATTTCGCGGGCGAATCGGACGGAACGAAATGCAATCGTACTGTTTTTTGATGGTGGGGAAAAAAGACGACGCGCAAAAAACGCGGCTACAATCGATGGAAAAATTTCACTCCGGGCACAAACTCTCCGAAATCGATCTCGAGCTGCGCGGGATGGGTGAATTGTACGGCGTGCGACAGTCGGGAATTCCTGATTTCAAATGTGCTGATTTGTCCGACGTAGAAACGTTGCAGTCCGCACGCGACTGGGCAGTGAAAATTTTGAAAGAAGATCTGTCGCTCGAAAAATTCCCCGCGCTGCGAAAAAAAGTCGACAGCGACGAGACGTTTTTTTGAGGATTTGAATAAAAATCACGCGCCAAGTTTTTTCACCAACTCGCCGTTTTTGTACAAATAAGTTGATTTTTCCAGTTTCTCCATTCTGTGAAAAAAGATCCAGCGATCAATGCTTTTTCTAGAAACAGCCGCCAAGTTCGGAAATTTTTCCAAATCAACCGTCGCCGAGTACGCCGACAACCCTGTTAAGTTTGGTGCCAGCGACTCCGGAATTTCCTCCGCGTCGCGTGCCTCCAACAAAAGGTTTTCAAATTGGCTCAAAAATTTAATTTCTTCCGCGTTGAATTTTTTGACACCCGGGACAAAAATCTGAGCACCACCACTTTCAAGAAAGCGACTCACGTCAAGTCCCGCAGAAAATTCTGGAGAAAATGTCGTTCCGCTCTCCTCGATTGCGCGCGAAACTTTTGCCGGAATTGAATCATCCAATTCTTCCTCCTCCGCGTCCAAAATATCAATTTTAGGAGCAGGCCCCGATTCCGCGGTTTTTGAGAAAAAGACGAAACGAACGTGATTTGGATTTCCCATTTTTTATTTTGAAAGTCTGCCTTTTTTGAGAAATTTTTTATAAAATCGTTAATCAGATTTTCTGTCTTCTGTGCCAACTGTAATTCTTACAAGAGAATTTTCCTTCGGCCCAACTCCGTGATCAGAAATCCTAATTTTATGAATCGCTCCTTTCTTTTTGGAGGCCATAACATAAACATACTGACTGTTCGATAAAGGACTTTCTTGTATTTTACTTATTATACATCCTTTGTCCTGAAGTCTTTTTACAACCGCCTTTTGTGTTGACTCTATTAATTTCTTATTTTTTTCCTTTTTTTAATTTCTTCCACCCAATCGTCGTCCCGTTGTCTTTTTTTCTCTAAAAATTCTTTTTTTATTTTTTCAAATGAAGGCTTCTCTGTGTTTTTAAAGAATTCCATGGCAGACTCAAGAGATTCTTTCAACTTTTCAACGGCATCTTCGATTATACTATCAGTCCAACTAAAAATATGATGATAGCTAAACCCTTCTTCATCTATAAACAAACGATTTCCCGCCAGGTTTTCTCTCACTAATTTTTCAACCTGTGGTAAAAATTTTTCTGCTTGTTTCGCGTCCTTTTCCCTTTTTTTATAGAGTTCTCTTTTAGGGTCAAGACAACTTAACGGGTCAATTAAAACCTGTTAACCTTTTCTATGACAATGCAAAACAAATACGCAAATCGTTCCAAAATTTCCGAGAAAAAATTCAGAGAAATTGTGAAGTATTTTTCGATGGATTTGGAGGCAACAAAAATTGCCAAATTAACACATTTAAATCGAAATACAATTAACCGATATGTGAAAGCACTTCGGCAAAAAATTG
>Ga0209249_1000366_pt1 | contig 56759 bp, 47 predicted proteins | sample SaaInlV_200m_DNA_4_FD_184653 | JGI IMG/M metagenome (GOLD analysis project Ga0209249, IMG submission 184653) | Marine microbial communities from expanding oxygen minimum zones in the Saanich Inlet - SI037_S3LV_200m_DNA (SPAdes) (version 2) | ecosystem: Environmental > Aquatic > Marine >...
TGAGGAATATATCTACTTTTACAACTATGAAAGGATACAATTGAAAACAAAACAGACCCCTTCACAACGAAGGAGTCTGTTCGACTAACTCACTAGGCTCTTTTTATTACCTGTCCACCTTTTGGGGGGCAGTTCATATTTGGGAGTCTTTTTTGTTTAGCAGATGATACAAAAAATGAAAGTCCTGTTATAGATCAGGTAGCACGGTGCATCCATTTTGAAGGCACAGACAATTCTTCAAAATCTCCGTATTTACGATACATCTTATGAGCATCTTTCGTTGCCAAGAGCATATTTTTCAATCCCTGCAACTCAGGATATGCAACGATAAATTTAATCAACCACTTTCCCAATCCATTCCCACGATGGTCTTTCAGAATGAAAAGGTCACAAACCCAAGCAAATGTGACGTAATCCGTCACCACGCGCGCAAAGCCTGCTTGTTCTGTGCCTATATATATTCCAAAGCAAAGTGAGTTTTCGATTGATTCCCGAACAATCCCTAGCGGGCGCCCCTCTGCCCAATACGATGTATTAGCTAAGAAGTCATGGATTATTTCTAGATCAAGTTTTCTTTTATCTGTGCTGATGGTGTAGTTTTTGTGTTTTTTGTCATTCAATTTTTCCATCAGATTTCCTCTTATTCCACAAACTCCGTGCAACCATCGGAATTCCTGCTACGATAAAGGCTATCACCACTTTTTGCCAATATTCATCAGGAATAATAAAAGATACAGAACGAAGAACAAGGGCTACGCCAGCAACTACAGCCACCCAAGTATGCTCATCTGCGATTTTCTTACCCGATTTTGTATTGAGAAAAAAAGCATAGCCTATAGAAAAGACCCCCAATGTCGCAAAAACTACAATCTCAGAATTCATCTTATCACTCCTTATCATAGCGTCTAAAACAAAAAAGCCTCCCAAAACAGGGAGACTTCTCTTCAGTCGGGGCGCCGGGATTTGAACCCGGGACCTCTTACACCCCATGCAAGCGCGCTAGCCGGGCTGCGCCACGCCCCGATTTGAGCAGGCGGTATTATAGTCCCTTTTTGGCATTCTGGCAACATGAAAATAATGATAAAATACAACACATCCCCAAAATCTGGAGTTTGCATGAGCAATATGATCCAAGTTACCATAGATAGTGTTCGCGTTAGTCTGATGTCCCCACAACGAGTAATTCTTCTGCGCCAACTCGATGAAGATCGTTTCCTCCCCATCTGGGTAGGACCCTACGAAGCCGAAGCAATCACCGTCGCCTTGCAAGAAGTTGAAATGGCGCGCCCACTCACCCACGATTTACTCAAAAACGTGATCAATCTCTTTGGCGCAAAAATTCTGCGCATAGAAATTATCGCCTTGCGAGAGAATATCTTCTTTGGGCATATTATCACTGAGCAAGATGGAGAAATCATCGAAATCGATTCTCGCCCCTCTGATGCCATCGCCATGGCAGTTCGTGCCCATGTTCCCATTCTCATTGACCCAAGCGTGATGGAAAGTGCCGGAATCTTCCCCGAAGACGATATTCAGGATGAGATTCAGCCCAGTCAAAAGGCAGCAAGCCCAAATGACGAGCGTCTCTCCATTTTTGAAGATTTCTTCGATCAACTAGAAGAAAATGACGATGACGACAAAGCGGATGAAAATTCCGAATCCGACCCCGATCCCGATCCCGAATCTTGATTCCCCTATGAATGACACCCTTCCCCCCGAATCATCTCCCGCCCCTGTAGCCCCCGGCGTTCCCCACAGCCGAGAAGCCGAAGAAGCCGTCGTAGGGGCGGTATTGATTAACCCCGAAGTTTATTATGACGTTGCCCAATTTTTGCAGGGGGATGATTTTTACATCCACCGCCTACGTTGGATTTGGGATGCGTTCACCCGCCTTCACGAGAGCCGCACCCCTGTAGACTTGCTGACCGTTTCTGAAGAGCTTGCCCGCATGGATCAGCTTGCCGAAATTGGAGGCCCTGCCTATTTAACATCGCTTGTTAATCAGGTTCCTACATCTCTTCATGCAGATGCTTACGGGCATGTTGTTGAAGCACATTCACTGCGCCGTAAACTGCTCAATGCCGCCAACAGCGTTGCAACAATGGCTTATGACGAAGAGACCGGCATTGACGATGTGATGGACGAGGCCGAAAAAGCAATTTTCGGTGTCAGCGAACGACGTATGACGCACGATGTGCAGCCCATCAAACAAGTGATGAGTACAGTCTATGACACGATTGACGAACTCTCCAAACGAGATGAAGAATTCTTCGGCGTCCCAACCGGATTTATTGATCTTGATCGTTTGCTCTCTGGCTTACAAGACTCCGATTTGCTGATCATTGCAGGTCGTCCTGGTCAGGGTAAATCTGGTTTTTTGATGTCTGTAGCACGCAACGCTGCCGTAATACATAAAAAGCACGTCGCCATTTTCTCGCTCGAAATGTCTAATGAGCAAGTCGCTCAACGTATGATTTCGCAGGAAACAGGAATTGATTCCCAACGCCTGCGCACGGGAAAACTCAACGATGATGAATGGCCCAAGTTCACCCATTCCATCGAAATGTTCTCAGACACAAAACTCTTCCTAGACGATACGCCTGCTGTCACCCCACTGCAACTACGTACCAAATGCCGTCGTTTGCACATGGAGTATGGTCTCGATCTGGTCATCATTGACTATTTGCAACTCATGGGCAGTGAAGCACATAATAACAACCGCGTGCAAGAAGTTTCCTATATCTCGCGTAGCCTAAAAGTACTGGCGCGCGAGCTTAACGTCCCCGTTCTGACAGCCGCCCAACTCAGTCGTGCCGTTGAGCAACGTTCAGACAAACGCCCCGTCCTCTCCGATTTGAGAGAATCAGGCTCGCTTGAGCAAGATGCCGATATTGTCATGTTCATTTATCGTCCTGATCAATATGAGAAAGAGACCACCAAACAAAACGTGGCTGAGATCGTCGTGGCAAAACATCGTAATGGTCCCGTTGGCTCTGTCGAGTTGATTTTCCGCCCGAATTTGGCAAAATTCGAAAATGCGGCTACGCGCAAAGTAAGTTTTAATGAGTAAATTTCCCTTCAAAGGTTTCTCTGGCAAAGAGAAGTTTACCCAAATCCCTAATGAGTTTTTTCGGGAATTGCTTAGTGAGATTGACGACCTGAATGAACTCAAAATCACGCTCTACGCTTTGTGGCGCGTGGCAAATATGGAAGGGGCGTCGCATCCACTTTGGGAGCAGGATTTTGCCGAGGGGCTGAATGCGGTAGATATTAGCTCGGGACTGGAAAAATGCGTCTTGCGCGGAAGCCTGTTAAAGGTCACGATTGATGCGGATGTGGTTTACTTCCTCAACTCCCCACGTGGACGAGCATCCGCCGAAGCCGCCCGTGAGAGTGGCTGGGTTCCGTCAAAGAGAAATTCGACTCCGCCTTTGACACGTCCCAATATTTACCAGCTCTACGAAGAAAATATCGGCCCCCTAACACCCCTCTTGGCTGACACGCTAAAAGATGCCGAAGATGAGTATGAAATCGAGAAAATTGAAGAGGCAATTGGGCTGGCGGTGAAAGCGAACGCCCGCAATTGGCGTTATGTAGAAGCCATTTTAAAAAGCTGGAAAGAAGAAGGTTATGGCAAAAAGCAAAATCGACAAGACGATTCAAAAGATCGCAACCGGTATGTCCAAGGGGACTACGCCGACTTCATCGACTAGCCACGATTTGCCCGGGGATCCAAATTGTGTGCATTGCGGTGGGATGGGCTATTTACGCGCAGATGTGGAGCCGGGGCATCCTGATTTTGGCAAACTGGAGATTTGCACTTGCCGTAATCGCGATGTAACCGAACAAGTACGCGAGCGGCTTTTCTCCCTCAGTCATCTGGACGAGTTGAAGGATTTAACCTTTGAGAGCTTTTTGCCACGTGGACGTAAAGGTTTGGGCGATTTACACGCCACTTCGATTGAGATGGCATTCAATCAGGCTCATATCTATGCGCAATCCCTAAAAGGCTGGCTACTTCTTGAAGGGGCATATGGTTGCGGAAAAACACACCTTGCAGCAGCGATTGCCAATTTTGCTGTGAGCATGGGCGTACCAACACTCTTTTTAACTGTCCCCGATTTGCTAGACATGCTCCGATTTTCATACAGCGCAGAAGATACAACATTTGAAGCCCGATTTGATGAAATCAGGAATGCCAAACTTTTGATCTTGGATGATTTTGGCACTCAAAATGCAACTGGCTGGGCACAGGAAAAACTCTTCCAAATCATTAATTATCGCTATATCAACAAATTACCTTTGGTCGTGACAACAAATCTACGCTTGAGTGAAATTGAAGCCCGAATCCGCTCGCGTTTGCAAGACCCAGAATTGATCACAAAAGTTAGCATCAGTGCGCCCGATTATCGTCGTCCAACTGACGATAAAGGACATTCTTCACTTTCATCTCTTGATCTTTTGGCAAATAAAAGTTTTGGAAATATAGAAGAAAGACGCGATGAAGGTTTGCCCGCAAAAGAAGTGAAAACACTTGAGCGAGCCTTGAAAGCCGCGCATCGTTTTGCTGAAAAACCAAAAGGTTGGCTGATTTTTATGGGCAGCTATGGTTGTGGGAAAACACACCTCGCCGCAGCAATTGCGAATTATCGCGCCAGTTTGGGCGCGCCGCCACTTTTCATCATGGTACCAGATTTGATGGATCATTTACGAGCGACCTTCAACCCCAAAAGCGAAGTGAGCTACGATCGTCGCTTTGACGAAATTCGTACCGCACCACTTTTGGTTTTAGACGATCTTGGCACGCAGTCGATGACACCCTGGGTGCGTGAGAAACTCTATCAGCTTTTTAATTATCGCTATAACGCCGAGTTGCCAACCGTCATCACCACCGCCGATACATTGGACGAAATTGATGAACGCATCCGCTCACGCTTGCTGGATAAACGGCTTTGTAAAATCCACGCGCTGACTGTTCCAGCTTTTTATGGGGCTACGAAGAAACGATAATCGCATTAAAGGAAGATGATATTGAAGAAACAATTATCAAGACGAGATTTTTTGCGTTTAGGGGCATTGGGCGCAGGCGCAATGACACTTACCTCTTGCGAGAAATGGCTGGTTACAGCGGGGATAAAAGAAGAACGACCTAATTTTCTGATTATCTACACAGATGACCAACGATATGATTCGATGTGGCAGATGCCGCGAACTCAAAATTTAATCTTCGATCAGGGAGTAACCTTTAAGCACGGCTATATTACTACGCCGCTTTGTGGGCCCAGCCGATGTAGTATTCTTACGGGAATGTATGCGCATTCTCATAATATCCGTGAAAATCAAGATGACGGTTTTGATGAAACCACTTTCGCAAAGCATTTGCAAGGTGATGGTTATTACACGGGATTGGTTGGGAAGTATTTAAATGAATGGCGTGCTAAAGACGAACCAAAATCAGAATTTGATTATTGGCGCGCTATTTTTGGTGGAGAAAGCCGTTATAACAATCCTGACATCATGGTAGACGGAGAATGGGTGCGGCATCAGGGGCAATATATCACCGATGCTTTTGGCGACTATTGCATCGAATTTATTGATAAGGCATCAAAGAAATTAAAACCTTTCTGTCTCTATTTTGCACCTAACGCGCCTCATGCACCTGCTACACCCGCAGATGAAGATAAATTTTTATCTATAGATTTGCCAGATTTCCCTCCTAGTTTTGACGAGGAAGATATTTCAGACAAACCAAATTGGCTCCAAGAAAAAGAGCCACGACTGTCTGATGATAAAAAACATGAGCTAAATGAATTCCGCAACGACCAGCTTCTAAGTTTGCGTTCCCTTGATAGAAATATAGAGCGCATCATCCACAAGCTCGAAGAAGCGGAATTACTTGATAAAACAGTGGTTTTTTTCTTATCTGATAATGGAAAACTCTGGGGTGAACATCGAATGTCTTCAAAAAATTCTTTCTATGAAGAAGCTTCTCGAACACCATTTGCATTACGATATCCACCCCTTGTGCTAACGCCTTATATAGAAGAGAAACCAGTTTCCAATATAGATATTGCACCGACTTTATATGATTTAGCACGGATTCCAACTCCAGAAGGCGTGGACGGAGTCTCTCTTGTCCCGCTTTTGCTTGCTGGTGATATGCAACGTGATGGCGTACTCATTGAGGGCTGGCCCGGGCGTGGACATTATGCCGCCTACCATTTAGGTACTTATGTCTATGCAGAGACGGGCGGTGACAAATCAGAGTTCTATGATCTTGAAAAAGACCCATACCAACTTGAAAATGCAATTGACGAGGCTGAATATCAAGATTTGATCAAAGAGATGAAGGCCGCGCTTGATGAAGTACGTGAAAAATAGCCCATCTACTCTTTCGGGAATCTCCCCCAAATACTAAAAAATGATGCCTTATCCTTACCATGTCATGGCAAAACCGACTGGTGCAATCTGCAATCTCGATTGTGCTTATTGTTTTTTTCTCTCAAAAGAAGAGCTTTACCCTGAGAGCAATTTTCACATGTCAGATGATGTGCTAAAAAGCTATCTTAAGCAATATATCCAGTCTCAGCCGAGGGTGGCAGAAATCATGGTCACTTGGCAGGGTGGAGAACCGACATTGATGGGCTTGGATTTCTTTGAAAAAGCGACTCGTTTTGCCAACCAGTTTAAAGCACCAGGACAGCGCGTCTCTTTTGCAATTCAGACGAATGGCATTTTATTGGATGACGCTTGGGGACAGTTTCTGCATGATAATCGGTATTTGGTCGGGATCAGTATTGACGGAACCGAAGATCTTCATAATATCTATCGCCGAGATAAGGGTGGCAAGCCCACATTCAAGAGCGTTCTCACGGGGCTTAATATCCTGAAAAAGCATAAGGTAGACTTTAATATCCTTTGCACAGTCAACGCTGCAAATGCCAATCATCCGCTGGAAGTTTATCGTTTTTTTAGGGATGAGTTGAAGGCAGAATATATCCAATTTATCTCCATCGTAGAGCGAAAAAATAAGACAGGCTTCCAAGAGGGGGAGCAGGTGACCGAGCGTTCGGTGCGCCCAGAAGAATGGGGAATATTTTTAAAAAAGGTTTTTGATGAGTGGATAACACAGGATGTGGGACGTGTTTTCATCCCGACCTTTGAATCTGCCTTAGCAAATTTTTACGGTGTCCCGGCTGGAATTTGTATTTTTAACTCGACCTGTGGCTTGGCACTTGCTCTTGAACACAACGGCGACTTATACGCGTGCGACCATTACGTTGAGCCAAAATATTTACTCGGCAATATCCAAGAAATTCCAATGGAAAAGTTAGTGAGAAGTGAAAAACAAGACAGCTTTGGGCAAGCAAAAAAAGATGCGTTGCCCCAATATTGCCTTGACTGTGATGTTCTCTTTGCTTGCCACGGAGAGTGTCCGAAAAACCGCTTTCATAAAACGCCTGATGGTGAGACTGGGCTGAATTATTTATGCGAAGGGTATAAAATCTTTTTCAGGCATATAGACAAACCAATGAAGTTTATGGCTAATGAGTTGCGTCATCAGCGTTCACCTGCCAGGGTCATGAAATACTTTGGTCAGAAAAGTTAAAATCAAAACAGGTCGTCTTCTGATGACCTGTTTTTACTTAAGGTCTGCGAACTTAGCCCATCCGCCCTGTGATATAGGCTTCCGTCAACTCTTCTTTGGGATTCGTGAACATCTCTGTCGTTTCACTAAATTCGACTAAATCACCAAGCCAGAAAAGTCCTGTTTTATCAGAGACACGCGCGGCTTGCTGCATATTATGCGTGACGATGACGATAGTGTAGTCCTTTTTGAGTTCAGCAATCAAATCTTCGACGTGACCGGTAGAAATAGGGTCAAGCGCCGAGGTGGATTCATCCATCAGAATTACTTCGGGCTGAACGGCGACCACACGCGCAATGCAGAGACGTTGCTGCTGCCCCAGAGAGAGAGATAGCGCACCTAGCTTGAGGTCGTCTTTGACTTCATCCCAGAGCGCGGCTTGGCGGAGACTCTGCTCAACGGTTTCACTCAAGTCCGTTTTGTCCTCAGCAAGCCCAAGCACGCGCGGTCCGAAGGCGACATTATCGAAAATGGATTGTGGGAAAGGATTGGGTGCTTGGAAAACCATCCCAACACGCTGGCGTAAATCGACCACATCTACATCGGGAGAGTAAATATCTTCTCCGTGTAGACGAATTTTGCCCTCTACGCGCGTGCCTTCAATGGTGTCGTTCATTCGGTTCAGGCAACGTAAATAAGTCGATTTTCCGCAACCAGAAGGGCCTATTAGAGCGGTTACTTTGCGAGGCATGATGTTCATATTGATATTGGACAAGGCTCGCTTTTCCCCGTAATAGAAATTGAGATCTGAGATGGTAAACACTGGATTTTCTTTTGTCATGTGCATATTTTACCGTATTGCAAGGTTTTCTGGTGTTATAATTCCGCCCGATGAAACGCACCCTTCTCTTCACCTTCTTACTCGTCTTCTTGGTCTCTTGCTCCTCTTCTGGGCAAGGAACCGCAGACTCAGCCCCCCAAACTTATATCGAAAATAAAGGCTCAGATACCATTGTCAACTTGGCGTTGGCGTGGGCGGAGCAATATCAGCTTGAGAACCCCAATATCCGTTTATCGGTAACTGGCGGTGGTTCAGGGACGGGTATCGCCGCGCTGGTTAACGGCACGGTGGATATCGCCAACGCATCCCGCCAGATCAAGCAGAAAGAGATTGATCTCGCCAATGAGCAAGGGATTGAGCCGATGGAGCATATCATTGCTGGTGATGCTATTGCGGTTATCGTTAATCCTACTAATCCTGTTAGAGAGTTGACGCTAGAACAAATCTCTAAAATTTACAGTGGTGCTTATACGAACTGGCGTGAAGTTGGCGGTGATGATAGACCTATAGTGCGCCTTTCTCGTGAAACCAACTCTGGGACACATGTTTATTTTCTCGAAACTGTTGTACGCTTGGGTGATAAAGAATCGAAAACGCTTTTCTCGACCAACACACTTTTGCTTCCTTCATCTGAAGGCATTATCTCAGAAGTGCGCCAAAACCCGAACGCAATTGGCTACGACGGCTTGGGTTATGTCCCCGAAGATTTAAATATGATCGCAATTGCCCCCGAAGCTAGTGATGAATATATTTTGCCTTCAGTTGATTCTGTTAATAATGGCACTTACGCTATTGCCCGCGATTTATATATGTACACCAATGGCGAGCCAACTGGCGAAGTGGCGATTTATTTAGAATGGATTATGTCCGCAGAAGCGCAAGAAATTGTAAAAGAATTAGGATTTGTTCCTATCAATTAGTTTTTAGTTATTCCTCACGCAAAGACGCAGAGACGCTAAGAAAAGCTTTAAAACTTTGCGACTTAGCCTCTTTGCGTGAGACTCTTTACGGAGTAATATGCAAAAAGACCTCAACTGGCGAGAATTTCTCATTACCCGCCTCATCAAATTTTCTGGCTACTCAGCCGTTATATTCGTTGGCATGATCTTCTTTTTTCTACTCAAAGAAGGTCTGCCTACGCTCACCGAAGTCCCGCTCGGTGACCTCTTCGCTACACGCTGGTATCCCATCGAAAGCTACTACGGGATTTTGCCCCTCATCAGCGGCTCAATTCTCGTCACCGTTGGCGCGGGGATTATCGCTGTCCCATTTGGAATTGGCGTTGCGATTTATCTCGCCGAAATTGCCCCGCGTTGGCTACGAAATACACTCAAACCTTTAGTGGAATTATTGGGTGGATTGCCCTCCGTTGTACTTGGCTTTTTGGGGATTTTAATCCTCTCTCCGACACTTCGCGTGACCCTAAACTTGCCGACTGGCTTAACAGCTTTGTCGGGAGCGTTACTCTTGGGTGGGATTGCGATCCCCACCGTTGTCTCGATATCCGAAGACGCGTTGGATGCAGTCCCGAAATCCTACCGTGACGCAGCTCTCGCTTTGGGTGCCACTCGTTGGCAGACGATTTGGCGAGTGACACTTCCTGCCGCCCGATCCGGAGTACTCACCGCTGTCATGCTCGGCGTAGGTCGCTCTATCGGTGAAACCATGACAGTGATGATGGTAACCGGCAACGCCCCTGTTTTAGCCACTGGTTTAGCAGATTTATTCTCCCCTGTCCGCACCATGACCGCTACCATCGCCGCTGAAATGGGAGAAGTAGCAAACGCCAGCACGCATTATCATGTCTTATTTTTCATTGGCTTGGTCTTATTTTTAATCTCTCTCGTGGTCAATGTGACCGCTTCTGCGGTTGTTTTTAGGCAGAAGAAGAGGGCAGAATGGGTATTATCCTAATCTTATTTTTTATTGCATAATACTTTCCCATCTATCTCATTTTTTCACAGAATCCCTATGAACAAATTCTACACAAAAAACCGAGACCTAACTCAGAAACTAGGCTTCTCGCTCCTAACCCTAATGACGCTGATGACTGTCATCCCCATTATCGCGACTGTTATCTACATCGTTGTACAGGGTGCACCCGCCATCTCTTGGGAATTCATCACCGGCTTCCCCCGTAACGGGATGCGTGAAGGCGGCATCCTCCCTGCTATCATCGGGACTTTTTATCTCACCCTCGGCACAGCCATTTTTGCCGTGCCACTTGGGATTGCCGCCGCGATTTATCTCTCAGAATACGCCCCTGAAAATAAAGCCACACGCCTAATTCGTTTAGCAATTATCAACCTAGCAGGGATTCCATCGGTTGTTTACGGTCTTTTTGGTTTAGGACTTTTCGTTCTCTTCTTGAATTTTGGCACTAGCATCTTGGCGGCTTCGCTGACGCTTTCGATCATGACCCTCCCTGTCATCATCAGCACCACCGAAGAAGCTTTGAGGGCAGTCCCTCAATCTTTTCGCACTGTGAGTATCTCGTTGGGTGGGACGCATTGGCAAACAATCCGAAAAACGGTGCTTCCACAAGCCCAGCCTGGCATCATCACGGGCGTTATTCTCGGCTTAGAACGCGCAGCGGGTGAAACAGCCCCCATCCTCTTTACGGGCGCGGCGTTCTTCTTACCACGTTTGCCCCATTCTCCCTTTGACGCGACAATGGCGTTGCCCTATCATCTTTTCGTGATTTCTACCCAAGTTCCTGAGATGCCCATCCAAATTCAATATGGGACTGCGTTGGTTTTGCTTGTTTTCGTGATTGGGATGAATGTGCTGGCAACTTTTGTGCGTGGACGAGCGCGAGCGAAGAGGCAGTGGTGAAGCAGTGTTCAGTATTCGGTGGTCAGTAAAAGCAAAAAAACAGAACGCAATCAGCGGCGGTTGAGTAGAATGACAGTGCAATCGTCATTCGTATCGAAACAATAGCGGCACAGAGCAACTACAAAACTATAAAACTATCTAACTAAATGAACAAAATCGTAATCGAAAATCTTACTCTTCAATACTCAGATGGGACTGAATCTCTCAACGGCATCAGCCTAGATATTCCTGCTAACGCAACAACCGTATTATTTGGTCCTGCGGGTGGTGGAAAAAGCTCTATATTGCGCTGTTTGAATCGACTTAATGATTTGGCAGATGTTGAGACAGTCACGGGGAAAATTCTGCTTGACGGAGAGAATATCCTTGACCCCAAAATAGATGTAATTGCTCTACGCAGAAAAGTGGGGATGGTTTTTGCCCGTCCTGTGGTTTTGCCTTTTAGCATTCGCGGCAATCTTACTTATGGATTAGAGCTTGCGGGTGAAAAGAGAAAATCCCGCCATGACGAAGCGATTGAGCGCAGCCTGAAACTCGCCGCCCTCTGGGATGAAGTCCATGATCGCCTCGATGACCCTGCGATTGCTCTTTCCGGTGGACAGCAACAGCGACTTTGTCTGGCACGCTCCATCGCCCTAGAGCCAGAAGTCCTTTTACTCGATGAACCAACTTCTGGGCTTGACCCCATCTCCACATCTAAAGTTGAAGATGCGTTGATTGAACTAAAAAAACAATATACGGTTATTCTTGTTCCACATTCTGTTCAACAAGCGGCGCGAACATCTGATTATGCCGCATTTTTCTTGCAAGGCAAATTGATTGAATACGCGCCCGGCACAGAGATTTTCACGAATCCCAAAGAGCAACAAACAGAAGATTATGTGACCGGACGATTTGGATAAGATCGAAAAACAAATAGGATAAAAATGCCACTTACCGAAATAACTTTACCTAAAAAGAAACATATTGCGCTTGTGGCGCATGATAATAAGAAAAAAGATTTGCTAGAGTGGTGTCTTTTCAATAAATCCACTTTAGCGAAGCATCATCTTTATGCAACAGGTACAACAGGTAGCCTTTTAGAAGAAAAACTAGATTTGCCTTTCACCAAACTTAAAAGCGGTCCTCTTGGCGGTGACCAGCAAATTGGCGCAAAAATTGCCGAAGGGGAAATTGAGATGCTAATTTTCTTTTGGGATCCGCTCCAGCCTCAGCCCCACGATCCTGATGTAAAGGCTCTCTTGCGTTTGGCGCAGGTCTGGAATATCCCCGTGGCAAATAACCGCGCAACAGCTGATTTCTTAATTTCTTCACCGCTTATGCAGGAAATTTATGCTCGCCGGGTTTCGGTTTATGAGCGGGATTTACAAGATTTAGAAATAGAAGAAAAAACCTTAAATAAAACCGGCTAAGTTTTTTGATAAATTTATAGAGGTGTATTATGAGAAAAGCATTTGAAGACGAAATCCAAAGACTAAAAGACGATATTCTCTCTTTAGGAAGTATGGTCGAAAAGGCCATTCTGGACTCTGTTGATGCGCTCAAAGACAGAGATATTCCCCGCTCGCAAAAAATTTATGATGATGATGAGATTCTCAATCAAAAACGATTTGCGATTGAGCGCGAAGTAATGATCGCCATTGCCACTCAACAGCCGATGGCACACGACTTGCGGCTACTTGCTTCCATTTTGGATGTAGCTGGGGAACTCGAACGGATGGGCGATTATGCCAAAGGCATCGCGAAGATTAACGTGGTCATGGCTGAGCAAAAATTGCTAAAACCTCTCGTAGATCTACCCCGTATGGCAGAAAAAACAGCCGATATGCTTCATCGTTCTCTGACCGCCTTTATTGAAGAAGATGTCAAAGCAGCTGAAAGCATCCCTGCTGAGGATGATGAGATTGACGCTCTCTATACACAAATTTATCGCGAGGTGATCACCTACGTTATGGGAGATCCCAGTGCAATCGAACGCTCTAATTGGCTAGTTTGGGCGGCACATAATTTGGAACGTGTTGGCGACAGAGTCACCAATATCTGCGAGCGGACGATTTTTGTTGCTACAGGTGAAATGGAAGAAGCTGACCCAGATGATGCTGAAATCTCGATGAAGAACTAATGAGAAGAGTTTTATTTCTCTGCACTGGTAATTCATGTCGTTCGCAGATGGCTGAAGCAATAGTCAACGCCCGCCTTTCCAAAGAATGGTGGGCGTTTAGCGCAGGGACAGAACCATCGGAATATGTGCATTCTTTAGCGATTCGTGCATTGAGTGAAATTGGAATTGAGCATGAAGGGGAATCAAAGCATGTGAACAAATTTCGTAAAATGAGTTTCGATTTAGTTATCACCGTTTGCGGAGATGCCGAAGAGAAATGTCCTATTTGGTTAGGAAGCGGGAAGAAAGTTCATATCGGCTTCGATGATCCTGCCGATGCGATAGGGTCTGATGAAGAGAAGATAGTCGTTTTTCGTAGAGTGAGAGACGAGATTGAGGAGAAAATTATCCAGTTTTTAGAGAGTAGAGAATAGATTACAAAACACGATGGTCTCAAAGGAACACAAAGAAAATCATAGTGTCTCTTTGAGACTTTTCTGTTTAACCTTCTCTCAAAATGCCCAAATCCTGCCAACCTGCATAATCGGGGAAAACATCTTCTTGGTGGGGATTATTCAATCGTTTAATCAAGACTTCACTCAAAATATCACGAAAATCGGTAGTGACCGCCAAATCGCCGGGACCGTAGAGTTTGTCTTCTGCGAGGGTGGGCCAATCGCCGTAGACTTTGCCGCCGTTGACGTTACCGCCAAGCAAGAACATGAGGCTACCATGACCATGATCGGTGCCGCCGCTCCCGTTTTCGTAGGCACGCCGCCCAAATTCAGACATGGTGAGGAGGGTGACACGCTTAGCGCGGTCGCCGAGGTCGCGGTAGAAGGCGTCCATAGCGGTAGCAAGATCGGTTAGGAGCGTCCCGAAGGTTCCATCCACTACACCTTGCTGATTATGGGTATCCCATCCACCGACATCGATGCAGGCGACTTCCATCCCGATTTCTGCTTTGGCAATTTGTGCAACTTGTTGTAGCGCCATACTCACATCTGTTTCGGGATATTCCGCTCCGCCTTCGGGGGTGAAGTTCGCGGTGTCCACTTGGCTAAGGGTGTTGATTGCGGCGAAGGTTTCGTTCGCGAGGCTATCATAATTTGAGCCTAGCGCATAGAGTTGGGCTAGTTGCGCTTGGGTTGCACCGTGCAGGTTAAATTCGGCGATGGAGTTGAGAGTGGTGACGGGAACAGTGCCGCGCAACGAGCTTTGTCGAACGCCGCCCATTCCCACCGCGCGGAAAGGGGATTCGTTTTGCCATGATGCGGTCTGCAAATGTCGCCCAATCCAGCCCGAATCTAGTTTCTGACCAGGTGAGCCGCTTTCCATATAATCTTGGGCATCAAAATGGGAGTGACTTGGGTCAGGTGAGCCTACGGCGTGAACAATTGCCAGCGATTTATCATCCCACCAATTTTTTAGCGGGCGCAGGGAAGGGTGCAGGCTGAAAAATCCGTCTAAATCTATTGCGCTTTTATCATCGCCCGATTTTGGTTCTGGAATAGCGAGTTCGGGACGTAAATCATAATAGCGCGATTCAGCATGGGGGATAACGGCATTTAGCCCATCTATTGCGCCGCGCAAAAAAACCACCACAAGTAAATCGCCAGAGGGTTCAACACCTTGAGGGGCAAAGGATAGGCGCGACATCCAGGATGGAGTGAGGGCAAATCCGCCGAGGGCGGTGGATAATTTGAGAAAATCTCTTCGAGAAAGTTGGTTTGTCATTATTCCTACCTTTTTCACCATAAGGTTTTCTTTGTGGACACAAGGATATTCTTCGTGCTCTTCATGGCTTTGTGGTGAGAAGTTTTACCTCACCTGAAAATACGGTGAGCCTAAAATCAGCCCCGCAATTTCTGGCAAGGTTTTATCTATATCTGTACCAGCGTAATCGCTCAAAATATCGCGCGCATTATCAGGAAGTTTTTCGCCCAAAAAGCGGATACTGAGCAAATCCACCATATCTTGGGCGGAGGCGGCATCGGCAACGAGAGCGGGCAAATCAACTTCCACACCGGACACTTCGCCTGTCGTGAGAGCTAGCGCAAAATTCCAGCGGTTGAGCATCCCGCTCGTAGTTGTCCACCAATCGGCGTAGTCGGGGTATCCCGTTGGCGGTGACCACATGAGCGGCATTTGTCCCATTTGGCGCAGTTGATTTGTGAGTGCGCGCGGCGTGTGTCTGATTTCGGCTCCAGTCACGCGCATCGTAGAGATGAAAAACTCGAGCGGACGTTTGAATTTTTGCCCCACTGAGGCTTTGAACTCATCCGATTTGAGCAAAGTTCGCATCATTTCACGAGTGTCACCTTCGCTTTTGCTAAAAACTTGAGATAATTTTGAGATGAGGGACGCGGGCGGATTATCTGCCACGAATCGTCTTGCCAGCTTTATGCTGATAAACGCTGCCGTTTGCGGATGTTGGGATAGCATCTCTAAAATCATTTCCCCATCTTTCTGCCCCCCGCCCGCCGGGACGACCGTGCCCAAAACTTGTTTCTGACCATCATCGTGGGTGCGCGCCCGAAACAGAAACTGCCCCACTTCCCGGTTTTTATCCCGGAATCCCGTTGCACTCCAGCCTGTGAGCACGCGGGCTAATTCTGTAATATCTTCGTGGGTATAGCCCCCATTCACGCCAACTGTGTGTAGCTCTAGTAATTCACGCGCATAATTTTCATTGGGTGCATCTTTCTTGCTAGTCGCTTGGTCAAGATAAGTAAGCATCGCCGGGCTATGCGCAGATGCAGAGAGAATATCGTGAAAATTGCCTAAAGCGTGCGCGCGGATAACATCGCGGTCATCATCTGCTTTGAGAACACGGCAGGGGTTTTTAGCGAGAAAGATATTGAAATGGTTTGTCCAAAAATCGACCATCACCTCATAAAATTGACTTGAGCTACGCCACTGACGCACCAGAGTTGCCTCAATCATTTCTTGAATAGGCTGCCCAAATTTCTCTAATTCAAAACGTTCTTTTGGAGTCATGTTCAGCGTTTCAAAATTCTTTTCTATAAAGTTTTCTGTTTCGCTGTTATCGTGGCTTTCGGGGGAGAGTTGCTCTTCTATATATGCATCTAAACCGATTTCACGAGCGTGCGCCAGCATGGCAGGAGTCACGCCGAAGGAAATCCGCTTGAGGGTGTGGAGCAGGAGAGCCTCATCTGTTGGGGGCGCAGGAGATGAATCTGGAGCGGTATCAAGTGTAGGTAACGCGCGTTCCGTCGCGTCCTCTGTTGAAGGTTGGCAGGCAGATAATGCCATCGCTGCGGCAAAAATCCCAGAGGATTTCAGGAAATCCCGTCTGCTTAAATTTCTTGTCATAAGAACTCCTTCCAATCGCGTCATTATGAGATTGCTTCGCAAAAACGGCTCGCAATGACGAGTTAATATGACTAAATTCTAAGAGAGTTTTTTTATCACCCCATTATGATGATGTAAAAAAGATGTAAAAAAAGCCAGAGCGGAAATTTCCGTTCTGGCTTTTCTAAGGCATTTTTTACTTCGTTTTTTATTGTATTCCAGATCGTAAACGAATAGCAAGATCTCGAAGTTGGATAAAGCTAACGGGTTTGAGTAAAACCAGATCACTCTGATCTCGCAAAGTATCGGCACGAAGCGGGTCGGCTGTTGCCAACATTACGCGAGCAGAAGCAAGCCGCTCGTCAGCGCGGATATGATGTAATATTTCATCACCAGAAACACCAGGTAGATGCAAATCTAAAACAATTAGCTTTGGGCTTACTTCATCTAATCTCGCTATTGCTTGCTTTCCATTGCCGATGGCTTCAACAGAAAAGCCTGCCATTTCAATCGCTTTTGTAAAAATATTTTGCTGTTCTGGATCATCTTCGATAACCAATGCGAGCGGATTTTCTTCTAAACTCATGCTTTTTTCTCCTCATCTTTTTGCAGGGGCAAAAGAATAGTAAAGGTGCTGCCTTTGCCAACCGTACTTTCTAGTTGAATTTCGCCACCCATCAATCTTACCAAATGGTTGACAATAGATAAACCCAACCCAGAGCCTGTATGTGCTTCGCGGGTAATTGAGCCATCTACTTGGCGGAAAGATTCAAAGATATAATTTTGTGCCTCTGGGGGAATGCCCCTGCCATTATCTGCTACTTCTATTTTCCAGGCATGTTCTCCACTTCTTAGTAGCCGGATATTTATCTCTCCGCCACGTGGCGTAAATTTAATTGCATTTGAAAGCAAGTTGTGCACAATTTGCCCCAGCCAATAGGCATCGCCTATAAATTTGGATGGCAATTTTTCACCTATCTTGGTCTCTAGAATTAAACCTTGTGTTCTAGCGAGAGAAATTTCACCACCTAAGCCATCTAATAATTGCTGTGGCTTAATGAAGCTTTCATTAAGGATGATTTCTCCCGTTTCAATTTGAGCTTGATTAAGTAAATCGCTGACAAAATTAAGCAATCTCTGGGAACTCGCCGCGATAGCGCGCGTGGCTTCAGCTTGCTGATCGTTTAATGGCTCAAAAACTCCGGTATCTAACATCTCTGTGTACCCAAGGATCGCCCCCAACGGAGTACGCATATCATGGCTTACATTGGCGAGAAGTTGGGTTTTCATTTCACTGGCAACAAGGGCTTCTTCGTGGGCTATAGCAAGGGCTTGCTCAAGTTCTTTGCGGCGGGTTATATCTTCTTTGACTTCTACGCGATGTGTGATTTTTCCATTTTCATCCTTAATTGGGGAGATTAATAAAGCTTCCCAATATAATTTTCCATCTTTGCGCTTATTGATAATTTCCCCTTTCCAGACTTCTCCCGCGCTGATCGTTTCTGCCAGTTGCTCATAAAATTCTTCATCATGTTCACCAGATCGCAATAAGTTTTCAATATCTTTCCCCATAACATCGTCTTGGCTGTATCCGCTTATTTCTGTAAAGGCTGGGTTTGTATATTCAACTTTTCCTTCTGCGCTAACAATAACAATACCATTAGCAGTTTGCTCTGTTGCACTAGAAAGGGTGCGAATTTCTTTCTCAGCTTCTTTAGCTTTGCTTATATCTTCTTTAATAGCAACATAGTGCGTTATTTCTCCCTGATTATTTTTAACAGGAGAAATTGTTTGTGATTCCCAATATAAAGAACCATCTTTACGACGATTAATGAGGTCACCACGCCAAACTTCACCTTTTTGGATTGTTTCCCAAAGTTCATTATAAAAAGAAGCCTCGTGTTCGCCAGACTTCAATAAATTTGGTGTGGCCCCAATAAATTCTTCTGCTGAGTAGCCCGTAATTTTTAGCGTAGCAGGGTTGGCAAATTCGATTATGCCTTTGGTATTTGTGATCACAATCCCGCTGGCGGCCTGTTGAGTGGCACTTGAAAGTTTGCGTAATTCTTCTTCTGCTTCTTTGCGCGCCGTAATATCAATAGAGTACTCGATCATTTGCACAACATTGTCATTTTCGTCAAAAATGGGGTAGCCATGCACTTCTACATAATAAGGTGTGCCATCAGGTCGATAATGAATATGTTCTACAATATAAGCTTCTTTATGTTGAAGAACGTGCTTAAGCGGGCAGGGGTGTTCTTCGCTAGAACAGGGGGTATCACGTTTATGGGTGAGTTTATGGCATGTATTGCCTCTGGTCACCCCCAATTTTCTTGCTTTTTTATTAGCTAAAGCAATAGAGTAATCATCTACATTGAGCACATAGAAAGGACTATCAATACCATCAATGATATTTTGCAAGAACTCACCCTGACGCTGAATTTCTTTTTCAGCCGCTATGTGGGCAGTAATATCATCTCTAACGGAGACATAATGCGTAATTAGCCCTGCATCGTTTTTAACCGGAGACATCACTTGAGATTCCCAATAGAGTGAGCCATCTTTACGTTTATTCATCACTTCGCCACGCCAAACTTCGCCACGAGTAACAATGGCATCATGTTCATCGTAGAAGTTCTGGTCATGTTCTCCAGAACGCAACACGCCTAATGTTTGGCCAAGCACTTCTTCTTGAGAATAGCCTGTGATTTTAGCAAAAGCTGGGTTGACGTATTCAACCAGTCCATTCATATCTGCGATGACAACTGCACTAGCACTTTGTTCTGTGGCACTGGAAAGGTTACGCAAATCACGTTCAGCTTCTTTTGCTTGGGTTATATCGTCTTTAACGGCAACGTAGCTCACAATTTCACCCAGTTCATTTTCTAGCGGGGAAATACTAGCATGTTCCCAGTATAGTTCTTCATTTTTCTTTTTATTGATAATTTCGCCACGCCATATTTCCCCTCTACTTAGGACTTCCCACATTTCTTGATAGAAGGATGCGGGATGTTGACCCGATTTGAGCACACGCGGATTTTCGCCTATGGCCTCTTCTCTGCTGTAGCCTGTAACTTGTGAAAAGGCGGGGTTGACGTATTCGATGGCTCCGTCCATATCGGTAATGACAATACTGCTGGCAGATGCCTCCACAGCGGAGGCAAGTTGACGTGCGTTCGCTTCGGCGATGCTTCGCCTTGTTATATCTACAACCGAGACAATAATCCGCTCCCAGGTATCTTTATATCTTTTTCCAACTGAAAAACGAACTACGACATTCTTTGCGTTCCCCTGCAAGGTATTATGGACAGTTTCTATAGGCATATTACGAACACCACTCCATAAACTGATTGCACCATCACGCAAGGCGAGCATGGCTCTCGAATTAGTGACCACATGCAGGCTCTTCTTCAGTATTTCAAGGTCTTCGGTTTCATATAGTTCCAATGCAGAGAAATTAGCATCCAATAAAACGACACTACTTGCCGCGCCTTCCATTGCACTGGGGTTTTTAAGAATATATGACTTAATATCATCACCATGCTTTGCTGCGATAGTATCTAAACGCTTCTTGAGTTTAGAGAAATCCATTTCCCATAAAGCAATAGGAGAATCAAGAAAAATCTCTCTAAAACGTCTTTCATTCTTTTTGCTTTGGATTGCCTCATCTTCAGCCTTGAGCAAATAACGACCCTGCACAAAAGCAGAGACAATCATTAACCCGCCTACACCAATTATTACCCATAATGTAGAAAAAACTTGGTTGTAGGATAAACCTTCCCATATTGCCGGGATGATGAGATAAACCCCGATTTGGAAAAACACAACAAATTTAATCTGCTTCGGGGTCATCAGGATCAATGCCATGATCATAATTGGCAGAGACCAGATGAGCGCGTCTTTTGCAGCTTCTCCAGCATAGCGTTCTGGTTGCACAGCTAATGTAGCAAATGGGATAAAAGTGAAATAAAGCATTGTTAAACGTGCGCCCATACGCGGGTATGGACTACGCGCGAAAATATATGCCACTGTTAAAATCAGTACCCCGCTACTAAAATAAAGGATATCTGCCCAAGGGTGTTTTTCTACAATAGCGCGTATTCCCTCAGGTAAAAAATAGAGAGGCAGAAGTGCAAGCAATAAAATTGCCAAAACAGAGGCGAAGCGACGTTCTGCAAAATCTTCTATGGAAGGGTGTGGCGAAACAAGTTTTTGCCAAAAATTCTTTTTTTCAGGAGTGATTTTATCTGTAGTCATAGAAAAAAGTTTATCATGGGATTTAGGGAGTTATATAGCAAAAGCATATAAACCTGCTAGATTACAAAACTGTAAGGATGTTTTTTTAGGACCATCACTACGAAGAAAAAAGGAGTAAGAATTGCCTTTACGAAACGGGCAATACACAGTACGATTTTTCATAAATTCAGACACTCGATTTTTGCCTATAAAGTAAGTCATCTTTCTTGCCCTTGATGCTTTTTAGACAAAAGATCGTTTCAGGCAAAAACCCGCGTGTCTCCTACCTTAGGAGAGAAATAATGCAAAAAAACCGCACCGAACACGATCTGCTTGGCTATAAGGATGTTCCTGCCGATGCCTATTATGGGATCCACTCTCTACGCGCCGTTGAAAATTTCCCTATCTCTGGCACAGCCATCAGCGCCTACCCAGAATTGGTCAATGCGCTAGCTTGCGTCAAAAAAGCCTCGGCATTGGCAAATCATCAGTTTGGCTTGCTTAATGATGAGCGCAAAGATGCCATTATCCGTGCTTGTGATGATATTCTCGCGGGCGAGTTCCACGATCAATTTGTCGTAGATATTATTCAGGGCGGGGCGGGAACTTCAACGAATATGAACGCCAACGAAGTGATCGCTAATCGTGCGCTTGAGTATCTGGGGCATCCGCTCGGGGTATATAAAGAATTGCATCCCGTTGAGCATGTGAATATGAGCCAAAGCACCAACGATGTCTACCCCACCGCCATCAAAGTTGCCCTGCACTCCAAAATCAATAATTTGATTGGAGCAATGGGTATTCTGCAAAAAGCCTTTGAAGAAAAAGCTGATGAATTCCATGATATTCTCAAAATGGGACGCACCCAACTCCAAGATGCCGTCCCGATGACACTCGGGCAGGAGTTTCGCGCCTTTGCGATTATGCTCTCAGAAGACCGAGATCGCTTGCGAGAAGCCTCGCTTTTAATTAACGAAATTAATCTTGGTGCAACCGCTATAGGGACGGGCATCAACGCACCCAAAGGCTATGCGAAAGTGGCCTGTAAATTTCTCGGTGAAGTGACCGAAATTCCGCTTGTTACGGCGGGGAATTTGGTCGAAGCCACGCAAGATGCAGGCGCGTTCGTCCAACTTTCTGGTGTTCTGAAACGTGTTGCAGTCAAGCTCTCTAAAACTTGCAACGATTTGCGCCTGCTCTCATCCGGTCCCCGCGTGGGTTTCAACGAAATCAATCTCCCGCCTGTGCAGGCTGGCTCCAGCATCATGCCCGGCAAGGTCAATCCCGTTATCCCCGAAGTGGTCAATCAGATTGCCTTTGAAGTCATCGGCAACGACATCACCGTCTCATTTGCTGCAGAGGCGGGTCAACTCCAACTCAACGCTTTCGAGCCGATTATCGTCCGAAATCTCTTCAACAGCCTGCGCTTTTTGCGTCACGGTTGCACCACGCTCGCCGAGCGATGTGTAGTCGGCATCACCGCCAACCGAGATGATTTGCGTGAAATGATCGATAAGTCGATCGGTATTGTCACCGCCCTAAATCCGCATATCGGATACGAGAACGCCAGCGCAGTCGCAGCCGAAGCGCATCAAACAGGCAAAGGCGTGGTGGAAATTGTATTGAAAAAAGGCTTGCTTAGTACAGAAGAATTGGATGAGATTCTGCGCCCCGAATCACTAATTGGGGAATAAGGGGGACGCGCATGTTTTTGGCTTGATACCGTTTAATAAGCTTTCCTCTCAAGAGAAGTCCCCTTTGCCCTAAAGGGCATCTGGAAGAGAAACTGCTCTTCTCGTGAATCTGCGCGAAAGAGCAAGATGAATCTTGCTTTACGGGGCGTGGTACGAGATTTATGTCGCTCTTGCACACTTTTATGTTTGCATGTACATAACAAAAAATCCTGCAAGGCATTTCGCCCTACAGGATTTTGTTTTTACTGATTACTACTTCCTGATTACTAATTTACTCGTTCTATTCGTTCCACTCCAGTTCATACTCACCGACAAAAACCGTATCCCCTATTTCGATACCAGCTTCAGTGAGTGCTTTTGAAATCCCTAGCGTATTCATGATCTTCTGAAAACGGCGAATCGAGCCAAAATGCTCCCAATAAGTCATTGCTGCGGCGCGCTCAATGGCAGATCCACTAACGCGCCAATCTCCATCGTTTATGCGGTTAATCTCAAATTCATTAGGGTCAGTTTCCACGCGGTAAACGGGCAAGGGAGCAACTTCTTCGAGCGTGGGCATCTGTGAAAGTTTTTCTACCGCTTTCATCAACAATTTACGAATATCGGTGCGCGCCAACGCCGAAATAGAAATAGCCTCATGTCCCCGCCCTTCGAGTTCGGCTTTAACCTCTTCCCAGCGTTCGGCAACGTGAGGCTGATCCATTTTATTGAAAGCGATAATCTGCGGTTTTTCACCTAGTTTTGGATCAAAGAGAGAAAGTTCTGAATTGATTTGACTAAAATCGGCGATGGGGTCTTCTCCCATCCCATCGAGCAAGTGGATGAGAACGCGCGTCCGCTGGATGTGGCGTAAGAATTCGTGCCCCAGTCCCACACCTTCAGATGCACCTTCGATTAATCCCGGTATATCGGCGAGGACAACGCTCTCAAATTCGTCTATTTTGGCTACGCCTAAATTGGGTACAAGAGTGGTGAAAGGATAAGCACCAATTTTGGGGCGCGCATTGGTTAGGGAGGTGAGAAGCGTTGACTTCCCGGCGTTTGGGACGCCGATCAAGCCGATATCGGCAATCAACTTCAACTCCAAGCGAATGTTTTTTTCCACGGGCGGTTCGCCTTTTTCCGCTGTGCGAGGCGTTTGATGACGGGAGTTTTTAAAGTGCGTGTTGCCCCGTCCTCCCCGTCCTCCTTCACAAATAATTAATTGTTGCCCGTCTTGGGTTAGGTCGCCAAGAAGCTCATCGCTATCATCATCATAAATCAGCGTACCAGCCGGGACGTGAATGATGAGGTCGTTGGCAGATTTGCCATAGCGATTATTACGCCCGCCGCGCTTGCCATTATCGGCGACATAGCGGCGTTTATGGCGGAAGTTAGCAAGGGTGTTGAGATGGGTTTTGACTTCAAAGATAACATCGCCACCTTTGCCGCCATCGCCACCATCGGGACCGCCACGTGGGACATATTTTTCACGACGAAAATGAACGATGCCATCGCCACCTTTGCCTGAACTTACATAGATTTCTGATTGATCAATAAACATTATTTGGTCTTTTGGTCTAGTTGGTCTTTTTGTCTAAGTAGTCTAACGGGTCTGCTGGTTACAGCCCTGTCAGAAGCGAAGTATTCTATCATCAAATTGAAAAATAGCAAGTGAATTGTATCATCCCCGTATCATGGAGGTTGTCAAAGATTGTAGGTTTTTCAACAAAAGAGCCACTAGGAATAGTGACTCTCTGATGGACGTGAAGGGACTCGAACCCGGATTGCATTATGCTCTGTCCGTGAGTATGTCGGTAGGAATATTCGGTTGATTATTTTTAGGGATAAATTTTATTTTTCAATTCCCATCATAAATAACAAAACATCTGCAAAACTTCTACAAGAGTGTTTCCTTGCAATTCGTAAAGAATTGTTCCATCGCCTTCCCACCTTTTGATGCCTACAAAAACTTCCGTTTTCCCATCACTGTTTACATCAATTAGGGCTTGTAAGAAATAAGAATGCGGAAATGCATTCACTACATCTTCATAGTAAATTTCACCGACAACTAACTGAGTCGATACGCTACTTCCTGAGATCTTACGTAGCAGGATTAAAGAATAATCACCTGGGGAAACACTATGCCCAGTTTTTTCCACAAAATGGGATGCTTCGATTAAAACCTCGTCAACCCCGTCATTTTCTAAATCAACGCGTAATACGCGCTCTATTTGCACATTTGGCGTTGGGATTCCTTGTTCAATCAGATACTCTCTTAGAAATTGGCGATATGTTTCATTCTCTGGAGACAGGTTTTCTATTGCTTCAGATGAAGGCAGAGGCTCAAATCCACTCAACCCAATAGCGAAGGGAGGTAATTCAGATGCTACACTAATCCAAAAGTGTTCATGGGTGCAACGGACGACAGGATCGATAGATTTTTCAAAATCAGTAAGAGTTGCAGAGCCATGTACACCGTCTAGAGAATAGTAATTAAGAGCACTCAGAATGTTGAAGTAAGAAGATGCTTCTTCAGGAGTAAGCCAGGCCCCCTCCACATAGCCTCCTAAAAAAAACATGTTGTGTGTACTATAGTGGTTTCCAACAAAAATCAAGTTGGACGATGTAGGAGAATGCTCATGTAAAATAATCGGGGTAGGAGTATGTGTAGACGTAGGCGCAAGAGTAGAGGTAAACGTGAGCGTAGGTATGAGTGTGGGGCCAAGTGTAGATGTAGATATGAGTACAGGAGAAAGTGTTGGCTGCTGTACCTGTGTTTTCGTAAAAGTCGGACTTGGTGTTCTTCCCCACTCAGGTGCTGAGGGCTGGCAAGAAAATAAGAGAAGAGAAATTGTTCCGATCACAAATATCCAATAATAGGCTTTCTTCTTCAACTCTATCATCGGTTACTCCATTTCTAAGTCAAAATATTTTTTCTCTTTCATCATACAACTTTTGCCTGAGAAATGCTAATTGGAGTTCTATTTATCTTCGCTTTTCTCTGTAGTTTTGAGGATTTCCTGCTGGACTTTATGCTCAATTTCAGTGGCAATTTTATCTTGCTGGCGCAGAAACTCAACTGCGTTTACGCGATCCTGCCCAATTGAAATGTCACCATATGAATAGAAAGGGCCTTTCTTCGTAATAATCTCGCTCTCTACCGCAAGATCAAGCAGATCTCCCAGCTTTGAAATTCCCTCGTTGAAGAGTATGTCAAATTCAGCCTTCTGAAATGGGGGTGCCAGCCGGTTTTTGATAACACGTACACGTGTACGTGAGCCAATGATCTCTGGTCCAACCTTGATAGACTGGATCCGGCGCATATCTAGTCGAACAGACGCCCAATTACGAAACGGTTTACCACCTGTCGTGATTTCAGGGTTTCCGAACATAACATCCAGTTGTGTGCGCAGTTGATTCGTGAATATGACACACGTGTTTGTATTGGCTATCGGTCCTGAAAGTTTGCGCATAGCTTGGTCAATGAGCTTGGGAATCCAATCCCTAATATCCACTCCTATGTCACTATCGATTTCATTATGAGGAACTAAGGCAGCAATGGAATCCAGCACAATAAGATCTACCTCTTCAGACAGAATCAATGCCTCCATAACCCCAAGAGCTTCTTCACCCGTTTTGGGTTGCACAAGCAGCAAGTCATCCAGATTCACACCCAGACGGGCAGCATAAGGGAGATCGAGAATATGTTCCATGTCAATGAATACTGCTGTGCCACCTAGCCGCTGAGATTCAGCCAAGATGCTCAGAGCCAGAGCAGTTTTTCCGCTTGATTCAGGACCATAAATCTCGGTCACACGACCACGCGGAACTCCGCCCACGCCAATTGCGAGATCCAGAGAAAGTGATCCTGTTGGGATACTCTTTGGGGTCATACCATCAACCACACCCGCACGCTTGATAACTTCAGAGCCATACCTGCGAACGATATTATCAATGGCACGGTCAAGCTTGGTTTGTTTAGGAGCATTATCAACAGATTCTTGTGATGGCATATTACCTCCTATGTTTTCAAAAAATCATTTACTCTTCCCCCAACTCTTTTGCAATACTCTCAAATTGCGCCAATGCAGATTGCAAATTTCCCACAATCTCATGCGCTAGCACATCGGGATTTGGGAGATTCTCTGTGCCTTCCAGCGAGTCATCTTTGAGCCAAAAGATGTCGAGGCTGGTTTTATCGCGTTGCATGATCTCATCATAGGTGAAGGGCTTGAAGCGTTCGCTTTCTTCACGTTGATGGCGATTCTCTGGATTATAGCATTTGATGAAATCTTCTAAATCATTTTCACAGAGTGGATTTGTCTTGAGCGTAAAATGTTTATTGCTGAATTTCTTCTGATCACCATTTGAACACATTATCCAAATCTTCGTCTGAGACATCGAAAACTGCATTCGTAGGGGGGAGTGTTTCACGCGTCATCCACTCAGGGAGGCGGTCATCGGCGGGGGTGAAGCCTGCTAGGCGATTGAATTTACGTTCGAGTTTGAGGGTTTCTTTGCCCAATTCTTGCAGGATATTCTCATCCACATCCCAACCGTAGCGGGCGTTGAGGAGGGCAGCGATGCTCCCTGTAGCGGCGGCAAAGCCGAAACCTGCGAAGAGACAAGCACCGAGGGTGTCAAATCCTGCCATATTGATTTGACTACCACGGGAGAGTTCGGCTTGCCCTTCTGGCTCAGTATGTTTGATCTTGGCGCGGATGGTTAATCCGCAAGTGTGGTCAGCACCTTGGGGGGAGGTGGCGAAGGTGACTCCCGTCCCCTTGATGGCACGCGGATCGTAGGCGGGCATAGCTTGTCCCTTCACCACCGGAACACGTTCCACGCCGAGCACTTTGCCCGTTGTCGCGGCACCATTACCAAGAATCCGCCCAAGTGGGGATCCTGTTTTTATATCGGAAACAAGTTGAAGCGCGCGCGTCCCGTCGTTCCAATCCAATAAACCTGCTTGGGCGGCGACTCCTAGGGCCGCGCCGATCTCGATGGTGTCCAATCCCAAATCGTTAAGTTCCCAATTTAGGCGGGCGACCGTATCCAAATCATCGATACCAAGATTGGAGCCGAGCAATCCGATGGTTTCGTATTCGAGGGGCGAGACGAGGGTTTTGCCATCTTCGCCACCATAGATATTGGAGCATTGGATGGTGCAGGCGGGCATGCAGGCATGGGAGGGGTTGGATTCGCCACCACGCTCTAGGAGAGTTTCGCGCATATTTTCGCCGCTGATTTTTTCTGCACCTTCAAAAGTGCCTTCTGAAAAACCGCGCGTGGGGATGCTGCCAAAATAGCTGGTCATATTGACCATAGAGGCAGTGCCATAGTCGTGATAGGTTTTTGTTTGCGGGTGTCCGATGAGTGCTTTTGTGTAGGATTTTTTCGCCGCGTTGAAAGCAGGCTGATCAGCAATGGATGGTTTTTTGCCACCGCTGAAATCGATGACGATGGCTTTGATACGCTTTGACCCCATCAGCGCGCCAAGGCCGCCACGCCCAGCCATTCGGGAGGGAATGCCTTCTTTATCAAGGTTTTGGATGCCTGCCGCACTCAGTTCCATTTCGCCACCTTGCCCAATGAGGGCGATGGCGACTTTTTTGCCGTATTTTTCAAGCAGGTGGGGGGCGGTTTCGTATACGCCCATACCGATGAGTTCATCGGCTGATTCAAATTTCACGCCTTCGGCAGAGATATGGATGATCTGCCACGCGTCGTTGATGGGTTTGTCTTCGAGAATGATAGCTTTGATGCCGAGTTGAGCAATCGCCAAGCCTGTTGTGCCGCCTGCGTTGGCTTCTTTCACGCCGCCCGTGAGTGGAGATTTTCCGCCAATCGAGATGCGGTCACAAGAGGAGAGACGATGCCCGACCATCAAGCCAGGAGCAAAGATGAGTTTGTTTTTTGCGCCAAGCGGCTCGCAGGTTGCGGGGACTTCATCCACAAGGATGCAGGCTAGAAGTCCACGCCCGCCAAGATGTTGCCAAGTTTCGGGGACAGAGTCTTTTTGGCTTTTTCTTTTTGCCGTATTGATGCGTAATATTTTTTCTTTCATTTCTTCATTCCCTTATAGGATAATTCCCTGCGGATCACCGACCTCTTGGTCATATTTCTCGCTGAACTCAATAGCGCGCTCAACTGTACGAAGCCACTCGTAAAAAACACTTTTTACACTTAAAACCAAGACTCCTGCCCCTCGCATCCGCTCCAAGCCTATTTCATGGGCTGCTCCTGGCGATCCCGTCGCATCCGCTATAACAGCCACTTTGAAACCATTTTCCAAAAGCCCAATAGCCGAGTGTGCAACACAAACATCGGTTTCGAGACCAATAAGAATGGCGGTTTTTCGACCTGTATTTTTCACAGCCGCAAGAATTTTAGGGTCGCCAGCCAGCCCGAAGACCATTTTATTATGGATAGGAGTATCCTTCGGAAACTTTTCTGCAATCGGCGGGGCAACACTTTCCTCGGCCATCGCAACCAAAGGAATATCCAATCTTGTGGCTACACTAACGATCCAACCAATCCGATTGAGCAGCAATTCTCGCTCGTCAGCCGAAAATTTCTTCAGAAAACTTTCCTGAACATCTATCACGACCAAGACCGAATCATCCGCATCGATCAATGAATTTTTTAATGAGTTTTTTGCTGACAAAGTGGCTCCTGTAAAACCTAAACTCTTTTTAGGATGAAAGAAAAGCGCACCCAAATTTTAGCTTGCTTCCGCTAAATCGACAATTGTTCAAAGACCAACTAATTTCGTTAAACGGAAGCAAGCTCACTGTACGTTTGGTGCGCTTCATCATCAACCTTGTGACGCATCACATATAGCGAAAGAGAGCTTTCAGGACCCATGCCAGACTTGCTTCGACAGCTTTGATCTCTTCTCGACGTGGGCGTAATCCCTCTCCTTTTGGAATCAATATCGCCGAGTGGCGGATCTTCACCATCACCCTAAAAGTTCTGACATCATCTTTGCTCCAAGGCGCAGTCCCCGTATAGGCAAGTAGCGGTCCATCACTGCGCCAACCATGATAGGCAAGGAAGATGTCTACGATTGTCTGCATTCGATGCAAAATAATGGCGGTATTCCAATTCATGCCACGCGAACCAGCACTCAATCGGCCCGCTAAATTCTTCTTCAGGAGTGGATGCAAATGCAAGTAGTGTTTCAAGAGAAATAATGATGCCCAAGGGAAAGCAGCCTGCTCTATTTCACTGAGATCTTCGCCGTGAGAAGCTGTGTATATGGTCGCAATACCGCCAAAGAAATTTGCATCAGGCGTGGGGTAACGCCGTGCTTTTCTCTTGATTTTGTCGTTCTCGCGCAGACTTTGTAGCAAGGCTGCTAAAATAATTCGGTCTTGATGTGCTTTCTGCTTCGGAACTTGGCTTAGATATTTGCTCAGGCTATTCTCTTGCGGAGAGTTATTGGATTGGGCTGTCAAAACTGTCCACCGCACGGAAGCAGGCTCCTCGTCCCAGTCTGGTCGATCGAGGAAGCTGTTCAGGGGCAAGGCAAAAAGCTGAAAGGGTAAAGACGTACCTTCGCGCTCATCCATCAAAATATCCAATGCCTGATGCCAGGTGCCAAGCGTGCGTTCATATTCTGTGCCTTTGGTGTGACGCATCACAGTAAAGACATCCCCATCGTTTCTTAGATAGTTGATTGCAAAGGTGTGTCGAAAACGATGAGGGTGAGCTTTATTGACACCAACACGTTTTCCAATGCGGCTTACCAATAAACGTAGGTGCTGGCGAGTTAGAGGGCGCCAATCTGCATCAGTCCCAACGACAAAAAGCGGATCGTTAGGACGAATTTGATCAATCCTTGGCAAAAGAGATTTCCATATTGCTTGCCCCGTTCGACGCCCAAAATAAACCAGCCGTTCTTTCCCATCTCGTCCAGGACCTTTCCCTGAAACTTTTATACTATTTGAACTCATATTAATATCTTCATAGCAGATACCGCACAATTCCGAAGCACGTACCCCAGTATCAAGCAATGTCATAATAATTGCTTTGTCACGAACTCCCGTTGCACGAGAGGTAACTGTATTAGGGCGCGTACTCCAGGCACGAGTTTTTAGGCAGCCCTTTAGAATCTGTTCAATTTCATCTTTGGTATAAGGTTGTATAACAGGGGGAGATGTAGGAGGTGGATCAATTTTACGAACAATATTTGATTTCACAAAACCTTCATCCACTCCCCAATGCCACAGTGCAGAAAGATTAGTGTGAATATTGCGAATAGTTTTAGCTCCAAGCCGACGCTTGCCGCGAGGGGCTACTCCAGCCGGATTGGAAATATAATCATTCTGAAGCCAAGCGAAAAAATCAATTAGCTGCGCTCTGGTAATAGATACAAACAATGGGTTTTTTGGAAAAAAGAGAGCGAGCTTTTTAAAAGTATTACGGTATTCCGAGATAGTATTCTCGCTCTTACCAGTTGCTTGCTTATAACGAACCATCCCTTCGCAAGCTTGTGAAAGTGTTAGTTTTTTAGACATGAAAACTCCTTTTCTAGATGAATTCTGATAAATACCCGGTTGAATTCCGAGTAACGGCATATCGTTTTTTTTCATCCTGAAAAGGAGTTGAACCGTGTGCACTACGGTTATTGAAATATTCAGTTTTTTCTTCACTCTAGATTTCACGGATAGCAGTTTATGCTATCCGTGAAGTACAGAGTGGGCGCGAAGGGACTCGAACCCATGACCTCACGGATGTGAACCGTGCGCTCTAATCGTCTCAACCCTACGCAGTAAAAGACAAACACCTTGAGTCACTTGGACCAAGATGTTTTCTGCGAAAGATAAAATGCCATCAGGCATTTCTTGCTCAAAAGCACCTCATCTTGGACTCGAATCGCCGCCCCTCTGATTTAGCATTGAATAGGGAGAAAATAACATCCATATGACCAAGACGCAAATAACCTAAGAAGCAAATGTTTCATAAAACTTATCGTCTATTTGTTTACCTTTGTCATATCTATCTAAAAAAAAGATGCGATAATTGAATTTGTTTCCAGAAAATACACCTGTATAATGACAAATGTAAATCAATACAAAGTTTTATTATTTCCCAAACTAAAAACGGAAAAGATATGACCGCCCTTACCACCCGGCAACGTGATTTGTTAAGAGCATTACTAAAAGCTGATGCCCCAATGGGAGCAGAAGATTTGGCTGCGAAGACTCGTCTGACTCCACGCCAGGTTAATTATGGGCTAAAAGGGGTAAAACACTGGTTGTTTCGACACAATACTGAACTCGAAATTACGCCAGGGGTGGGAATAGCACTAATTTGCTCTGTAGAAGAAAAAGAAGAAATACTTCAAAATTTAGCTTCACTCACAGAAATGCAACTTATTCTTTCTGTAGGACAACGCCAGCAGTTATTGGCATTGATCTTGCTTATTGCAGAAAGCCCAATGTTTCTTGCTGAGTTGGAGAGTTTGGGGCAGGTTTCACGCTCTACGACGATCAAAGATTTGGATGTCATTGCTGAATGGACCAGTCAACATGGAATGACCTTGGTCCGCCGTCCAAATTTTGGCACAGAACTGAATGGAAGAGAAAACGTCCGCCAAGAGTTGATCGCTGCTTTATTGTGGGGGGAAACGCCCTTTGATAGACCACTAACAAAAATCACGCATACAAAAGGGATCGTTTTTTCTTTGCATGATGACTCCGCTTTGCTGTCTCTGGTAGAGCAGAGCGATGCGATCATCCAAAAATGGAATATGGCACGTGTATTTGCACAAGTTGCTTATGCCGAAGCACAATTAGGCGGGCGCTTCACTGATGATGCTGTTTTGCATTTGGCTTTGGTTTTTGCGATCCAAACAGATCGAATTGAAGAAGGACACCATCTGGAAGTGAATCCCGGTGATATTGTGTGGCTAAAAAAGTTACCTGTTTGGAATGTGGCAAAGATGGTTGCAAAACGTTTGGGATGGCGGCTAAGCCCAGAGTGGGGAGATGCAGATATTGCTGGCGTTGCAATGCACATTCTGGCAGCACCGCGCAACGAAAGATGGCCCGGCGATTTGGAACTGGATGCAGCCTTTAGCGAGGTGATGGGGGAAGTCATGGAGCATATTGTTAATGCTTATGAAACCTCGGAGATGGAGCAAGACCGCACCTTACACGATGGCATTGTCAACCACGTTATTCCGGCTTGTTTGCGCCAAAAATTTGATTTATGGCACCCTTCTCCGCCTCCGGCAACAAGCCTCTCTGAAAAATATACATCTGAACATGAGATCGCCAATGAATTGGCAGCCCTGATTAATAAACATACATCTGTGAAATTACCTGAAGCAGAGATCAATAATATAGCGGCTTTATTGCGAGCAGCGCGTATTCGCATTCGCCCGTATCGCTTCCGCCAGGTAATTATTGTTTGCCCCAGTGGTATGGCTACAGCCCAACTCTTAGTTGCTCGCCTTGAAGCTCGTTTTCCGCGTCTTGGACCACTAAAGGTCGTTTCCATGCGAGAGCTAAATACTGAAAGAATGGCCCAGGCCGATCTAATTATCACCACAGTCCCCTTGGCAGAAGAAATCAGCGAGCAGATTGATGTTATTCAAGTACATCCACTTTTATTACCAGAAGACGTGGAAGCGATTACGGAATACCTGACTTGATCTCATCCCCAATTTTGTTTACACGGTAACGTTCCGACCGTTACTTGTAATCGGGAGTAAATCCCACCCTTTTTCATATAGCGGAAGATTCCGCTAAACAAATCATAAGGAGATATGTTATGAAAGAAAAGATGCAACGGTTAGGTGGCTTTTTAGCCGGGATGATTATTCCCAATCTGGGAGCTTTCATCGCTTGGGGCTTGATCACGGCTTTATTCATCCCCACAGGATGGACACCCAACGAGCAATTAAGTGAACTCGTTGGACCGATGATCGTGACGCTTCTGCCAGTATTGATCGGTTATACCGGCGGTAAGATGATCCACGGCGTACGTGGTGGTGTGGTTGGTGCAACTGTAACTATGGGCGTTATTGTCGGAACCGACGTCCCGCAGTTCATGGGTGCTATGGTCATGGGACCCCTCGGCGGTTGGCTGATCAAAAAGGTTGACGATGCGCTTGAAGACAAAGTCCCCGTTGGTTTTGAGATGTTGGTCAATAACTTCTCGGCTGGTATTTTGGCAACTATTGTCGCCATCTTCGGCTACTATGCCATGTCCCCGATCTTGACTGCGATCAGCAACGCTGCTGGTGGTTTGGTAGATTGGTTGGTCAATGCAAAATTGCTCCCTCTCGCCGCCATTGTCATTGAACCGGCGAAAGTCTTGTTCTTGAATAATGCCTTGAACCACGGCGTATTAACCCCGCTGGGCGCAGCTGCAGCTGAAGAGACTGGCCGAGCCATTCACTTCCTGCTCGAAACAAACCCAGGACCCGGGCTAGGTCTCCTTGCAGCTTTTTACTTTGCGGGTAAGGGCTTACTCAAAGACTCAGCACCGGGCGCCATGATTATACACTTCCTTGGTGGTATTCATGAGATTTATTTCCCCTATGTTTTAGCACATCCCATCATGATTCTGGCTATGATCGCTGGTGGTTTGTCTGCTGACCTGTGGTTCACCATTTTCAATGCTGGCTTGGTTGCTTCACCTTCACCAGGCTCGATCTTCGCCTATTTGGCAGTGATCCCCAAGGGACAACACTTCGCCGTTCTCACTGGTGTCCTGATCGGCGCAGTGGTTTCTTTCCTGGTTGGTTCCTTGCTTTTGAAAGTTCGCCCTGTTCGTGAAGAAGAAGACGAAGAGGAAGAAGAAGTTGGCGCAGCAGTGCCAGGTCTTGGATAATTAAAAACAGGTAGAAAGTGATGGGCTTCTTTCTCGGAAGCCTATCACTTTCTACGAAATCCAAAGGCGAACTTGTTTCGTCAAACTGAACTTCGCTCAGCCGCTCGCAAAGTAATCATTATTTATTTTTATCCACTCTCTTCAACTAATTAGGAGTTTCTCATGGCAAATTCAATTCTCGCATCTGAAGTAAGTACGGTTATTCTGGCTTGTGAAGCCGGTATGGGGTCCAGCTTAATGAGTGTAAACTCGCTCAAAAAGAAACTTAAAAAAGCGAATGTAACCAGCGTAAAAGTGATCCACAAACCTGCACGTGATGTCCCGGCAAATGCCCAGGTTGTGATTGTACATAAAGGTTTGGCCAAAGTTGTTCGTGGTAAAGTGCCGGATGCAGTCGTGGTGACCTTTAATCACTTCCTGAATGATCCCGCATTTGACAAGCTGGTACAAGCTTTTGTAGACGGCAGCGAAATCGTATCCACAGAGGGGTAGAGAATGGCGATATTAGAGCTTAATCGAATTCAGGTACAAGCTACTGCGGCAGAGAAAAAAGAAGCCATTCAAAAAGCTGGTGAATTGCTTGTAAAAAGCGATTGTGTCGCAGCTGCCTATGTAGATGGGATGCTGGCTCGTGAAGAGACCATGTCTACCTATTTAGGGAATGGTGTTGCTATTCCGCATGGGCAATATGAGAATAGAGACGATGTCTTTCAGACGGCTATCTCCGTTTTGCAACTTCCCGAAGGTGTGGAATGGGAAGATGGCGAAATGGCTCATCTCATCATTGGGATTGCTGCTACATCTGATGAGCATGTAGGCGTTTTGGCTAAATTAGCAGAAGTAGTTGAAGATGAAGATTTAGTCCAAAAACTAATCAATACCACTGACCCAGAACTGATCCTGTCTGCATTGAGTGAAGAAGAAGCTTAGAGACCTCTGGCAACAAAGCTAAAAGGTTGTTTTATGAAGCAATTAGAGATCGTTATTCAAAACCCGACCGGGTTGCACGCTCGCCCAGCGAAAATTTTTGTAAATCTTGCCAAGCAATATCAATCTGATATTCGGGTCTTTCATGGTGAGAAAAAAGCCAATGCCAAAAGCCTGATCTCGATGCTCACTTTGGGCGTACAGAGCGGTAGCGGGATTCGCATCGAAGTAGAGGGCGAAGATGAAGATGCCGCAATCGTTGCTATAGAAGAAGCGATTGCAGGCGGCTTGGGCGAAGAAGAACTCATTGAGCAGGTCGCTACAGAAACGGAAACTGCTCAAGGAGAAGAAAAACCAATTAAAGGGAAGCAAGCTCAAAACGAGTCCGATGCGCCGCTTCCTGAGAATATGATCCAGGGCATTGCAGGTGCGCCCGGGATCGCCATCGGACCTATTTATCATCTCAAACGTACAGAAATCAAAGTTGAAGAAACCTTTGAGAGCGAATCTGAAGAAAAAAATCAACTACAGGAGGCAATCGAGAAGGCTAAGGGGCAGGTGATGCGTTTGCACGCCCAAATGCTGGCGCAAAATGCCAGCAGCGAAGCCGCTATTTTTGATGTTCATTTGGAATTATTGGATGACGTTGAATTGCTCGATGCCGTTTTGGAGAAAATTAATCAAAAGCAGAGTGCGGCTTTTGCATGGCAAACGACCATTGATGCCCGTGCAGAGATGGTCGCCGGGTTAGATGACCCCTTGTTGGCAGCCCGTGCAGCTGACTTGCACGATGTGGGCTACCGAGTACTTCGCATTCTGGTGGGCGTGGATGGTCCCGCCATCCGCTTCCCCGACCACCCCGTGATCGTTGTTGCCGATGATTTGTCGCCCTCGGACACAGTATCTCTGGATCGGGATAAAGTTTTGGGATTTTGCACCGCTAGCGGCGGACCTACTGCCCACACGGCGATTATCGCTCGTGCCCTGAGCTTGCCAGCCATAGTCAGCGCTGGGGAGCGCATCCTGACTTTGGGTGATGGTCCCACCGTTATCCTGAATGGTGATACCGGTCTCCTGACACTTGACCCCACAGAAGATGAAATTGCTCAGGCAAAATCTTTGCAACAAGCGGGGCAAAAACTGCGCCACGAAGCGCAACAAAAAGCCACCGACCCGGCAGTTACAGTAGACGGTCATCGGGTTGAAATTGTAGCCAATATCGGCGGTGTGGCAGGTGCGCAAGATGCGATGAAATCTGGCGCAGAAGGCGTTGGTTTACTCCGCACAGAGTTCCTTTTCCTGGAACGCATCAGCCCCCCCACAGAAGAAGAGCAATTTGCCGTCTACCGAGATATTGCCAAAACTATGCAGGGTTTGCCCATTATCGTGCGTACGCTGGATGTTGGAGGTGATAAACCTTTGCCCTATATCAAGATGCCGGAAGAAGCCAATCCATTTTTGGGTGTGCGTGGCATCCGGCTTTGTATGGCTCGCCCTGAAATTTTGCGGGAGCAAATTAGAGCCGTGCTGCGAGCGACAAAATATGGCAAATTGAGAATCATGTTCCCGATGGTCTCCGATCTTTCAGAATGGCATGAAGCGCGTGCCCTCGTAGAAGAAGTTCGTGCCGAGTTGGGTACAGACCCCGTTGAAATGGGAATCATGATCGAAGTGCCCTCAGCGGCTGTCATGGCAGATGTCTTTGCCGAACACGTGGACTTTTTCTCGGTCGGCACAAATGACCTCACACAATATACATTGGCAATGGACAGGATGCACCCGCAACTGGCAGGCAAATCGGATGGTTTGCACCCAGCGGTGCTGCGCCTGATAAATACCACCGTTCAAGCCGCACATAAAGCCGGAAAATGGGTGGGAGTCTGTGGCGAACTGGGCGCAGACCCTGAAGCCGTTCCCATTCTCGTCGGCTTGGGCGTGGACGAATTAAGCGTCACCGTGCCCGCCATCCCGACCGTCAAAGCGCAGGTGCGTGTTTTGAAATATGAAGAAGCACAAATTTTAGCGAAGAAAGCATTAAGCTGTGGTACTGCATCAGAAGTGCGAGAGCTTGTATAAAAAAACCACCATCTAACTTCCTCCGCAAGCGGGGGAAGAACAGTCCCCTCTCCCTAAAGGGAGAGGGCGGAGGGTGAGGGTAAATCACCGAATAACTAATAAAAAAGAGAGAGAAAAAATATGACTACCAAATATCAACAATATCGTTCTGCAAACACGCCTGTACCCGAAAACACGTGGGCATGGAATCTATATGGCGCAGGGGTAGAAAATATAGGCAATGATGGGAAACCTGAATCCTTCCCCGTCCCCGAACCCGCTGACGACCAACTTCTAGTGCGCATTGACAGCGTCGGGATGTGCTTTTCCGATGTAAAAGTCATCAATCAGGGTCGTAATCACCCCAAACTTTATAACCGCGATTTGGAAAAATACCCCGGACGTTTGGGGCACGAAGTTTCTCTCACCATCATCAAAGTTGGTGAAGAGCTGAAAAAACAATACTATCCCGGTCAACGCTTGGCAATGCAGCCCGATATTTATCAGGATGGCAAAAGCACCGCTTATGGCTACACTATTCCCGGCGGCATGATCCAATATCACCTGATCGGTGCAGAAGTTCTTGAAACCGATGCTGGAGCTTGCTTGTTGCCCGTAGAAGCCGAAGATATGAGCTATGCTGCTTCATCCCTGCTTGAGCCTTGGGGCTGTGTACTCGGTGCTTATAGACAGCGTCGTCGGCTCGCTCCGAAAGCGGGCGGCATCATGTTGATCGTTGGCAACCCCGGCGACAAGCGTGAATACCAATTCTCCGCCGGACTGGATGCCCCTGCAAAGATCATTCTCTGTGATGCACCGGATTCCGTCAAAGCCTTGGTAGATGCCACTGATGCCGAAGTACTCGTCCGTGACGGCGTAGAAGATTTCGCTGCCCTTTCGCAAGAACTGGCTGAAGGCGAAGGTTTTGATGATGTAATCCTTCTTGACCCCCGCTCTGCTAACAAAGTCAGCGAGATCGCCAAAGAGATCGCTTTCCGTGGTGCCATGAATATGGTCGGCTCCCAGCCGCTCGATGGTCTTCCCAGCTCCGATTTGGGTCGTCTGCACTATCATTATGTTGCCTTTCTCGGCAATCAAGGTCCTGATATTGCTGCCTCCTACGGCGAAGAACGCAATCGCTGTGAACTCGCAGCCGATGGTACGGCTGTCTTCATCGGCGCAGGCGGACCGATGGGACAAATGCACGTTCAGCGCGCGATTCAAATGGAAGATGGCCCAAAAGTTATGATTGCTACTGACGTCAACGAATCCCGTCTCGACGCCCTCAACGAGCGCTTTGTCCCCCTCGCCGAAGAATATGGCAAAAAACTCTATGTCATCAACCCCATCACATCTGAGCAAAGCCTCTACGATCTGGTCATGGAACTTACCGATAATAAAGGTGCAGAAGATGTTGTAGCCAGTGTTCCTTCGGCCGCGCTAATGACCGAAGCCGACACACTAATGAATGAAAACGGCATGATGGTTTTCTTTGCCGGTATCCCCAACGGCACAATGGGCGAATTAAACCTGAGTAACGTTTATTTGCACAATGCCCAATACACCGGCACATCCGGGCTGACCATCGACGACCAAGCCGCCGTTTTGCAACGTGCTGAAGAAGGCGTACTTTCCCCCGGGCGCATGGTCGCAGCCATCGGCGGTATGAATGCAGGACTCGATGCCATCCACGGCGTTGTCAACAGCAGCTACCCAGGCAAGATCGTTATCTTCCCGCAGATCGAAAATATGCCCCTGATGAGCTTGGATGAACTGGCAGAGAAATTACCCGATGTCGCAGAAAAACTTGGCGAAGGCAATGTCTGGACACCCGAAGCTGAAGAAGCTTTGATTGAAACATACTGGATGCCCGCTGAATGAGTAGAATCTACACCCTGACGCTTAACCCCGCTGTAGACCGTGAGTTGACTGTCCCTGATATTGAATTTGATACCGTTTTACGGGCATCTGCCTGGAGAATAGATTTCGGCGGTAAAGGCTTCAACGTCTCACGGATGCTCAAATCATTGGGTAGCCCCAGCACAGCTTTAGGCTTTGCCGGGGGCAAAAGCGGCGAATTGCTGAAAGATGGTCTCGAAGCCCTCGGCATCGGCACCGATTTCGTCTGGGTGGCTGGTGAAACACGCACAAATGTCAGCATCGTCGCCGATGCCCACGACCGCTATGTCAAAGTCAACGAGCCGGGACCAACCATCTCAGCCGACGAGCAGGAAGCGTTGATAGAGAAAGTCCGTGAGCTAAGCCAAACCGGCGATTGGTGGGTTTTGGCTGGCAGCCTGCCCCCCAGCATCGAATCTGATTTTTATGCGAAGTTGACTGAGATCATCCAAAGCGCCGGGGCAAAAGTCATCCTTGATACCAGCGGAGAAGCCCTTGAAAAAGGGGCTAAGGCAAAACCATTTTTGGCGAAGCCCAACGATATAGAGCTTGAGAAGCTGACCGGTTTACCTGTCAATGACCAAGCCCAAATCACGGTCGCTGCGCAGAAACTCCAGCAGATGGGCGTATCCAATGTGATCGTCTCTCTGGGCAAAAAGGGTGCGCTTCTGGTCAATCCCGATGAAGTTTCGCTTGTGGAAAGCCCTGTTATCGAAGAACGCAATCCCATTGGTGCTGGCGATTCGATGGTCGGCGGCTTGACTTGGGGATTGAGCCAAGAGTTGCCTCTGGCAGAAGCCTTGCGCTGGGGCATAGCCTGTGGCGCAGCCGCCGCCAGCCTGAGCGGAACCGGCGTTGGCTCTCGCGAGTTGGTGGAAAAGCTGCTCTCGACGACGAATAATTAAATAAATTTTGGTGATTTGTCACTGCGAGCCGCTTTTGCGAAGCAGTCTCCCTCTCAGTCTTGGAGATTGCTTCGGCGGAAAAACTGCCTCGCAATGACAGACTTTGGTAGCAAGAAAAAAGGAAGAAAAAATGCCTTATACAATTCAAGAAGAAAAAAGTTTTCAAGCATCATCTGCCGATCTTCAAAAAGCCATCTTGGGAGCGATAAAGGGTCTCGAAGGGGAAGTGCTTAAGCACGATGCTGAAGCCGGACGTATGGAAGTCAAATTCCCGAAGACCATTCTCAGCAATGTGCTTGGCGACCGCACCCAAATGGAACTTAACCTTGAGAGCACATCTGCAAGCGAAACAAAAGTGGCGTTGAAAATTTACCCCATCAACCCCGTTGGGCAGGTCTTGCAATTTGGTGCGCGCAAAGGCGTTCCCCGCAAAGTGATGACCTGGTTTTTCGCCCACACAGAACATCGTTTGAAAAGTGAGTAGATAATGCCTGAGCAAAATGTAACCCGTCTTTTTTTAGTTCGTCATGGCGCGACCGTACTCAGTGCCGAAGACCGTTTTGCCGGAGCGACCGATGTGGAACTCTCGGAAGAGGGTATCTTTCAGGCTGAACAATTGGCTGAACGCTTGGCTGATGATAATGTTGCAGCGGTTTATAGCAGCCAAATGAAGCGTACCATTCATACGGCAACGATCCTTGGCGCGCCGCATAATTTGACACCCGTCCAGCAAGTTGACTTGCGTGAAATCGACCACGGTCGTTGGGAAGGGTTGACAAGAGCTGAAGTTGAAACTCGATTTGCTGCTGAGTATATATCTTGGGAAGAAGACCCCTATACCTTTGCGCCGGAAGGTGGTGAAAATGGTGTAAGTGTCATTGCCCGCACGCTCCCTATTATTCGAGATATTGTTGTCCGACACCAAGGGCAGAATGTCTTGATCGTTTCCCATAAAGCGACGCTGCGCTTGCTGATCAGTAGCATGCTCGGCTTCGATGGGCGTGGATACCGTGACCGATTGGGTCAATCTCCGGCATGTTTGAACGTACTCGATTTCAAAGATACTGTGCGAGCACGTTTGATGCTCTTTAACGACGTTTCCCATTATAAGGATCATGCCTCCCGCTCCAGCGGTAGATTGTCCAAGTGGTGGGGTAATAAGAGCGCGTAGAGGCCACATTTTTTGCTTTCTCTTGAAAGTTTACCTGCTTCAAAAAAGAAAAACACCATCATTTCTGATGGTGTTTTTTATGGGCACGGGCGGACTCGAACCGCCGACTTCACGGATGTGAACCGCGCGCTCCAACAACTATGCACCAATAAAAGGATAATTTGACATATCTCATGTAATCATTAGTTCATTACAACCCACGTCTGGGATGCGGACAATCAGTCCGGTCCAGTTGTCAATTTACGCACGCTCAAACACGACGACAAGACCATCATCCACATCTGGGGCAGAAATATGTTCGAAGTATGCTCCCAGCTGCACTCGGGTTATCACGTGCTGACTCTCATCATCTGTAAAGATTTAACAAATCCAGCGATGAGTACGTCTGGCAGCTGTGGTGTGAGCAGTTCTTATAAGCATAGAAATACCCAGCGCAGCGAAGGGGCAAGGGCGGTGCCTGTAGATGTAAAATAATGGCTCACCTCACATCATCCCCTTGTGGAACCCATGATAAATATTTTGAAGTTGCCTACCAAGTTTAGGGAAAGCTATCGTGTAGAGGTCATTCAGTTTGATGATTCTGGAGAGATAATGGGGGCATTCTTTCCAGGGCTAAATTTATGATGAATATCATGTAATTCAGCGTCTGCCCAGACACGTCGGAATGTATGGAGATTCCACTGCCCTTGCATATTTGAATTTTCTGCAATGGTACGCAACACATTATCACTTCATTTGGAGCACTACTTGGTAGTGGAGGCAATAACTTGGTTTAAAAACGCAAATGAATAATTTTTAGGTGTTTTTCCAAAGAAATAGTTTACTCATAGCAAGTATCTCTTCCCGCTGTTGATCTGTCAAAAAAACAGATTTTGAGTTGATTACCCCAGTATCTCGATTTTCAACAACAAGCACAATTGCATCATGGCTAAGCGCATGGGAATGATAAATACCCTGCTTAATATTGTAGAGTTTATGTGGAAGCATAGTCACCCCGTGGATTTTTTCAATCCCATCTTCCCCCTCACCAATTAATAAAACACAGCGCCCCTCGAGCAGTACAAAAACTTCATCCGTCTCGTTATGCCGCTCCATAAATGAGATATTCTCCGGCGCAAGCTCATCGATATAGCGGAGAATGGCAACGCGCCATTCTCCATAATCAACAAGCGGACGGTAACCTTCACCCGTAAATTCTGAAATCTCTACAAGGCGCGAATCGATACTCATGACTATAGAATCCAGGTAAATTTAGCAGAGAGTCGAATATCACCAGTCGAGCGTCCCACCAGCACTTCGAACTCACCAGGCTCAACAACCCAGGCTTTCCTGGCCTCATCATAAAACGCCAAATCTGATTTATTCAACGCCAAATCGATTGTTTTGGATTCTCCTTCTTTAAGCTCGATTTTTACAAAAGCCTTCAGCTCTTTGGATGGACGAATCAAACTGGCTTGCAAATCCCGCACATAGACTTGCACAACATCCCGCCCCGCTCGTGTCCCAGAATTGGTCACTTCGACCTGAACTTTTATCTCGTCTCCAATCTTTTCCACCTTTAATGCATCGTAGGCGAAAGTCGTATACGAAAGCCCATGCCCAAAGGGGAAGAGCGGCTCAATATCTTTCTCATCGTAATAGCGATACCCGACGAAAACTCCCTCCCCATAGCGGACCTTGCCATTCTCGCCGGGGAAGTTGATATGCGCCGGATTATCCTCGATCCGCTTCGGGAAGGTGGTCGGCAGCCGCCCGCTGGGGTCAGCTTCACCGAAAAGCACATCGGCGATGGCATTGCCTGCTTCCTGTCCCAGATACCACATCTGCAAAACTGACTTGACTTTGTCCACCCACGGCATGTGCAAGGGTGAACCGGCATTGAGCACCACAACGGTGTTCGGATTAGCGGATGCAACACGCTCTATGAGTTCGTTTTGCTCGCTGGGCAAATCCATGTTGATACGATCCTGTCCCTCGCTCTCCCATTCGGCGGTTAAACCGGCGAAGATGACTGCCACATCGCTGCTTTTCGCCAGCTTAACGGCATCCGCTATGGGATCGGCAGGCTGTGGGGGGAGGCAACCAAGCCGAATTGTCCGCCAGCGTCCGCCGGGCATAGATGCGTATTCGACTTTGATCGGGTAAGTCTCCCCGGCTTCGAGATGGACTTCCTTCGTCTCCCGAATCCATTCCACGTTAATGCCATCGAAGTTTTCTGGTTGCGGTATCTCAGTAATATCCCACCAATCCAGCATTTTTTCGTCACCCAGCCACCAGCGGGCACGCCCGACGGCTACAAGCGAGAAGGTGTAAGTACCAGTTATAGGCGCAGTCCAACTGCCCGACATGCGAAGCGAGAAGGCGGATGGGTCATGATCCAAGGCTTTTTCGCCGAACCAGGCTTGCTGGGTGCCATCGGAGAAGAATTCTTTGAAAGGCTCTCCAGATAGCGAAGTGTTGTCATATTGCTGGATGGATATTTTCCCGGCTGTGCCATCTTCTGCGCTCAGCCCATCCTGCTCGAGCAAGGGGAACATGCGATGAATGGACGGCCCCGAGGCATAGGTGATTTCAAATGCTTCGCCATAGCGGGACTGAATGGCTTCAAGTGGGTGGATGACATAGTGCGGGTTGACCTCCGAACTGCCCCCACCCTGAAAAGTGATCTTTTCTGCGGGTCTGCCAATAATTGCCACCGAGCGTATTTTCTCATCTGCTATCGGGAGCAGGTTATCTTCATTCTTCAGGAGCACGATCGCTTCGCCGCCCGCCTTGCGAATCAATGCCCGATGAGCGGGGTTATCAACCGATTTTTCTTCAACCACGTTGGGGCTCTCAAAAGCACCAACCCGTTCGAGCGTGCGCAGAATGCGGCGAACTTTGTCGTCGATGACAGATTCGTCGAGGCTGCCATCACGTACAGCGGCAATGATCTTTTCGCCCATCCAGCGTGCGGGACCGGGCATTTCAAGATCGAGACCAGCAGCAGGCACGTTATCCGAGTATGTGCCGTACCAGTCCGAGATGACCATGCCATCGAAGCCCCATTCTTCTTTGAGAATATCATTTAGTAAATATTTGTTTTCGCTGACGTAAGTGCCATTAACGCGATTATATGCCGACATAAGCGTCCAGGGTTCGGCTTCCTGCACGGCGGCTTTAAAGGCAGGTAGGTAAATTTCACGCAGGGTGCGTTCATCCACTTCAGTGCTGATTGAAAAGCGCTCAAACTCCTGATCGTTGGCTACAAAATGTTTGATGCAGGCACCCACACCCTTGCCCTGCAAGCCCTTGACATAAGCGACCGCCATCCGAGCGGAGAGATATGGGTCTTCGGAGAAGCACTCAAAATTACGCCCTGCCAAAGGATGGCGGTGGACGTTCAGCGTTGGTCCCAAAAGGACATGTGCGCCCTTCATTTTGGTTTCCTCGCCGAGGGCTGTGCCGATCTCGGCGACCAGTTCGGGATTCCAGGTAGCCCCCATTGCCGAGCCAATCGGAAAACTGGCAGATGTTTGGCTTTTGGTATCTTTTTGCTCGCCCCGCACACCATTGGGACCATCGCTCACCTTCAGAGCGGGGATGCCCAGTCTTTCGATAGCGTGAGTGCGCCAAGTATCTGCCCCCGCAAGGAGGGTGACTTTTTCTTCGAGAGTTAGTTCTGAGAGGAAAGCTTCGATTTTTATGGTCATTTTTTCCTTTTATCTGTAATCTTCTCCCCTCACCCTAGCCCTCTCCCCGCTGAGGCGAGGGGATAGTCCCTTCTCCTTTGAGGAAGAAGGTTAGGATGAGGGTGAAAACTAGCCTAAGACAACTTCCAAACGATGTTCAACATCTTTGGATAATGCTTCAATAATTTTTCGTTCAATTTTCACACCACCATCAGCTCGTGTAAAGGCCAATTTCTGTCCAATGAGCAACACATCTTCAACTTGATACTCACCAAAATCCAATTTCTTCGGATTCTGGAAAAACACATCAAGCCGCCGCTCGGCAAAGAGCGTGTGAAGCGCTGCCTTCCCATCAGCATCAAATTGTTCTTGGCGCAATTTCGGCATCAAGACCAGATCGCCCAAATCGCCATGCACACCAAAAACTTCGGTCACCAGGGTCAGCAGATACCAACTTGCCGAGCCGGTCAGGTAGGGGTACATACCCCGCCCCCGCTCACTGAAATACTCAGGGATGCCCGGATACATACGGCTTTTGGAAAAATCAACGCTGTGTTGGTAAATGGTATCCAGCACCTTAAAACCCTCGGCTACAAAACCACGTTGATAGAGCGCATTCGCATACATCACCGCCATGTGGCTGAACATCGCCCCGTTTTCTTTGTGCCCATAAGCAAAGCCAAATGCCCGTCCCAGATTCAGAAGCACTTCGCCAAAATCGGTATTCAGCCTGTAACCGCCCACTTTTGGGTCAAAAAGATAATGGTGGATGGACTGAATCATCTCACGGGACTGCTCATCTGTGGCGACCCCGCTCATCAATTGAAAAACCTGACCGGAAAGGGTCATCCGTTTTTTATCTTGGTGCGTGCCCTCGAGCCTCTGCCCGTCGTTATCGTAATAGCCATTAAACCAGCCTCGCCCAGCATCAGCCTGCACCCATTCGTTTTCCCGCAAATGAGCGTAGAGATGCTCCGCCTTCGCACATAAATCGGATGCCAAATCGGAGAGCGCAATCTCTACACGTTCTCCACTGACCGTTTTTTCTACACACTTGAAGTATGCAGATAATCGTTGGCGTTTCTCTGCGGGTTTGGCATAATCCACCGCATCATTCAGGCTGTCGAGTAAAAGCAGAATTTCAGTAGCGAGAAGAAGGTGACCTTCACCCAACGCCAGCACCAACGCAGCCAAATCTTTCAGATTGCTGGCATAGAGTGCAGTAAAGGCGACACTTTCGCCCTTCTCGGATGCCATATCCATACCGTCGTTCCAGTCGGCATCTTCAAGGCGGAGATTGTTATGGTCGCCGACGTTGAAGAAGGCTGTTAGATGCTGGATGAGAAGATGCTCTAGGATTGTTCCCTGATAAAAAGCACCATCTTTTGCGCGGAGTTGGGTGCCATCCTCGGGTTTCCAGCTTTTATCCACAGATTTTGTCCAATGGGTGAATTGGTCTTTGAAGTAACTTTGCTCTCGCAGTAAAAAGCTGAGATCACCGGTTTGGTCAATGTAGAGTTTGACGGTCAGGAGGGGCCAAGCACCATGATCCATCCAGACACGGGGGATATTATTGCGGTCGGCTTTGAACTCGCCAGGTTGGCTGCCAACAATGGTGGCATTGCTCCCGTCGATGCGTATTCCAGCAAAATTGCCCAATAGCATTTTGTCAAGATTGGTTGGCTCCATGAGCAATAACGCCAGAATATCTTGCCAGAGATCACGCCAGCCACGCCCGCCGCGCCCGTAATCGTGATAGGGCATGAAGGAGTTCCCATACAGGCGGCGTAATATTGGCTGGATAGTGACCCAGCGCATCCAACCGTCGAAGCGAAGATCGCCAGTCTCTACTTTCAGATTGTTGAGTTTCTTTTGCCAGAACTTTTTCGTTTGGGATAGCCAATGCTCGAAACTCTCAACAGAGCCGTATTTGGCGATTAATGCTTCGGGCACTTGCCCTTGCTCGAGTATGGCACTTAAGATGACCCAAGAGTGGCTCTCGCCCGGGCACAGGGTGATATTGGAGAAGCGTAATCCGCCCAGGGCTTCGTAGCCGTCCACGCTATCGCCATCCACAAAAGAAGGTTTTTCATTTTGAATGATGGCTTTCGGATGATCGAGAGTGCCACCTTCGCCGATGAAATCTTCGAGAACGGGGAAGAAGCCTGCGGGGAGATTTTGAGCATCGTCTGCGCCTAGTACGGCGTAGGTGGTGGTGTTGGGAATATGCCCCCGTTCGTCAAAGGAGAGCGTAGGGCAGACGAGAATACAATTTTGCGTGCAGGTGATGCGGTTCAGCAAGGATGTGACGTGACGGTGATCTCGCAGGTTATCGGCAGAGCGCCCAAAAATAGGAATCGCGGCAGTGGGCGTGAGTTCGATGGCTTGGGTGCTGTTGTTCGTGAGCGAGACCCGCATCAGCTCAACTTGATCGTCGCTGGAGGGGACGAAGCTGGTAATTTCGGCTTTCAGACCGATCTGGGCATTTTCCCGAATTAGCGTATGCCAGAGCAGCCCTGCTTCGATACCGACTTGCTCGGCATCTTCATGGAAACGCTCGGTAATCTGTTTGGCGGAGTTCCCCGTGAGAGACCAGGCACCATAGCCTTTGATATAGACCCAAAAATTGCGGGCAGAGCGAGTGCTGTGCAGGCTTTCAACCGAAATCGGCTCAGAAAAGAAAGTATTTTGCCCGGTTTGAATACTCCCATGCATGGTAGGGGTGACAACCGACATCATCCCTACTTCGTTGACGAGCGGGAAGTAGAGATAGTTGGTGAGATGAGGGGCGTAAAGGCGAAAGGTGCCTTCAGCGTTGATGAATTGCCAGTTTTTTGTCATATTGTCCGTTTATTTTTGAAAGTTTCCTTTTGGTTTATATTTTTTCGCCTGTACCAGATCAAGCAAAAAAATATTGCTTTCATGCTTTGCCTGGAGTTCAATTACAACTTCTTGTAGTTTGTACGAATCCTTAGGGCTGTGCAACTCTCCAGAAACACGCACGATGCATATTTGGGTTGTGCCATCAAATTCTGTTGTGTATTTCATCTGTCTAATTCCTATGAAACCTATAAATATCTGATAGTTCTTCCACCACGTCTACCATTCTTGATCTCGGTCAAAAATGGATATTGATGGACTCTACTTCTTGATTTCGCACCATCTCCGCATAAGGCGATGGAATATCGGGGCTATCAAACTCAACCTTCTGTCCATCGGTGAGATAAAGCGTGATTTCCTGGGGCGATTCTTTCCAGGTATCCACTCGTTGGGGATTGTGATAAGTTACAGGGATGCGCCCCAGAAAATTGAAGTTGACTTGATCCTGCTCGTCAAAAAGCCATCCGGGAAGAATTGGATGCAACGCTAAGACGAGTTCGCCATCCTGCATCTGAAATGGCGCTTTGCTCGCCATCAAAATCGTCCACATTTCGATAAATTCAGCGGTCGCGCCACTCAAGCGAGCGACGAAACCATTCCCGTGCAGCGATTTATCGGGGTGGGCGCTACTAACGATAAAAGATGAATTCTCAAGAGGACTGCGTCCATAACGCTCTGGCGGTTGGAAAGGAATCAGGCAGTTTTTGAAATCATCGAAAAATTCCTCGAACAGCCCAGCCTTCAAGATTTCGAGCAGGTACTTATATTCCATGTGCAGCCAGATCGATTCATTCTCCAGCCAGCCGGGGGTAAAGGCTCGTGCCCGCCCGACCTCATGCGGCTCATCTGCCAGCGAGGCATTAACCTTGTACATTTTTAGCGCCGAATCATACAACCCGCTCTCACGCACAGCGGCATGGATTAGCCCGGCATCTTCGTCTACTTTCATCGCCCGCACAGCGCCTTCCAAAAAGGGCGGCAGGGCAATGGGATGAAAAGCCTTCGCACGGATATTCGGTCTTTCGCCCTCATTCAGGGTTTCATAATCCGTAACTGCATAACGGAAATAAGTCGGCGGCACATCGTTGGCAGCCAACTCCTGCGCACGAGAAATTCCTTCTTGCACACGACGTTCAAAGGTGAGCAAAATATCATTCACAGCAGCGCTAGACAGTTCGGTTTCTTCACCGGATAGGACAGATTGATATATCTGCTCACGGTAGGATTCACGCAACTTATTCGCTTTCTCCCACCAATCGAAGCGGGACGCTCCTGACCCGGACAGGGTTGCCAAATTCCGAAGATAGTGCCCGAATTCGACAGGTAGCATAACCGAGATGTCATCTTCGAGTTCGTCAAGCGCTTTCCGGAGAAAAGAGATCAGCCGCAAAAGTTCATAGGTCTCGTTCATCGAAGAACCGAAGATACCCGGCAGCCCGTTAAGGGCATCGTACCAGCCGGGTTTTCCAGCTTCCATTTCGATGCCCATGCCTTCGGGGTCGCGGGTGCCAAACTTAGTTCCGGCCAAAAAGAGTAATTTGCCAAAAATCGTTGTCTGGTAAATATCGCCCTTGGCATTGCGCTCCCAGCCCGCTTTTCCTGTATACGCGACGGCATCATATTGGCGTGCGCCACGCTCTGTTAACACATAGCGCTGGCTACGCGGTTGCACCTGTGCTGGACTGCGATAAAAAGGAATCGCGGCATTCCCACCAAAGAGCAAGTCTGTTTTTCGGTCGGGGTAAACTGCCAGAAAATTTTCAAATAAGTCGAGGATGTATGTCCAATGATCCACCCAAAAGCCCTCACCATAGTCCGCTTCAAGGTGCGGCTGGGCATCATGCAGGGCTTGCGCGATAAACTCGTCATAAGAGACACTCAAGCCGATGTGGTGGTCTACGATATATTTAAGCAAAGCACCCGGGGTGAATGTCTCTTCGATTAATGGAAGCAACTTCAGGGGCGCGTCCGTCAAACCAGCCAGGGCAGCTTGCTGCTCGGGGTTCAGGGAAAAGCTGGTTCCACGAATCACGAGCGGATTATATCCATCCAATTGGATCAGGCTCAGAAATGTGCGGATATTATGTTCGCCCAAACGAGGCTCCAGCAAGACGTCGCTACGCCGGTTTTGGCAGACATCTCGAAAATTGCCGTTGCCCTGTGAGTAGAATTCGGCGGCGAGGAAAAAATGGTTGTAGTCGCGCTCCGGGTCACCGTGTTTGCGGGAGTAGATATGATAAGCATGGGGATTTTGCTCATCGCCGAGCATGATCGGGAACCCGCCCCGCAAGACATTGTCGAGGAAAGTCTGGCGGACGTAGGCATCAAAACGGGGATCACTGGTTTGGGTGGCGACGGAATCAGTCAGAGATTGGATGAGTTCCTGATTTTCTGCTCGCTTTTCTGCAAAATAAGCTGGCGAAGACAGACGATGGCGGGCTTCGGCAATATTTTCATATCCGTTGACATGCCCAAAGAGCATATACAGGGTGATGGATTCGCCGGGGGCGAGGGAGGCGCTGTGTCCAAAGAAGGTGCAGGGCGTTTTGCCCACAGTAATTTGGTTTGTGCTGCGCAAGGCATCAAGCGATTGATCTATGAATGAATCGGGCGCACTAAGAGAGGTGTTGGCTCCAAAAATAATTGCAGGATCAATAAATGGAGATAAGGCAGTGGCTTCGTCATTCTGTGCGGTAAAGCCTAAGGAAAAATGCCCGGCCTGAATTTCATGCACTTCGGTGCTATCGCCAGGGGTGGCACCCAAACGGAAGAAAGGCAACCCGCTTTCGAGATAAAAAACCTGCATCCAGGCTTCGATGGTGCGTCCGACGTGCTTCAAGCCCCCGTTATCAACCCCATAAGGAATCAGAGCGGGCATCCCATCCAGGATTTCGAGTTGCAGTGAGGCATTACTGGTATTTGTGAATGTCACTTGACGGGCAAGAGCAGCAAAGGATTCGCCAGGGAGGGTGAAGTAGGTAACTTCGGTTTTTAGTCCCAGCGAGGAGTTCTCGTCGGTGAGCGATAATTCGCTCATTGTAATAGACATCGTCCGTCGAGCATCTTCTGGTTCATTTACCAGAGAGAAAGGTTCGTAGAAACCTGCCTGTTCACTTTTTTTCCATTTCACAAAGGTGCGGAAGCCTTCCACTGCCGTGCGCTGGTAGGCTTTGTTGGCAGACTGAAACTCCATGATAGGGCAATCTTTGCTTTCAACGCCAAAGCTGGTAATGGCTTGCCCCCGGTTGACGTAGAAAGCCCACATGGGTACGCCAAGATGCCCTGCAACGCCGGGGAGAAAGCTGGTGAAGGGGCGTTGTTGGGGGTAATTGGGGAGGTTGTAGGGGGTTGATGTCATTTTATTATAAGGATTCTCCCCCTGGGGAGAGGGGATGTCCCTTCTCCTTTGAGGGAGAAGGTTAGGATGAGGGAGGAGAGATATTCGTTAAATTACGCAGGCCAAATCTTGCGCCCGCCGCCTTGCGGAACGAACTCATCAATTGCCGCAAGAATATCATCACCCAGCGGGGCAAGCTGTCCCGCTCCAATATTCGCTGTCGCCTGCTTCATATTTTTGATACCAGGGATAACGGTCGTCACAGCGGGGTGCGCCAGCGTGAATTGCAGCGCCAGTTCAGCCAAAGTTTGCTCTTTTACCAACGGGCGTAGTGTATCTACCGTTTTTAAGTCATTCAAGAAAACCTGATATTCATCTTCGTTTTCATGCCAGCGTTTGCGGAAATCGTTTTCAGGGAAACGGGTTTCGGCAGTGAATTTTCCCGCCAAAATACCCATCGCCAAGCCGCCCCGTACGATCACGCCGATATTATTTTCCTGACAATAAGGCAGAATATCTTTCTCGGGGGTACGGTTGAGAATGCTGTAGTCGATTTGCAAAGTGGCGCAGCCGCCATCCTGATTGAAGGCTTTTAGATAGTCAAAGTCACTGGTGCTAACACCATAAGCCTTTACTTTGCCATCTTTTTGCAAGCGCTGAAAACCCTCAACGAAAATCTCCATCGTGGGATCACGGAAGTCAATATGGCTTTGGATCAAGTCAACGCAATCGGTGTTTAAACGCCGCAGATTACCCTCAACACCAGCGATCAGTTTCTCCACGCTGGTAGTAGGTAGATTGTCCTGCTTCGCCGTCAAAATCTCGCCAGCCGATCTTGGTCGCAACGATGAATTTATCTCGGCGACCTTTCATCGCCTTTGCTAGCAGTTCTTCACTATGATCCCAGCCGTAAACATCAGCAGTGTCGTAAAAGTTGACACCCTTATCAAGGGAATAATCTATCGCATCAAAAATTTCTTTATCATCGGTTGCGCCCCAGGCATCCCCACCCGCTGCCCAAAGACCAAAACCGATCTCTGAAATTTCCAGTCCACTTTTGCCTAAAACCCGATATGAAAGCTCACTCATTTTTACTCCTCCGGCGATCTGAAAACACAATTCTGCACATTCAGACCTTTGTCATAGTCGTATAAAGTCTTGGATATATTCGAAACACAGAAGGATAGTTCCTTCTTGGAGCTTATTTTTTGTGCGATGAAGGGACCAGCGATGCCTCTTTCATCAGTTTTAGCTTCGTTGATCGAACCTGTTTTTGCCCCAACCCAACCAGCGGATACGACCGCCCCCTCAACAGGGTTGCCACTCTGGTCAACGACGGTGAGATAAGCAGTGCCCTGCCATGCCTCCCCAACATCTTCCAGTTCCATCGTCATCTCGGCAATGTGAACGCTGCCGCCCTGCAAATCTTCAATAGTCAACTCAGTATCACGATAGACACGGATATAATCCACGAGCAGTTGTTGGGGGAAAACGGTGGTCTCATCGGGATAACCGGGCCAAAGTCCGCCAACCGCTAAATTCAAAATGATGAAAAAATCATGGTCATAAACCCATGCCCCAGAAACATCGGCATCCGAAATGGTGTTGTAGAGCATATCGTCCACAAACCAACTTATCTCGCCGGGCTGCCACTCGATGGCGTAGGTGTGGAATTCGTCTGCAAAAGATGTCCCGCTAGTGTAATAGGAACTGCCAATCCCATCCCCACCAGAGTAACCAGGCCCATGCACAGTGCCGTAGACGGTATTCGGCTCACCGATATTTTCCATGATGTCAATTTCACCGCAGCGGGGCCAGCCTGATGTAGCGATATCTTCACCAAGCATCCAAAACGCCGACCAAACCCCTTGTCCGGTTGGGAGTTTCATCCGTGCTTCCACGCGCCCATAAGTCCAGGTCTGTAATTCCTGTGTTTTTAGGCGGGCAGATGTGTAGTCGCTCGCCTTATATTCTTCTTCACGGGCTTCGATAACGAGTATCCCATCTTCGATGCGGGCGTTTTCTTCCCGCTCGGTGTAGTTCTGTAATTCGTTATTGCCCCATCCGCCTCCACCGAGGTCGTAAAACCAATTTTCGGGGTTGATTGTGTCGCCGTCAAATTCGTCGCTCCAGACCAGTTCCCAGCGTTCGGTTTCTTGGAGAACAGCGGGAGCTTCTACGACGGCTTCATGAGCGGGGGCGGCGCAGCTGACGAAAAGGATGACGATCAGAAGGAAGAAAATACTTTTATGGAATTTCATATTGGATCAATACCTAAAAATTCAAATTTTCAGCGAAGATTGAGTAGCTCAGACACAGCTTTATCGTGTCTGAGTGCATCAAAATCGTAGCGGTTTTATTCAGCCGCTTTGGTTTCGATACGGCGAAAAGCATCGCCTACTCAACCGCCGCAAATTATTTATTCTCCTGTCATCCCAAAACCAAAGGGGAAAAGTGGGGCTTCAGATGAAGAACCTACAGGAAGTTGCTCGACCGAAGCAGGCCATGTGTAGGACAATGTGCCACTGAAAGGCTGGTCGCCGAACAAAACGTCCGCCACACCAGCGCCCTCGGTTCCCGGTAACCAAGCCGACACAAGAGCGTCCCAACTGTCTATAGAATCGGTGACGATGAGGGGGCGTCCAGAGATCAAAATGACGACCAAGTTCGGACATCCTTCTTCCATATTTCGCAAAATTCGCAGTTCATTAGATGGGAGCTTGAGGGATTTGCTATCGCCTTTGCCCTCGGCGTAAGGAGGCTCTCCAACAATGGCGAGGCAAATGGCATCTGCCGCTTCCGTATCACCCGTGAATTTACCTGCTTTGCTGTACTCGATCACCGTTCCAGCCCCAACAGCGTTTTCGATGCCTTCGAGAATGGTGGTGCCGGGTGTAATAGCGCCCTTTTTGCCCTGCCATTCTATTGTCCAGCCCCCTGATTGGATACCGATATCATCCGCAGCGACACCGCCGATAAATATCTGCGGTGTATCTTTGTCGAGGGGGAGTAAATTATTATCGTTTTTGAGCAAAACGACCGATTTTGCAACCGCTTCACGCGCCAGCGCACGATGGGCATCAGAATCGACTTCTGCAAGAAGCTCGGGCTGTGAGAAGGGCTGCTCGAAAAGTCCCATTTCCATTTTGACGGTCAGGATGCGACGCACGGCATCATCAATTCGTGAGATAGGCACGTCGCCTTCATCAACAGCTTTGGTAAGTGTGTCTATGAAGCGGTTATAGTTGTAAGGCACCATATTCATGTCGACGCCAGCATTGATGGCGGTCACAACCGCTTGGTAATAATCACCCGTTATTTGGTCTATCGCTTCCCAATCGGAGACGATGAAACCGGTGAAGCCCATTTCATCTTTGAGTACGTCGGTGATGAGATATTGTTGGGCGTGCATTTTCATCCCACCCCAGCTTGAGTACGAAATCATGATGCTGCGAGCGCCAGCATCTATGGCTGACTGATAAGGGGGTAGGTGAACGGCGCGTAAGGTCACTTCATCAATTTCGGTGACGCCCTGATCCAACTTATAGCCGCTGTTGGTAGATGTACCCCAAGCTGTTCCGCCATCGCCAACAAAGTGCTTCGGCGTGCCAATGGTGATATTGCTTTCAAAAAGGTCTGTCGATTGCAAGCCCTGAAGGTAAGCCGCGCCGAGAGTTGAGACTAATTCGGTGTTTTCGCTGTAGCCTTCGTAAATCCGCCCCCAACGAATATCCTGAGGCACCATCACACCGGGGGCATAATTCCAATAGATGCCTGTGGCCGCCATTTCGAGGGCTGTGGCTCGCCCGATCTCTGCCATCAGAGCAGGGTCATTTGCTGCACCCAAACCGATATTATGGGGGAAGATGACAGCACCGACCACGTTGTTATGTCCATGAACCGCATCCACGCCGTAGATCAGGGGAATGTTTAGGCGAGATTCTAATGCCGATTGCTGAAACCCATCCACCATCGCAGCCCATTTTTCGGGATTGTTCCCCTCGACTGGCGCACCGCCTCCCCCGCTGAGCAACCCACCGATGGACAGACTGGGAAGGTCTGCAACTTCAATGCTGCCTTTTTCTACAAGAGTCATCTGCCCGATCTTTTCATCAAGGGTCATGCGAGAAAGCAGGTCTTCAACTCGCTCAGGGATGGAAGCATCCGCTTGTTTGTAGAAGGCGTCTTCGCCAACAGCGGAAGGAACTCCATCAGGTGCCAAGGGGGCGTAAGTATCTTCGGTTTGAACAGGAATAGAGGGCAGAGCTTGAGGAGTACATGCGCTAAAAATAAAAAGAAATAAGAACAAAGAGATACGAAGTAGCGATTGTTTTTTCATCAAGTAGCCTTTTCAAAAACGGGGATTTACCCAACGCTGATTGTCAGGTAAATCCCCTCAGGGAGGAATAACCACTTTTAGACGCCTTTGCTTAGAAGCCAAGGCTTTGATTATTTTGTAAAGTTTCGTCTATTTCTCAACACCAGTCACCACAATACCTTGCATAAATTGACGCTGTGCAAGGAAGAAGACAATCACGGGAATAACAGCTGAAATGAGCGAGGCAGCCTGAATTAAATTGGTAGACTGGGAGTAAAGATTGTTGAAGGCTGTCAAGCCAACGGTAATCGGAAACTTATCCGGATTACCTGCCAGATAGATCAAGGGACCAAAGAAGTCATTCCACGCCCAGAAGAAATGGAAGAGTGCAACAGCAGTGAGTGCGGGCATCGAAGTAGGGAGAATGATGGAAACAAAAACCCGAAATGGGCTTGCGCCATCGATCATGGCTGCTTCATCCAGTTCTCGGGGAATGGACATAAAGAACTGTCGAAGCAGGAAGGTATTCGTGCCCCAGGAGAAGAATGCGGGGATTATAAGTGGCAACCAGGTCCCCACCCAGCCAAGTTTCAGGAAGACGAAATAGGTTGGGATCAGGGTGACAGCGCTCGGCAGGATGACCGTGGAGAGCATCAGCATAAAGAGGACGCCCTTGCCGGGGATACGGAAGCGGGAAAATCCATATGCAACCAAAGCCGAGGAGAAAACAGCACCAAAGGTGGTAATGCCTGCGTAAACAAAGGTGTTCCACAAAAGACGCGGGAAATTAACCGTATCCCAAGCTTCAACAAAATTACTCCACTGTGGAGAAAATGACCAGACACGTTCGAGTTGGCGCCAAGCGCCTTCCCATTCAAAGGGACCAGCTTCGGGGTTTTGTGGGTCTACAAATTCACTAACTTGGCGTCCTTTTTTATAAAGAGCAAGCTCGCGAACTTCGCCATCCGGCATCGGAACGGAAAAGATCTCGTAATCTTTCCCTTCATAATTGAAGATTCCCTCTGCTGCGGGCCACCAAGGAGCATCGATCATTGATAGCTGATTATCAGTCTTTAGGGATGTAACAACACCATAAAACATCGGGATCAGGAAAAGAAATAATACAGCCAAAGCCAGCCCTGTCAAACCCAGCTTCA
>Ga0209249_1000367_pt1 | contig 56651 bp, 38 predicted proteins | sample SaaInlV_200m_DNA_4_FD_184653 | JGI IMG/M metagenome (GOLD analysis project Ga0209249, IMG submission 184653) | Marine microbial communities from expanding oxygen minimum zones in the Saanich Inlet - SI037_S3LV_200m_DNA (SPAdes) (version 2) | ecosystem: Environmental > Aquatic > Marine >...
CATTTTTCCTCTCTGCTTTTGCAGATAACTCCATAGGGCCGATAATAGGTACTGTGGCTATTATTATCGGTGTCACAATTATAAGCACGGTGGGGGCATCCTTAATGGGGCCTGTCAATAAATATGTGTTTACCACCTATTTACCTTCATGGCAATACTTTTTTCATTCCGATCTCAATCCCGGATTAATATGGCATGCCGTGCTCATTCAATTCATCTACATATTATTATTCCTCTCTGCCACTTTAATATATTTCCGAAAGAAAGATATCCTGAGTTAAAATGAATACAACCCGAATAATACTATTATCCATACTGATGAGTCTGCCGGTTTTTCAATCGCAGGCACAGAATCAGACCGATGAAATTCTAAGTTCTGTTTTGTTAAAATTCGACGAGATTGCAGGCTTTGAAGCAGATGCACTTATCAAAGTAGATGTAGATTTCATTAACATAAAAGATCGTGAAGTCAAGATCAGTTTTACCTCACCCGACAAATTCGATTTCGACATAAAAGGATTAGCACTTCTACCGAAGAATGGATTCAAGATGGAGTATATGGACTTATTACGTAGCGAATATACCGCCATAAATGCAGGTCCTGAAAGCATAAGGGAACAAAATACTGTTATAATCAAACTCATACCTGAATCAATTGACTCAGATATTATCTTAGCCCAATTATGGATTGATCCGGTATTAGCCAGAATTGTAAGAATGAAAACTTTCACACGAAGTTCAGGCTCCTACCTTATTGATTTTTTCTTTGGCTCTCCTGATATCATTTTACCAAATAAACTGGAAGTAGTTTTTGATATTAAAAACATCAATATGCTTCCGGGATCCATGATGAACGATCTAATGTCTGACGGAAAACTTAAGGATGACTCTGTCCCGGACGAAGCAAAAGTTACTGTGGAATATAACAACCTTCAGATTACAAAAAAATAGATGAAGAATATGAAATCCAGATCGTTTTTAATACTCAGCGGGCTTATTCTGATGCTTGTGTCTTCCGCTTGCACGATTCAGGACAGTTTCAATGAAAATTTTGATGCACAAAATAATCGAAACTGGATAAATGAAAATTTTTGGTCGGTTCCGATAGAGAACTGGATGATTCATGAAGGCCGTCTCGAATGTACTGGTGTAAAAAACAACAACAAAACGGTTCTTCTAACTCATTTGCTCGATCAGAAAGGTGAGTTTTTGATTAACCTCCGGATGGGTGTTTTGAATGACGGTGAAAAAACAGGATCAGGAGGATTGATTATCGGTATGCAGGATGATACCGACATGGATATAAAAAGCCTGACCTTTTTCGGAACTGGTCTGAATGTAGGAATAGATACTGATCGGCAATTATTCCTGGGAGAATTATCCAGTACTATTCCGGATAAATTTGATTTGAAAGATTTCACCTTGCATATTGATGGCTTGTACAAAGATGGCCATGCTGTAGTACGATTACAAGCAAGTGACGAGAATGGAAACAGTACTACTATTCTTGAAAAAGATGACATAGAATCTTTTGCAGGGGCTATTGCTTTAGTTAATCATCATCCATCAGGGAAAAAATACAGCGGAAACACCCGATTTTGGTTTGATGACCTGAGTTTGTCAGGTACGGCGGTGATATCACATGAAGAAAATGCTTTCGGACCTATCCTCTGGTCAATGTATACCCTGAGTAAGAACAAACTAAAACTGAGCGTTCAAATGCCACCGCTAGGACCAAAAGACAATCAGTATATTGAATTGCACTTTCTTGAAAACGATGTTTGGGAGATAAATCAATCAGTAAAAATGAATCCTGATAGCCGGACAGCCGTTTTTGCAATTGATAATTGGAATAGTGCTATCGACAAAGATTATAAACTGATCTACCGGGAAAAATCAGTATCCGGAGAGGAAACAGAGCACCTCCGGCAGGGAATTATTCGTAAAGAACCCAAAAAGAAGACTCTTGTTCTGGGAGGTTTGACTTGTCAGTATCACTATGGCTTCCCATATCGCCCACTTGTTGAAAACCTGCAACAAACTAATCCTGACATGCTGTATTTTTCAGGTGATCAATTGTATGAAGGCAATGGTGGCTACGGAATTGTCCGCTTTCCTGCTGATGCAGCTATTTTGAATTATTTGGGTAAATGGTATATGTTCGGATGGGCCTTTGGTGATCTTATGAAAGATCGTCCCACCATCACCATACCTGACGATCATGATATTTTTCAGGGTAATCTGTGGGGCGATGGTGGAAGGGAGATATCTCAGGAAACATTCAGCAAATTCCATGGCACCAGTGGTGGGTACATTGAGCCGGCCAAAATGGTAAGCGTTGTTCATCTCACTCAGTGCAGTCATCTCCCCGACCCTTACGATTCCACCCCAATGGATCAGGGTATTCCGCCTTATTACACAGAGCTGTTATATGGGGATGTCAGTTTTGCCATAGTGGGTGACCGCATGTTTAAATCCGGACCAAATACTGTGGCTTATTGGCCGGGAAGACAAGATCACATTAAAGATACGATCAGAAATTTATCCAGAATAAATCCTCCCGGCTTACAGTTATTAGGAGACAGACAAATGAATTTTCTCAAAAACTGGGCTCAAAACTGGAGTGGGGCTAAAATGAAATGTTTGCTCAGTCAGACGATCTTCAGCAATATTGCCACTCATCATGGCGGAAATAAAATGGTTCTTTTCGCAGATCTTGACTCAGGAGGATGGCCGATGACAGCTCGAAATGAGGCAGTTGAAGTAATGCGTTCATGTTTCTCCTTTCATATTGCCGGTGATCAGCACTTACCATCAATGATTCAATACGGTACTGAAAACTATCGGGATGCTGGATGGGCTTTTTGCACTCCTGCCATTTCAGTTGGGTATCAAAGACGTTTCCAGCCTGAAAAGCTGGCCTGGCCAATCTCTGAACGCCCTGAACATAATCTTCCCAATACTGGAAAATACAGGGATCCTTTTGGTCATCCAAGCTATGTATATGCTGTTGGAAATCCTGAAGATAACACCTCAGATCCTAACAGATATGTAAAGGCTCAGAAATGTTCATCCGGATTCGGGCTGATTCATTTCAATACTGATAATAGAACTATCCAGTCTGAAGCGTTTCGTTTTCTGGCCAACATGGCTGATCGCGAAAACTCTGACAATCAGTTTCCTGGTTGGCCAGTAACGATAGGTCAATTAGATAATTACGGTAAAAAGAAACTTGCTTATCTGAAGGAAATTGAATTGAATCCAGAACAGCAGTATCTCCAATTGTATTCTGAAAATACTGGTGAACTGGTATATGCTCTTCGTCCTGAGAGCAACACTTTCAAGGCTTTTGTTTTTTCAAAAGGGCAATATACTATTAGAGTAGTTGATGAAATAACAGGAGAGGTAAAAGAATATAAGGGACTTGGCATAGTCAGATAATTGTTTCCTTTCTTTTCAGTTTGTTTTCAGCTGATTAAAAATAATTTCTTTTGCCTCTTTCATATCAGAATAGCTAAAGGTTTGAATTTCTGAAGAGCCTGTAATCATCGCTGACAAAGGCCTTCCTTTTTGCTGTCTGTACAGGCAAACTACCGGTTTCCCCAATTCAATAGCCCTTCCTATCTCATATCCCACTCCCAAACTTGTTTGCGTAACCTCAGCAATAATCATATCTGATTCCCTGAGCCAATCCATATCCCGATCATGAATTTCAATGTCACTTAATAAATGATCACCCGAAACATTCACATCACCAATATGCTCTGTAAGCACAATTGCAAAATCCGAGATGTAGTTTATCAGTTCCTGATAAATTTTATAATCCTCTCTGCCTCCTCTTATTGATCCGCAGAAATATATTTTTTTATGCATTTCTTTCTTGATAATCTTTGATTTTTTGCAAAATAACAGGCTCTGCCATCTGATACATTTCCTGGATGAATTCATCATGGAAATTATATGTTCTCTCTTCAAAGCTCATGCTATCAACCCGATCGAACAGCATTCCCTTTGCTTTTTCAATATCTCTGCCATAAATATGAAAAGAATCAGCCTGCCAGTTCATTCGTCCAAGTTTCACTTTTTTCCCAGTCCTTTTTTGTATTTCATCCGCGATTTCCTCTCTAGAAAACTGAACAAATCCAAACATATTCATAAAATTGGCTCCCCAGGCATCATTACTTCTGAACCGTATATTAGAATTCAACCAATAAACTCCATCCTTGTCCTCAAGAATACGATACCACAGAGATTGCAAGCATGGAGGATCATAAACTTGTGTGTCAATATTTGGCATCCATGTGATCATCTGAGCCTGACGTGTAAAAGGTTGGTCCACAAGCTTTGCAATAACAGCCTCAATCTGGTCAACCCTGAATCCGGCAATATGTGATGAATCCTTGTCGGCAAGATCAGAAAGTTCTTTCCATGAACCATAGTCAGCGAGTCTCCCATGATAGGTATATTCCCAGCGAGTATCCCCGGGATCATTCATGTTTTTCACCCAGCCATCCTTATAACCTTTCAGTTCAAGAACATATTCTTTCAGATCATCAATCCCACCCGGGAAAGCCTTATGAATCATGGGGTCGGTCTCAGGCTCAATAATGGTAATATTGACAGTGCAGTCAAGGCTTAAAGGATCCCCCGGCTTATCATACTGGGTTTGAAACTTTGTTCCTTCTTTATACAATCTGATTAATGCTTTTTCGTATGCTTCAGCCAAAGTATTCTCTTCAACACAAATTACAGGGATATTCATAGTGCTATTGATGTAATATTTGCCTGTTAAACTACAAAAAGGGTAAAAAGAAAAGCCCCGACAAACGGGGCTTTTAATCTATTTTTATTAACAAATCTAGTTAATAATCATACGCTTGGTTTCTTGAAACTGACCAGCTTTGAGGGTATAGAAATATACACCTGCTTCAAGCTGAGTTGCGTTAAGGACAAAGTTGTGCTGTCCTGCCGGCTGTGTTCCTTCATCAATCTGCATAACAACTCTTCCGGTAAGATCTTTAATATCAATTGTTACATCACTTGCCAGACCCAATTCATAAGGTATTTCAGTACTTCCAACAAATGGATTAGGATAATTCTGAGCTAATGAACTCAATGCACGATTCTGCTCCACACCGTCAATAACATTACTATGGTCGTTCAGGAATAGTTTAACCATAAATTTACGCTTGGTCACAGTTGTACCTGAATCCCATGAACCCTCAGCACCACCTCTTACAATCGATACAGGATCATTCAATTTCACACCAACATCCGATCCGATTTTAAAGTTCTCATATCGTTTATATGGTCGTACTTCAGTATGCCAGTTCCAGTATTCAATACCAGCATAAACCCGGTCACCTTCAAAGAGGAATTCAGATTCACCATCTTTATCAAATGGGAAATATACCCATGTATCAAACATACTGGAATCCAGTAAAACAATATCTGATAACAACCACTCTATAGCTCCGAGACCTTCAGGGTCCTCATCTTCAGGTGGTAACCAGTATAGCGCACCCCTGAACTCAATTTGTCCATCAGCCATTCCTCCAGCAACATAAACAGCTACCCCGTCAATTTCGCAATCACCATATATTGGGAATTGTGATCCAACGAAGTGTTGCTCATTTGGTACACCTTCTTCCCCGTAAGCCTCAAATCCATAAACATAAGACTCTTCTGAAGTGTCATCACAACGAGAATATACGCTGTCGGTAACATTGAAAAACACATCTACCATATCATTTTCAGGAGTTTGCTCCTCTGCTTCTTGCTTGAAATCATAGGTGATTTTGTAATGTCCGAATTCAGTTGGAGTATAGGGTTCAGCTACCCGCATTGTATCAAGATACAAAGTAGGCATGATATCAGTCTCAGTGGTTTGGTTAAAAACACTTTGCGAATTCTTACTGATATCTAGCTCAAAATAAGTACCCCACTGGTCCTCTTCACCAAAATTATAAACTCCTGCCTCGAAATTCTTAAATGAACCACCCACTTGAGAAATTGGAATATTATGAATAAAACTTTCAATGGTGTTCTCATCCCCATCATCCCACTCAAGAACATAATGCCTCATACGCAGGTCATTATTATATGCTTCAGCAAGTTCAAAATCATCAATCAACCAGAAATAATCAGATGTACCTCTCCATGTCAATTTAATAATGACGTTAGCCATTCCAGATGCTACCTCAGAAATGTTCGTTTCAAAAATTGCAACCTGTCCAGTACTAATATCATCCGGGCGATCCTTATGCCCACAACTAAAGCCTGCATCATAGGCAGCCCAGTGAACTCCATCATCATTTGAAACTTCGACAAGCATATCCCATCCTGATGAATAGCACATAAAGCTTGTTTCATAACGCACAATAACAGATGATTTATCTGAGCAGTCAAAGAGTGGGAATACAATAGAGTTATTAACATCTGAGTAGTTTTCATCATAGCCTGTATACATACCTAAAAAGAGGGCCAGATGACCATCTTCTTTTGATGATGATTGCCAGGGTATTTCCCGGGTCCATTCAGAAATGAGAGAGTCATTGGGATACCAGTGGAAATTATACCCAATATCATCAGGATCTTCCATTGTGAACCCCTCCGGGGCAGTCCAGCCTTTTTCATCTGCAGGATTTCCCCAATCAAAAGTTGTTTTGTAAAAGGTCTCCCCATTACCTTTTAAACTTGTGGATTGGCTCATGCCTGACGAGCCAATAAGCAAGCCAATAGCTGCTAATAATAGAGTAATTTTTTTCATACGCATTAAGGTTTGTGTTTGTACAGTAAAGCTAAGTCGAAATATTATGAATTCAAATGAGTAAAAATATTTTAAACAACATAGTAATCTGATTATGTAAAAAAAGTATCTTTATTTATTATGAAAAAAAGCATCCACGCCTTTAATTCAATTAAAACCACCCACTTAGCACCACTAAACACACCAATACATAGATTATCTCTTTCCCTGGATACAATTACTGAAATTTCAGGATTGTACTGTAAAAGAGATGATTTCATAGGCCCATTGGTCTGGGGTAATAAACTGCGAAAACTAGAGTATACCTTTGCCGAAGCATTGAAGCAGGGCGCTGATACCATAATCACCACTGGTGGCATGCAATCCAATCATGCAAGAACTACAGCCCAAACAGCAGTGCAATTGGGCTTGAAAGTTATCCTGGTCCTAAATGGAGAATTTCCTGATCCTCCCGTGGCAAACTTTTTGGTAAACCGAAAACTTGGAGTAGAAATTCATGCTGTCAGAGATCGCTCTGAAAGAATGCCCAAAATGTTGGAATTAAAGAGCTCACTTGAGCAGGAAGGGAGAAAAGTCTATATAATACCTCTGGGAGCATCAGATGAATTCGGAACTCTTGGATTCGTGAATGCTGTTCAGGAATTGAAAAAGCAGGAAGAAGAACTGGACGTTGAATTCGATCATATTTTTCATGCAAGCTCATCCGGAGGGACACAAGGGGGACTTGTTCTTGGCAAAAAGCTTTTTGGATTAAAGGCCAGAATTATCGGAATTAGTGTGGATAGTTCTGTGAAGGAATTACAGGCATCTGTTCTTCAAGCTGTACGGCCAATTGAAAAACGTATTGAGATGTCTCATCCTGTAACAACAAAAGACATAGAGGTCGATACCCAATATATAGGTGAGGGCTATGGAATACCCAGTACTGCCTCAATTGAGGCAGAGAAATTATTTGCTATGAAAACAGGAATTCTACTCGACCAAACTTATTCAGCAAAGGCTGCTGCTGCCGTAATAGATTATTATATGAAAGGCCTGTTGAAGCCTGATGATAAAGTACTATTCTGGCATACAGGAGGAACAATTGGTATTTTTCAATAAGATATTTTCAGTCTTTTCACTGCTTAGAGATTAACAATTTTCCTGACCGGGATATGTCCCCATTTCACATCAATGAAAGGTTCACCATTTCTCAAGCCTACATTGGCAAACCCAGTCTCAGTTGACAGAAAGCTCACAAAATCCTGTCCAATTCTCGACTGAATATATAAGGTGCCGTCTACAGCATCAAAACGTATCCCAGTCAACCCTTCAATCAGCCCATAACTAGACATTGCTCTCGCATACCAGTGTCCGCATTCATATTCATTGAATGGATTACGTATTCTTCCGTCATATCTGATCCGGCAGGCCTGAACAATATCCAGGCCCCTTTGGATTTCACCTTTAAACATCAAATGACTGGCTACCTGATATTCAATACCGGTCCATACCTCATTGCTATAAACAAAAGGCAAACTTAAAGCACCTCCTTTTGGCCATGAGCAAAGAAGAAGACCTCCATCATCAGAGCAGGCAAAAGAGGGTCTCTGAGGATTGACATGATCACTCAAATCCCACTTCAGATTATATTTATGTATAGATTTCAAATGAGATGTGACCTGATCAGTATCCAGAACCTCATCCAAACCGCAAACTGTTGCCATCCACATACCAAGTATCCCATCCGACAGGCATCCTGTGCCATATTGATACTTTGGGCCTTCATCCAATAATCTTACTAATTCTTCATCATTCATTCGCTTTTTCTGCTCCTCAGTCAGATCAGTGGGATCATTGGCTGCGAGGCCAGTCCATTGAATTTTTTGTATGTAATACTCTCCATCGTATAACTCGCTCTCCATATATTTTTTCCCTCGTTTCAGTATATCCAAATATACCTGAGCAGGCTCGTTCAGGGCTTTGCTCATTTCAAGGAAAGCTGTCAGAGCACCTAGATAGAAGCTGCTACACATTCCATCCGGGCCCCAGAACTCAATATCATATGTATTATGGTGGGGTTCAGTCAATACACCTTGTTGACCGGGATCCCAGGCAGACATGCAAAAATCAAGACTTTGTTTAACAGATGGATAGATTGCTTTTAACCAGTTGGTGTCACCACTGATTCTCCATTCTCTGTGAACCTTCATGATCCCACCCAACTGACCATCTGAAGCTGCATGGTAACTGTGAAGCACAGGTGAGATAGGCAATCTCGACCTAAAGGTCTGATGTCCTCGTTCATCCTGGCTTATAAAAAACTCTGTTTCACGTAAGCTTCTCTCCAGAGCCGGGAAGAGATGACAAATTGCCTGTGCATAATTCCAGACATGAGTGCAGCTACCCGAACAACAGCCAGAATTATCACTGCAGCCTTCCCATGCCCATAATTTACCATCGGTCTGACGTAAAACAGTTGGCGATTTCAATATTGTAAGATTTGCAGTAACAGCTTCCATTACCTCCTGAGGTAATGTACTGGCATAAATTGCATCCCTGAACAAAGCTGATGTCCGACGCAAATCTTCATAATGAATATTCCAGTATTTGGCTACAGCATCAACAGACTTAAATCTTCCGGCATACCAGGGCTTATAAAATGGACTCTCCTCACAACATTCTTCCCCATCTTCGCAGCAGGGTTCTTCATCTTCGGGAGTATCAGATAAGACCCACCCCTCCTGGCCCTGCTCAAAATCCTCAAAAACTACAACTTCGACCTTCTGCTTTCTGCCCTCTGCCTTATTGACCATGACAAGATGATCAACATTTATATGTCCCCATGCACCTGTGACCTTATCAACGATCTGAATCCTGGCCATTTGACCTGCATATTCCGTAACATCCCATTCTTCCCAGTCAAGATGCTCATCATTATTTCCCGTACTTGAGTAAATAACTTCATCATTAATCAGAAGATTGACACATGTAAGCCCTTTTTGTGCTCCCCCACCTATCAGAAATCGGATTAATTGCTTTTCGATAATAAACTCTTTTGAAGTAAGAACCCCGGTTTGTCCATCCCCAAGTGGATCATAAGAATTGATTAATCCGCTTCCCTTGAACCCGGTCACTTCCTGCTGACCTGATGCAGCTCCTCCTGAGGGACTCTTACTGAAAGCTGGTCCCTGTGGTTTTGCAGAGGCACCAACAGTCAGATTTGTTTGAGGCACATACCAACAAAACTTGAGGGGTATCACACGGGTTTCCCCTGGCTCCAATCTTATTGGTACGAAAAAAGAAGCTCCCGGAGGATTCTTCCCCTTCGGATCATCCTGAATCAATTCACCCGATTCAATCTGCTTCCAGGCCATGGTAAGAGCATCAAACCACCCTCCTCTGAACCAGCAATAATCTACTGTCGTTTCAGGATCATCAACCCAAACAGCAAACCAGGATTCATTCTCCGGCTGATCTTCAGAACCGGCTTGATAATGCTTAATCCCATTATTGAAAGCCTGAATCTCATTATTGCTATTCAAGGCAATAATCTGAGTAGTATTCCAACTGAACACGGCCTCAATAACAACATCCCCCGGGTTATGAAAACTGTATTCGACAGCTCCAACTGGTAAACTTGAATTATCCTCATCTCCCGGTGTGAAAGGGCTCCATCCTGTAAGTTTTATATCCAAAGGAATATCCTGGTCAATCAATTCAATTTCGGCGAAAGGAAATCGGGCTAAAAAACGAGCCTCATCAAAGCGGGGCAAGCCAAATGAACGCTCTCTTTTACCATTACCAGTTCCAGGACCACCAAATACCTTTCTTTTTGGGACAGGTCCCTGCAATAATTTCGTGCCATTTTCCTGGCCTTTCACATGAATTGCTGCAAAACATAGTGGTTCATTAAACACATCTGGCTTGTTCCGAATCGAAAAATGAGACCATGCTCCTGAGCCTTCTATGCATAGCATCCCTGCCCCAATACCTCCGATAGGAAAAGCTACATGGTTCAGATATTCATCTTCATAGTAATTGTTAAATGTATGTCCTGAATCATCTGTTGTCTGAGCCTCCAGATAATTTGTTAAAAGCAACATTGATATTACTAAAACAATAAAGGGATTTTTCATGGTAATGATTTTTAGGTATTATAAAAATACAAATAATATTCAGGCTGCTGATATTGTAACTATTTTACAAAAACATAGTCTTACTATTTACAGTCATTAATTTAACAGATTATGTTCAAAAACCTTCTGAAAACCGCTCTCCGAAATATTTCAAAAAGTATCGGATATAGCGTTCTTAATGTCCTTGGACTGACTCTTGGGCTTACCAGTGCACTTTTTCTAATTCTATATATTGCTGATGAGCTATCATACGATCGTTACCACGAAAAATCAGATAGAATTTACAGAGTTCAATCTCATATCACAGAAACAGACGATGAATTTACCTGGATTGTGGCCCAGTCTCCCTTCGCAGATCAGGTAAAACTTGATTACCCTGAGGTGGAGAACGTAACCCGGTTTATCGATTTCGGCAGGGCCCTTTTCTCTGTTGATGATATAGAAAATTTTGAAGAAAATTTCTTCTTTGCTGACACAACAGTATTCGATATTTTCAGTTATAATTTTATTCATGGATCGGCAGAGCAAAGCTTAAGCCGGCCCAACGATATTGTTCTGACTCAAACAATTGCCTTAAAATATTTTGGGAAAAGTAACCCAATAGGTCAATCAATGAAGTCAGGCGATACTTTTTACGAGGTTACCGGGGTCATCGAAGATGTCCCCCGACATTCACATTTTCGCTTTGATGCCCTGGTATCCCGTTTAAGTCTGCCTCAGGAGTTTGGTACCTGGGGTAATTTCGGAGTTTTCACCTATCTGCTGTTCCCCGATAATGTAGATGTGAATGCATTTGAAGTGAAGATTCAGGAGATGTATGAGAAATACATGGCTACAATTTTTGAGGCTATTGGAATCACCATTGAATACGAATTAATTCCAATAACCAAGATTCATTTATATTCGGATAATGCCCAGGAACCTGAGCCAACTGGTAGCATAATATATGTGTACATTTTCGCTCTCGTAGCTCTGTTCCTGATTCTAATTGCGGTAATGAATTATATGAATCTTGCCACCGCTCGTTCAGCTAAAAGAGCCAAAGAAGTTGGACTGCGTAAAGTAGTCGGCTCCGGACGAGGAGCATTAATTTTACAATTTCTCACTGAATCAATAAGCCTGACTCTTATTTCCCTGATATTGAGTACAGTTCTCATGGGATTATTGCTGCCAAGTTTCAATCATCTGGCAGGCAAGAACTTTGGACTGGATGTTATTTATAGTCCAATAATACTCTTCAGTTTGATTGGTCTGGTTATTCTTGTTGGGATAATCGGAGGTAGCTATCCGGCTTTTTACCTATCACGATTCTCACCCGCAGTGGCAATTAGTGGTGAATCAAATTCAGGAAAAAAAGGTACCTGGTTAAGAAAAATTCTCGTTGTAATTCAGTTTTCCCTGTCAATAGCGATGATTGTTTGCACCATAGTCGTATACAATCAATTGAATTTCTTGCGAGACAAAGATCGTGGATGGGATATGGAGGAGGTAATTAGCTTGCAGCTTCCTAATAATGAACAAGTAGCTAAAATGTCGGTTCTAAAGGAACAACTTATATCCAATCCACAAATAAAATATGTCTCTAATACAAATGGCAGAATAGGCGAAGGATCTTCTAAAACCATATTTAATATTGAAACCAGTGAAGGCATGGCCCAAAGGGGTGTTAATTTCAATGTTGTGGATCATGATTTTGCTGAGACGATGGGTATAGAGATTATTGAAGGCAGGGATTTCTCTCCTGACCGACCTGCAGATACCCTTCTGGGCGTTATAGTAAATCAAACTCTTGCAAATCGTTTCGCCTGGGATGAACCCTTAGGCAAGAAGGTGGAACTTGGGGATGACAACACCATCAGGGCTGAAGTAATTGGAGTTATGAAAGACTATCATCAAACCGGGATGTACAATGAAGTGGAATCACTTATGTGGCTTTATCGAAACGAAAACCCTATCATGTACATCAAGTTAAGTCCGGATAACATTAATAATACCCTCGAATCTATAGGAGTAAGCTGGAACAAGGTATTCCCCAATCATCCATTCGAATATGAATTTCTGACGGATCGTTTCGAGGATCAATTCGGCGCTGATAAAAACAGAGGTGTCATATTTACAGTATTTACCTTCCTGGCCATATTTATCGCCTGTGTAGGACTGTTTGGTCTGGCTTCATTCACAGTTGAGCGACGAACTAAAGAAATTGGTATCCGGAAGGTTTTGGGAGCCACAGAAAGAGCAATTGTTGCACTCATATCGAAAGAATTCATGATTCTGGTTGGAGTATCCATGATCATAGCATTTCCTACAGCAGGATATTTCATGGCGAAATGGTTAAACAACTACACCTACCATAGCAGTCTGAACATTTATGTCTTTCTGGTGCCGGGATTATTGGCAATTCTTCTTACTGGTATAACGGTTAGTTTTCATGCATATAAAGCAGCAATTCTCAACCCTGCTGACAGTATCTACGATGAATAAAAAAGCAAATTGCTAACCCCCCCAAAAAGGAACTACCATATTTGGAACATCTCGACGCGAAGCGTTGGCGGTTCCAAATATGGTAGTTCCTTTTTGGGGGGGTGTGATCCTATTCTGTCAGCGCTTTGAGAAGATCCTTTATGTCTCCCGGAGTTGACATAATCTTAGAAAAGGTCCCCATGGTGAGCTCCGGCCAGTGCAGAGCAATCCTGAAACGTCCGTGCAACATCGTTGCCTCTTTGCCAATCATAACAATTTCATATGGCATAGCTGCTACATGATCCTCACCAATTATTGGTAGAAAATGAGGCTCGCCTTTATCTTTGTTCAACAATCCGATACCAAATATCGCCACCTGATTTTTTTCATCAACAATAGAATAAACCAGTTGAGTTTTACCCTCTTTTTGTTTCAGGTCTTTCTGAATCTTCGATACACCGGTTTTGAATGACGAGAAAGTCTGAAGCTCAACAGGATTCTTAAACCCTTCCATCCCGACCATATATCTGTACTTTACCAGCTTCTTAGCCTCCAGACGACCACCAAATCCTCGCAGAGAGCCCATAGATCTGAAAACAGCTTTCACATCTGCATTTATTTTCCGGAGATTACTTGATTTACCAGCATCCCCTTGTAAATAAGCGTAATTAAAATAATCAGGATTAGTGAATGATACAGTTGTTTTACCTCCTTTTGAAATAAAACCAACTCTGACAACTGCAGCATGAATGCCTCTTTTCCTGTTACTAATTACCGCCTTCTTCAAATCATCCCGAGTAAAGACTAAAACACCCATCGTTGATTTGCCTTCCGGATGATAAGTTCCCAGTACTTCAAAGCCCTTTTCAGTCAATTGCTTCTTAACTTCCTCCATGGCAACATCTACCGTACCATTAACTTCTTTTACCTTATAATATGGTGAATAAGTCACCTGTGCAAACATTGCAGAAAAACTCAATAATGCAACTCCAAGGATTAGTATAAACTTTTTACTACGATTCATTGTTTCTGATTTAGTAGGTTTAATGCGAATATAAAAACTATTATGGGGTATTTTATGAATCTATATAAAAATTTATATATTTATCCACCTCAATACCTTTACCTAAGTTTGAAGAAATGATAAAGAAAATACTCGTTGCCAATCGTGGTGAAATCGCTGTTCGGGTGATGCGATCCTGCCGGGAAATGGGCATCCTCTCTGTAGCCGTTTATTCAGATGCAGACAGAAGTTCAATGCATGTAAGATATGCGGATGAAGCTTTTCATATCGGGCCAGCCCCATCAGCCGAATCATATCTCAACCAGAACAGAATTATCGAAGTAGCCAAACAGTCAGGTGCTGATGCTATTCACCCTGGTTATGGATTCCTGTCAGAAAATGCAAGCTTTTCAAACCTCTGCAAAAAAGAAGGCATCATCTTTATTGGACCCGATGAAAAAGTTATTTCAACCATGGGCGATAAAATTACTGCTCGTAAAACCATGATGAAATCTGGTGTCCCTGTGGTTCCTGGAACGAATAAAGACCTGTCGGATGAAAAAATAGCCCTCGAAACCATAAACGACATTGGCTTGCCTGTAATGTTGAAAGCTTCTGCTGGTGGAGGAGGAAAAGGGATGCGCTTGGTTAGGGAAGAAAAAGACATTCTTCCATCATTACGGGGAGCCCGGTCAGAAGCACTGGCTTCATTTGGCGACGGAACCGTTTATGTGGAGAAATATATTGAGGGCCCTCACCACATCGAATTTCAGATTATTGCAGACAAGCACGGAAATGTGGTCCATCTTTGTGAAAGAGAGTGTTCAGTGCAGCGCCGGCATCAGAAAGTAATAGAAGAAACCCCTTCACCCCTGATAAACGATAAAATCAGGAATGAAATGGGAAAACATGCAGTAGCTGCTGCTAAATCTGTCAATTATGAAGGTGCCGGAACAATAGAATTTCTGGTTGACAATGACCTGAATTACTATTTTCTGGAAATGAATACCAGACTTCAGGTTGAACATCCTATCACAGAAAGAGTAATTGGTATCGATCTGGTGAAAGAACAGATCTTGATAGCTGAGGGAAAAGAACTCTCAATGAAGCAGGATGAAGTGATTCAAAAAGGACACGCTATTGAATGCCGGATATACGCAGAGGATCCTGACAATAATTTCATGCCCAGCCCGGGAAAAATTCGGCATCTGACCGAACCTCTCGGACTAGGTGTAAGACAGGATGGATATGTATATGAAGGATATGAAATCCCAATTTACTATGACCCACTGATCTCAAAGCTGATTGTATGGGGTAAAACAAGAAATGAAGCTATCCAAAGAATGAGGCGTGCTTTATATGAGTATAAGATTACCGGAATAAAAACCTCAATTCAATTTTTAGAGAGAATTATGGATACGCCGGATTTTATTATTGGTAATTACGATACTGGATTTATCGAAAAGAACAGTGCCAGCCTTTTTGAAGAAAGAAGCTGTGATTCCCTTTGTCAGGATGTCTCACTTATGGTTGCTTTTGTTGACTACCAGTACCGCTTACAACAACAAAAAGCTCCCTCAAGCTCACAAAATGGGCAATCTGCATGGAAAGCCTTTGGTAAAAAAACCAGTTTGAATCGTTTTTAATTTTACAACTATGCAAATTGATATTGCAAAACTAAACAGGGAAGCACAGATTGAACTTCGTGTCCAAAATGGCACCAACTTCTGCTTCATGGTTGACGGTAAAGAATACAATCTGGATATTCTGATGGTAGAAGATGGGGTGTACTCCATCTTGTATAACGGGAAATCTTATAATGTTGAAACAATCCCTGGTGTTAATCCAAGGGAATATATTGTCAATACCCTCTTTACCAGATATGAGCTTGAAATTGTAGACGCTGCTGCTAAATACCAAAAGGCCAGAAAGGGCGACGAGCAGGAAGAAGGAGGTAATCGCATACTGGCTCCAATGCCCGGGAAAATTGTTAGCGTGATGGCAAAACCCGGTCAAGAGGTTTTAAAAGATGAAACATTGGTGATTGTATCTGCCATGAAAATGGAAAGTGAATACAAAGCTGGTAAAGACGGAATAATTAAGGAAGTATTAGTACAGGAAGGTGATACCGTAGACAGTGGACAGGTAATGGTAATTCTGGACTGAAAAAAAATAATAATATGTCACTACAATCAAAGTTCGATAAACTAGAATCCGAAAATAGAGCTGCCGAGTTAGGCGGGGGTCAAAAGAGAATTGACAAACAACATAATGCCGGCAAAAAAACAGCCAGGGAAAGAATCAATGATTTGATTGACCCGGGCTCTTTTGTTGAAATTGACAAGCTGGTCAAGCATCAGACCAAAGATTTTGGAATGGAAGACAAAAAAATAGCTGGTGATGGTATGATAACCGGTTATGGAAAAATCGATGATCGATTAGTGTATGTCTTTGCCCAGGATTTTACTGTTTTTGGCGGAACCATGAGCCGGTCGAATGCTGACAAAGTCGTCAAGATTATGGATATGGCCGTAAAAATGGGTGCGCCCCTCATTGGACTAAACGATTCTGGTGGTGCACGTATTCAGGAAGGTGTCAGAAGTCTTGCAGGCTATGCAGATATTTTTTACCGAAATGTAAGAGCCAGTGGGGTCGTCCCACAAATATCGGCGATTTTAGGTCCCTGTGCCGGAGGTGCTGTATATTCACCTGCCCTCACTGATTTCATCTTCATGGTTAAAGAATCGTCATATATGTTTGTTACTGGTCCTGATGTTATCAAAACAGTAACGCATGAGGAAGTAACTAAGGAAGCTCTCGGTGGAGCAATGACGCACAATGCAGACTCCGGAGTAGCCCATTTCGCTGCCCAGGACGATGAGCAAAGCATGATGATGATCCGTGATCTGATATCATTCATCCCATCGAATAATCTTGAGGATCCTCCTTTTAAGCCAAGCAATGATGATCCCAATCGCGAGGATGAGAAACTGCAAAACCTTGTGCCGAATGATCCAAACAAGCCCTATGACATAACTGAAATTATTAATTCAGTTGTTGATGACCATAATTTTCTTGAGGTACAAGCTCATTACGCCAAAAACATGATCGTTGGTTTTGGACGTTTAGGCGGACGAACAGTAGGTATTGTAGCCAATCAACCAGCATTCCTGGCTGGTTGTTTAGACATTAACTCTTCAGTGAAAGCCGCTCGCTTTGTTCGGTTTTGTGACGCCTTCAATATCCCCCTGATTACATTCGTTGATGTACCGGGATTCCTTCCCGGAACTAATCAGGAACTGGGTGGAATTATTAAACATGGAGCAAAATTATTATATGCCTTTTCTGAAGCTACTGTGCCGAAAATTACCCTTATCACAAGAAAAGCATATGGTGGAGCCTATGATGTGATGTCGTCAAAACATATTGGCGCAGATGTAAACTACTCATATCCAACTGGTGAAATTGCCGTTATGGGACCAGACGGGGCTGTTAACATCCTTTACCGCGATCTTGACGATGAGAAAAAGAAAGAAGCCGTTGCTGAATACAAGGAAAATTTTGCCAACCCATTCAGAGCAGCTGAACTTGGCTATATTGATGAAATTATTTATCCAAAAGAAACCCGAAAAAAGCTTATACAAGCCCTGGAGATGACCAAAAACAAAAGTCATTCCAATCCTCCAAAAAAGCATGGTAATATCCCTCTTTAATAAGGTCCCCTTGGTTTAAGTTTTTACTAACTTTGCAGCATGGAGCAACGAAAAGCTATTGGTAAAAACCTGCGGGATAGTATTGATCTGGTCAGGGAATTGCTTGATGTGATTCAGGTTAATCTTGAAATATTAGATGTTCTGAAATTGAAAGGCAAAATCTCTCTGATTGATAAACAATTCATTGAAATAACGAATCTTGACAGGAAGCATCGCAGATCATGTGAAGATTTTATGCTGAATACTCTTCCTGATTATCTCAATAGCGAAACTGTAGCTACTGATAAAGTATTGTACAAAAAATACGAGCTCTGGTCGTCTGACCTCATTGTCAGCCTAACTCATCTTGATAAAATTTGTAAGGAGTTTATTCAGGATCAAATCAATCAGGATAAAAAACTCAAGAAAATTGTCAAAGATATGCAAGTGAAAGACAAGCGGTTCTGGCGATTCCTTGATATAGTAAAAGGTAAAGGCAGGATTTTCGATAGCTTCAATGAAGAATCCGAAGACGCAAATATTATTGATTAACTTTTATATCCGGCAGGTACAATTAAAACATAATCCAGTCCCATTTCTCTACCTTGTGACAAAGCTTCTGAAGCCAAATCCACTATGGGTTTTCCACGTACCTTGAATGAAGTATTGATAAGGGAAATAATTTCAAGCATGGTAGCGATAATATCCATCATGCAATAAAATACTGAATTTGAAAAACCACCAGAAAGATCAGAAAAGACAAAAAGAGTAAGCTGGTTTTCCGGTTTTGTCTGGAATTTATAATTATCATTGAATATATCAGGGAAAGAGGGATGGCCACAAGTTGCCAAACCTCGAGCGATACCCTCTCGAATAGTAAAATCATCAAGGGAACAATCCAGACAAACTGAATAAATACATTCAGTATTCGTCTACCCACATCTTTTCGGGATCTGCCGGCATTTATTAGCATCGGGAGGCTCAGCAAGATCCAGCCAAACCAAATGAGCCATAATATTGAATTACCGGATAAGGGTGGAGGCCAGGTTGTTCTGATTTCAAACCACTGGATAAATCCAATCCATGCATACTCAATATTCTTGTTTATCAATAAAATGGCCACAACGATCCATACAGGAACCATGATTCCCAGCAACAGAACCACAAAATCCCGCCATCTGATCTGCTTCAATCTGGCTATCGCTAATACGTAAATGACAAACACCAGGATCATAGGAGGATAACACAAAATTGCCAGCCCTAACAATACTCCGGCATTAAATATATCCGGCAGGCCTTTATGGTTATGGTATAATCTGAACAGAGAAACAAGACCTGCAAAAATGAAAAGACTTGACAAGCCTGCCGGATGAAAAAATTGCTGAACCAAAGGGATACAGCTAATTATTATAAATAGGTATGAAATAAGTACAGTTCGTTGCCCCAATAATTCATATTTGATATTGGTGCGAAATAAGACAAAACTGATCACCACCATTTGCAAATAAGAGAACAGGATCATCCATACCGGATATCTGCTTAATCCGATCGCAAAGCTGGTATACAACCAACCTTGTGCATTATGTTCAGAAAGAAGGGGCTCGGCCTTAAACAGAATGAAAGTAATAAAGGGAAGAAATCCAAGAACAGGAATTAAAACCTGCATTGTGATACTCTGGGATTTAAATGCCCCGATCATCCTGCAATAATTTAAAGATCAAATCCTATATCGCGACGGTAATACATCTTATCAAAGCGGATTTTTTCCGCATTTTTGTAGCTGTTTTTCAAAGCATCCGGCCACTGATCTGCCAGCGAAGTCACAGCAAGAACACGACCCCCGGAGCTCAATACTTTTCCATCCGATAGTTTAGCTCCCGCATGAAAAATAATTGAATCATCTACATTATCCAGTCCTGTTATCTCCTTTTCTTTCTCATATGCCTCAGGATATCCACCCGAAACCATCATTACTGTAGTTGCTGCCCGTTTGTCAAACTTAATCTGACAGTTAGCAAATTCAGGAGATCCCATTTTTGACATAAGCTCAAGCAAGTCTGATTCAATTCTTGGTATGACTACTTCAGCTTCGGGATCACCCATCCGCACATTATATTCAATAACAAAAGGATTCCCATCGACATTAATCAGTCCGAAAAAAATAAATCCTTCATATGGGATTCCCTGATCTTTCAAACCTGAGATAGTTGGTTCAATAACTCTGTCAACAACCTTTTTCATGAACTCATCATCAGCAAAGGGAACAGGAGAAACTGCACCCATACCGCCAGTGTTTAAACCTGTATCACCCTCCCCAATTCGTTTATAGTCCTTTGCTTCAGGTAAGATATGATATGATTCTCCATCAGTTAATACAAACACAGATAATTCAACTCCCTTTAAAAACTCCTCAACCACCACTTTAGATGATGCAATACCAAACTTCCCGTCAAGCATGGCCTCAAGTTCATCAAGTGTATTGTCAAGATCAGTCATAATCAGCACCCCTTTACCGGCTGCAAGTCCATCGGCTTTCAAAACATATGGTGGCTTCATAGTTTCAATATAGGCCTTGCCATCTGTCAGCTCATCTCTGGTGAAGCTGGCATACCGTGCAGTTGGAATCCCATACCGTGTCATAAATTCTTTAGCAAACTCCTTACTCCCTTCAAGCTTTGCTCCAGCCTTCGCAGGCCCAACTATTACAATATTTTTAAAAAAGGGCTCCTGCCGGATAAAATCATGAAGCCCATTAACCAATGGATCTTCAGGGCCGACAACAATAAGATCAATTGCAAAATCACGGATGAATTCAACAATTGAAGCAAAATCCCCGGGATTCATATCCACATTTGTTCCCAGCTCAGATGTTCCCGAGTTACCGGGAGCAATAAATAACTTCTTCAATAAGGGACTTCGTGCTATCTTCCAACTAAGAGCATGTTCTCTTCCTCCTGATCCTAAGATTAGTACATTCATGAGATGGTATATTATTTACTTTCAAGTTCAGTTTGCAAATTAGCAAATTCATATCCTCTTTTCGAATAATACTCTAATATTCGAGGTAAAGCATACTCCAGATTAGCCCTGGCTTTACTGTTATCATGAAAAACAATTATGGAACCAGGCTTAATATTCCCAATCACATTCCGTACAATTTGTCTACCCTCCATTCCCTGATCATAGTCCATACTGAGAACATCCCAGAGAATGATTCTGTATCTTGCCCTTAACAAGCGTCTGGCATTCCCACGCAGTCTGCCATATGGTGGGCGGAACAGTTTTGATTCAATATATTTTCTTCCCCGGTACACATCCCTTACATATCGCCGAATACTGGTTCTGAAGCCATTCAGATGACTGAATGTATGATTACCAATGCCATGGCCTTCCTCTCTGATCTGCTTATAAATATCCGGGTACTTACGTACATTATCACCAACACAAAAAAAAGTTGCTTTCGCCTGATGTTGCTTCAAAACACCTAAAATCCATGGGGTCAACTCCGGAATCGGACCATCGTCGAAAGTCAGATATAATTTATTCTCGCTACCATCCATTCTCCAGATGATCGGGCCTGAAAAAAACCTGGCCCAATTAGGAGGTCTGACAATCAATCTGATTTTTATCCGCTTTGACAGTTTAATTTTCATGAACCCGATTTCACCAGGAGATTAACACGTGATTCAATTTCCTGACTTAACTCTGTTTGTTCAAATTCTTCAACTAATCGCATAATCTCATTAAGTACCGTGGCTGTTTGCTGAGCCTCTGCGTTCATGGCATTACCATATTTTTTCTGGATATCGAGAAAATAAGCCAGGTCATCATAAACGACCTCAAGATAGGTTTTGATTAAGCTGATTGCTTTTTCTGATTCACCATTTCGAAAATAGGATTCAGCAATTCCAATTGTAAAAACATCCATCGGGAACTGACTTCCGGGCATAATTTCAACAATTCGGTCTAAAACAGCATTTGACTTTTCAATTTTCCCCTCTGCTCTTAATGCATCAGCCAGTTGAATATGATTATATCTGATTCTTAAAATTATCGATGTTCGCTGAGTATAGTAATCTACCCATGTTTTCGGATCTTCCATATTTCCCCAATCGAAAACATGCATGAAATTATCATATAAAATAGTGGTGTTAATATTGGCAGTCTGACCTGACTCCGGACTATTTTTTATAGGTACAAAGCGATATGCAAGTCCTTCTAATCTGAAATAATCTTTTAATCCATTCATATTCTGATGCATGATGGAGGTGAAATATACAGGACGATCCCAGTTGTTATGCGCTAGTAAATCCAGAATCATCAGGTCATTTTTTCCGATTCCCCCCCGCTTTATTTCCCAAACTATTTCAGGAACAATTTTATCAGCATCTTCGGGCGGAACAGTACCATTCCGAACTACTTTTGCTGAATCGACAGGCAGTTTAAACTTATTTGTCGGAAAATGATCAATTGATGTCCCATCCCGTAATGGAACTTTTGATCCCTCATCATCCGAAGCAACAAAATCTATCGCATCTTTCAGGTTAACTGCCCCTTCAATACGTTGAAAAAACGGGAGGTAGTCACGTTTTCCCATACGATATTGCTCAGGGCTAAGACTAAATGGAATGGGTTCAGATTCATATGCCTTACGTGTCATTTGCTCAATATACCAGTCGGCTGCGAGGTAAGGTAAACAGATTACCCGAACGTCAGTTCTAACACCTTCAACCTCCTGAGCATACCATAATGGGAAGGTATCATTATCCCCATTTGTAAATAAAATAGCATTGGGGGCACACGAATTCAAGTAGTTGTATGCAAAATCCCGAGCCATATATCGATTTGAGCGATCGTGATCATCCCAATTTTCAAAAGCCATTAAGGTGGGAATCAACAATCCAAGCAAAACAATCCCAATCCCTCCCAGGGGGCCAAATCTTGTTTCGGTCCATGATCGGGATTCAGAGTTTGCTTTTCTCTTCAAAGCACTAAACAGGCCCAAAACTCCTAATCCAACCCAAATGGCAAACGAATAATAGGAGCCGGCAAATGCATAATCCCTTTCTCGTGGCTGGTTAGGCCATTGATTCAGGTATACAACTATAGCTATTCCGGTGTACAGGAATAATAGAAAAATCACCCAGAAATCCTTGTTTCCCTTTCTGTATTGATGGATAACTCCAAACAAACCTAATAGAAACGGCAGGAAATAATACACATTCCTGGCTCTGTGATTCCTGGCTGTATCCGGTAGTTTATCCAGTGGACCCAACCTGGCCTCATCAATAAACTTTATTCCACTCATCCAATTTCCATGCTGTATCCCTCCGTGCGACTGGATATCATCCTGACGCCCAACAAAATTCCACATGAAATAACGGAAGTACATATGTCCCAACTGATATGAGAAGAAAAACCTGAGGTTCTCTCCGAATTTTGGTTTGTTAATCAGCTTAGGTTCTCCCTCGTTATTTTTCACTTGAATCGGACTGCCCTCAATCTGAGCCCATTCATTATATGATGCTTCATGTGCAGGACTGTTGTGCCACATACGAGGGAATATCGTCATGAATCGCTTATCATATACCCGTTTATTAACACGATCTGTAATTTCGTACTTTCCATCTATCCGTGTATAGGTTGGCTTTCCTTTTTTCTGTCCGATAACAGGAGCATTGAAATATGCTCCATACAACAAAGGATGGTCTCCATATTGTTCCCGGTTCAGGTATTTTATCAATTTGAACACCTCATCAGGATTATTCTGCTCCATTGGTGGATTTGCATTGGCCCTCACCACAATGGTTGCATAAGATGAATATCCAAGCATAATAACTGAAAAAGCCAATAACACTGTATTCCATAGCACTTTACCCCGCTTATGTGTCTCATAAATCCCCCAGGCAGTTAATCCGATAATTAAAATGGCAAATATGATTACCCCTGAATTAAATGGTAAACCAAAGAGATTTATAAAAAACAATTCAAACCATGAAGCCAGAGTAACCACTCCCGGAATTACACCATACATGATAAACAACACGAGGAAAACCGACAGAGCGAAAGTCAATAATATTCCCTTTAGGGAGGTGGGATATTTTTTGAAATAGTATATGAATACAATAGCCGGAATTGCAAGAAGGTTAAGGAGGTGAATTCCAATCGACAATCCCATCAGATAAGCGATCAATAAAATCCATCTCAAAGCATAAGGATTATCCCATTCAGCCTCCCATTTAAGAATTGCCCAAAAAACCACTGCTGTGAACAATGATGACAAAGCATATACTTCCCCTTCGACAGCTGAAAACCAAAAAGAATCTGAAAAAGCGAAAACCAGGCTTCCCACCAATCCTGCACCTATTATCATTATCTTTTCTGTAAGTGAGTAAGCTTTATTCCAAGCAATAAGTTTTCGACCCATATGCGTTATGGTCCAAAACAAAAAAAGCACTGTAAATGCACTTGCCAGAACAGAAATCAGGTTAATTATCCAGGCCACCTTCGTAGGATCGGGAGCGATGGAAGCAAACACACGGCCGATAAGCATAAACAAGGAAGCCCCTGGGGGGTGTCCAACTTCCAGTTTAGATGCAGAAGCAATAAACTCACCACAATCCCACCATGATACTGTGGGTTCCATAGTAAGATAATAGGTGATAAAAGCTATTAAAAAAGTTGACCAGCCGGCCAGCCGATTCCAGATTCGAAAATTTGTCTTCATGTCAAACAATTCTTATGGGCGTGAAGATACGAAAAGGGGGGGAATGGTTGCGAGGTTACGTATTCTAAGACTAAACCAAATTTCTAGCTCATTTTTTTCAGGCTGCGAACTTTGCAGTGTTCACATAGGGTGTTCCTCTCTCAATAACAGCAAATATGCGAGCGACCAGTTTGTTTTTTATGATGTTTAGTGTTGAGGATTTATTCTTTCCATCATCAAGTCTTCTGTTATAGTATAATTTTAGCTCAGTATTGTGCTGAACGGCTGAAACTGCCATATTACTTAGAAGAGATTTGATCTTCTTGTTAGCCAAATGGCTCACTTTGTTTCGCCCTATGATACTGGTTCCCGAACGGTATGGGAATGGAGCAATACCAGCATAGCAGGCGAACTTACGCCAGGTTTGGAATTTTTGAAAACCATGTGTTATAGCTATGAAAGTAAAAGCAGCTATAGGGCCAGCTCCTTTAATACTAAGAATCAAATGGTACTGTTCTTTCAGCGTCGAATTATTTTCAATAATCTGGTGAAGTTCTTTTTCGATTCTTTCAATTTGAATGCTTAGTTTCTTCAAAAGATCTTCTTGGATCTTGTAGTACAAAGGATCCTCTTTGCGAGAAAATGCTCTCTTTGCTTCCCTCAGGGTAGCCATAAAGCCTGACCTTTGTCTAATAAGCTTGTTCCTCAGTGATAATAAGCGTTTCATTCGAATTATGCCCTGCTCAGGCAGGATCGTCTGGGTTATACTATCTCGCCTTAGAAAAGTATATTCTGCAATCTTTCGCGCATCAATCTCGTCACTCTTACCACGGGAGATTCCTAGTGATCGTTTTAGCTCCAGACCCGATAACATCACAAAACGATATCCCTTGTCTTGCAGCCATAGAGATAGTTTATAGGAGTAAAATCCTGTATTCTCAAAAGAAAACAGAGTTGCGGACAGGTCGATCTGGCCAACCTTGGCCAGCCATTTAACAATTTCTTTAAATCCTTTCTCGTCATTTTTAGTTTGACAATCTTGATTGTTAGGCAAAACATGCAGGTCAAGGGTTAGCTTGCTGACATCAATTCCGATAATTGTTGAAAAAATCATAACTTAGCTTTTAAATTAAACAAATGGTTGCTGAAACTAAAACCTTTAATAGGCCTCAAAGCCTAAAATTCTAATTGGTTCTCAGTAACTTAGAGAAGGAATGAGGACTAATACGTAACATAGGTCTTGAGCCTAGCGAGGTGTAATAGTTCACCTCATTCCTTTTCAATATAAAGTATTTATTAATAGCTGGGCTAATCTAAAGGCAAGGTATCGCACGGTTACGCAGGGTTACGCTTGGTTACGCACGGTTATGCTTGGTTTATTGGTTTTTTACTTGTATTTTTTTATTTTTAACTTACTGAAACGATTGATGAAGTATATGTCAAAAGAAAAAGTTGTTATTGATTTAATGTCAGATGCTGATAATGAAGCTATTCTGGCACTTTCTCATCGTTGCCCTCAAGATGGTGTAATCGGTGGCTACCCAGATCGCTCACCTGAATTTCGAAGAATCCATCAACAGCTAAGCAAAAAATCATATCATATGGTTGCCCGAAAAGGAGATGATCTCATCGGGGCTTTCGGGGCAGTATATACTAATTTGCAATACGAGGACAAGAATTATGATTCCGCCTATTTGCTGGATCTCAAGGTAGATCCTGAGTATCGCAGATCGACAACCGCATATCGGGTGGTGAAAGAAACTGTGAATCACCTTCTTGAAATTGGCACAGAATTGGCCATTGCCAGTTTCCTGAAAGATAATGAGTACTCACTCATTTTTACCAAAAGTCGTGCTGGAATTCCGGATGCTAAATACCTGGGAGACATAAGAATATTTAGTATCATACCAATACTAAAAAAGAGAATATCGAATAAATTCTCCATTGATCATCCAACTGAAGAAGATATTCCCGAACTAATTAATTTATACAATAAATTTTACTCGAAATATAAGCTGGCTCCCCGAATGACAAAAGATTTATTCAGCTTGTACGTGAATGAAATTGACGGAATGGATCTGGGACAGTTTTGGGTTGCCCGACAGGATGGAAAAATAAAAGCTGTTCTGTGTGCCTGGGATGAGGATCATTACAAGCGTTGGTTTGTGGTAAGGATGAGTCGCTTGATGAAATTTTTCTCCTTTACTCTTAGAACATTAGGAATGATAATGAAAATGCCGGCTCCAATTAGGGAATTTAAGTCATTCAAACACATTTCGTTGGTCCTCTCGGCTCATGATGATTGTATCGATGGTATGCAGGATCTGTTTCGTAGCGTCAATAATTTTTACCGAGGGAAAAAATACACCATCCTGCAATCACATTATCATATTAAAGACCCAGTAAATGAGGCACTTAAAGGACTCAAGGGCTTCAATATAAATGTAGAAGTTCATGTTTTCACAAAGGATAAAGAGGTAGCAAAAAAAATTGCAGAAGATGACCGCCTGGTACACTTCGAATGGCCAATGTTTATTTGACAAACAACTTACAACAAATCCCGATCCGTAGAAAATACACTCCCGGCGATAGCTGACTGGTACTAATGCTGTTGGATGTTTCACTTATTGTAAATCTGTTTATCACTCTGCCTTGCAGATTTGTAATCCGGGCAGTTTTTGCTTGTGTAGAATTACCAGAGAAATGAAAATGAAGCACATCTCCGACTGGATTCGGGTATACATGCAGTCTTTCATCCGGTAGGGTATTAATATGCTCAATACCACTTGAGTTTGTAAATTTATTACGCAATTCATCCCATAACTCGGGTCTGTCACCATCGTAACCCAGTGCCCACATGCCAGTTCCTTTCAGATTATGCTGAAGAACAAGATCATACTTAAGGCCCAGACTTGTATCGGTTTCGAACCAGACCTGATAATTATTGCTGTTTTGCCTATAGCTATACCAGGATGCCCGGCTTGGAATATGCCATTTTAAGCCATGAAGCAATGATTCCTCATAGGCAGTTTTATATCGTGGGTGACCCAGATGTTCCTCAGTTTGAGAATGAGCAGCTGTGGTACGGGTTTTCCATCGATCGCCATAATATGGGACACCCAGGATAAGTTTATGGGCTTGTGAACTAAGCACGGCACCGTATTCTTGCTGGATGGTATTTGTAATGTTATAAGAACCGCCTCTCAAAGGGGCGCTTGGTCCGCTTGTTTCACTCCAGCTCCCGTAAAAATTATAGCCCATAATAAATAGATAATCGCAAGAGTGGGCCAATCCGGGTAAATCCCATCCTCCCCAGTTTACGGGTGGTGCGGCGAAGGAAATCTCGCTGCCGGGTACCTCCCGATGAAGATAATCGGTGAGGTCGGCCATGAAACGATTCAACAGACTGCCTCGATCGGCGCTTGCAAGGTTCTCAAAATCAATATTTACGCCATCAAGATCGAATTCCTTCAGGAGTGCTGCCAGGTTTTCGAATAGATTCTGCTTACTTACTGATGAACTAAGCAAGCTGTGAATCTGGCTAGTTGTGAAATTAACCACTGTCGCAATGATTTTCACACCCTCCTCATGAGCAGAATTTATCACATCCACCCATGGCCAATATGAAGGCACCGTGAGACTTCCGTTTGCAGATACAGTAAAATCAAATATTGCAATATGAGTCAGAAGATCATACTGGAGCGTATTTCTGGAACTAGTATATTCCCAATCAGGCAGGTATCCAAATATGGCATGTGAAAGAGATGTGTTTTTCACCTGCCGGATGGGTACGATGCGGTAATCGGTGTTGGCAAAGAATGATGGTTTTTTAGCAAGCTCTTTATGGGACTCGTATTCTGTTTGGTGAATGGATTGGGCCAGGGATGATGGGTTTGGTGAAAAAAGAATGATAATGAGGAGGAGTACAGTGGCTACGACCCTTGAATTTCTAAGTGTTCCCTGCTTTCGCAGGGATGACAGCTTAGAAGTTTTCATTTAACAATTGTTCAAGTGTATTCTCCATGTTCTCACTAGGACGTGGGGCATGTACACTTATGATTTTACCATCGGCATCAATCAGGAGGTACCTGGGCAAATCACCTATATAATATTGGTCATGCCAAATATCTGTTTCAGAATCCTGAATTAGTTGTATGCCTCCCAGTTTCTGGTTTTCCAGGATATATTTCCATTTGTTTGTGTCTTTGGTAAAATCCATAGACACAGATATAAATTTCACTCCTCTGGATTCAAATTGCCGTATCAGTTTCTCCCAATAGGGAAACTCATTTATGCTCCATGCCGACCAGGATGCCCAAAGATTGACATAAACCAGACTTCCGGCGTAATCCGACAGGCTGACCTGATTACCTTCTACATTAAATGCAGTAAAAACAGGAGCCATTTCTCCACGAGCCAGCTTCTTAAGATTCTCTAATTTAAGCTTGATAATCGAGATAAAATCTTCATTGCTGCAGTGTATCTCGAAATTAGTTATGAAAGTTTCAAGATGTTCAGTACCGAAATTGTCGAGATGATCGCTCATACTTGTGAACAGGGCATAATCCCTGATAAGAGTATCGGTAAAGACTTGCTGAATTACCCTGAAACGGGCTACTGATTCAGGGAACCAGAGCTTACTGGTTTTAGGGTTGTCATCAATGTATAAGGCCTGCTTGAAATCAAGATAATCATCAATGAAAGACTGGAATACATTGCTTACCATTAACTCAGGATTATTCAGCTCAATTTCGTTCAGATAGGTGGGATGATAATCATCCGGCAGTTTTGCCACTTCACCTGAAAACAAGGCATGGTAACCTGGATAAATAAGGCGTTGATTTGCCCAGCTATAATGGATGTCAGTTTTATGACGTGTAACGAAAACAGAGTCAATCTCGGGATAACGCTTTACATATTCTTTGAGAAGGGTTAGCTTGAGGTCTTCTATGCTATCGGTGAAGGCAATAAATTCCTGAGGATTTTTCGTAAACAGCTTCTCGTTATCAATGGTAGTCTGCCGCTCAAGTTTTGTTGCCAGCAGGAGATAGTGATTGACAGGTCCCAGTTCATCACTGAATTCGGTTTTGTCAGGAAAGTCATCGGCCAGTATCTTGATAAAAAGAGACTTGCCGGCTTCAAGGTAAATACTGGAGAAAGAGTTATTGAAAATGATCAGACCTGTTCCCGGAGCTTCTACTGGTACGGAAAGAGAGAAATTCCCCTCCTTGTCAATTTTTGCGCTGTCAATAAGAGCACCAATGTTAACAATCACATTTCCGCTCAGTACAGGCTCAACAGATCCTGAAATGGTCGTTAGCTTATTGTCCTCCGGCTGTCGGTTACAGGCAAGCAGCAGGATCAATCCGGCCAGTGAAAAAAATATCTTCTTCATCTGTTTATAGAATTATCAGGGTTTAGCCTGTCCAATCATTTGCAAATAAGTTGAATAGTACTGATCAGATTTCGCCTGAATTTCTTCCTGCAATTCTGTTTCACCTGCTTCTTCGGCAATTCTCAATAATTCTCTCAGTTCATAAGCCAGAGCATTTTGAATTTGCTGATTGACTGAAGGGATATACTTCTCCCCAAGTGATAGATAGTAATTCATGTTATCCTGAACACCGTCGAATGCCACTTTCATCATTGCCAGGCCTCTCTCCTTATTTCCGGCTTTTAACCAGGCTTCTGCTGAGTTTACATCGAGGAAAGAATACCCGATTACAGCAGTAGGGATCACTTCCTCCATTTTAGCAAGAACGGCCTGGGCTTTATCCATTTTATTCTCTTCTATCAGAGCCATTGCCAGACGGTTGAAGTTATTTCTGAGGTTGGTCATCATTCTCCGGCAGGTTTCATCAAAATAAATACTCTCATCACCAAAATTGGTGTACCTGAACTTATTCATCAGATTATCATATGATCTCTCAGTGTTCACTCTGCCCCTGGTTGAGGATTGTCTTTCACCCTTTATTGGAACCAGTCGATAAGTAAGTCCGTGAAGTTCAAGGTATTCATCTAGGCGTACTGAGCCACTTTGTCCGGGTGTTGTGTAATAAATCGGACGATCCCATTCATTGTGGGCTAGTAAATCGAGTACTATGAGTTCATCTTTATAAATTGCTGTCCTGCCGGATGGGTTTATTTTCCATGTTATCTGGTCAACAATCTGATCTGCTTTATCGCTGGTAACGGTTCCATTATTAATGACTTTTGCTGAGTCAACCGGCAGAATGAAAGTATCAGTAGGCAGATAATGAAAAAAGCGTCCTGTTGATGAAGACAGTTGTGTGCCTTTGTCCTCGTTTGCAACAAATTCAATAAGTTCCTTAAGGTTTGCTTGCTCAACACGTTTTTGAATAGGGATATATCCCCTTTTCCCCTGTCTGAATTGCTCGTATTCCATACTTATTGGCAATGCTTCGGAAGTATAATACTTACGTTTCATCTGCTCGATGTACCATTCCTGCGGCATGAAAGGCATACAGGCTACACGTACATCTGTTCTGAAATTTTCAACTTCCTGCATATACCAGAGAGGGAAGGTATCATTGTCGCCATTTGTGAAAACGACAGCATTTTCATCCAATCCGGCCAGGTAATTATATGCAAAGTCATGAGCCACATAGCGGTTTGAACGATCATGATCATCCCAGTTTTGTGTGGCCAGCACACCTGGTACCAGAATCAATCCGATTACCGTGGCAGTTATGGCCCCACTTGGTCCTTTCAGGTATTTACTAAGCAATTCATATATATAAACCACGCTAATGCCTATAAACATTGCAAAAGCATAGAAAGATCCTACATAAATATAGTCACGTTCGCGAGGTGTGACTGGAACCTCATTCATGTATACAATAATCGCAATACCTGTCATAAAAAAGAGGAGGGTGACCACCCAGAAGCCTTTCCTTTCGCGTTTGTAATAGAACCAGGCACCTAATAAGCCCAGCAGTAAGGGAATTCCATAGTATTTATTGTTGGCTTTGTTTTCGGTGGTGCTGGCAGGCAGGTTATCCTGAGATCCCAGACGTGCTGCATCAATAAAATTAACACCTGTAATCCAGTTGCCACTCATTATGTCACCATGACCCTGAGCATCATTCTGACGACCTGAGAAATTCCACATGAAATACCTGAGGTACATATGTCCGAGCTGATATCTGAAAAAGAATCGCATATTCTCAGTGAAAGTGGGCTTGTTTAGATATTGAGGGTCCTCACCTGGCACTTGCACCTGTATCGGGGTTCCCTTCACTTTGCCCCAACGTTGATAGGCGTCAATATACCTCTGTTCAAGGTTGTTGTACATTCTAGGAAAGAAAGTAGTGAAGCGATCATCATATACATACTCGGTACGTGTATCAGCGACCTCATATTTACCATCTTTTTGATAATAGATTTTTTTGCCATCCTTATAATCTTCGATAGGTGCATTGTAATATTCACCATGGAAGAGGGGGCGTTGACCATATACTTCGCGGTTCACATATGAGAGCAGACTAATGGTATTATCCGGATTATTCTCATCAAGCGGAGGGTCGGCCTGTGAACGGATGGGAATGATCAGGATGGATGAATAGCCAATCATAACTATTGTTATTCCCAGCAAAATAGTATTCCAGAGCACATTACCTTTTTTCTGTGTTCTCCAAATGCCAAAAGTCAGACCGGCAATTAGCAGAAGAATAAAAATCATGGCTCCAAAGTGATACGGGAGGCCAACTGTATTAGTAAAAAACAGCTCGAAGCCCATTGCGAGCTTAATAGTTAATTGAATAACTCCGGATAGCATTATTATAATAAGTAGGAATGATGCTCCGATGGCTAACAGGAATCCTTTGATTGAGAAAGTATATTTCTTAAAGTAATACACCAGAACCATTGCTGGCAGGGCCAGAAGGTTGAGGATGTGCACACCTACTGACAATCCCATTAGGAAGGCGATCAGAATAAGCCAACGGTTGCTATAAGGTTCGTTGGCTACATTTTCCCATTTGAGGATAGCCCAGAAAACCACTGCTGTGAAAAGAGCAGATAATGAATAAACTTCAGCCTCAACTGCTGAAAACCAAAATGAATCAGTAAATGTATAGCTGAGGGCACCAACCAAACCGGCACCAATTACAATCAGGTTCTCTGCAAGACTTAGTTCTTTCTTGTCGCTGAATAATTTACGTGCAAGGTGGGTTACTGACCAGAAAAGGAAAAGGATAGTAAATCCTGAAGCCAGTGCCGACAACACGTTCATTGTAACCGGAACAGCTTCCAGATTGCCAAAAGCAAATAGGGCAAAGAATTGTCCGAGCATCATAAATAACGGAGCTCCGGGAGGGTGCCCAACCTCAAGATGAAAAGCGGTAGCAATAAATTCACCGCAATCCCAGAAGCTTGTGGTTGGCTCTATAGTGAGCAGATAAACCAAAGATGCGATCGCAAAAACGATCCAGCCGGTTATTATGTTTACTTTTTTAAAATCCATGTTATTACTTATTTCTTGACTTAATATTTACTCTGCAATTCACGATTTTCGAACAATCACGCAAATTATAAAAGATTTCCTTTATCCCGCTCCATTTCTGACTCATAAACTGTATCTGCGGGAAGATTATTGCTCATTGAGGCTTCTACGGCCAGCTGATCACACCGTTCATTCTCCGGAATATTCGCATGACCCTTTACCCAAATGAATTTGACTTTATGCTGCCGATAGATTTTCAAAAACCGTATCCAGAGATCGGGATTTTTTTTCTTTTTAAACTGTTTTCGCTCCCAATCGAAAACCCAGCCTTTTTCTACCGAATCAGAAACGTATTTCGAATCGGTATAGATTGTAACCTGTGAGTTGCTGTATTTCAGGGTCTCCAGGGCAACGATAACCGCTAAAAGCTCCATTCGGTTATTAGTTGTCATCCTGAATCCGGCAGCTAATTCTTTTCTTTTATCCCGATGTTTCAATACCACACCGTAACCTCCCCGACCCGGATTTCCCCGGGCAGCACCATCTGTATAAACTATGATTTGAGGGCCTTTCATTTAATCTCAATACCTGTGTTGGTCATAAACAATTTTATCGCGATAGCTAAAAGGATGATTCCGAAGAATTTCTTCAGAATTAATATACCCGCCTGTCCAAGCAATTTTTCAAACCAATGTGTCAGTTTGAGAACCAGGAACACGACAACAATATTTAAGAATAGTGCGATAAGTATATTAATACTGGCATACTCGGCTCTTAATGAGATGAGGGTGGTGATCGATCCGGCTCCCGCTACCAGGGGAAAAGCTATTGGAACGATAGATGCGCTTGAAGGAGTATCGCCTTTGAAAAACTCTATTCCGAGAACCATTTCGAGTGCCAGAAAAAGAATGATAAATGAGCCGGCAATGGCAAAGGATGAAATATCCACACCAAACAATCCCAGGATCTGTTCACCTAAAAACAGGAATGCTACTAAAAGGGCGAATGCCACCAGACTGGCCTGTAAGGCTTTTATTTGTCCTCCCTTATTTTTTATACTCAGGATTATTGGAATTGAGCCCAGAATATCAATTACAGCAAACAAAACCATAAAGGCAGATACAATATCCAGGAAGTTTAATTTCATGATTTACAGCACTTAAGCAATGATAGTTTTGATTTGTGCAAAGATAAGAAAAATAAGTTTTAAGGCTTATGGCTTGAGGCTTGAGTATGGGTAAAAGAAAACGGGTTTGCATTGGAGCTATTAAACTCGCATACAAACCCGATAAGTAATAAATTCGACAGTAAAGGAGAGAGGCAATGGTCCCTGGTCGTTGGTCCTTGGTCGTTGGTCCCTGGTCGTTGGTCAGTCCCTGGTCCCCTTGTCCCTAGTCCCTTGTAGTTCTAGTAAACCAGCGTCATTTCGTCAACCAGATGACCAGCACCTGCGTATTTATCCATGATCCATAGGACATAGCGGATATCAACGTTAATGCAACGCTGCAGGTCGGGTTCGAAAGCGATGTCACCTGACATAGCTTCCCAGTTTCCATCAAAGGCCAGTCCGATTAATTCACCACGTCCGTTGATGACACCTGAACCTGAGTTACCACCAGTAATATCATTATTGGTGATGAAGCAAACTTTCATTACATCACCATCACCATAATCGCCATAATCTTTAGCTTCATATAGTTCTTTCAGTCGTGGAGGAACAACGAATTCCCAATTATTTGGATCTTCTTTTTCCATCACACCTTCAAGAGTGGTATAGTACTTATAATGTACAGCATCTTTTGGATCGTATGCTTTCACTGAACCGTATGTCAGTCTCATTGTGAAGTTGGCATCAGGATAGAATGTTTTGTCTTTCTCCATTTCTAAAACTCCACCAATCCAGAGGCGTTGTCCAATTGCCAGATCAGCTCCAAACTGACGAGAATCACGACGAATCTCAGCTGATTTGGCAAAGATTGAAATAGCTGCCTGATAAGCCAGGTCTTTGTCCAGAACCTTTTTGCTCGGGTTTGCTAAGAAAGTGTTCAGAGCTTCCTGACTTGCAAAAACAGAAGTCGCAAACATTTTGTCAACATACTTTTTGAAATCGCCTTTATATTTCTTCTTGATAGTTGTGAAAATGTCAGCATGATATTCAGGAGCAATATCAGTAACGAATAATTTCATCATAGCTGCAGTGATCTTCTGGTCAGTAGGAGCGTTGTAATTCTTGAAATATCCTGCTGATCCATTTTTCATTCTCTCAGCCGCTGCTTGAATTTTTTCATCTTCGGCACCTTCATCTAATAGGCGGTACAGACCAGAAGCTCCGTTGGCAAATGAAATAATTTCACTTCCTCTGGTCAGACACTCGGTATAATACTGAGATGCATGGTTATAAGGAGCTGCTCCGTCAATAGATTTCCTGATCATGTCGAGTGCATCACCATATTTCTTTTGCTTATCAGGATCCATACTTATCCACTTGGTGAATTTCTCCTGTAATGCAGCTTTTTTACCCTTAACATTTAGATCTTTCAGACCTTTACTCTGGCCGATTGAAAATTTCCAGTAATTAGTAGAGCCTGAATATTTAGATGCATATTTAATTCTAACAGCATCATCAGCCAGCATATCTTCAAGCATCAGTTCCTGACGCAGGCTACGGGTTTTAATTCGGTTAGGGTGAGTGATACTCAGTACATTATCGATCTCATAAGAGGTCATAAAACGAGTTGTACCTCCCGGATAACCGAGGATCATTGCAAAATCGCCTTCCTGAACACCTTTCATTGAAACAGGTAAGTAATGCTTGGGTTCAAAAGGAACATTTTCCTCTGAAAATCTGGCAGGTTCACCATCCGGAGACATATAAACACGGAATACAGAGAAGTCACCTGTGTGACGAGGCCACATCCAGTTATCGGTGTCGGCTCCGTATTTTCCGACTGAACTGGGAGGAGCGCCAACAAAACGAACGTCACGGTATTGATTGTAGACTACCATGTAATATTTGTTTCCTGAAAAGAACGGCTGAATACGTACCATTCTAAAATCATTGGTCTCAACTGTTTCCTGCACTTCTGCAGCAGCAGTACGAATAGCCTGGGCTCTTTCCTGCTCAGTCATATCATTAGTTACATTGGCTAAAACCTTATCGGTAACATCCTCAATATAATCAAGGAATATCACTGCTAAACCTGGATTAGCCAATTCTTCTTCAAAGCTAGCTGCCCAGAAACCATCTTTCAGGTAATCATGTTCAACGGTTGAATGGGATTGGATTGAACCATAACCACAGTGGTGATTTGTAAGGAGGAGACCTTGAGCAGAAACGATCTCTGAAGTACATCCACCACCAAAAATTGCGATGGCATCTTTAAGGCTGGAATGATTAACGCTGTAAATGTCTTCAGCAGTCAGTTCCAGACCCATTTCGGTCATGGTACCAATGTTTAATTTTTCCAGAAGGGGTAGTAGCCACATTCCCTCATCGGCCCTGGCTGATATATTAAGAGCCAATGCAAAACCAATGAACAGTGCGGTGAGTTTTTTCATTTTTTTATGATTTTGAGATTAAGGATGCAAGATAGGAAAAATATGGTAGTCAGGAGTCGGGAATCGGGAATCGGGAATCGGAAATTTTTGTCACCAATTCACGGCTTCTGATTCAAATCGATCTTTCGTATTCTTAGATTTTTTGGTGTTACTTCCAGGTACTCATCCTGCCCGATATACTCCATGTTTTGTTCCAAAGAGAATATTCTTGGAGGTGCGATGCCCATTTTGTCATCCGTTCCGGAAGCTCGCATGTTGGTGAGCTTCTTGGTTTTGCAGATATTCACCACGATATCATTCTGCCTTATATGTTCGCCTATTACCTGCCCCTGATAAACGGGTACTCCGGTAGGAACAAAAAATATTCCACGATCCTGAAGTTTGTCTATTGCAAATGGGATGGAAGTTCCTGTGGCCAAAGAGATGAGAGCGCCGTTGCGTTTTGAACCGATCTCTCCTTTCCATGGCTGGTATGATTCAAAACGATGAGCCGTTATAGCCTGACCTTGGGTAAGGGTGAGAATCTGGTTGGCCATTCCCATTAGCCCTCTAGAAGGAATGCTAAACTGCAGACTGTTACGATCGCCCCGGTATTCTATATCGAGTAATTCACCTTTGCGATTACTTACTGCTTCGATTACTTTCCCCTGGAATTCTTCAGGAACGTTAACTGTCAGATGTTCAAAAGGCTCATGGGTTTTGCCCTTAATCTCTTTGAGAAGTACTTGTGGTTGACCCATCTGAAACTCATATCCTTCACGGCGCATTGTTTCAACCAGAATAGATAAATGCAGAATTCCTCTTCCGAATACGTTTAACATATCTGGTGATTCTGTTTCTTCAATACGGAGAGCCAGATTTTTCTCGGTCTCACGATATAAGCGATCACGCAAATGACGGGAAGTAACATATTTGCCATCCTGACCAAAGAAAGGGGAATTATTAATGGTGAACATCATGCTCATGGTTGGCTCATCCACACTTATCGGAGTGAGTCCTTCAGGGTTTTCCAGGTCAGCAACTGTATCACCAATTTCAAACCCTTCAAGTCCCATCAGAGCAACAATCTCGCCCGATTGAACAGGGGTTTTTACCTTTTCCTTGCCCAGACCTTCGAAACAATATAGCTCTTTTATTACTGATTTGTAAGTAGATCCATTAGCTTTTACCAATGAAACCTGCTGTCCCCATTGCAATGTTCCTCTAAGAATACGGCCAACTGCTATCCGACCCACATAAGATGAATAATCAAGACTGGTAATCATCATCTGAGGAGTACCTTCAATGACTTTTGCCGGAGGAATATGTTCAATAATCTGATCAAGAAGGAAACTTACATCCTCACTTGGTTTTTGCCAATCTTCGCTCATCCAGCCCTCCTTTGAAGAACCATAAACGGTAGGAAAGTCTAGCTGATCTTCAGTAGCATCAAGATGTGCCATCAGGTCGAAAACCTGATCCTGCACTTCATCAGGCTTACAATTGGGTTTGTCAACCTTATTGATAACAACTATCGGTTTCAGATTCAGTTCAATCGCTTTCTGAAGCACAAAACGTGTTTGTGGCATAGGCCCCTCAAATGCATCAACCAACAGAATCACTCCATCAGCCATATTGAGCACCCTTTCAACCTCACCTCCGAAATCAGCGTGACCCGGAGTGTCGATGATATTAATTTTAATGTCTTTATATCTGACAGAAACATTCTTAGATAAAATGGTAATTCCTCGTTCACGTTCAAGATCATTACTGTCAAGGATGAGATCTTCAACCTCCTCGTTGTCCCTGAACATTTTTACCTGATGAAGAATTCGGTCAACCAGAGTTGTTTTGCCATGGTCAACGTGAGCAATAATAGCGATGTTTCTGATACTCTGCATGATTGTCTTTTCAAAATGAGGGCGCAAAGGTAAGCAATTTTTGTAGTCTAATATGTTTTATCCGGCAGGAAATAGAAATGTAACAAATGTGACAGAAATCCTCCGTTTTATGTCGTATTATCGTCAGCTAGGATAATTCTTTACTGTTTTACTTTAGTTATTATGATTGAACAAAAAGCTACTGCGAAATCTCACAAAATGCTGTTTTTCAACACCCTGGCTTTTACAGTTTGTTTTGCCGCATGGATGTTGAATGGTGTATTGGTGACTTTCCTTTCAAGTAATCAGGTTTTTGACTGGGGACCAGTGGAAATCGGATGGTTAATAGGGATACCAGTATTGACAGGGGCAATATTCCGATTACCTGCCGGGATACTTACCGACAAATTCGGTGGAAAATGGGTATATGGATTGCTCCTTCTTTTCTGTTCAGTTCCGATGTATTTATTGTCTACAGCTAACAGTTTCACTACTTATGCTCTATACAGTTTTGGTTTCGGATTAACAGGTATAAGCTTTGCAATTGGGATCGCGTACACATCCGTTTGGTATCCAAAAAAGAGACAGGGAACTGCATTGGGCATATTTGGTGCTGGCAATGCCGGAGCAGCGGTCACTACCTTATTGGCTCCAACTATTCTGAAGAACCTTACTGATGCAGGCGAAAACATTGAAGCTTGGCGAACATTACCCAAGATATATGCTGGTGCATTACTTCTAATGGGAATTATATTTCTGATTTTCACTGAAAACAGAAAGCCGGCATCAAGCAACAAAAACTTAAGGGCGATGTTGCAACCTCTGAAAAATATTAGAGTCTGGAGATTTGGCTTATATTATTTTTTAGTTTTTGGATGCTTTGTTGCCTTTGCTCAATGGCTGGTTCCATATTTTGTCAATGTATATTATTTACCTCTGATTACTGCTGGTATTTTTGCCTCACTTTTTAGCCTGCCAAGTGGTGTAATAAGGGCTTTTGGTGGATGGTTATCAGACAAGGTGGGGGCACGAAAAGTGATGTATTTTGTTCTTGGCTTGTCTGTGATCGTCACTTTTATGTTAATAATTCCCAAAATGGAGCTAACATCCCCTGGAAAAGGAGTTATGGCTACCCGTGGCGGAACTGTTACCCAAGTGACTGAATCTGGAATTTTTATTGGTGAAAAGGAATATCCTCTTCAGGCAAGAACGCGGGATTTTTCTAAGTTGGATGATCGGGTTGTGGTATTTCCCACAAAAGCAATTTGGCAGGAGAGTGTTGTAAAGGTCGGTGATGTGGTAGAAAAGAAGCAATTGCTGGCTAAAGGTGTAACCAAAATTTATTTCCAGGCTAATGTCTGGATCTTTGCAATATTAGTCATCCTAATTGGTTCAGTGTGGGGCATTGGAAAAGCTGCTGTTTACAAACATATTCCCGATTATTTCCCTGACGAAGTTGGTGTTGTAGGAGGCATGGTTGGTGTTTTGGGAGGTTTAGGAGGATTCTTCTGCCCAATTATCTTCGGATATCTGCTGGAAGGAACAGGACTTTGGACCAGTTGCTGGATGTTTATGCTGTTATTATCAGGCATATGCTTGATCTGGATGCAGCGGGTGATAAGCAAGATGACCAGGAAGGAAGCTCCTCAGGTTGCTGAGATGTTTGAACAAACTTCATAAATCAAAAACAATTAAAATAATAGATATGTCTGTTAATATTAATGATTGGAAGGTTGAAGATCTGGCTTTCTGGAAAGAAAAAGGCTCAAAAATTGCCACGCGCAATATTTTGATTTCTATTCCTTCTCTACTACTTGCTTTTGCAGTGTGGATTATGTGGGGAATCATTATTACGAAGATGAAAGAGTTCGGCTACAACTTTGGTATGCTGGAAGGCATCTCGGATGCTCTCAGAGCTGATAAACTTAAAGAAATCAATAGTTTATACTATACATTGCCTGCAATTGCAGGACTGGCAGGTGCTACTCTGAGAATTCCGAATTCCTTTCTGATCGGACTAGCCGGAGGAAGAAATGTAATATTTGTGACTACTCTTCTGCTAATAATTCCGGTTGTTGGTGTTGGATTGGCTCTAAGGGATATTAATACTCCATATATGGTCTTTGCCGCTATGGCTTTACTGTCAGGATTTGGAGGTGGAAACTTCGCGTCCTCAATGAGTAATATAAGTTATTTCTTCCCAAAAAGAGTGCAAGGGACTTCACTAGGTTTCAATGCAGGAATAGGTAATCTGGGTGTTGGTATTATGCAGAAAACCATACCTCTGGTAGTAGGTCTGACTCTTTTCAGTGCTGTTGACAGGGATGGAAGTGTCATTTCTTCAGGTGCTCTTACCGGTATTCAAAATGCAGGTTGGATATGGGTTCCCTTTCTTGTGATTTGTTCAATTGCTGCATTCTTTGGCATGAATAATGTGATCACCGGAACACCAAAACTACCTAATACTCTGCAGGGATTAGGTAAAACCTTTTATATGGTACTTCTGGGGCTCATTGCTGCGGGAATCGGTGCTTATTTCCTGGTCGGATTAAAAGTAAATATGTGGATTGTTCTTCCGGTAGTTGTTATCCTGACTATTCTGTTAATGAAATATGCCACACCAGGTGAGATCAAGACAAATCTGGAGGCTCAGTTTTCTATTTTCAAGGATAAGCATAATTGGATTATGACTATTATTTATACCATGACTTTTGGATCCTTTATCGGATTTTCCGCTGCTTTTCCAAAATTATGTCAGGATATCTTTGTTTACAGCGATGCTGTTAATCCTGAATTTGTCAATCCAAATGCACCTAACTTTCTCATGTGGGTGTTTCTGGGACCAGTGATTGGGGCCTTGATCCGTCCGGTGGGAGGCTGGTTGTCAGACAAAGTGAATTCTGGTTCGAGAGTAACAACAATCAGTACAATATTCCAGATTATTGCTGCTCTGGCAGTAGCCTATTTCATCAAAGAGGCGAAACAAAGCCCAAATCCTGAAGATTATTGGTGGCCATTCTTTGCCTGTTTTATGATTCTTTTCGCTACAACAGGTATTGGTAATGGATCAACTTTTCGTTCAATACCTTATATCTTCAGTCAAAAACTGGCAGGGCCTGTTTTAGGCTGGACCTCAGCAATTGCTGCTTATGGAGCATTTATTATTCCCAAAGTATTTGGTGCACAAATCTCTGCAGGAACTCCGGAGTATGCATTGTATGGATTTGCTCTTTATTACCTTCTTTGCCTTGGGCTCAATTGGTATTATTATGATCGCCGGAATTCTGGTATCAAATGTTAATTAAATGGAAGAAGAAGGATTTAAATATTGGCTTACAGACCATGAGGATATGAGATCTCCGTTTCCAAAGCATATGCATGAAGAACTGAGATCTCAAACTACGCAGAGATTTTCTGAATGGATTCACACAGTGGGAAAAGAAGGAATGTCACAGCTTAAGGAAACTGAGATAGTGGAGATGTTTGAAATGTTTCTTTTTAATGTGGGATTAAGTCTGACCTCAGATCCTGATCAACAAATAACCATCACTTACCCCTTAATGCCACGATGCGGAGATGAAGTTGATGATATCAATAATGGACTATCATCTGTTACTCATCGCAAGATAATCGAAAAGGATGGAGAAAAAAGACAACTGCAACTTGTTCTAAAAACACAGTCGGGGGGGAAGTCCTGGCAGACAGAATTTGAATTACCCGCTTAAATGCAATATACGATGATAAGACTTTTATTGCTTTTTATTATGGCTTCTTTTTTGGGAAAGCCTGCCTTTGCCCAATCGGGTGAAGAAATATTTACAAAGAACTGTATTGCTTGCCACACGATTGGCAGTGGTGACAGAGTGGGACCAGATCTAAAAGGAGTGGAACAGAAACGGTCAGTTGATTGGATTGGACAATTTATTCTTTCATCAGGGAAACTAATTGAATCTGGTGATAAGGATGCCATTGCCAATTTTGAGAAGTACAATAAAATCAAAATGCAGGACTTTAAATTCTCGGCTCCTCAATTATCTGATCTAATTAATTATATAGTATTAGCCGGAGGGGGTGAGATCCCTGCTCCTGAAATCGAAGAGATTGAATTGACGCCTGAGCAGAAGGCCATACTTCTACCTCTTGGTTCCCGATTATTTGAAGGGATGGACAAATTTGATGAAGGAGGTGTCTCATGTTTTTCTTGTCATAATGTGAGCTATGAAGGAATGAAGCAGGGGGGAAGTCTGGGAACAGATCTGACCAATTCATTTACTAAGTATAACGGGGCTGCAGGATTGAAAGGGTTTATTGCAACACCCTCATCCGCTATAATGGAGGTAGAATATACCAGGCATCCTCTTACACAGGAAGAGATTACGAGTTTGGTGGTATTTCTCGAAGATGCAAACGGAAATGGAACTTCAGATTTTGAATCAACCTTTCTGCTTGTTGGAGGCATTATTCTTTTTTGCCTCATGATTTTCGTAATCATGATCCTGTGGAGTGAGAAAAAGCGCAACGGCATCAACTCAAAAATACATAGCCGGCAACTAAAAGTAAAACATCCTAATCAGTAATCGTAGAAAAATGAGCTGGATTAAAGACATAATATCACCCAAAACCAGAAAATGGGAAGATTTCTATCGTAATCGTTGGCAACATGATAAAGTAGTTCGCACAACACATGGAGCAAACTGTACCGGAAGTTGCAGTTGGCAGGTGTTTGTAAAAAATGGCATTGTTGTTTGGGAGACCCAATCGATTGATTATCCCGTTATTGATAAAAATATACCCCCTTATGAGCCTCGTGGCTGTCAGAGGGGGATTTCGGCTTCATGGTATCTTTACAGCCCGATAAGAATCAAGTATCCGATGATTCGCGGTGCACTGTTTGATGCTTATACAGAAGAGCGCAAATCAGGATTATCCCCAACTGAAGCCTGGAAAAGTATTCAGGAAAATCCAGCAAAAAGGTCTGCTTATCAGGAAGCCAGAGGCAAGGGAGGCCTACGGAGGGTTTCCTGGGATGAAGCTCTAGAAATGATGGCAGCAGCAAACCTTTATACCGTTAAAAAGTATGGTCCGGATCGTCTGGCCGGTTTCTCCCCGATCCCTGCAATGTCAATGATCAGTTATGCTGGTGGAGCACGTTTTCTACAACTGATGGGGGGATTAGCGCTGAGTTTTTATGATTGGTATTGTGATCTTCCTCCAGCCTTTCCTGAGGTTTGGGGTGAACAGACTGATGTGGCGGAAAGCGCCGACTGGTTTCATGCGAAGTTTATAGCCGCAATGGGCTCAAATGTAACCCAAACCAGAACTCCGGATGTACATTTCTTTGCTGAAGCTAAGCATAACGGAACCAAAACTGTTGTTTTTGCTCCTGACTTTAATGCTGCAGCAAAATATGCAGATGAGTGGATGCCCATGCATGCCGGACAGGATGGCGCATTCTGGATGGCTGTTACTCATGTAATTCTGCAGGAATACCATTACAATAAAAAAGTTCCCTACTTCCTGGAGTATGCCAAACGATATACTGACAGTCCATATCTTATTGAATTGATTAAGACTGAGGACGGTTACGAACCCGGACAATTACTAAGAGCCGGCAGGATTAGTAAGTATGCTGATTCTGAGAACAGGGATTGGAAATTCTTGATTATCAATGAGGAAGATGGAGACCTTGTTTGCCCTGGGGGTAGTTCAGGTCATCGCTGGGACAGTAAAAAGGGTAACTGGAATATGAATTACAGGGATACTGAAATTGGTTCAGATTATAAGCCATTACTGAGTATTCTCGACAAGCATGATGAGGTATACATGGTGAATTTCACTGATTTTGCTGTTGAGAAAAAATCCAGCAGAGGTGTACCGGTCAGATTGATTGATACTGACAAGGGCAAAGTTCCTGTATGCACCGTTTATGACCTTATTATGGCCCAATATGGTGTGAGCAGAGGGCTTGATGGAGATTATCCCTCCTCATCTGAGGATAAGGATTCTGCTTATACTCCGGCATGGCAGGAGATATTCACTGGAATTTCTCAGGATAATGTATTAAAATTTGCACATGAATGGGCTGGTACAGCCGTAGCCACAGAGGGAAAATGTATGATCCTGATTGGTGCCGGTATCAACCATTGGTATCATGGCAATCTTATGTACAGGGCCGCTATTATGACTCTGATGCTGACTGGCTGTGTGGGGAAAAATGGTGGAGGAATGAATCATTATGTTGGTCAGGAAAAGCTAGCTCCCGTTGATTCCTGGGGTGCTCTGATGAGTGCAAAAGACTGGCAGGCTGCCCCGCGCTTACAGCAAGCTCCAATCTGGCATTACATGAATTCTGATCAATGGAGGTATGATGGGAAACAATCTGAATACAACCCTTCTCCCAAGAATGATCTCACAGATCTTCATACTGCCGATATGATTGTGAAGGCTGTGAAAAACGGTTGGCTACCTTTTTATCCGCAGTACAATCAGAATACTCTTAATATTACAAAAGAAGCACAGACTAAGGGCGCAGGAGATCCGGAGGAAATTAAAAAATACTTACTGGAGAGACTTAGAAAGAAAGAAATTTCCTACTCAGTAGAAGATCCTGATAATGAGGCTAATTATCCGAGGGTTTGGTATATCTGGAGAGGTAATGCATTGTTTTCAAGTGCAAAAGGACATGAGTTTTTCAATAAACATTATTTGGGCACCCATCACAAAATCATTGCAGATGAAGTGGCTAAAGATCTTGTAAAAGATGTGAAATGGCAGGATAAGGCTCCTGTTGGGAAAATGGATCTTATCGTCGATCTGAATTTCAGAATGGATAGCTCCGCCCTGTATTCGGATATTATTCTTCCGGCTGCTATGTGGTATGAAAAGAAGGATCTGAATTCAACAGATATGCATTCTTTTATTCATCCTTTGGGGCAGGCTGTTCCACCATCCTGGGAAGCGAAAAGCGACTGGTCGATTTTCAGAGAGATTGCTAAGACGACCAGCGAGCAGGCTGTAAACTATATGCCTGAACCTGTTCTGGATATTGTAAATACTCCAATAGCCCATGATTCACCCGGGGAGATCGCACAGCAATCTGTTAAAGACTGGAGTAGAGGTGAATGTGAAATGATTCCGGGAAAAACCATGCATAACCTTGTTGTAGTTGAACGGGATTACACACGTATTTACGAGAAATTTACCAGTCTCGGCAGAGGTGCACGAAATGGATTAGGGGCACATGGAAATCCATATAAATGCGAAGATTTTTATGATAAACTACTTGAGGATAAAGACCATATTAATCTGATTGGTAAGGAGTATTATCCGGCCTTGGGAGATGATGAAGAGGCAATAAACATGATTCTGACCTTGTCGTCTGTTACTAACGGGGAATTGGCAGTTCGAGCCTATGAAAATGCAGAGCTTAGGACTGGCCAAAAACTTACTGACCTGGCTGAGGGCTACAGAAATGTGAGGATTAATTTCAAGGATCTTCAATCACAACCTAAGCGTTATCACAGCTCACCCGTCTGGTCAGGTGTTATTGCCGATGAGAAAACTTATTCAGGATTTACATACAATTACGAGAAGCTGGTGCCCTGGAGGACTCTTACCGGCAGGCAACATCTGTATCTGGATCATGAGCTGTATATTAAGTTTGGGGAAAATCTGCCAACCTTCAAACCTTCTCCACTACCTGCCATTTTGGGTGATCTGAAGAACTCAGAAAAAGATAAGGATGCTATAATGCTAAATGTGCTTACACCTCATGGGAAATGGCAGATTCATACTACCTATAGTGATAATATCAGGATGCTTACACTTTCGAGAGGAATGGTTCCCTGCTGGATGAGTGAAGCAGATGCAGAAGCTCTGGGCGTTAAAGACAACGATTGGGTGGAAGCTTACAATGATTATGGCACATATAATACCCGGGTAATTGTTAGTTCCCGGATCCCTAAAGGAATGTGCTATATCTATCACGGGAACGATAGTACATACTCATCAGTCAAGTCTGAAATGAGAGGAAAGAAACGTGGCTCAAGCCATAACAGTATCACACGTGCCCGTCTAAAGCCCTCACTAATGGCCGGGGGATATGGCCAGTTTACTTATCATTTCAATTATTGGGGTCCGGTTGGAGTAAATCGTGATTCCTTTGTTATGGTGAGAAAGATGAAAAAAATTGAAATGTAACACCAGATAAATCAGTTATAAATGGATGTAAGATCACAAACTACAATGGTATTTCACCTCGATAAATGTATCGGTTGTCATACCTGTTCTGTTGCATGCAAAAACATCTGGACAGATCGTGAAGGATCTGAATATATGTGGTGGAACAACGTGGAAACCAAACCTGGTACGGGCTATCCATCAAAATGGGAAGATCAGAAAGCATATAAAGGGGGATGGAAATTAAAACCTGATGGGAAAATCACACTCATACAGGGTAGTAAGGCAAAGGCTCTGAAGAATATTTTCCACAATCCATACATGCCTGAGATCACCGATTATTACGAGCCTTATAAGATGAGCTATGAGGAGCTTTTTACAAGCCCTCAGGGAGATGATCAGCCTACAGCCAGGCCTGTTTCTCTTATTACCGGAAAGCCAATGGATATAAAAGGCGGGCCTAATTGGGATGACGATTTATCAGGAACTCAGGATTTTGCCAGGAAAGATTCTAACCTTGAAGGTGTGCCTGAAAGTGAAAAGCAAGCTCTGTTTGAGTTGGAAAGAATGACAATGTTTTACCTGCCCAGAATGTGTAATCATTGCCTGAACCCTGCTTGCGTGGCTGCTTGCCCATCAGGTGCTATCTATAAAAGAGGAGAGGACGGAGTTGTATTAATCAATAATGAAAAGTGCCGTGGATGGAGAATGTGCGTGTCTGCATGTCCTTATAAGAAAGCATATTACAACTGGAAGGATGGAAAATCAGAGAAATGTATTTTGTGTTTTCCCAGGTTGGAAACAGGACAGGCTCCGGCATGTATGCATACTTGTGTTGGCAGGATCAGGTACCTGGGTGTAATGCTTTATGATGCTGACAGGATAGAGGATGTTTCCTCAGCTATAGATTCAGATTTATTGAGCAGTCAGATGAGCATTTACCTTGATCCGCATGATCCCGAGGTTATAGATGCTGCTAAAGCCAATGGAATTCCTGATTCAACCCTGGAAGCAGCTCAGAAATCTCCGGTATATAAATTTGTGAAGGAGTGGGGTATTGCTTTGCCATTACATCCTGAATTCAGAACTGTACCTAATCTTTTTTATGTGCCCCCATTGATTTCTTCTATGGGTTCAGTGAAAAACGGAAGCTATAAAACAGTTGGCGATAACCTTTGGGGTAGCATTGAAGAATCGAGACTTCCCGTTCAATATCTGGCAAATCTGTTCAGCAATGGCGATACAGATCTTATCAGAGATATACTTAAAAAGTTGATGGTAGTAAGAAATACAAGGCGTTTGGAAACTGTTGGAGATGTAGATGCTGAACTACTGAAGGATCAACTTAAGGAAACCGGCTATACTGAAGAGATTGCCAATGATATTTACCGTTTGTCTTCCTTACCTACAATGGATGATCGAATTGTGATAGCTCCTGCCCATCGTGAGGAGGCTATTGAAATGCTCGAGGCTACTGCAGATAATAAAGGTAGAACAGGTTTTGGCAATGCTGAGATGCCAAAAAGGATTCACTAAAATGGAGTTATAGAAATGATAATATTTCAAAAATTATCTTCTCTTTTTGATTATCCGAAGGCTGATTATTTTGAACGAATGGATGAGGTGGAAGCTTTGATCTCCCAATTCAATGCAAAGCATATCCTTGCATGGAATAATTATTCTCAGATGATTCAGCCACTTACACTGGGAGATTTACAAGAAGGATTTATTTCTTCATTTGATGTTCAGGCAAACACTTCTCTCGATGTTGGCCATATCCTCTTCGGTGAAGATAAATCACGGAACAAATTCCTGATTCACCTTAAGGAAGAGCATGCAAAAGTTCATCACAATTGTGGAAGGGAAATGCCTGATTATCTGCCTAATTTGTTGGGTTTGCTGGCCATTTCTGAAGATGTTGACTTTGTTGAAGAGCTTGCCATTAGTATAATTCTCCCAGCCCTCAGATTGATGAAATCAGGAATAGGAAATTCGGGGAATCCGTACACCAGTTTGTTCGAACTTTTAATAGAATTCATAGAAGAGAAATTTCAGGGTTCCACTTTTAAGGAATACGTTCCTGTCGCCAAAACAAGTTGCAATTTTTCAAAAAGTCATTGTCATCATGGATAAATTAGTCGGAGTTTTATTTGTCGCATTGCCATATGTTGCCCTGGCGATATTTATTATTGGTAGTATCTACAGGTATAAACATCAAGGGTATAAAGTCAGCTCTCTTTCTACGCAGATCATAGAGAGTAAGGTGCTGTATTGGGGTAGCCATTCTTTTCACATTGGGATAGTGATGCTATTTCTAGGGCATTTAATTGGATTTCTGTTCCCCTATACCCTTATTGCCTGGGGAGGGGTTCCGGCGAGGATTATTGCGATCGAGATTGGGGCCTTAGCTTTTGCAATATTGGCAATTTTTGGCTTATTCACTCTCTTGTTTCGAAGGCTAACCAATCCGGCATTGCTCAAGGTAACCAGCATTATGGATTACGTGATCTATTCTTTACTGATTGTTCAGGTTGTGATAGGCATAGATACCGCACTCTTATATAAATGGGGAACATTATGGTATGCCTCATCACTTGTACCATATTTGAAATCGATATTCATCTTTTCACCTGATATTAAGACTATTGTAGACATGCCCTTTTTCGTTCAACTGCATGTGAGTCTGGCTTTTGTGATTGTTGCAATGATTCCCTTTTCGCGCCTCATGCATATTCTGGTTTTTCCCTTTGTCTTCATTGGACGTGCTGCCCAGATCTTCATTTGGAACCGCGATCCGAAAACACACCGTGGTTCACGCAAGATGTTTCAGGGCAAGGTTCCGGGAAAGAATTAGGGGGGGAGGTGACTGTGCCCTACGCCCTGGTAACTCCGAAAATTTAATTGTTCTGGAAAATTATTTGATGTTGTACTGATTCATTCTTATCTTTATTGTGGTCCCCCAAGACCAATATGCAGCAAATGGATCATTCTAACTTCTCCTTTCGCTTAATTCTGTTCATAAGCCTTACTTTTTATGCCTTAAATCCTTTATGTGCTCAGGTTGAATTAGTCGCCAAGCCCAACAATGGGAAACAACGAAAAGGAGTTTCAAGCCCCTGGTTTTATGAATTTAAGGATCAGGTCTATTTCAAAGGAGCCGATAATATTAGCCCGGGCCTTTTTTATACTGATGGTACAGAAGATGGTACAAAGTGCCTGAGCCGTGACTTTCATCCGGTGACAATTACTTCATGCGGTGAATACCTGTACGTAATGGGATCAAAAGCCCAATACAATCAAATATTCTTCAATCCATTTTGTCAATATGCCATCTGGAAGATCAAATATGATCATTCAGAAATTGAAAAAGTCATAGATATTTATCGTGGCTATGGGGCTTGGGGCTTTTCAATGTGGACTGAGGGTAATAGAATATTCTTTAGTAAACGTAACGGACTGTCATACATTGATCATGATTCGGGTGATGTAACTCATATTTTCAGCGGTATGGGCGAAGAAGGAGATGGTATTGATGATATTCTTATTGGTCAACGTGCAGGCAATGAGAAGGGTATGTTTTTTATCGGGTCACATAAGCTATTGAAACAAAACTTTTTTTACACTGATTATACTGAAGAAGGTACTGTTCCTCTGGGTAATATCCCATTGAAATATGGGCCGGCTTATCCCCTTAATGCCCTCGCCTTGCTTGACAATGTCTGCTATAATCTGAGCATAGATGATACGGTTCAACTATGGAAAAGCACTGGGGAACCAGATAGCATGGAGCTTGTTTGGGAATCTTATTCAGCTGATTTTAGCTTATATCCTGCTTATGATCCTAAGCTTACGAAATGGAATAATGACTTGCTTTTCACTTTGAGGGAGAAAATAAATGACACTGTCTGGCATAGACTTTATGTGCATACTGACGGCCAGGTTCGTATGTTGAATGACTGTAAAGAGTCAACAGATTTTATTATCAATGCCACTGATACCGGAGTGGCAATTCTAATGAGGAATGATAAGAAAACGGACAGGGCAGATTTGTGGTGGTACAATGATGAAGGCCTCAATTTTATTGAACAGTTGGTCCTGCCGGATAAGGACTTTAATTTTCATAAAGCGCATTATTTCCCTGACCACTATGTGTTGATTGGTGACAGAATAGGAATTTACAATAGAAATAATTTCGAATTAGAGCTGCTTACCGGATTAATACACTCCAATATTTGGAACACCTCCAAAGGCATTTTTTTATTTGGGAAGGAGAATTATGATATTGTTGATCCCATGATTCTTCAGCTAGATCCGATTCGTTTAGATACCCTGAAGAGAATGGTTTCAAATACTTCTTATGGAAATATCAGGGGATTAACTCCAATAGGTGAAGAATTATACTTTTCTGCGGACTCGAAGGAGTTCGGAAAAGAACCATGGTTTACTGATGGATCATATTTGGGTTCTCAGCTTCTGATTGATATTGACTCGGCAGGTAGCTCTGATCCCGGAGCTTTCGTCAGATATAATAATCAAATAGTCTTTACAGTACCCGGGCTGAGATATTATTCACATTCCCTGCCAGGGAGCGTTGCAGGATTATGGATCACTGATGGAACAGAAGAGGGAACAAAAATGCTTGCCGATATGCAAATTGAGGATGAATACAAGCCTAATCGAATTCCGGTAATTGATGGAAGCGTGTATTTCGTGGGCCGAACAAAGGGGCAGATTAATGATGGCTGGCGTTTACACCAATATCGGGAGGATCAGGGCGTGAAAGTATTGTTTGATGGACAAAATAGTGAGCTGGATCTTCAAAGGCTTTCAAAGTTACAGGCCTGTGGGGGCAAGCTGTTCTTTTTAGCTTATAATGAAGAATCTGGTACGGATCTGTGGACTTCTGACGGATCAGAACAGGGCACATACTCGATTGACAAGATTGCATTTGACGGAAAATACAACACATATTTCGGTGTGCCGGTAAAAGTTTCAGGGGAGTCCTTGTTCTACACCCAGGACATGTCAAAGGATGGCTGGTATACTGATCGAAATGTACATGTAACAGATGGTACTGCAGAAGGCAGTTTTTGTTTGCTCAGCGATGGCGATTCTTATGGTAAGAGCCTGCATATAGATTTCATCGGTGGAGAAAATGGCGAGCTATTTTTTACTTATACAACTGCAACTCATGGTCAGGAACTTTGGTACACAGGTGGTTTGCCCGAAAACACCAGGCAACTTACCGGGTTCATGGATGTTCATCGGGAGGCGGATAAAAAATTCTCGGCAGGGAAATATCTGAAGGATAAATTTTTCTTTGTTTGCTATACTCAGGAATTTGGTACAGAATTATGGTTCACTGATAAAACTTCTGAGGGCACAGAATTGTTCTTCGAACTAAATAATGGATATAAAAGTACTCTGCCTAAGTGTTTGCTTCAACACAACGAGCACCTCTTGTTCTTTGTTGAGGGTGAGGGCATCACGGATCCGCTGTGGATCACTGACGGAAGTTACGAAGGAACCCATCCTCTTCCATGGAATTACCCCCGTCTGGTAAATTTCAAAGAGGCCCTGATTTGGAAAGATGATTTGTATTTTATTGCCAGTCATCCTGATTTTGGACAAGGAATTTTCAAGTATCATCTGGATGGTGTGACAGGGATTGAGGAAAGGGGAAGCGACAGACGAGAGGCTGAATTTGAGCTTTTCCCTAATCCGGCAGGGGAGAATATTTACCTTCGGATGAGCCCTGAGAAAAAATCAGGATACAAAGTAGAGATTCTTGACAATCAAGGAAGAAAGGTTAAAGAAATGCGAAAAATGGGAGAAGAATGTCGAATTTCTGTTCAAGACTTACCAAGTGGAATTTATTTCATCAGAATTGGAGATGTATGCAGGAAGTTTGTTAAAGAGTGAAGGATCGGTGATTCGGTTTGCGTATTCCTTCTTCCTTTTACTTATCCCTTATCCCTAAGCCCTACGCCCTAAGTGTAAGCCCTACGCCTTAAGCCTTTTTTTATTATCTTTGTTGTGTATGTCAGTTACTTGGAAACATACTATTCATAAAAAGTATCAGCGCTTGTTCGAGTGCTTGATTTCATAGTTAGGCAAAAAAGCTTGATGCAAAACAGTTATGCTGAGGTGACACTGAGGTGACGCTGCCATGACGAAAATGCATTTTCAGCCCGGATTAAATCCGGGATCCTATTGCTCTATCCCAATGATCACTAAAAGAACAAAAACATGAACACCCAAAATAACTCCCCCGATTTATCCTGTCTGCCTGAACGGCAGGCCAATGCTGAAGGTAATTTTTATAAAGACTATACTGATTCTGATCGAATTGGTCCGGGTATGAATGAGCGGATCCAACGACTGCGAAAGCTAAGTTTTGAGTCCCGGCCTTCTATCTCTATTGAGCGTGCACTTCACCAGACAGCTTTTTATAAGGAGAATAATGGTAAGTATTCGATACCAGTGATGCGGGCCTTGCAGTTTCTTGATCATTGTCAAAAGAAGACTTTATATATTGGTGAGGATGAGTTGATTGTTGGAGAGCGCGGACCAAAACCTAAGGCAGTTCCTACCTTTCCTGAATTAACCTGCCATTCAGTTGAAGACTTTCAGGTGCTGAATACCCGTGATCAGCAGCAGTATTTGGTTGATCAGGGGGACATGGATACATACGAAAAGGAGGTAATCCCTTACTGGAAGGGAAGGACGATGAGGGAGCGGATCTTTAATCATGTTCCTCAAGCCTGGAAACAAGCCTATGAGGCCGGGGTGTTTACTGAGTTTATGGAACAGCGTGCTCCCGGACATACAACACTGGATGGAAAGTTGTACAGAAAAGGGATGTTGGACTTTAAAGCCGATATAAAGACTCATTCAGATTCTTTGGATTTTATCAACGACCCTGAGGCAACTGATAAGGCTGAACAGCTCAAGGCTATGGAGATTGCTTGTGATGGAGCAATTGTTTTTGCAGAACGGCATGCAGACCTGGCCGAAAAGATGGCTGCAAGCGAGCCCAATGAGAAACGACAGAAAGAGCTTCTGAAGATCGCTGAGGTTTGTCGTTGGGTTCCTGCCAATGCCCCCCGAAATTTTTGGGAAGCGATTCAGATGTATTGGTTTGTACACCTCGGAACCATCACTGAATTAAATGGCTGGGATGCCATGAATCCCGGGCATTTTGATCAGCATTTAACTCCTTTTTATGAACGTGAAATCACTGACGGATCTTTGAGCAGAGATGAGGCTATGGAGTTAGTATCCTGTTTCTGGATAAAAGTAAATAATCATCCGGCTCCACCTAAAGTTGGAATAACCGCTAAGGAAAGTGGCACCTATAATGACTTTACAAATATTAATTTAGGTGGAGTTAAACCTGATGGTAGTGATGGAGTGAGTGAGGTGTCATATCTGATGCTTGAGGTGATTGAGGAACTGCATATTCTTCAACCAGGAAACTCGGTCCATATCAGTTCGAGAACCCCTGACCGTTTTCTTCATGCAGCTGCAAAAGTGATTCGTCAGGGACATGGGTACCCATCCGTTTTTAATCCGGATCAGTATGTGATGGAAATGGTGAATATGGGAAAATCTTTACAGGATGCTCGTGAGGGAGGATGCAGCGGATGTATTGAGGTGGGTGCTTTTGGCAAGGAGGCTTTTCTCCTGACCGGATACTTGAATGTGCCTAAAGTCTTAGAGATTACGCTCAATCGGGGAATGGATCCGGTAGGTGGAAAAATGGCTGGAATTGACTGTGGTGATCCGAGGGAGTGGGATAATTTCGAGCAACTATATGAGGCTTTCTTGAAGCAATTGAATTTCATTGTGGAGACTAAGGTAAAAGTGAGCAATTATATTGACAGAATGTTTGCTAAGAATGCTCCAGCCCCCTTCCTGTCAGTTGTCATTGATGATTGTATTGCTAAGGGACGTGATTATTATAATGGAGGGCCCAGATACAATACCAATTATATTCAGTGCACCGGTTTGGGAACAGTGACAGATAGTTTAATGGCTCTGAGAAAGCATGTCCTGGAAGGCAATAAATACAGCTGGACAGAGATGCTTGATGCCTTGGCTTACAACTTTCAGGGAGATGAAAAAATGCGTCAGTTTATCCTGAACCGAACTCCTTTCTTTGGAAATGATGATGAGGAAGCAGATGTGCTGGCTGTAAGGGTTTATGATGATCTGTTTAAAGCTATTGATGGTCGTCCAAATACTAAGGGAGAGTCTTTCCATTTAAATATGCTTTCAACGACCTGCCATATTTATTTTGGCCTGGTTCTGGGAGCCTCAGCGAATGGTCGCCAGGCCCAGAAATCAATTTCGGATGGAACATCTCCCTCTCACGGTGCCGATACGAATGGACCAACAGCTGTTATTCGATCATTAGGCAAACTTGACCAATCGAAATCTGGAGGGACATTGCTGAATCTAAGGTTCTTACCTAGCTTATTAAAGAGAGACGAAGACATTAAAAAGCTGGGACAACTGATCCGTAGTTACTTCAGCATAGGCGGACATCATGTTCAATTCAATGTGGTGGATACAGCCACCCTTTACGCAGCACAAAAGCATCCGGAGGAATATAAAGACCTCCTGGTAAGAATGGCAGGATATTCAGATTATTTCAACGATATGAATATAGATTTACAGCAAGAAATTATCGATAGAACAGAGAACGAATCACTATAATAATTTTGCTGATAACTGAGGACTAATGATTTGGTTTTTTCTTGCTGAAGACTAATGACTTTTTTTATCATTCTGAAGACTGAAAACTGAAGACTGAAAACTATTTTTATTAATGCCCGGATTAATTTTTGACGTAAAACCGTATTCCATTAACGATGGACCTGGTATCAGAATTACACTTTTTCTGAAAGGTTGTCCTTTGAATTGTGCCTGGTGTCATAATCCTGAGAGTATATCTCCCCAAGTGCAGAAAATGTATACAAAGAAGAAATGCATTGGCTGTGGATCATGTGTGGAAGAATGTCCTGAAAATGCTTTGACCCTGACCGGGGATGGAATTGTGACAGATCCTGATCTTTGTAAACTTTGTGGGAAGTGCGCCGAAGTTTGTCCGACACTGGCAATTGAAATGTCGGGTTATCAGGCTACTGTGGATGACATGATGAAGCTTATCAGGAAGGAGACCAGAACACTTGATGAATCAAACGGGGGTGTTACAATTTCCGGAGGAGAACCTATGATGCAGTCTGATTTTCTGATTGAATTGTTAGATGCATTAGGGGAGGAAGGTGTTCATCGGGTAGTTGATACTACTGGCATGACCAGTAGCGAAAAACTTCTTGAGGTGGCTGAAAGAACAGATCTGTTTTTGTATGATCTGAAAGCTATGGATTCTGATATTCACAAGAAATATACCGGGGTTGGGAATGAGAAAATCCTTGAAAATTTGAAGCTATTAGCCAAATCCGGAGCTGAAATTATTGTTCGAATACCACTTATTAAAGGAGTAAATATTGATAGAAAAAATATTAAAGCTTCAGCTGAATATATTGCTGATTTGCCTGGAAATATTGCGGTGAATCTGTTGCCCTATCATGACATTGCGCGTGCAAAACATGAGAAGCTTGAGCAGGAATATGAGTCAGATGAATTTGAAGAACCTAAGCTTGAGGAAATTAATAGGGTGATTGGCCAGTTTGCAGAGTATGGAATCGTAGCTAATATTGGCGGATAGACAGAAATTAATGCTTAGATTAAATCCTCAAAATGATGTCTCATAGACTTTTTATTCTTTTCTTGCTGGGAATTCATATATGCACAGCTGGCTTATCCCAGAGTG
>Ga0209249_1000371_pt1 | contig 56462 bp, 50 predicted proteins | sample SaaInlV_200m_DNA_4_FD_184653 | JGI IMG/M metagenome (GOLD analysis project Ga0209249, IMG submission 184653) | Marine microbial communities from expanding oxygen minimum zones in the Saanich Inlet - SI037_S3LV_200m_DNA (SPAdes) (version 2) | ecosystem: Environmental > Aquatic > Marine >...
ATCTCGTTCGATGAAAATTTCGATTGGAAAGCTTTGGAAGAATCGCCAATAATGGATAATAATGTGGACATGATTCGGGAGAGTAAAGAGAAAGATGAATACCGATTAGAAAATAGGGAGAAGGAAGATCAATAAAAAAATCAAACTTATTCGATAAATTATTTTACTTCATTAATCAAAAAGGCCTCAATTTCTTTTCTGTCAGGTGCCGATGGTTGTGCCCCCATTCTGGTTACACAAATTGCCGAAGCAGCACTTGCAAATTGTAAAGATTCTTTTAACGATTTTCCTTCAACCAGGGCAACAGCAAAACTTCCACAGAAAGTATCCCCTGCAGCGGTTGTGTCAACGGCATTTACTTTAAATGCAGGTACACGTACCTTTTCATCTTTTGTGACAACAAAAGCCCCTTTAGCACCCAGTGTAATTATTACTTTCTCAACGCCTTTCGCCAATAATATATCCGCGGCCTTTTCAGCTTCCTGTTCATTTTCCACAGGTGTTTCAGCCAAAAATCCGGCCTCCAGTTCGTTTAATACCAAAATATTAACTTTGGGGATATAAGAAAAATCGAAAGCCCGGGCAGGTGCAACATTCCAAAGCACCGGAATGTTTTTTTTGTTAGCCAAATCAATGACATATTTGACGGTCTCCTCCGGAATTTCGTATTGCATAACTATCATTGCAGCTTCATCAATAATTGGCTGCGCCTCATCAATTTTTTGTGGTGTCAATCTGTAATTTGCTCCGGGTGCTACAGAAATAGAGTTATCACCATCACCACCAATCATTATCAAAGCATGTCCACTGGCAATACCTTTTTCCTGAAATACAAATCGTGTGTCAATCCTATCGTTTTTATAATTTTGAATCATTTGTGGAGTGTAAGCGTCTTCGCCAACACAATTTACAAATGCAACATTTCCGCCGGCACGTGCAGCTGCCACCGCCTGATTTGCTCCTTTTCCTCCATAAACCTGTAAGAATTCAGCTTCAGTAACCGTTTCACCTTTTTCGGGAAGATGATCCATTTTCATTATTAAATCAACATTCGAACTGCCAATGACTACTATTTTATTTTCCATAATGATTACCGTTTAAGCTCCGTTAGCAAGAATAATTAATACTAATCCAACAATAAAACTTAGAAACATTAAACCCAGTAATTTCGAAGTTCCTTTTGGTGCATCTTTGAATTCCTTCCAAACAAACACTCCCCAAATAGCAGCCACTAAAGTTGCTCCTTGTCCAAGTCCGTAAGAAATCGCATAACCGGCAATATCGCCAGCCATAATACTTAACATCATTCCTACACTCCAGATAATTCCACCAAGTATTCCAACAATATGAAGTTTTGGCGTTCCTTGTTTAAAGTACATTCTAAAAGTTACAGGATCTCCTGAAACCGGTTTTTTCATAAAATAATAGTTAAACACAAAATTTGAAATAAATATCCCGATGGAAAATACAAATACTGCAGCATAAGGAGTGAAAGTTCCGGCAGTTATATTAACCAAATCGGTGGACATTGAATCGGCTACAAAGCGATAGAAAAAAGACATTAACAAACCAGCCACCAACGATAAAACAATTCCTTTTGTTGATTTACTTCCTTGCGAAACCCCTTTATAAGCTATGGCATTAATAATAATTGCCAGTGTTACTAAACCAACTCCTAAAAACAGGTACAAAGTATTGTAAGCTTCCGGGTTTGGTAAATAGTTATTAAACACACCCAGTACAAGTGCCAGACCAATTCCAATAGGAAAAGCAATTGCCATTCCTGCAATTTCAATGGCAGCTACCAATAGTAAATTTGCAATGTTAAAAATTACTCCTCCCAATAATGCAAAAAGTATTGCTTTTGGTGCGGCATTTAACAAATTTGGAATAAATGCTTGTCCGGCATCACCGCTGCTTCCCAGAGTTAGGCCAAACACCAGCGATAAAATTATTACACCAAGTGTATAGTCCCAGTAAAACAAAGGGAAGTTCCATTCTTTTGATGCCAGCTTTTGAGTATTTGCCCAGGAACCCCAGCACATCATTGTTACAATACAAAGTAATACGGCAAAAGGATAAGAATCGACAATATACATGAGAAGAAAGTTTAAAGTTTAAAATTCAAAGTTTATTGTATTTTTTATGATGAAATGAATAATCTTTATCTCACCAAAGTTATATTATTTTCCAAATCGTTTAATTGCGTCTTCCATCATTGAAATAGTTGCAGTTGCTCCACAACGTGTACATCCGGCTTCCTGAACTGCTATTAATCCATCTAAAGAACGAACGCCTCCAGCTGCTTTTACTTTCACATCTGGGCCGACGCTTTTTTTCATTAATTCAAGGTTTGAAATTGTGGCTCCTGTGTATGAATATTTTCCATCCTCACCTTTTACAAATCCAAAACCTGATGATGTTTTTACATAGTTAGCTCCTACTTTTGTACAAATCCCGCACAATTTAATAATATCTTCCTTGTTACTAACATAATCAGTTTCAAAAATTACTTTAACAATTGCACCATTCTTATGACTGGCATTAGTTACCCCACCAATTTCTTTTTCAATATAATCCCAATCGCCTTGTAATGTTTTTCCAATATTAATTACCATATCAATCTCAACCGCCCCATTTTTACAAGCATTTTCTGTTTCAAAAACCTTGACTTCGATAGCTGAGTTTCCGGAAGGGAAACCGATGACGCAACCCACCAAAACATCAGTCCCTTTTAATATTTCAACCGCTTGCTTAACCGCATAGGGTTTTACACAAACTGATGCTACATCATATTTTTTCGCAACTTCACACTCACGTTTTAAATCTTCATCTGTCATTGTTGGATGAAGGATGGAGTGGTCGATCATTTTTGCCAGTACCTTTGTTTTATTCATTTTGTATTATTTAAATATTGATTAGCCCATTTTTCGTAGTTGAAACTTTCTCCCTAAACATCTATACCGCTTCGCCCAATTATCTGTAATATTTTCTATCCTCGTAACAAACAGACTGCTTGAAATTACTACATTATCTTGTGGCTTCCTATTTATTGGACTGAACTCAAAATTAATTGCTTCTTGCTAAAGTTCAATTACAGGATTTAGACCCAACGTTTGCAAATTATCTTTATCCTGTTTTTAAATCCAACCGGCAAAAACAACTTCACTTTCATACACCATAAATCCAAGAGAAAATAATTAATGCCATAGTAACATAAAACTTTGTAATAGAAACAAATCTTACGCAGTTTTCCGGTATCTCCAAATTGCCAAACTCAAAAAAGTGATTCCCAAAACCACCAATGAAATAAATTCTTTAATTAAGTCGAAAAAGTCAGAACCTTTTAATACTACCATGCGCATTATTCGCATAAAATAAAATATGGGGTTAATGCGATTGACTTCTTGTGCCCAGTTTGGCATACTTTCAACGGGAGTAAAAATTCCGCCCATCAGAATAAAAATTATTAAAAAAAAGTAACTAACGAACATAACCTGCTGTTGTGTATCGCTTACTGTTGAAATAAACAAGCCAAGTCCCAAAACACCAATTAGATAGACACTTGCAAAACCAAAAAGTAGAAATAAGCTTCCAACCATTGGCAGATTGAAAAATAACTTTGCAATAACAAGTCCAAATGCCAGATCGAATAATCCGATTAACCAAAACGGAACGAGTTTACCTATAATAAATTGGTACTTTTTTATAGGGGTAACGTTAAGTTGTTCAATCGTTCCTATCTCTTTTTCACGCACGAGATTCATTCCAGCCAAAAACATTCCAACTAATGTTACCAAAATTGCTAATATTCCGGGTGCCATGTACCATTTGTAATCGAGTTCGGAATTGTACCAATAACTTTCAGAAATATTTACTTTCGCTGGCGGTGCGAATTCCGGTGTTCCTTTCCATTCAGCAATTAGATTTTTGTTGAACCCGGCAATTATATTTGCAGTATAAGAAAACGCAAGTTGCGCCGAATTTCCATCAATAGCATTTACAAGAAGCTGAAGTTGAGCTTCATTGTCTCGTATCAGGTTTCTTTCCATATTAACAGGAATAATCAATGCTATGTCTGCCTCGTCTTTTAAAAGCATTTCTTCCGCAAATTTCTCATCGAAAACAGCATTTTTTACATTGTAGAATGGAATCGCATCAAACTTCGCAACCAATTGTCTTGATGTTGATGAAAGGTCTTTGTCAACCACAACCATATCAATTTTCTGCATATCGAAAGTTGCTGCGTAAACCAGAATAAGCATTTGAATCAGTGGAACACCAAAAATCATCGGAAGTATGGTTTTATTCCTTCGAATCTGTCGAAATTCTTTTTGTATTATGTATCGTATTGTTCGCATAATTTAGCTTTTAGCTGCGAGCTTATAGCTTTTAGTTTTTAGTTTTTATTTTAAACTTTTATGAAGTCCTGCAATCATTTTTTGAATTTCATTTACTTTCAAACTCAAATCGTTAAAATCGTTTTCTGACAAAAATTTCAGTTCATTTGCAATTATTATTTGAGTTTCTAATTCATATGAGGAACCAACAGCAATATCCAGAAATCTCTTGAAGTCTTTGTCTGTTCCTCTGCCTGAGCCTTCAGCAACATTTGAAGGAATAGAAATAGCAGAACGTCTTATTTGACTGGTAAGTCCAAACAATTCTTCTTTTGGGAAATTCTTTGACGATTTATAAACATTTTTTACTAAATCCATTCCTTTTTGCCAAACTTTTAAATTCTTAAATTTTTTCATGGTTCACAGTTTTTAGGTTAATATTTAGTTTCATTTTTTTTGAGAAGCTAATAGCTAAAAGCTCGGGGCTCAAAGCTATTCTATTCCAACCTAATTTTAAACTTCTTCACACTCAAAGCAATAAAAAACAGAGTCATTCCAAGTAAAATCAAGGTCTCTTTCCAAATAAATGTTATGCCAATTCCTTTCAGCATAATTCCACGGATGATTGTAATATACCACCTTGCCGGCATAATATGACTGAACCACTGTAATACTTCCGGCATATTTTCTATCGGAAACATAAATCCGGAAATCATAATTGTTGGTAATAATAGTCCTATCATTGAAATAAACATGGCCACCATTTGGTTTTTGGCAGCGGTAGAAATGAGTATTCCCAAACATAGCGCCATTAAAATAAAAAGGATTGTTTCTAACATCAATAAAATAAAACTTCCGGTTATGGGTACGCCAAAAACAACCTTTCCAATAATTATTATTACAAAGGCATTTACAATAGAAAGCAGAAAATATGGGATCACTTTCCCAACAATTATATGCACAGGTTTAAGTGGCGAAACCAATAGAATTTCCATTGTTCCCAATTCTTTCTCACGCGTGATAGCGATTGAGGTCATCATTGTAGAAATTAGCATTAAAATAAGTGCCATTGTTCCGGGCACAAACATGTAAGCGCTTTTCATTTCTTCGTTGTAATACATTCGAACTTCGGGTTTAATTTGCATTGGCATTTTTACGTTTGGATACAATTTTTGGATGTAATCATTCACAATTCCCTTTGTGTATGAAGTTGCTAAACGAGCTGTATTTGGATCTGAAGCATCTACAATTAGTTGCATTTCTGCTGTTCCTTCTATTATTAGTTTTTTGCCAAAGTCGTTTTCGAAAACAATAACTTCGCGTACTTTCCCTCTTTTAAAAATGGCGTCAATTTCATCCAAACTTTTCAGGTTTTCATCTAAAATAAAATACCCCGATGAAAGTAATTTATTGGTAATTTGTTGAGTAGTTTCATCTTTCGATTGGTCGTAAATTGCAATATGAATATCGTTGATTTCGCTTTTTATAACGGTTCCGAAAATCAACAGTTGAGCGATTGGAATTCCAAACAAAATCAGCATTGTTCGCGGGTCGCGAGAAATATGGTAGAATTCTTTTTTTATGAAGGAAAGTAATTGAGTCATTTTATTGGCTTTGGGCAATGTGCTGTGAGCTTTGAGCCCAGAGCTTTGCGTAATGTGAAATTTGTTACTTTTTAAGTTTCTTTTGAAAATTTGTGATTCCCCTTTGAATATTCTCTAACTGTTCTGTAAGATTATTTAATTGTTTTGTGTCCATAAATCCCAGTTCGGTTGAAATAATTAGCTGGGTTTCCAATTCATAAGATGAACCTCGTGCAATGTTTAAAAAACGGTTCATTTCTGCATCTGAATTTCTACCGTAACCTTCTGCAATGTTGGAAGGAATAGATATTGAGCATCTTCTTATCTGAGAAATTAAACCATATTTTTCTTCTTTGGGAAATTGAGAAGTAATTTTGTAAACAATAAAAACGATTTTTATTCCTTCTTGCCATATTTTTAAGTTTTTAAACTTTTTCATAATTATTTATTTAATTATTAACGATAAATAGATTCTATTCTCAAAGCTCCAAGCCCACAGCAATTTCCTACCTCGCTATCTTCAAAAATACTTCGTCTATATTTTTTGCATTATAAATCTCTTTTAGTTTTGCAGGAGTGTCGAGTGCTTCAATTTTCCCGGCATCCATTATCGAAACGCGATCACAATATTCGGCTTCGTCCATATAATGCGTGGTTACAAAAACAGTAATTCCGTTGTTTGCAGCTTCGTAAATTAAATCCCAAAATTTTCTGCGGGTAACCGGATCAACCCCACCAGTCGGTTCATCCAGAAATACAATTTTTGGTTCGTGAAAAATGGCGATTGAAAAAGCTAATTTTTGTTTCCAACCAAGTGGCAATCCCCCTATTAATTTATTTTTTGCATTTTCCAGATCCAGTTTTTTTAATAGCTCAGCTTCTTTTTCTTTTCTCTTTTTAACTGAAATGCCGTAAATTCCGGCATACAATTGTATGTTTTCTGAAACGGTCAAATCTTCGTATAAAGAAAATTTCTGGCTCATGTAACCAATGTTTTGTTTAATTTTTTCGGTTTCTTTATAAATATCAAAACCTGCTACTTTAAGTTCGCCCGAAGTAGGAGAGGAAAGTCCGCACAAAATTCTAATAGTTGTGGTTTTTCCAGCACCATTTGCTCCCAGAAATCCAAATATTTCGCCTTTGAAAACATCGAATGTTAGATTGTCGTTTGCAGTGAAACTTCCGAATTTTTTTACGAGATTTTTTACTGTTATTATTTTCTCCATATTAATTAGTCTCAGTTTTCAGTCTCAGTCTCAGTCTCAGTCTCAGTCACAATCACAGTCACAGTCAGAGTTCTCAGTTTTCAGTTGGATGTACTACAGCCAAATTTGTCTGGATTATTAATCATAAAATTTAGTAGTTTACCAATCTCCTCGCTTTCAGAAATTAGCTTATTAAAGGTTTCTAAATTAATATATTCACAAGCTAATGAGAATTCCAGCCAAACTATTGTTTCACTATTTTCTCCATCAGAATCAGTAAGTTTACTGACAAAGTGTTTTGGGTATTTTCGTTTTCGGTATGATTCAGCAATATTTGCACAAGTTGAACGGGAAGATCTTCGAATCTGATCTGTTAATGAATATTTTTCTTCTTTGGGGAATTGTTTTGAGATAATAAAAATATCCATTGCCAGTTTAAACGCTTTTTTATATGCAATTAATTCTTTAAAATCCATAACCTAATTTTAATGTTTAATTCTTCCATTCAACCTGTTTCCTACAACTGCACACTGCGACTGCGACTGCGACTGTGACTGTCCACTTTTACTATTTTTCCATTAAGTTCATAAAAACATCTTCAATCCCCGGATTTATTTCTTCAACCAAAATATTTTTGTGATTCAGTTTTTCCAGATAATTATCTAACTCGGTAGTTTCTACGTCATCTTCAATTCCGGTAAAATGTACAAATTGCCCGAAAGCGTAAACTGCTTCAGCCTTTTCAAAATTGCGCAAATCGTTAATTAATTGAAACATATTTTCTGAACGCGCCTGAATAATTTTCCTTGGAAATTTTTCAGTAATTCTCGATGGAGAATCCACATCTAGGATTCGTCCATTTTGCATTAATGCAACCTGGTCACATAAAATCGCCTCGTCCATGTACGGAGTTGATACTAAAATAGTGATGTCTTTTTTTTGCAATTTTTTCAACATCTCCCAAAACTCTTTTCTCGAAACAGCATCCACTCCGGTTGTTGGTTCATCGAGCACCAGAATTTTAGGTTTATGAATTAATGCGCACGATAACGCCAATTTTTGTTTCATACCACCTGAAAGTTTACCTGCCCGACGTTTTTTAAAAGGCTCAATCTGGTAATAAATATCCCGGATGAGATCGTAATTTTCTTCAACAGTTGTTCCAAAAACAGTGGCAAAAAAGTTGAGGTTTTCTTCTACACTTAAATCCTGATACAATGAAAACCGACCGGGCATGTATCCAACAATGTGGCGTATCTCCTTAAAATCTTTCACTACATCAAATTCATCCATTTTTGCTTTCCCTGAATCCGGTAAGAGTAACGTCATTAATATTCGCATTAATGTGGTTTTGCCAGCGCCATCCGGACCAATTAACCCAAACAATTCACCCCGATTTATTTCTAGCGAAATGTTTTTAATCGCTTCAGTTTTATCGTATGATTTTGATATGTTTTTTATTGTAATCATATTTTTAGTTTACAGTCTCAGTTTTCAGTCTCAGTCCCGGTTCCTAATCCATATTGAATTTGACTTTTCGAATTTGTACATTTTTGTTAGTACAGGTTTGTCATTTAAAATCTCATTTTGCCAGTTTTTAGGGTGAGGAACGAAGATGACAAACAAATTACCATTAACACATTCTGCAACTTCTGTCAAAGGATTTAAATAATGCTCCATTTCATTTGGATTTTTTTCTATACTATGAGGAAGAATCATAATTTTAATTTCAGCTTCGCTCAATACCAGTTTGCTAAAATCAATAGCACTTTCACGGATATTTCTGGCAAATTCAGATTCAATAATAATTTTTGAATTTCTTATGTAAGGAATATTTTTATGTTTGAGATATCCAATTTCTGCTATTAGAACATCAAAAAGGTATTCTCTTCGATTAAAATCTTCATTTTTATAAGCATTTGAAAAAACTTGAATTTCTTTCTCTTGAAACTCTTCAACAAAATTATTATGTATATTCTCAATAAATATTGAACTCCTTTTTCGATTTGTTTTTTGCGGAGTATTTTCATTGATATTCCTATTGTGCGCTTCTTCAAATGCCTCAGTTATTAATTTTAAAATTATTTTTTCCTTCATTTGAGTTTTATTTTAATACCATGAATTTGATTAATCGAATAGTATTCTTAAAATTTATGGTCAAATCGTCCTCTGTGATTGAGACTGTTCACTGTGACTACTACTACAACCTGTACACTGCGACTGTGACTGTAAACTGAGACTAAAATTTAACCTCCCCCGGCATTCCGATTTTTAAAGTACCATCGTTTTTAACGGATACTTTAACTGCATAAACCAGTTTTACCCTTTCTTCTTTTGTTTGTATAATTTTAGGCGTGAACTCGGCTTCCGATGAAATCCAGTTTATTTTTCCTGAAAGTGTTTGATTTTCTTTCTCTGATTTATCAACCAAAACATCGATGATTTGCCCGATTTTAACATTTGGTAATTGTGCCCCGCTTACATAAACTTTTAAGGTGAGTTCATCTAAATTGGCCATTTTAAAAAGTGGTTTCCCCGGAGCGGTTAATTCTCCCTGCTCTGCGTATGTTTCAAGGATTGTTCCTGTTGCCGGTGATTTTACAGTACATCGTTCAATTTGATCTATCAACGACGGTTTTTGAGAATCCAACACTTCCAATTCTTTGTTAACCGAAGTAAATTGTGTTTTAGTACTAACAATTTGTTTGTCGATTACTTTTATCTGTCCCTGAATATCGTCCAATTGTTTTTGAGTTGCTGCACCGTCTACCAACATTTTCAGAATGCGGACTTCGTTGGTTTGCATGTTTTTTTTCTGCTCCTCAAAAACTGCAATTTGAGAATTAATAGATTGTTTGCGTGAATTTATTGCAGCTTTTTGTGCATCAATTTGTACTAGTTTTAATTGAATTTGAATTGTGTCGATTAGTGCAGACACGAATTCGGCTTCAATTTTTTGCCCTTTTTCAACATTTAATTGAAGAATCTTACCAGCCGATTCAGAAGAAACAATTACAGTTTCTGCTTCAAAATTCCCAAAAGCATCAGATTCTTCTGTATCGTTTTTACATCCAAAAGCCAGGAAGGTAATTGTTAGAATTAATAATTTGTATTTCATTTTATATATTTTAGTTATTTCTTTTCCGTTTTTCATTCTTGTCTGCGACTGAAAACTGAGACTGGAACTGAGACTGAAAACTGCGACTGAAAACTTCCTATCTCCCTTTTATTAGTTTGTTTTTTTCAACCGCTTCGTTCAATTGAATTTTGTGTATTTCAAAATTGAGTTTGGCAACCGTTTCTGCTTGTAATTCCTGAATGTAATCCGAACTGGTAATTATTTCGTTTTCCAGTTTTGAGGCAGCTACTTTTGTAATATCTGTTCGAAAAGAAATCATTTGTTGGTCGTTCTCCAGCAGTTTTTCCAGTTTTTTTATTTGTTCTTTTTGTTGTGAAAGCAGGATATGAATATTCTGTGTGAATGTTTCTTCCTGAGTATTAATCATTTGTTGTTGAAGTTTTATTACCTGTTTTTTTCGCTCGGTGTTTTTCCAATCGAAGGCATTCCACGAAACTCCAACACCAACCAGATAATAAGCGTCGAATTCATCGTTTAACATGTTTAAACCGGGTTTTCCGAAACCTGCCTGACCAAATCCAAAGAGTTTCGGATTTCGGACTTTATCAAGTAATTCAATTTGAGTATTTAATTGGCCCGATTGTTTTGAAAAAAGCATAAACTCCGGTCGGTTTATTTTCAGATTGGTTTCTATCACCGATTTATTGTAAACTAAATTGGATTCCTGGGTAATTAGTTTCCCTGTTAATAAAGATAGCATTTGTACGGCGCTGTTTTTACCGGCATCTAATTGTATTTCATTTTGTTCAAGATTTAAAATTTCGGCCTTAATAATTAGTGCTGCCGATGGTTCGATAACTCCGTTTTTTATTCCCGATTCGATAAATTTTAGTTTTTCAATTAAAACCTTTTTTTGAGCAATTAAAACAGCAACTTTCTGTTGTACAACTAATGCGGTAAAAAAAGCTTGCGAAACCTGTTCGTTTAATTTGTAGGCTTCAACTTCAACCTGGCTCAAATGGTTTTTTAATATTGCATTTTCCAGTTTTGCATTCATGTTTGAAATGCCGCCATCCCAAATGGTTTGTTTAAATTCTGCATAAGCTTTATACTGATCTTTTGAAACGGAAGGAATTGAAACATTTGGAATTGGAATATCGATTCCGGGCACATCTGATTGATAAGTAGCCTGAGCATTTAACGTAACCTGCGGTAGAAAATTGGTTTTAATATTTTCCTGATTCAACGTAGAAATTTCCCGCCAGATTTCTGCCTGTTTTAAGTTCGGATAATTTTCCCGAGCCCATTCGTAACATTCGTCAAGCGAAATTTCGTTTTGCCCAAAAACCATTTGAATTGGCAAAAACAAAATGAGGAGTAGTTTTTTCATCGTATTAAAATTGAATTTAAAATGAATTTTTTTACAGTTTCTTTTCTTTTTTTAAGAAAGTTGTTGTAAGCTTTTTTGTCGTTTTCGAAAAACATGATGTTCAGTAGCGGTTTGGCTGCGAATGGAAAAATGCAAAAACCAAGTACGTTAACCATCAAATCGCGTGGATCCATTTTACTAATTGTGCCGGCTTCCATTTCTTTTTCAAACATTTTTAAAATATGTTCCGGATGAACACCCTGGCTTTTCATAACAGAAGCAAGAAAAACAGGATCGCGGTTCATTTCTTTTAGAATAAAAGCTGGCAGGTAAGGATTCTTCAACAAAACATCGATGTATTTTTCGATAAATGTTCCCAATTTTTCTTCTATCGGCAGATCTGATAAAACAAGCATTTCAATTTTTGGGAAAACATGTTTAAATACTTTCTTAAAAATAGCCTCAAATAATTTCTGTTTTGTTCTGAAATAGTAATGAAGCAGCGCTTTGTTTATTCCGGCATGGTCAGCAATTTCCTGCATTCGAGAACCGTCTAATCCTTTTTTTATGAAAACGGTTTGTGCTGCATTCAGGATTTTTTCTTCGGTATTGTCTTTTTTTAATTCATTCATTTCCCTAAAGAGTTTAACCAAGTGATTTAACCAACTGGTCAAAAATAGAATATTTTTTTGAATTGACCAAGTGATTTAACCAAAAAGATTAACCGGATGGTTAAACCGGGATGTGACGAATTCCAATTCGCTATTAGGAGAGGGGATTTCCTACTCCCTGATTGCTAGACTTGCAAGTCAAGCTCAAGGGAATGCGAATCGGAATTCGCATCACCCAAAAAATAATGCGAACCGGAATTTGCATCACCCGATTTTGTTTTATCTTTACTTTCTCAGAAATATAATTCAATAATTATAAAAAATAAACAAAAATGCGTACTCTAAAATTCTTATCAAAAATTACAGTAATTGCTTTGATCTTACTGGTTTCGGCATGTAACTCAAAACCTAAAACTCAGCAAGCTGATGAAAAATCGACGGAAGAAAACTGGATTCAATTGTTTAATGGGAAAGATTTAAATAATTGGGATATTAAATTCAAAGACCACGAATTGGGCGATAATTATAATAACACCTTTAAAGTTGAGGATGGTTTATTGCGTGTATCTTATGAGAATTGGGATGAGTGGAATGGTAAATTCGGGCACATGTTTTATAAAGGTGAATTCTCGAATTATAAATTACGTGTTGAATACCGTTTTGTTGGCGAACAAGTAGCCAAAGGACCCGGCTGGGCATTTCGGAATAATGGATTAATGCTGCACGGTCAAAGTGCAGAATCGATGGAATTGGATCAGGATTTTCCAACTTCTATTGAAGTACAATTACTGGGTGGAAATGGAACGGATGAACGTTCGACCATGAATTTATGTACCCCGGGCACAAATGTTGAAATGAACGGTGAGCTTATTGAACAGCATTGTATTGTTTCCAAATCGAAAACATACCATGGCGACGAATGGGTGACTGTTGAAGTTGAAGTGCGTGGAGGAGAGAGTTTTCGCCATTTTGTTGAGGGAAAAGAAGTAATGTATTACGAAAAACCTCAACTGGATCCGCGAGATGCATTTTACGATAAATTATTACCAGCCGATGGAAATAAAATTGTTTCGAAAGGTTCAATTTCAATTCAGGCCGAAAGTCATAATACAGATTTCCGGAAAATAGAGTTGCTCGTTTTGAAGGAATAATTAAATAAAATAGTTCCAGGGAAACCAGCTTTTCGAAAGGAAAGCTGGTTTTTTAATTATTAATTTTCTTTTTAATAAGCAAAAAAGAATTCTATTTTTGTTTAAATAAAATTTATACGTTTTATTCCAATTATTTTTTCGTAATCAACTAATCCGCTCATGAGTAATGTTTCTTTTATTAAGGTTCAATTAAAATTCCCTATTCTAATTTTTATTTTGTTTTTTTTGGTTGTAAATGAAAATGCGATAGGAGAAAATTCAAACTTAGATGATGAAATACAACTCAATTTTAGCTACAAACGAGAATTATACAATCAGCCTTTCGAACTCAGAATAACTTCCAATAATTCGGTTGCAAACATATTTTATACGTTAGATTGTTCAATGCCTTCCGAAGAAAATGGGATTGTTTATTCTGGCAGTATTCAAATAGATTCAACAATAGTCGTAAAAGCAATTGCAATTACATCAAACGAAAGTTCAGCGGTTTATACTCATACTTATGTATTTCCTGCAGTTTCGGCGAAACAAGGAATTAATCCTCAAGGATTTCCGGAACTATGGGGTGGGGCTAAAATAATTGATGCCGATTACGAAATGGATCCAGAGGTTATTAATCATCCCGACTACGCAAATGAAATTACAAATGCTTTTGAATCACTTCCCTCTCTGTCGCTCACTATGGATGTTGATGAGTGGTTTAATCATGAAACAGGGCTTTATGTTGGCTACCCGAATACAAATGTAATTCGTGAAAAACCTGTTACCGCAGAGTTTCTTTTTAATAATACAGAAGAGAATTTTGCAATTGAATGTGGTGTTCAAAATCAGGGTGGATCAAGTATTGTTAGATGGAAATCTCCTAAACAATCAATGCGCCTTTTGTTTAAAGAAATATATGGACCAACCCGATTAAGGTATAAACTTTTCCATGATTCAGAAATAAATTCAATAAATACCTTGGTTGTGGACGTTATGCTGAACGCAACATGGATTCATCCTACGGATGTTAAACAAAGGCTACATGCCATGTATTTGCGCGATCAATTAACATCTGATTTGCACAACGAAATGGGTAGTTTAAGTGTTCATGGAAGGTATTTCCATTTATATTTAAATGGCTTGTATTGGGGGATTTGTAATCTGCACGAAAGACCCGATGATGCATTTCTATCTGAATATCTGGATGCCGAAAGAGAAGATTTTGATATTGTTAAACACGGACCAGATGAAATAGTTTCAGGAACAAACGATTTTTATCTGTTAATGCTTGAACGTGCCCGGGATGGTTTTTCAACAAATACAAGTTTAGAGGATTTTCAACAATATGTAGATCTGCCTGCATTTATCGACTATATGATTTTGAATTTCTATTTAGGAAATTACGACTGGGCTAGACATAATTTTTATGCGGGAAGAAATAGATTATCATCAACAGGATTTCGTTTTTATACTTGGGATTCGGAGCATGTTATGCGCTTTTTAAATGTAGATTACGATAATACGGGAAAGAATGATGAAGGAGCGCCTACTGAGATTCATACTATGTTAAAAGAGAATGAAGAGTATAGAATAATGTTTGCCGATGCAGTTTATAAAAATCTTTTTAACGACGGAGCGTTAACTCCTGAAAATTTTGAAAAGAATTTTTTATTTAGAAAAAATGAAATTGAAGTTGCCATAATTCTTGAATCGGCTCGTTGGGGAGATTACCGGGAAAGTGTATCGGATACAACATATACAAAAAATGAATTTTGGATACCAGAGGTTAATAAGGCTTTGGAAGAATATATTCCACAACGCAGAGATATTGTTATCGACCAATTTAGGGGAAGTAAGAATAAATTATTTCCGGATTTTATGCCACCAGTAATTGAGATTGATGCACAAAGTACAGAATCGAAAAAAATTATAAAATTAATAAATCCAAATTCCAACGACGGGGATATTTATTTTACGGTTGATGGTTCTGACCCAAGAAAAGTGGGTGGAGATATTCAAGGAATAAAATACACGGAACCTATTGAAATTGAGAATAGCTCAATGCTAAAAGCAAGATTTTATACTGCTGGAGAAAAATGGAGTGCGTTGGCGGAAAATTTATTTTTATTCGATGATATTTATGGCGATAAGTTAACAATTAACGAAATAATGTATCACCCCGAAGATGATTATCCTGAGTTTATTGAGATAATGAATTTTGGAGAGAGTTCGATTAATATGGATGGTTTTACATTTACAGAAGGTATTAATTACACATTTACAAACCCTGAAATTATACAACCCGGTGCTGGTGTTGTTCTTTCGAATGACAATTTGCTTTTTAATAAAATATATAATTTCAATGCTTTTGGACAGTACGAAAAACAGTTAAGTAATAGTGGGGAAGCAGTAATTTTAAAAAATGGATATAATCAATTGGTTGATTCTGTTGCTTATTCCGACACAATTCCGTGGCCCGTAGATGCTGATGGAGCTGGATATTCGCTGGAGCTTGCCAATCCGAACCTGGATAACGCACTCTGGTCGAGTTGGAAGGCATCTGAGAAAATTTATGGGTCGCCATATGCTACAATAGATGTATTAGACATTGATGCAGGAATCTATCCTAATCCATTTTATGATAAAATAACCATTAAAATAAATACGGAAGTTTTATCGACCGAAGTTTTACAAATCGATGTTTTTAATCAGTTGGGAAGTAAAGTACGAACCATAGAATCGACAAGTAATAATTCGCAAATAGAAATTAATTTAGGTGGGGTGTTGCCCGGAATGTACTTTATTCGTATAGATGCAAGCAAAACCACACAGTTTAATGGAGCTGTTTTAAAGGCGATAAAATTAAAATAATATAATTTTATTGGATTCAATATTGTTATTAAAACAGAGTAAAATTAAAAAAAGGGAGATAAGATTATACCAAATATCAAGATTTGAAATATCTAATTACAACTTGTTGTAAAAAATATATTTGGACTGCCGGTTGTATTTAGTAAAACACTTGCTGGAGGAAATGGCATTTCCCAGACACAAACTTTGTTCAATGAGGGCATTTGCACTAAGTACAACCAGTATAATAATTTATTATTAGAAATATCTAAAGTGGTTAATTGGTTACTACCGCAACTCAATGATCCTAATGCATGATTATTAGAAATATCCAAAGTAGTTAATTGGTTACTTATGCAACTCAAAAATCTTAAAGAAGTATTATTCGAAACATTTAAAATAGTTAATTGGTTACTACTGCATCCCAGACGCTCCAAGACAGAATTTTTTGAAACATCCAAACTGGTTAAGTGATTTATATTGCAATACAAATATTTTAATGAAGTATTATTTGAAACGTCTAAACTGGTTAATTGAGTCTCGTTGCAACTACACTCGATTAAAGCAGTATTTTTTGAGATATTCAGGTAAGTTAATTGGTTTCTAAAGCACATCAACTCTTTTAGGGCAATATTATTAGAAACATCTAAATTAGATAATTGGGTACCACCGCAACTCAAATGCTCCAAAACAGAATTTTTTGAAACATCCAAACTGGTTAAGTGAGTATAATTGCAATCCAGAATTTTTAAGTTAGTATTACTAGAAACATCCAGGTTAGATAAATGATTATTATAGCAGCTCAAAAGTTCCAATGCATAATTTATTGAGACATCCAGACTAGTTAATTGATTCCCGCCGCAATCCAAAATTTTCAAGGTAGTATTATTAAAAATATCCAGACTGGATAATTGATTCTCGTTGCAACAAAAAACTATTAAAGAAGTATTATTAGAAACATCCAGATTTATTAACTGGTTACCATCGCACTCCAAATATTTTAATGAAGTAATATTAGAAACATCCAAGCATGTTAATCGATTATTCTGACACCACAAGGTATCCAAATTTACAAATGCTTCTATACCCTCCATACTCGATATGTCTCTATTATGTACAAACAAAGAAGTTAATACTTTTGCTTCAAGAGAGCTAATGATACTATCTTCATTTGCATCAACACCCTGTTCAATCAGGGCATTTAAGAAATTGTTATCAGAGATATTAATATCAGGGATAATAACATCTTCGCTTAGGTAAGGTTCTTTTTTACAGTGGATTATAAAAATCACTGTCAAAATAAACAGCAGCGTTTTTAGTATTATTTTCATGACTGGCAGGTAAAATGTCAATCTATACACATTTAAAATTAAATACAACCAGACAGATTTGTCTATCAAAGTTAAGGAATATTTTTTACATTTAATCCTGTGGGTAAAACTCGAAACAAATATGAAAAAGCATAAATAATTAGTGCTTTTTTAACCTTTTAACTTCGCACAAAGGAAGAATGCTAAGTAACCAACCTTTCCATTCAGGGATTTAGGATAGATTTTCATTAAACGCTATTTCACACAACGGATTAATCTATTTTTGCATTTTGCTTTCGGTTAGCATAATTGAGTGCAACCAACGAAAAAGCAATTATTACCATTCCTAGAATTGAAGTGAAATCGGGACTTTCGTTGCTTAAAATTATCCAGCTTAAAATAGCTCCCAAAACTGGAATAAGGAATTTCCAGAAGTTCAATATTGAAACTTTTATGCCGGGGCGTTTTAGTAACGAAAACCAAATTATAATAGCTGCATCCGATAAAAAACTTAACTATTTCGGTCTATACGATTTTTCAAAAACATATCGAGTGCTTTTTGATAAATAACCCCAATTTTTCAGATTTAACCAATCGAATTATCGGATAACTGAATAGGGTTTGGCGAATTCCGATTCGCCATTTAAAAATGCGGTTCGGAAACCGCATCACCCGAAAATAATACAATTTGAAAATAGCATTACCCGATTTTGTTTTATATTTACTTATCTTAGAATTTAATATTAATTCATAAAAAATAATCAAAAATGCGCACAAAACTATTCTCCACGAAATTTGCTTTAATTACTTTGATTTTGTTGGTTTCGGCATGTAATTTAAAACCTAAAAATCAGCAAGCTGATGAAAAATCGGCAGAAGAAAACTGGATTCAATTATTTAATGGGAAAGATTTAAACGATTGGGATATTAAATTCAAAGGCCACGAATTGGGCGATAATTACAATAACACTTTTAAAGTTGAGGATGGTTTGTTGAGGGTTTCATATGAAAATTGGGATGAATGGAATGGCAAATTCGGGCACATGTTTTATAAAGGTGAATTCGCGCATTATAAATTACGTGTTGAATACCGTTTTGTTGGCGAACAAATTGCTAATGGTCCCGGCTGGGCATTTCGGAATAATGGATTAATGTTGCATGGACAAAGTGCCGAATCGATGGAATTGGATCAGGATTTTCCAACTTCGGTAGAAGTACAATTATTGGGTGGAAATGGAACTGACGAACGTTCGACCATGAATTTATGCACCCCGGGAACCAATGTTGAAATGGATGGAAAATTAATTGAACAACATTGTATTGTTTCCAAATCGAAAACATACCATGGCGATGGGTGGGTAACTGTTGAAGTGGAAGTACGTGGTGGTGAGAGTTTTCGCCATTTTGTTGAGAGAGAAGAAGTGATGTATTATGAAAAACCTCAACTCGATCCACGCGACTCGTCTTACGACAAACTATTACCTTCCGATGGAAATAAAATTGTTTTAAAAGGTTCAATTTCAATCCAGGCTGAAAGTCATAATACTGATTTCAGAAAAATTGAATTACTGGAATTAGTGAATGATTGAAGTTGAATAAAATCATATTTGCCTCAACAATAAGAAGATGCTTTTATAACTGTTTCTGCCAATTCTTTTGTACAATCAAAGAAAATGACAGAAGATTTGGTATTATATTATGGTTTATCTATGGTATAGAAAGTAATGTTTTATAAATTAAACCCGAAATACTAAATTATGAAATTTTCAACTATTGACGTATTCGTTTTTGTTGGATATGCTGTGTTAGTTGTGGGAGCAGCCTTATATGTTTCGCGAACAAAAAAAGGTTATAAAAAAACGGCAAAAGATTATTTTTTGGCAGATAAATCGTTGCCATGGTGGGCTGTCGGGGCTTCATTAATTGCAGCTAATATTTCTGCAGAGCAGTTCATTGGCGTGTCGGGGTCAGGTTATGCAATTGGTTTGGCAATGGCCAGTTATGAATGGACAGCCGCGATTGCACTGATTATAATTGCAAAATATTTTCTACCGATTTTTTTAAAGAATAATATTTTTACAATGCCGCAGTTTCTTGAGCTGCGCTTTGATGTTAGGGTAAGGACTGTTCTGGCTGTTTTCTGGATATTATTGTATGTTTTTGTTTATCTCACTTCGGTGCTGTATCTCGGTGCACTGTTTATGCAAACCGTGTTTAATATTGAGCTAATTTATGGGATAATAATATTGGCCGCATTTTCGGCACTTTACTCTATTTATGGTGGACTGAAGGCTGTTGCCTGGACAGATGTTATTCAAGTTGTGTTTTTGATTGGTGGAGGCATACTTACAACAGTTCTTGCATTGAACCATTTGTCGGATGGAACAGGTATAATCAATGGCCTTACGATACTGATTGATGATGTGCCGGAAAAATTTCACATGATTATTAAAAAGGGGCAACTTATGATTCCAGATGGAAAAGGGGGAATTAAGGATGCCTGGATGGATCTGCCGGGTTTAAGCGTTTTAATTGGTGGGCTTTGGATTGGTCATTTTGCCTATTGGGGCTGCAATCAGTATATCACTCAAAAGGCAATAGCCGCAAAGAGCCTTTATGAAGCACAAAAAGGTCTTTTATTTGCCGGGTACCTGAAAATATTATTGCCTTTTATTGTGGTTGTTCCGGGGATAGTTGCTTTTAGCCTGAATGCTGATATTGCAAAATCGGATGAAGCCTATCCATGGTTATTGCAGAGTTTTGTTCCCAGCGGATTCAGAGGTGCTGCTGTTGCAGCTCTGATTGCAGCCATCGTTTCATCTCTGAGTTCAATGATAAACAGCACTGCGACCATCTTTTCCATGGATATTTACAAACCTTTCATTAACCCAAAAGTTTCGGATCATCAACTTGTACAAACAGGCCGGATTTCTGGATTTGTTGCCATTGTTATTGCCGTTATTATTGCAAAACCATTATTGGGGAACCTCGACCAGGTGTTTCAATATATACAGGAATATACTGGTTTTACAACACCTGCAATTTTTGCAATTTTTATTTTTGGGCTTTTCTGGAAAAGGGCCACACCCAATTCAGTACTTTGGGCTTCGATATTAGCAATCCCCTTATCTCTTGGTTTCAAGATGCTTGCACCGGGATTACCTTTCATGAACCGGTGGGCCGTTGTTTTTCTGATTTTGGGAATTGTTATTATCGGTATAAGTTTATTCGAGTCAGATAAAAATGACCCAAAAGGAATTGAAATTGATAATAAATTATTTTACACAGGAAATGTATTTAATATCGGGGCCGTCGGGATTTTCACCATTCTTGCCGTATTATATATTGCTTTTTGGTAACTTAATTACAAGATAAAATAGTATGATAATAACATCACACACAAATGAGTGAAAAATATATAGGGATTGAAATTGGTGGTACAAAGTTTCAGGCAATTGTTACTGATAACCAGGCAAATATTCTTGAAAGAGTTATTGATACAGTTGGCGAAGAAAAAAAGGCAAATATTCTTCGAATGAAAATTGAAAACAGTATTACTAAATTAATTTCTAAATATGATGTTAAATCAATTGGAGTTGGTTTTGGTGGGCCAATTGATATAAAAAGTGGAAGGATTTTTACTTCATTTCATGTGGATGGCTGGAATGATTTTAACATAAAAGGTTGGTTAAATAACATGTTTAATGTTCCGGTTTACGTTGATAATGATGCTAATGCAGCGGCACTGGCGGAGGCCAAATTGGGATGTGGAAAAAATTATAACCGGGTTTTTTATATTACACTCGGAAGTGGTGTTGGTGGAGGTTTTATAATTGACGGGGAAATTTATCATGGGAAATATCTTTGTGAATCGGAGTTTGGGCATATTCGTATAAATAAATCTGGCGATACTATTGAATCAAGTTGTTCAGGATGGGCTTTAAATAAAAAATTAATTGAATATATAGAGGATAAGCCAGATGGAATTTTGTCGAACCTGGTAAAAATAAAAGGTAACGATCCCTCAAAATGTATGTTGGAAGCTATTAAAAACGGAGACTTTAAAGCAAAGGTAATATTTGATGAAATGCTTGATAATCTCGCTTTTGGATTATCGCATGTTATTCATATTTTGAATCCTGATATAATAATTATTGGCGGAGGTTTGTCGCTTATTGGTGAATACGTTACGGATTCTGTTTCAAAAAAACTACCTCAATACCTGATGTCCTCAATGAAAAACAACCTGCCTGAAATCAGGATTGCCCGTCTTAAAGAAGACGTTGTTCCGATTGGGGCAATTCTCTTGTCAAAAGCTAAGGTATAATGATGAAATTATAATAATAATGGAATGGAAAATCAATTAGAAAATTGGCTGACAGAATACCTTGAAAAGTATAATCAAGCATTAAAAGTGGTTACGGGTGAAATCATCTTGCCAATTATATCAAAATTTGTTCAGTCCTGTAAGGAAGAAAAGCAGATTTTTGTTTTTGGAAATGGAGGAAGCGCATCAAATGCCTCTCATTTTGTTACTGATTTTACCAAAGGTGCGGCAGATGCAGTCGGAAAAAAAATCAGAGCAATATCTCTAAACGAGAATGTGAGTTTGATGACAGCAATAAGTAACGATTATGCCTTTGAAGATGTTTACTCAAGGCAATTAGCCAATTTAGCCAAACCCGGAGATACTGTTTTTACATTAAGTGTGAGTGGAAATTCTCCAAATTTGGTTAAGGCAGTTGAATGGGCCAATGAAAACGACCTACATTCTATTGCTCTTGTGGGAGGGAAAAAAGGAAAGTTGTATGATATTGCAAAACAATCAGTTGTTGTTGATTCTCTTCATTACGGGCATGTCGAAGATATTCATATGTTAATATGCCACATTATTACATATGCTTTTATGGAAAATCCTGATATAGTAGATGTTTCTAATAATTAGTATTTAACAAAAAAATAAGATAGTTAAAGTGGATTTGGCATGTTTCAAAAATAGTAATCAAGGATTTGCAATTCTCAATCAACAGAAAAATACAAAGCGTTAGATTTTACCTGCCTACAAATTATACCAATTGTTCTTCAAAATGGTATTAGAAATCACAATAAAGAAAATTCTTAAAGTTGACTATCCCCGTGGCAAGCCAAGGGGTAATTCGCCAACTTTATTTTCAGCAAAAAAGCTGAAAAACCGAATTTTCATTATTTTACCCCCCTGTCAGTCATTCGACTGACATCTCCCCTAAAATTAGGGGAGAATATAAGGAAACCTCGCGGCAAGCCACGAGGAATTAATTGATTAAAAAACATTCAATTAAATCATAAAATAAAAAGGAAAGATGATCAATCAATCAAAGCCTGCTTCTAAATCTGGTGAGTTTGAAAAATAATGTACCCATAAACTGCAAACCGCAATAAGCGAAAAAGGGCAACAACAAGGTATTTTCGGGACGGAAAACCAGCAGAACCGACAAGTAAACTTACCGCTGCCCACGGAACTGGTGTGAGTGCTGCCACTATAATCAGGAACAATCCATATTTTCGAACCTGTGGCCACAAATTTTTCATGTATTTTATCCGGATATATCGAAATGTTGCAAGCCTGAAAAGAAATTTACCGATTAAAAAAGTTAAATAGCCCATGGCATAAGAAACAATCGCAAAAAATCCAACATTAAAAAAATAATGTAATGTCCCACCTTTGTGCAAAGCCCAAATCATAAAAAACTCGGGTGGTATTATTCCAAAAATAAATTCGGAGGCAAAATATATAAGATAGATTATTTCAGGCCTTGCATAAAAATGCTCAATCCAGGCATCAAGATTATTCGAAACAACAACTTTTTTAAAAAACAGATAAATAGCCATCAAAACCAAAAGCCAGGCAACCCCCCTTAACCCGCTTTTTATAAGAAATTTTATACGTGGACTTATTTCCATGTTTTTTAATGTTGAACTAAACGACGCGAAAATTACAATAATTCTTGGTAAACAAAGTTTTAATAAGCTACTTTTTAAACTGTTTGTTGAATTGATAAGCTTCTTTTAACCAGTCAATAAATTGCTGATCAATTTCATTTTCATTTTCAATTCGGAGTATGTGCGCAAACTCATTTTTGGAAATCTGTACGCACTTTTCAATTGGGAATTCGTCGTACGCCTTACCACAGGCGAATTCTACCGACAAGTATTTCGAATGTGGTTTTAATGCCAGAAAAGTTGTATTTGCCGAAAACATTACCCCGTTTTTTACGGCTCTGATTTTCATATCGCCGAACGATTTGACCATTTTATGGAGAATGCTAAACAGCTCAAAAATTTCTGGAGAAAATTTTTCAAAAACCTGATTAATAGTAAAATCGCCACAAGAATGAGACTGATTGCGGTTTTTAAATTGTCGTTTACATTTTGGGCATGTCCACATAAATTAGTTTCGGGTTTCAAGTTTCGAATTCTGATTTTTGAGTTCCTTTCAATATGCAATATCAAAAGATAACGGTTAAAATTTCATTATTTTGAATGATTGTGATGTTGTATCATCAGAAACTATAAAAATATAAGTTCCTTTATTAAACGATGAAATGTTAACAGGATTGTTAGTTCCGCTTAATTTGGATTGAACCAACAATTGCCCCGATAAATTAAAAACTTTTAAGTTTATATTTTTTGGAGTTTGTTGCATCACATTAACAAAATCGGTTGCAGGATTGGGAAAAAGCACTACTGTTTTCAGCAACTCGCTTGAGACACTTTGAAATACATTAATTCCGTTGTAATAGTAATATTTTTTTGAATTTGCATTCCAATCTTCAGCTTCAGAGTTCTTTGTACTATTCACCTGCAACAGCATCAATCTGTTTTCAATATTCCAGTTGTAACTATATTTGTAGAAATTCCTCCAGGTTTCACTGTTAGTTTCCCACGATTTGCCCCACCACTCTTCTGATAAACCAATTTCATTTAAAACATTTGTTGATTCATAATCGGGAATCCATTCCTGCGACGTAGAATTCCAATTAAAAAAAGAGTTTTTTGTAGAAAGTGCTGTAATTTTTTTTGCACTTTTTTCAACATCCTCATATTCCATTAATATCTTTCTTTCATTATTCCACTCATTGTCATTTGCATTCCATTTTTCCTCTAAAATCAGTATGTTTCTGTTCATATCGTCAAACTGATAAGAAGTGTTTCGTTCGTTATTCCACTGGTTGTTGTTAAAAAGAAATAATCTTATGTTTACCCTGTTGTTTAACGAATCGAATGTAAAAAGATACCTTGTCGAATTATTCAAAATTCCGAAAATACCCATATAATGAATGGTAAATGTCAGATTTCCTAATGTGTCATATCCATTTTCAGTTCTCCTGTTTAATTCCCAGTAGGTATCTTTCCAACCAAATCCGTTTTCTTCGGTTAAGTTTTGAAGCGTATCATATTTATATTCTGTTTTCGATTTATTGTCCCATTGGTTTAATCCGGAATTAAAATTGTATTCGATATACAAGGAATCATTACCCTCTGAGTTGAACCACTCTTCATTCTTGCTTTGCCCTATAAAAGTTTGATTGCTAGGCATATAATAAAAATAATAATATCCAAAATATTGATCCTGTTCTATTAATTTTGCTTTTCCTGTCGGTATAAATACGCCAGAATCAGCATCCCAATTATTGTAAGTGATTATTGTTGTGTCACCTATTTGTTGCTGAATTCCGGCATATTTACGCCATGATTCCGAATTATTATTCCAGGTCCAGCTTTCGTACCGGTTTATCTGATTTTGTTCGTCGAAAGTATTGTACTCTTTCTTATTTATAAAACTGTCGGTTGGTGAAATAAATTGAAAAGTAATAATACTATCGGCCTGTAAAATGTCTTGCGAAATTGTTAATCCCGATTTTAAATCTTCGCTTTTTGAGTAAGGGTTAATTTTAACAGGTTGAGAAAATAAAGATGTTGAAATTAGAAGAACGATAATAAAAATGACAGAATTTTTCATGATTAGTAAGTTTTTCTTTAAAGATATTAATTTTATTAGTGACAAAATAGTTTGATTTTTTATTCTTATTTAATTTAAATAAAGAATAATAAGACTTTAAAATGGGATTTCTGAATTGAAAAAATTTAATGAGTCACTTTTAAAAAGGATCGAACCTAAAAACCCCGATATTCCTGATTAGCGGAATCGAAGTCTGAATTGTTAATTTAATGAATATTTAAATTCCTGATTCCAAGGCCATTCTCATAAACTTCCGAACCTCATCATTTATGTCTTCTTTATAAAGAACCCGCAAATAATGCTGATAAATTTTGCCGCCCGGAACTTCGCCAATTCGATAAAAACAAAAATTATCTTTATATGGTTTATCGAAAGTCAAAACCACATCTAAAAAGTCTTTTCCCAATCGGTGTATGTAACCAAAACGTGTTTTTGCTGCAAATGCAATCCGGCTTTTGGCAGGGTGTAAAACAAAGTCTCCCAGTTTTTTATATTCAGCAATAAAATAATGAAATAATTCAATTGTACGTTCCGATTTACCTTGCAAAAAATCATCAACAGTTCGTTCGTTACACGAGTGGTTTTGGTTTACGTGTATAAATTTCTGATTACATTTCGGGCAGTTCCACATAATTAGTTTCGTGTTTCAGGTTACAAGTTTCAAGTTCGTCATGCTGAATTTATTTCAGTATCCATTCTTAGCAACAGATTCCGAAACAAGTTCGGAATGACGCATTATTAACATTAAACTTTAAACTCGGAACTTTAAACTTGTTAGTTCACTCTTTTTGGTTTTAATTCTTCAAAAAAGATGTCGTTGTTTGGCACATCGAAATCCATTCCTGTAATTTCGAGGTTGTTGGTTGTGTTAAATTTTACGGTTCCAAAATTAAACCAGGCGTGCGTTTTGTCCCAGTTAATTTTCCAGACATCATAATGCCAGTGCTCTAATGTTGCCAAAAGATCGGGCGTGTGTTCAAAATAAATTCGAAGTTTATCGTTTTCCATCTTTACTTCAATTTTTCCATAAATATCAGAATTGTAGGTTCCTGCATATTTTCCCAATTCAAGCGAAGGTCGTGTTCCAGTTACCCTTTTCTCCTTTCTTTCTGAAATTCGTTTGTCGCCACCATCACTTTTATTCCGGCGTTCAAGCATTTCTGCCGACCAATCTTTTTCTTCTTCACCCAAAAAGGCATTTAACACATAATTAGTAACTGCCGTTGTAGGTGCTTTCATTCCGTTGGTTAAAACCACAATTCCCAGTTTTTCATCCGGAATCATATTCACCGACGAAATCATTCCATCGTAACCTCCGCCGTGGCTCACTCTCAACCGTCCATGAAAATCTGCCAATCCCCAACCCAAACCGTATCCACGGAAATGAGTATTAAAATCATCCGTTTTGGTGTGGTCAACTGTGTAGGAATTATGTAATTTCCAAATCATATTCCGCGATGAAGATGTAAGCAAAGTATCGTTTCCAATAATTCCGTGATTCATATTAAAGATCATCCATTTCCCAATGTCGTTTACCGACGAAATTATTCCGCCAAGTGCAGCAACTTCTTCCCAGTTTACATACGGAATTGGAATATTTTTTTCATTTTCCAAAGCGTGTGGTGTTGCAAAATTTCCTTTCGATTCCAGCTTTTTTAACGAATAAATTGTACGATCCATATTAACCGGATCAAGAATTCGGTCCTGAACATTTTCGCCCCAGGTTTTTCCGGTAACTGTTTTAATAACTTCGCCTGCAGTAATATACATTACATTCGAATAACCAAATCCATCACGAAAATTAAAAGCGGATGGAAGATATTTCAATCGTTTTATTATTTCTTCGGAAGTTAAATCAGATTTGTACCAGATTACATCGCCACTAAAAGTTCCAAGTCCAACGCGGTGACAAAGTAAATCGCGGATGGTAGTTTCCTGGCTAATAAATGGGCTAAATAATTCAAAATAGGGGAGGTGCTTTTGAACTTTGTCCTCCCAGTTTAGTTTGCCTTCCTGCACCAGCATTGCAATTGTTGCAGATGTAAAAGCCTTTGTATTCGATGCAATTGCGTAAAGTGTGTTTCCATCCGGTTTTTCAGTTTTGCTAACTTCTAAAACTCCATAACCTTTGCTGAAAACAATCTCGCCATCTTGTACAATTCCAACACTCATTCCGGGAATACCCCATTCTTTAGCTGTTTTTTCGATGTAAGAATCGAGTTTCTCTAAATCAACGTTTTGCGCAACTAATGTAAGCGAAATCAGTAAAAATGGGAGTATTAAATATTTTTTCATCTCATTGTAATTTAAAATTCTTAATGGTATTCGATGGAACTCGCTTATTATGATTCGTGCATTTGTAAAATTTTAAATGCTCGTTTCATGTTAAATTAAAATTGATTGCGATAAAGATAAACTTTTATCTTTGCCGGCTGTTTTTTATAAAACTAATCTTGAAACAATTTCAATTTTTTAAATTACAGGATGAAAAAATATAAATGGTTTTTTGCCGCATTATTACTGTTTTGTTCGGTGAACATTTTCGCACAAAAAGGAACCTTAAGTGGAAAAATTATTGACAATTCATCGAACGATATAATACCATTTGCTACAATTTCAATATTCGATGCAGGTTTTGAAAATTTAATAAATGGTGCGGTTTCAAACGATAACGGAAGATTTGAAGTCGAAAACCTTGAATTTGGTGAATACCGGATTGTGGTTTCGTTTATTGGTTACACACCCGACACATTAAATTTGGTAACACTTTCAAATCAGAAACCTTCAATTAATTTAGGAGAGGTAGGTATTGAACCTTCGGTTGTGGAATTAGAAGGTGTTGAAGTTCAGGGAATGGCAAGTACGGTTTCGCGAAAAATAGACCGGCAAACTTACCGCGCGAGCGATTTCGAAACTGCTCAGGGTGGAACTGCAGTAGATGTTTTAAATAAATTACCTTCAATTTCTGTTGATCCCGACGGAACAGTTTCCGTGCGTGGTACTTCCGATTTTATGGTTTATCTCAACGGAAAACCAACACAAATGGAAGCTTCGGTTTTGCTGGGGCAGATCTCTGCAAATTCAATCGCAAATATCGATGTAATTACAGTTCCAACGGCGCGCTACGATGCACAGGGAAAAGGTGGGATTATAAATATTTCGACTAAAAAAAGCGGACAGGAAGGTCTGTCGATTTCTGCAAATGGTTTGCTGGGCGGTGCACCGTGGGGAAATAAAACCGATAAATACAGCGATTACGTTTTAAATGATAATCGTTACGGAGGAGGAATTAATCTGATGTATTTAAAAAATGAGCTGGTACTTTATGGCGGTTTTAATTTCAACGAACGAAATGTAAATGGTTTGCGTACAGGTGATGCGCGCTTGTTACAATCTGATGGATCGTACTATCACATGGTTGCCGGTGGTGAACGCCCGGAGTGGTACAAAAGCTATTCGGCCAATGCCGGGATGGATTACAGCTTTTCTGAAAACAGCACCATTTCAGCATCGTATTTTTATGGAAATCGCAACGACGGTCGCTCGGCATTTTATGTTTACAACAACTTTTTTGCCGATGTCAGTAAAAATCCAATTGCAGGAATTGAGCCAAATAACCACTGGGTTTACAATCCAAACACTGACGATCGGTACGGGATTTTTCATACCGGAAATATTGATTTCACACAAAAATTTGATAACAAATCGCAGTTACAACTTTCGTTGTTATTGGAACATTCTGAATTAAGCAGAGAGCTGAATAACCAGGATTTTGATTTTAACAAAGCAGCTGATCAGGTTGGTGTTTTACAACGTCATTTTAACGAAACCGACGACACTCCTTTAAATGGCTATCGTTTTTCGATTGATTACGAAAAAGAACTTGACAATGGAAATTTGCTGGGAATTGGTTTTCAGCCACAGTTGGTAAATCAGTCTGGTGGATTTAAATATGACACTTTAAATGTGGCATCCAACCAGTGGGGTACAAATTCGCAATTCAACAATAGTATTGATTTGTCGAGAGCAATTTATGCCGGTTATATCGATTATTCGGGAAGTATTGGCAAGTTAAATTTTATAGCCGGACTTCGTTTGGAATACACCGACCAGTCGATGGAAATGGAAAACCCCAATTACCTGAATATATTTGAACGGCCTACAAAACCAATTTATGAAGTAAATCAGCTTGACTGGTTTCCCACATTTCACGCAAAATATAATTTAAATGAAAAGGATGCGTTGATTTTTGCAGCCAGCCGCCGGATAAACCGCCCGCCAACAAAAAGCATGGCACCGTTTTTATATCGCCGTCATTACGAAGTTTACGAAGTTGGCGACCCAGAACTAAAACCGGAATACTTGACCAATTTTGAATTATCGCTGGATAAAAAATTAGGCAAACAAAGTGTAATTTTAACAGGTTTTTACCGCGGAACCGACAATGCTGTTTTTAGGGTAAATACGGTTTACGATGTGGAAAAAGTATTGATTCGCAGTTATACAAACTCAGGAAATGTAAAAGCATTGGGTGCAGAATTAAATGCCAATTTGGTTGCCGGTAAATTTGCCAAGTTTTTTGTAGGTGGCTCGTTGTATAATTTTAATGTGCAAGGCGATGTTTTTGGTTTTAAAGAGGATAACCAAAGTACAAATTGGAGTTTAAAAGGAAACATGAATTTGCTTTTCACAAAGGAATTAAAATTTACGCTCGATTTTGATATGCGCTCTGCCACTGTTACCACGCAAGGGCGAAACGAAATGTTTTACATGTCGAATGCAGCATTAAATTATACACCCACAAAATTAACAGGCTGGGGCTTTTCATTAAAAGTTTTAGATATTTTAAAATCAAATGTTACAGGATTAAATACACGCGCTTTTGATGTTTCCGGCACACAGATTTTCTATCAGGAAGTGGAGTACGATCGTTTTGGCCCAATTCTGGAATTTGGTGTTTCGTACTCGTTAAACATGAATGGAAAATCGGGTAAAAAAGCGGACAGCACTTTTGGGAAAGAGCAGTTTTAGGAAATATTTGGCTTTTCATAGCGTAATTGATTAGCCGTCAATACCTAAAAAACATTTGTGTTTTCATAAATGAAATCAACCTGAACTGTTCATAAATTTTATCCTTCCGAAATCAAACTGCTTTGAAAAAGAAAATACTCGATTCTCGTTACTCAAAATTGCTAAGGCTTTTTCTGCGGGGCTCAGCTCTTTGCTTCCCTTTATTCTGTTCATTTTGAATCCTCATAACGAAAAACTCACGAATAAATCAGGTTAGAATTACTTGATGTTTTATAATAACTCAAACTTTTTTTCATGCTTATTTCACTTTCATTCTAAATTTTTTAGGGTCATAAAAGAATTGAATAAATAATTGAGTTTTATATCTTTAACGGCATCTTAAAAATAAATTAAACCTAAAACCTGTAAAATGCAATTTAAAAAAGTACTAATTACCATATTCAGGGTTGCTATTGGCTGGCATTTTTTATACGAGGGAATTTCGAAATTACTAGTTAAAAACTGGAGTGCTGCCGGGTTTCTTTCAAATTCATCCGGGCCGTTTTCAGCCTTTTTTCAATGGTTGGGTAATTCCGAAGGATTAATGAATATTGTTGATCCGGTAAATATTTTCGGATTAATATTAATTGGGCTTGGTTTATTTGTTGGTTTAGCAATTCGGATTTCTTCCGTTTCGGGTATTTTACTGTTGATGCTCTATTATTTTGCTTACCCCCCGTTTGGAGGTTCAATTATGGGCCCGGTTGAAGGTAATTTGTTTATAGTAAATAAAAACCTGATTGAAGCTTTGGCTCTGTTAACACTTTTATTTTTAAACGAAAAAGGATACGGGCTTTATTCATTCAACCTGTTTTCATTGAAAAAGAAAGCTGTTCAAGAAAATGATAAAGAGGAGTTAAACGATAATTCAAGGCGTGAGGCTTTAAAAAACCTCGCAACTATTCCGGCCTTGGGTATTTTTGGTTGGGGGGCTTTTCGTGAAAATCAAAAATACGGAGTTGATACTTTATCGGGTGCCACCATACAAATTGGCGGTGCCGATATTAGCGAATTAAAAGGCGAACTTCCAAAAGGGAAAATTGGCGGTCATGAATTAAGCCGGTTAGTTCTGGGTGGTAATCTCATTGGAGGCTGGGCCCACGCACGAGATCTGATTTATGCATCATCGCTATTTAAGGCTTACAATACCGAGAGAAAGATTTTTGAAACATTGATACTTGCTGAAAAAGCTGGTATCAATTCAATAAATATTGGCTTCCCGACTAACGACACCATGCAAAAATACAAAAGGGTTACCGGGAGCAAAATAAAGGTAATTTCGCAGGTGGGACACGATAAAGAAGGGAGAGATCATTTTCAATTTATCAACAAAGCGATCGACTTTGGGGTAGATATTATTCAGATTCAGGGCAACACTGCCGATATTTTGGTACGTGACGGGCAAATTGACGCTATTGAAAAAATGATGGAAAAAATAAGGAGCCAGGGATTTACAGCCGGGCTTGGAGCTCACGCAGTTGAAACTCATTTTGTTTGTAAAGAAGCCGGACTTATTCCTGATTATTACATGAAAACCATGCACCATGATAATTACTGGTCGGCACACCCCATGGAAAACCGCACATCTTTTGAGGTGATGGGAGGTAGAAAAAAGGACCACAATTTATATCACGACAATATGTTTTGCACATTTCCCGATAAAACAGCAGAGTTTGTAAATAATGCAGAGGTACCGGTTATGGGATTTAAAGTTTTGGCTGCCGGCGCGTTAAAACCCGAAGATGGTTTTAACTGGGCATTTCAAAATGGCGCCGATTTTATTTGTGTGGGAATGTTTGATTTTCAGATAGTAAACGATGTAAATATAACGATTGACGTTTTAAATAATTTGAATGGACGAAACCGGAAATGGTATGGATAAAATAATTTGAATCAAACAAATCAGACATTTTGTTTGAATCATTCATAATTCCAAATCCGGTAATCATAAATGATTTTATTGTCTTTAACTTCATCTTAAACTAAATTGACAACATGAAACATTTCATTTTATTTTTGTTCCTAATTGTGTTAGCTTGTACTAATAAGGAAGTACAAAATGATAATAAATTAGCTCAAAATGCAAATCGTCCAAACATTGTTTTAATTGTTTCCGATGATCAGGGTTACCGCGATTTAGGATGTTTTGGTGCCACTGATGTTAAAACACCAACATTGGATAAACTTGCAGAAGAAGGCGTAAGATTAACAAACTTTTATGTTACATGTAGTTTTTGTACACCCTCCCGGAGCAGTTTATTAACCGGAAGATATCCACAACGAAATGGCACCTACGAACTGTTTCGTAACGACAGGGTAAACGACGGTTATCTTTATCAAGCTTATGAATACAGTGTTTCGCCAGAGCGTATTTTAGGGACAGATTTACGGGAAGTATTGATTTCAGAAGTTTTAAAAGATGCCGGTTATGTAAATGCATGTTTTGGCAAATGGGATTTGGGCCAGTTGAAAAGATTCCTTCCGTTACAACAGGGTTTCGATCGATATTATGGGCATGTTAATACGGGAATCGATTATTTCACTCACGAACGTTACGGGGTTCCTTCAATGTACGATGACAACGAACCAACAATCAAAGACAAAGGTGTTTACTGTACCGATTTATTCGAACGGGAAGCACTGAAGTTTCTAAATGAAAATATTGACAAGCCGTTTTTCCTTTATCTTCCATTTAATGCTCCACATTACGGGTCGAATCAGCATAAAGAAGATCCGCGTTACCCGGTACAAGCCACGCAGGAATATTTGGATATGTATCCTGAATATTTTGAAAAAGGTGATTATAAAAGACAGGGAACTCTGGCTGCCATAACGGATATGGATAATGCCATTGGGAATATTTTGAAAGTTATTGAAGATGCCGGAAAAGAAGAAAATACCTTGGTGATTTTCTTGTCGGATAATGGAGCCGGAACCGGGAAAGGAGTTGCAAATTATCCTTTGCGTGGTGGAAAAGGTAATTATTTTGAGGGAGGTATTCGAGTGCCATGTATAATTAAATGGCCGGGGAAAATAAATGAAAACCTGATTATAGAAAATTTTGTAAGCTCACTTGAGATATTTCCAACAATTTTATCTGCAGCCGGAATTGATAAAAATGATTCTGTGATTCTTGATGGATTTGATTTAATGCCTTTATTATCAAGAGAAAATGAGAAACTCGAACGCCAGGAAATGTATTGGGAAAGCCGGGGAAAATTTGCCGCCAGAATAGGAAACTGGAAAATAGTTGATAATATCGATGAAAAGGGATTTTTTGATCTTTCAACCGATATTTCCGAACGAAATGACTTAACCACAATTCAATCTGAAAAATTTGAAGAGATAAAGCTGAAATTTAAAAATTGGCAAACCGAGATGGCCAAGGCAGAGCCAAGAGGGCCTTTCAAAGATTATTAGAATTTTAGCCGATAAACATTTGTTTCCCGTTGTTTAAAACCAAGTTTTTTATAAAGATTATTTGCTGCAATTCTTTCAGGTTTTGAGCTTAAGTCAATTTTTGAAATTTCATGTTTTTTGGCAAATTCAACTGCAAATTCTATTAGTTTTTCCCCAATACCCCGGCCTCTCATTTTACTGTTCACAACAACATCTTCAATCCAGGCTTTTTTACCCGAGGGCATTTGATTTATAATTAAAGTTAGAGTACCGACAATTTTTTCTTCTTCAGCTAAAAAAATGTATGAGTTTTTTGAATTAATAATTTCATCCAAATAATCTTTAGATGGAGTTTTACTTTCCTCGTTAAGTTGTGGAATCAATTCATTAAATGCTATAATCACTTCTGCTGAAATCTCTATACACTGATAAATTTTCATTTATGATTATTAAATGAGTGGTTAATGCCGATAATACAACAAAGAAGCAGACTGAACAAAGTGAAAGTTTGCGACATTTAGTTGTCAAATCGGTATTATGAATATTATCGAACCCCAAATTGTTTAAGGTTGTAAAGTTTGTAGGCATTGTCCCAATAAATTTTTTTCAGGATTTCTTCGGGAAGCCCAATACCGTTAATTTTCCAGTTGCCTTGAATTGGAGTTGGATGATCAAATTGTTTATCGGTAGTTTGAAGGTATCTCCAGTGCGATTGGTAGAATTTATTGTCTTCCTCCTTTGTAAATATTTTTGAAGGCCCGGCACCTTGCACCTCTCCATCTTTCCAAAACATTCGGTCGGTACCAAACATTATTCTCTCCTGGTGTTTTTCGAAAAACCTGAAACCATCAGCGGCTGGATGTCTTCCTAGTTCGCCAAACCGGGCAGATAAATCCACAACAATATTTGGCATTTCATCCATCCATTCGTCCAAAACATTTAAGTTTTCCGAATTATTTGCTACGTGGGCACAATGAAATGTTATCTCTTTAAACGATTTTATAACATTGTTGCGTTGCTCAAGTACTGAATTTCTTTCAGGATATTTTGAACGATCGGCAAACGACCAATTGGGATGTAATTCCAGCTCTTCCCATCTTTCATTTTCCGGGGTCCAGGGTTCAAAAAATGCTACCGGGTCGGTTGTATGAAACGCCACTACCGTATTCAGTTGTTGTGCTTTTTCCCAAATTGGCATCAAACGCGGATCATCAATTTTTACCAACTTCCCGTTGTTGTCGGTAACAGTCAGGCCAAGGTCTTTAAAATTTTTTAAACCCAAAGCTCCATTTTCGACTGCCCGTTCGAGCAAATCGGGTGCTTTTTCCGGGAATTTAAGATCGGTCTTCCACAAGTCCCAATCAAAAGCATACATTGCACCAAGCCTGTTTTTTAGCTTTGATATTTTTGGCATAAACTTATCAAAACTTTCTCCCCTGATTCCGATATTCAATCCATATCTGATAAAGTTTTCATCCATTACCTGTAAACACCTGTCGATAGTTTCCGGAACAACATGCAAATGTGTATCGATAACTTTTTTTGTTATCGGTATTTTTCTTAAATCCAATTTAGTTTCATTTGGATTGCAAGCCGTTATTCCCGTTAAAATAGTGCCGGAAACAACAGTGGCCGATAAATTGGCAAATTCCCTTCTGGTTAAATTTTTCATTTCAATATAATTATATTTTTGCCTGATAATAAATTGCCTGAACTCTTTTCACTTCTCTCTTCACAAGGTATAGAGAAGGACGATTTGTTTACAGACGTCTGCACTTTTTTAATGACATTTTATTCAAATTTAATTTTACCGAAGTTGGATGGGCTGTGAAACCTCCTAAAAGTTGGCGACCATGCATAAGAACCGGGGCCCGTACTATCCCGGTCGATTCGATAAAAATTTATTGGATACTCACTATTTATGGCCATGTTAATTTCTTCGAGTGGAATGGCAATTTCAACCGTCCATGATTTATCAATGTCAGAATTATTATTAACTGTTCCGTCAACAAAAATGGCTGATTTTAAACCCTCGATATCGTACTTTGGTGTTTCAATTAAATCAATATTTGCAGTATCGGTAATATAGCTGTCGAACTGAATATTAGCAGGCGATATCTCAATTTCAATATAAGTTGATAGACCTTCATCGGTGTCGATAAAAACCTCAACAACTTCATCTTCCCAAAGGTACTCGTCCCTTTTTGTAAACGAGGTAAAAATATCTTGATCGCCATTAATAAATGCTATGTACAAATAATCGGAATCATAACATGTTTTTACCTCACTTTTATATTCATCCTGTTCAACAGGTTTTCCGGTTTTATTATTAAGAAGGGAAATTGTTTCTGCTTTTTCCCAGGCTTCTTCATCGAGCGAACCATCAATAATTATTTTCTTTACACTTTTTTTGCAAACAATCTCTGGTTCATTTGATCTGCAACTATTCAGTGTTAAAATCAATCCGAAAATTATTATTGTAATTACGTGTTTCATTTTACGAATATTTTAGTGTAATCCATCATTTAATTGCTGATTGAAATTTATGTTAAAACCATAATTTAGTTGATTATATTTAGCAGTGGCTTATCGGGTTCTATTTCATCGGGCATAAACTTTAGTACTTTTTTTGTTCCGTTGTTGAGAATTGTTAATGTGTCGTTTTGAAATTTTACATGTGGTGCAGAATTGTTTTTATCATCAAGAATACTAATTACAGTAATAAATTTTGCTTTTTTATTTTCAACGTTAATATTTATGGTTTTTAATATTCCCTCTTTTTGGCCAGGTAATCCATTGACATCGTTTCCCAATACTTTTCTTTCCTGAATAATAGTTTCAAGATTTTGGGGTAAAACCGGATGGATCCAAAACTCAACTTCGTTTTTATTTACTTTATATGCTTTATTAATTTTTTCTATTTTGGCAATTTCATTTAGTTGAAATAAATTTTCGATAGCAGACCTTTCCTTCAAATTAACATCATCGAGTACAACAACAACATCTGGCTTTAAAAATACCAGGTGCCTCCTGTAAGACTCGACTTTAGCTTCGTCAACATAAATATTTCCGACATCTCCAATAACGTAATCAAAAACTTTATTGTTTTCTGTGTAGATAATTTTTGGGCTTGGGTCCCTCGATTCAAATTCCATGTAATCAAGCCATTTTGATCCAGCGCCTGCCTGCCCGTTTCCGTTTATTACAAGTGTATTATGATTCCTAGTCTCCTTTTTATAAGTATATCCCGGATCGATAATCAGCCATTCGTTTTGTGAAAAAACAGTAAAGTGGTTAATGTTCGGATGTTGATGCCCGGGGCCAAACCCAACATTTTCAATTCTCGAGGGATCTGCCTGGTTGCGATGGCCGGGAGCTGGACCGCACCGGAATCCTACAACAGTCGATCCCTCTTTCCAGCCACTTCGCATTGTCACAAAACCATGATCGTTAAAATGCTGAAAATGAGGAAGGGAGGTGAAATCTTTGGATGCGAGTGAATCATCAAAAAATAAAAAATCGAGCCAAGAAAATTTATGAAAAGTGGCAGACTGAACCTTTTTACCAAAATCCTGAAAATATTCATTTCTATATTTTTTTGCAGGTAAATAGAGAAGAAAAGCAGGTAAATATCTGTCTGTACCACAATCACTAAAATTAATCACTTTAGTAAGTTTTTCGGGTAAAGAAAAGTAAATGGGAAAATATCCTGTCAGTTTTAACCAGTCGTATTCTTCGAAATAATTTTTATAACCCGAAGTATAAGCAGCTTCCAAAAATCGAAGAAAATAACCTGTTCCGTATTGCCAGTATTGTACTCCTTCGCCCCAGGAACCATCAGTTGGTGCATGATTTATTATGTACTGAGTCCATTCATTTGCCTGATCTAAAAATGCTTCTTTTTTAGGGTTTCCATCTTCTAAAACCAATCCAACAACTCCAATCGCCGAAGTTTCAATTAACAAATGGTTGCTCAGCGCACGGGTAAATGATGCATCGTTAATTATGATTTCAGATTCAGCAATTAACCTGTTTCGGAGTTTTAATTTAAGGTCTTCATTGAGCGCATCGTACATCCAATCGTAAATAAAAGTTAAACCCATTACCCAGGCCGACCTTCCCAAATTTTGACTTCCATGCCATGTTTCAGTTTCCAACATGGCATTTATCCAACTTTCAGCAATTACAGGGTATTTTTTATCTTTTGTAATTTGAAATGCCAAACCCAGGGCTGGCATCGCATCTCCGATTTTTCGGTGCGAATTATTTGCATCTTTAAATTCGGGGATTGACATCCGGCAAAAATCATCAGCCTGGTTTAAAACCAGTTCGAACAAATTGTTTTTTGAGTTTGATGATTGCTTTTTAATTTCATCTATATTTTCGGTATTTAAAATTAGCCGGGGATGTTTGTTTACTTCCTTTTTATTAATTGCCCCCTGCTTTTTATTGTTGCAGGAAACAAAAAGTAGAATAACAGAAAAAAATAAAATTAAATTTTTCTTCATCGCGGGATCAGGTTAAATAACGAAATCTAATTACACGAAATAAACTATTGAAAAAGAACAATTTTAAAATTACATAGAAATAATCTTAAAAATCAGTGTCAGCATTGTCTAAAGTTAATTCTCTGATCCAAACATTCCGGTAAAGAACATCGTGTCCTTCGGCCTGTAATTTTAGGCCACCCGGAGTGTCGGAAATTCCTTTTCCTTTATCGTTTCCTCCGTCAAGGCCAGAATTTGCACCACCCCAAACCTGGTTAATTGGTACATCAATATGCACTTTTTCGCCATTGAAATATACAGTAACTAATGCTTTTTCAGATCTCTGTCCATTTTCAAATCTTGCTGCCCGAAACTTAATGTCGTAAGAATTCCATTTCCCAATTCCTTTGTAAGCGTGATAAGGCGATTCGGTTTCATTAATTACTGCACCCATTCCATGTTTTGTAGTATCTCCATCTAAAACCTGAATTTCATACCGGTTTTGAAGATAAACACCACTGTTACCACCCTCTTTTTCAACCAGAAATTCGACATGAAGCCTGAAATCGCGATACTTTTTTTTAGTTACAATATCTGCTGTACCATATTTCCCGCCCAAAGCATTTGGATCGTTACTATTTACTACCGTTCCATTGTCCACCGGATCATCAACAACTTCCCATTTAATTGGTAACTCAGAAGAAAACCTGGGACCTTCCCAATAAGTCCATTTTTCATCGAGCATTTTACGCGACCCATCAAAAATAACTTCAGCATTTTTGGGAGCTTTTGTTCCTACTCCGGTTTCTTCGTTCTTAAAAGTAACCATACAAAGCGAAAGAAATAAGACTGTAATTGAAGACAAAACCAGGATTGAATTTTTTATGATTTTTTTCATTATGAGTTGATTTTAATGAATGAAAGATATTACGTTGATTTTTAAATTACTAATCGTCAAATATAGGAAACTTAGAGTTAAGTGGTTTCCTGTTGGCTGAAAAAGTAGATAGCTTTTCTTTTCAAAAAATAATGAATGATACACATTTGTTATTTGGGTTTTTTATATTTGAAGCACTTTAACAATTTTGTCAGATGAAAAAATATTTCCTACTAATAAACCTTATTTTTTTCTTTTCATATTCAGCCTTTTCAATCGAAATACCTCCGGGCGGAACAAATATGATAAACGATCCTATTTCCAATTACTCGCAAATTGGTAGCCAGGGTACGGTTAATATTGTAAATGTTGAACATACAGAATTTACTAAAGCAATAAAAGTGGATGTTACTTCGCAACCAGATAATTACTGGAATTTTCAGGTGGTTTTTCAAACAAATATGGCACTGGAAATTGACGATGTTTGTCTAGTCTCATTGTGGGCAAGGACAACAAAATCGAATTCGGAGGCGGGAGATGGTTTATTAACAGCGATAATTGAACACAAAGATACTTACGAAAAACCTTTGAGCCATACTTTTATTGTTGTCGGCGAATGGACACATTTTGTTTATGCTTTTAAGTCGTCAATGAATTTAACACTTGACAAACACAAAGCAGCTCTGTTTTTTGGACATGCCGTGCAAACAATCGAAGTTGCAAACATTCAGTTTCTAAATTATAAAAAAACAAAAACTATCGACGAACTTCCTGCAATGGCAATAACTTACGCCGGAATGGAGTTGGATGCTCCCTGGCGGGTAGATGCTATTGAACGGATCGAAAAATTCAGAAAAGGAAATGTTTTAGTTAAACTTGTCGATTCAAATAACAACCCCGTATCAAATGCCAATGTAACTTTAGAAATGAAAAAGCACAAATTTGGTTTTGGTTCGGCCATCGACGGGAACATTTATTTAACAAATACCACTTATCGAAACCATGTTCATGAGTTATTTAACGAAGTAGTTTTTGAAAACGATTTGAAATGGAAACCCTGGGTAACACGTTCGAGCCACAGTTATATTTTAACTGCCATTAATAATTTAAATTCGTTTGGAATTGATGTGCGTGGACATAATTTAATTTGGCCAGGTTGGAGTTATTTGCCATCGTTTATGGAATTGTACAAAAACAATGCGGCAAGATTAAGGAGTGAAAGTTTGGATCATATTGAAGAAACTGCTGGTTATACAAAGGGAAAATTGATCGACTGGGATGTAATAAATGAACCCTACACAAACCATGTTATTCAGGATGTTACCGGCGATGAAATAATGGCTGACTGGTTTAAAAAAACAAAAGATGTTGACCCGGATGTTAAAAGGTACATAAACGATTACAGCATTATTGGAAATGGCGGTGTAGATATAAATCACCAAAATGGATACTTCGATATTATTGAATACATTGATGAAAAGGGTGGAGAAATCGACGGAATTGGTTTGCAAGGGCATTTTGCCGAGTTAGTAACAGGAATACCAAAGGTGATTGAAATCCTTGATCGCTTTGCAACTTTCAACAAAGAAATTAAGATTACAGAATTTGATATAAATTCAACCAACGATGAATTGAAAGTAAATTACAGCCGTGATTTTATGACCGTTTTGTTTAGTCACCCTCATGTAAAAGGTATATTAAGTTGGGGTTTTTGGGAAGGAAGGCATTGGAAACCAAATGCCGCGATTTACAATTTAGACTGGACAATCCGTTTGCAAGGAGAAATGTATAAAAATTTGGTATTTGACGAATGGTGGACAATTACACAAAATTTAACTTCAAACGAGCAGGGTAATTCAAATTTTGGTGAATGTTTTCTGGGTAGTTACGAGGTGAATGTTGTAAGCAATGGAACAAATTTTACAAAATCTATCCCGATTCATTTTAACCTCGAAAACAATATCACTATAAATGTTGACGATCAAACTTTTACCATTGAAGGTGCAGATCATCCTGAAACACCTGTTTTTACTTCAGCAAAAAAAGTAAGCGAATTAAAAGTTGAAGAGCTAAAAATTTATCCAAACCCGGCAACAACGTATATTAATATCGATTTACAGGAAATACAAAATGAAGATTGCCAGATCCAGATAATAAATGTGTCTGGAAGTTGTGTCCATAATCAATATATAAATCTGATGGCGGGAAATATAATTCAGCTTTCGAATATGGAATCGGGATTGTATTTTTTATCAGTTCAAAACACCAGACAGAAATGGACCGGACGTTTTATTAAAAAATAAGCTATTCAAAAATTCAGCGTTTGTTGCTAAGAAGCTTCCATTGTTTTGCTCGAATCTTCAATTAGAAACAACAATTCCTGTAATTCAATTTCTGTAAACGAACGGTATTTCCCAATCTTCAGATTTCCCAAAGAGATGTTCATTATCCGTGTCCGTTTTAAGGTTTTTACTTCGTAACCCAGGTATTCGCACATCCTGCGAATTTGCCGGTTTAAACCTTGGGTAAGTACGATATTAAATGTGTTACTGTTTATTTTTTTAACCTTACATTTTTTAGTTACCGTATCGAGGATTGGAACCCCCTTCCCCATTTTTTTTATAAACTCCGACGTAATTTTTTTATTAACAGTTACCACATAATCTTTGTCGTGATTATTTTTTGATCGCAAAATTTTATTTACAATATCTCCGTCGTTGGTTAAAAAAATAAGTCCCTCGCTGGGTTTGTCCAAACGGCCAACGGGGAAAATACGTTCCGGGTAATCGATAAAACTAATAATGTTGCTTTTTACATCTAATTCTGTTGTACATGTAATCCCAACCGGTTTGTTAAAAGCCAAATAAATATTTTTTACTTTTTTGGTGATGATAATTCCTTCGACACTAATTTCATCCCTCGCAGTAACTTTTACCCCTAAATCAGCAACCGTTCCATTTACTTTTACCTTTCCTCCCGAAATAATAGCATCAGCAGCCCGCCGCGAACAATAACCGGTTTCTGAAATCGCTTTATTTAGTCGTTTATATTCCATTCTTTTCAAAGCAAAAAAGAGTTTATTTGCCTTCCAAACAAAGATAAACGTTATCGCGGTTATTCGTAAATTTCTTCAAAAAAATTGAATTTCTTGTCGAAATAACGTTGTGATATTAAAAGACTCATTGATCGTAAAAATGACTATTATAAGAAATTGGTTTCAGAATTCAATTCATTTTTTCATCTTTGCGATATACAATATTAGCCCGGATATGAAAATACTCGAACATCTCAATCCACAACCCCTATTCAATTATTTCGAACAGATTTGCCAGGTTCCGCGTCCCTCAAAAAAAGAGGAAAAAATAAGGCAGTTTTTACTTGACTTTGCCAAGGAAAATAATCTGTTTGCCAAAACCGATGATATCGGGAATGTGCTGATTTTAAAGCAGGCAACGTCTGGATACGAAAGTGCGCCTACTGTAATTTTGCAAACACACATGGATATGGTTTGTGAAAAAAACAGTGATAAAGAGTTTGATTTCGACAACGATGCAATTGAACCAATAATTGATGATAACTGGGTAAAAGCTACGGGAACTACGTTAGGCGCTGATTGTGGAATTGGGATTGCTGCACAAATGGCAGTTTTGACATCAAGCAAAATAAAACACGGACCAATAGAATGTTTAATTACCGTTGATGAAGAGACCGGGTTAACCGGAGCATTTGCTTTGCAACCCGGATTCTTATCCGGTTCGGTTTTGCTGAACCTCGACTCTGAAGATGAGGGTGAAATATTTATTGGTTGTGCCGGTGGAATTGATACACTGGCTTCTTTTTCATACAAAAAAGAAAATATTCCTGAAAATTCGATAGCCTTGAAACTTTCGGTTTCGGGTTTGCTTGGTGGTCACTCCGGCGACGATATTCATAAAAATCGGGGGAACGCGAACAAAATACTAAACCGGTTTTTGTGGAGTACAACCAGGAATAACAATTTAAGGCTCGCAGATTTTAACGGCGGTAATCTTCGAAATGCAATTGCACGCGAAGCTTCAGCAATAATTGTTATTCCAAAGAGTAAAAAAGAAAACATTTCTGACCTATTTGAAAAATATTCTAACGAAATCCGCTTTGAATTCGAAATATCGGAACCGGGATTAAAATTGGTTTTGGAAGAAACAGAAATGCCAGGTTTTGTTATTGATAAAAATACACAAGAAAAGTTGATAAATGCGGTGTCGGCTTGCCCGCATGGTGTGCTGGAAATGAGTACCCGAATGGAGGGGATGGTGGAAACATCGACCAACCTGGCATCGGTGAAATTTATTGAGGGCGATAAAATATTTGTTACAACCAGTCAGCGCAGCGAAATTGAAAGTCGAAAATACATGGCTGCCGAAATAGTTGAGTCTGTTTTTCAACTAGCTGGTGCTGAAGTTATTCATTCTGATGGTTATCCTGGCTGGGCACCCAATCCGGATTCGGAGGTGTTAAAAACAACAGTCGGTTCTTACGAAAAACTGTTTGGGGTAAAACCAATTGTCCGTTCCATTCATGCTGGTTTAGAGTGCGGGCTTTTTCTCGAAAAATACCCTGAACTAGATATGGTTTCGTTTGGTCCAACCATTCGCGGGGCACATTCTCCCGATGAGCGTTTAAACATTGCAACCACAGAAAAATTCTGGAAACATTTGGTTGAAGTGCTGGAGAATATAAATTGATTATTGATGAATAATTAATCCATAGAAGGTTGTTGCTTGCAAAAGTAGATTTTTAGAAATAGTTTAAAAATTTATTTGTTCAATTTTCCACGCCGGCTCAATAAAATAGCAATGGGTTTTGTTCCAGGAAATTCAGACATAATAATGATTAGAATTACAGTTATTGGTACACTAAGAAGCATTCCAGTCACTCCCCAAATTACCCCCCAAATTGCCAGCGTAAGAAAAACTACAAGCGGACTAATATTTAGTGAATTTCCCATTAGTTTTGGTTCAATAAAATTACCTACAACAATTTGAATGGAACCAATTATTGCCAGAACTAAAAATCCGGGAGTAAATTCCCCAAATTGTAAAATGGCAAATATTGTTGGGAAAATGGTGGCAATTAACGACCCGATTGTTGGAATAAAATTTAATACAAAAATAAGGAATGCCCAGAAAAGTGGTGCATCAATTCCTATAAATAAAAGGGCAAAATAACTTAGTGTCCCGGTTAATAAACTGGTTGCCGTTTTTAGTGAAATATAGTTTCCAATGGAGTAATCGATTTTTCCAACCAACTCATTTATATGATTGTATCTTTCTATATTGGGGTACATGGCTTTTAATTTTTTAGGGAAAATAGGTTCTTCCAACAAAAGGAAAACTAGGTAAAGCAGCACCGTAAACGCGCTTCCAAAAAGACCTGTTAAAGCCGAAAACAAAGACGATAAAATTCCGCCAAAATTGAGGTCTTTTGCATAATCGCTCATCATCGAAAACAAGTCAATTTCGAATCGTTCATTTATTGAGTTGGCCATTTTAGCAATATTTGCCTCGTAAACCGGAAGCGTATTTGAGAGATGTTGAATGTTCTTCGAAATCATTTGAACAGCCAGCACCAAAAAACTAAGCAAAACCACCGACGAAATCAGGGTTAAAATCCACACCGGCCATTTTCTTGTAAATTTTACCTTCGACAATAATTTTTTTATTACCCGAATAAGAAACCAGAAAAGTATGGCGAGAATAAATGGAATAATGATTGATTGTCCGTAAATAAGAACAACCACAATAGTAATTGTGATTAGAAAAATATAAATCTTTTTTGCGTAATTCATGTTGCTGAAAATTTGAATAAGTAAAATACGAATGATTTTTTTAAACAAACAAATTTAAAGGATTTCGAATACATAAAAATTGTGAATTGTTATTAAAATTGAATGTTGTTCACAATTTTATTTCCGAGGCTTTTATATAATCATAAATCTCTTTCCACTCTTTTTCCAAACTGTATTCTGGCATTTTTTTGCCAGCTCTGCGATACCAGTACGCAGCATTACTTAAATCAGGTTCTTTGCGGTGCAGGTATGCATGAATCCAATTTGCCCATTGATGATTCAGGTTTTGTACAATTTGGTGTGCAGCATCCCAATCTCCTTTTTTATCCAATTCAAGTGCTTTTAGAAGTTTTTCTTTCATCTCATTCTAATTTTAGTTTTTAAAGGTATTCGATGGAACTCCCATAATTTTTATAATGCTTGTTTGTGAAGCACTTCTGCATGGTCGTTTCATAGTTTTTTGTTTTTCAAAATTGAAAGTTACGAATAATTATTTAGTTAATTTTAGGGGCAGTAATTAAGCAAAATAACACAATTTCGATTAGTGATTTTGCTAATTTAAATTTTTGAAAAGGTTTTGCAACAAAAACAAATTTGATTACATTTGATACTATCATATGATAGTATCAATGTTTTAGTTTATGAAACCACCCTACGAAATAACAAATAAGATTTTAAATTTAATCGCTTCTATTTCAGAAAAAATTGGAGAAATAAACGCTGCTCATTTAAATAAACCACCAACCGAATTAAGAAAAAAAAACAGAATAAAAACCATTCAGTCTTCACTTGAAATTGAGGGAAATACTTTAACGGTTGAGCAAATTACAGATTTGTTTAACAATAAAAGAGTTTTAGCTCCCAAGAAAGATATTATAGAAGTTAAGAATGCAATTAACGTTTATAATAAACTTGATAAACTCAAAGTCTTCGACTTAAAATCAATGTACAAAGCGGATGAAATTTTAATGAAAGATTTAATTGAAAGTCCCGGAAAACTTCGAACAACTTCAGTTGGGATTGTAAAAGGGAGCAACATAGCGCATATTGCCCCACCTGGAGAAATGGTATTTTCGTTAATGAAAGACCTTTTTGATTATCTTAAAAATGATGATGATTTGATTTTAATTAAAAGTTGTGTTTTTCATTATGAATTTGAATTCATTCATCCATTCTTAGATGGAAATGGAAGAATGGGAAGATTATGGCAAACTTTGATTTTAAAAGAACACTCTTCCATTTTTAAATTTCTCCCGATTGAAAGTATTGTAAAAGCTAAGCAACAGGAATATTATCGTGTTTTGGGAAAATCGGATAAACAAGGAAGCTCAACCTCCTTTATTGAATTCATGCTTGAAATTATCAAAGAAGCACTTGAAGATTTATTAAAAATTCAAAATATTAATTTAACAAATAACGACAGAATAATTCATTTTAAAGAAATTATTGGAAATAAATTTTTCTCAAGACAAGATTATTTACGAGCATTTAAAAATATTTCTTCTGCAACTGCAAGTAGAGATTTGAAAGTAGCAGTGGCAGATAAAATTATTGAAAAACAAGGTGATAAAAGAACAACTAAATATCGATTCAATAAATAAACTTAAGCTAATAATACCAATTGTACTTTGAAATGCCGCATGGCAATTTCGAAGTTTATAATGGTTAATGCCGATACTACAACAAAGGAGTATGCTGAGTAAAACGAAAGCATGCGACATTTGATTGTTAAATCGGTATAATTTAGTGTTCTGGTGGTTGGCGCAACCCAGCCTGAAAGGGTTTTTGACAACATCATCCCAATTTCCTTTTTTATCGAATTCAAGGGCTATTGTAATTATTCTTTCATAGTTTTTTTGTTTGAAAATTGAAAGTTCCTCATAAATATTTTGTTAATTTAGTAGGCGATTTTATCGGTTTGTAAATGCACAAAAGAATAAAAACCACATATAATCAGTAGTTTAGTAAAATCAGGATAATAAAGAAATAAACGTGTGTTTTCGGACACACAAGCGTTGTGTATAATTAAAAAAACCAAATTGCTCAACATAGAAACATATAAAACTGAACTATTTCCCGATTTGATTGAAAGAATATGGATTGCAGAGAATACAGAAAAAGAAGTAGAGTTAATGATTCCACCAAATCAATATGTTAACTTGATATTTGCGCTGAATAATTCTACATATAAACGGGATAATATAATAATTAAAGCTCCACAAATAGAAGGAATTTCTATTAAAAATACAGTTTTAACCTATCCAGCCGGAACAAAATTGCTCGGAGTAAGATTTTTTGCTTTTGGTTTATATCCCTTTATTCAAATTCAAGGAAAAAGACTGATTAATAATTCCCTTAATTACCCTCTTGAAGGAGAAAAAATGAAAGATATTCCTGATTATTCTGTTGGCGATTCTAACACAGAATTAATTCAAAAGATTTACGATTTTCTAAGTAATTTATTTTGCGGAAAATCCTATGCTGCAATTTCTCAGGTAATGGACTTTTACAAACAATTCAGATGGAATGATGAAACATATTCTATTGAAAATTATTGCAAAAAAACAGAAACAAATTACACAACGCTTAACCGAAATTTTACTAAAATAGTTGGAATCACTCCCAAGAAATTTGAGAGACTTTTAAAATTTCGTAAATCACTTTGTAGTTTGATTGACAGTAAGGACAATCTAACTTAAATAGGTGTAAATTCGGGATATTTTGACCAAGCACACTTTATTCGCGAATTTAAAATGTTCTTAAATCAAACGCCATCAGATTACCAGGCATTAATAAAATTGGCCGATACGGAAAGCAAAATCATCAATTACAACTTCAAGTTATTTTAACGTGTTTAAAATATACAATTTCTGAATTTTCGTACGCCATACTTTTGTTCTGTAATTTTTTAATCTAAAACAATATGAGAATAGAACATTTAGCAATTTGGGTGCATGATTTAGAAAAAGTTAAAGAATTTTATATCAAGTATTTTGAAATGAAGTGTAGCGAAAAATACACCAATATCAAAAAGAACTTTTCTTCCTATTTTTTATCATTCGAAGGAGCTTCAACCCGAATAGAAATTATGAGACGACCTGATATTAAGGACTTGGGCGGGGAACATTCCATTTCTTACGGATTAACTCATTTTTCAATATCAGTCGGCAGCAAGAGGAAAGTTGATAAGCTAACTGAACAATTACGTTTTGATGGAACTAAAATAGTTGGGGAGCCAAGAACAACAGGAGATGGTTATTATGAAAGTGTTATTGAAGATTGTGAAGGTAATTGGGTTGAAATCACGGAATAGATTATGGAAATTAAAAATATAATATTTGATTTTGGAGGTGTACTAATTGATTGGAATCCGAGATATCTGTATCGTAATTTGTTTCACGATGAACTTGAGATGGAATTCTTTTTAGAGAAAATTTGCAGTCCCGAGTGGAATTTCAAACTTGATGCTGGTCGCTCTTTCAATGAAGCAACTAAAGAGTTAGCAAATAAATTTCCTCAATACGACAATGAAATTAGAATTTATTATTCTGACTGGATAAAAATGATTGGAGGAGCAATCGAAGAAAATGTGGCTTTAATTGGGGATTTGAAAGATAAATATCGCTTATTTGGACTCACAAATTGGTCGGCTGAAACATTTCCTAAAGTATTTAATCATTATCCATTTTTTAAAGAATTGGAAGGAATCGTAGTTTCAGGGACAGAGAAACTTGTAAAACCTGATGCAAGAATATATAAATTGTTACTTACCCGGTATGGATTAATAGCGAATGAATCATTGTTTATTGATGACAATCAGGAAAATATTAATGCCGCGAATAAACTTGGTTTTAAAACAATTCATTTAAAAGAAAAGGTAAACTTGAAAAATGAAATACAGAAGTTAACAATAAAAAAACTACGCACATTCGAATAGGTGGCTGACAAATAGATAGCCGCCAGCAAGGAACTTACACCCTCTTGAAATTAATTATTGCACAAAGCTATTTACAGCAGAACCAATCCTCTCAATGACTCGATTTCAAACTATTATACGTAAGTATTAAGAGGATATTCAAACAGGTTTTTAAAATACTTTGGAAAATATCAACACTTTATTGTATTTTGTATCAGCGATAGATAAAACACCATCAAAAAAATATTAGTTGCGGTTAATTATGAAGTTGATTTATATCTTGTTATTAATAACTTTTTCCACATTTGATGTCTGGGGGCAGCAAATCGACTTGCTAACCACACTTCAGGATTCAATAAAAGAGACCTCCGGTTTAATTTATTTAAACAATAAACTAATCACGCATAACGATTCAGGAGGTGGCCCTTTTCTATTTGAAATAGATAGTGTCTCAGGAAATGTCACACGCAAGGTAGTGGTCAGCAAAGCCACAAATATTGATTGGGAAGATTTGTGTTGCGACGATACTTATATTTACATTGCAGATTTTGGAAATAACAACGGTTCGAGGACCGATTTGAAAATTTATCGCCTACTCATTTCGGATTATTTAACAGCCATTAATGACACTGTTATTGTTGACACCATAAATTTTCATTATTCAGACCAAACAGACTTTGATCCAGGTCCATATTCCACAAATTTTGATGCAGAAGCTCTTATATCGTACAATGACAGTTTATATATTTTTACCAAAAACTGGGGCAACAATTGGACTAATATTTATGCCTTGCCAAAAACTCCCGGAACATATGAAATTAAAAAAACAGACAGCGTAAACTCTAATGGGCTTGTTACAGGTGCTACATTTATATCCGAATCGAACACCATTCTACTAAGCGGATATTTAAATATTTTTCCATTTATAATAAAAATAAGTGATTTTTCTTTGAGTAATTTTTCGGGTGGGAAAATTGAAAGATTTCCCATTGGAATACCTTCCGGCAGTTCAACACAAATAGAAGCAATAACAACAGTAGCTCGAAATCAATGTTATATAACGGCAGAAGAAAATTTTACCGGAAATGCAGCACTTTATAAACTTAACACAGATAATCTTCTGGGGTTTGATTCCATCGATGTAAATACAAATATTATTTATCCCAACCCGGCTAACAACGTTGTTAATATAAATTACAGCAATTTATCAGTTGTTGAAATTTATGATTTACGGGGAGCTTTACAAAAAACTTCGACAAATGAACAAATTTATATTTCCGATCTTAGTAAAGGCATTTATCTTGTCGTAATTAAAAACATAGAAGGGGAAAAGGTCGATACCAAAAAGTTAATAATCAATTAGAAGAGCTAACAAAAAAATTAAATACAAAGCAAAATAAGGTGTATAATTAATTATGATAACTACTCAGATAGTTCAGATTTAGAAGATATTAAAATGTCAATCATTTATACATTTCTCGCAACAAGCGCAAAATTCTTACTTAAAGTACGCAAAGCGCATATTGTGAATCCTTTGCGACTGTAGCTTTCTTTTTGTTTTGTGTCCTATGCGTAGAATAAGATTATCTAATTATATTAATCGGTATAATTGTAAATATCATTTGGGAATATGACAGATTAAAAATTGAACTAAAAAAAACCGGCTACTTTTCAATAACCGGTTTTTAATATTTTTTCTTAACTCCTCTCCTTTGGAGAGTTCGGGAGAGGCCTTACAATCCTAATTTTTCTTTTACCAACCCGGGAATTTCACCAGGTTCTTTTGCAACCGGAACTCCGGCTGCAGCAAACGCTTTAATTTTCTCTTCGGCAGTTCCTGCACCACTCGAAATAATTGCACCAGCATGTCCCATTCGTTTTCCGGGAGGTGCCGACTGGCCAGCAATAAATGCAACCACCGGTTTTGTCATGTTGTCTTTTATGTATTGTGCAGCTTGCTCTTCAGCGTCGCCACCAATTTCGCCAATCAAAACAACTGCCTCAGTTTCCGGGTCGTTTTCGTACATTTCAAGTAAATCTTTGAAATACAATCCCGAAACTGAATCGCCACCAATACCAACACAAGTTGTTTGTCCCAAACCACTTTGAGTAAGCATGTCAACAACTTCGTAAGTAAGTGTTCCCGAACGTGAAATTAGTCCAACATTTCCTTTTTTGAAAATCATTCCTGGCAAAATACCAATCAGACATTCGTCAACGGTAATTAATCCCGGGCAGTTGGCACCAATCATTTTAGTTCCATTCTGTTTTAGAACCGGAGTAACTTTTATCATGTCCTGAACAGGAACGCCTTCGGTAATACAAATTACGAGTTCGACACCTGCAAAACTAGCTTCCATAATTGCATCGCCGGCAAAAGGTGCAGGCACAAAAATTACAGATGCATTTGCGCCGGTAGCTTTTACGGCTTCTTCAACAGTATTAAACACAGGAATACCGTCAACTTCAATACCTCCTTTTCCAGGAGAAATACCACCAACAATGTTGGTTCCGTAAGTTTTCATTTTACTGGTATGAAATGCACCATCGCGACCTGTGATTCCTTGTACAATTAATTTTGTATCCTTATTTATTAAAATGCTCATTACTTTCTATTTTTTACTTAATTCAATAGCCTTTTTTGCAGCTTCACTCATGGTTTCAACAGTTGGTAAACCATAATCCTTTATAATTTCCAAACCTTCTTTTGCATTTGTTCCCGACAAACGGATAACAATTGGAATTTCAGTTTTTATTTCGTCGAGTGCGGTTACCAATCCACGGGCAACATCATCGCAACGTGTAATTCCACCAAAAATATTAATCATAACTGCACTTACATTTTTGTCGCTTAACAAAATATTCATCGCTTCAACAACTTTTTCCGGATTGGAAGAACCGCCAATATCGAGGAAGTTGGCAGGGTCGCCGCCATACAATTTAATCATGTCCATGGTAGCCATTGCCAGTCCGGCACCGTTTACCATGCAACCAATATTTCCATCTAATTTAATGTACGAAAGTCCTTTTGCAGCAGCTTCAATTTCTTTTTGTTCATCTTCCAAAACATCGCGCATTTCTAAAATTTCGCGTTGGCGGAACAAAGCGTTGTCATCGAAATTCATTTTTCCGTCAATGGCCAAAACTTTTTTATCCGGAGTTAAAACCAGCGGATTAATTTCAGCTAGCGATGAATCAGTATCAACATAAAGTTCATACAATTTCACCAAAATTGCTGCTGTTTGTCGCACTTCTTTAGGATCTGTAAAAAGCTGCAATGCAATTTTACGGGCTTGCCAATCCATTAAACCCATGGTTGGATCGATTGCCATTTTAATAATTTTCTCAGGCGAAACTTTGGCAACTTCTTCAATTTCAACACCACCTTCGGCACTGGCCATCAAAGTCACCGACTTTGTATTCCGGTCGTTGATCAGACCAACATAAAATTCTTTTTCAATGTCAACAGCATCGGCAACAAGAATTTTTTCAACGGTCAATCCTTTGATGTCCATTCCAAGAATTTTCTCAGCTTTTTCAACAACTTCAGCTTTTGTATTGGCAATTTTAACACCACCGGCTTTTCCGCGGCCACCAACATGAACTTGCGCTTTAACAACCCTTAGTTTGTCTTCATCAGAAACTTTCTTTTTCACTTCGTCAACCGAATGGCAAACTACACCATCCGGAACAGGAATCCCGTACTTCCTAAATAAATCCCGGGCTTGATATTCGTGAATCTTCATCTTTATAAAATATTAAATTTCAATCGTGCTGGATAAAACATACGTTCATAATAAACCTCTTTTGCAAGTTTAATATTTCCCGTTTGTTCCATTATTATTTTTTGAAAATAGATGTAAAAATATAATTCGCCAAAAGTACCAAATATTTAAATATCTACACCTATTAATACGTACCTTTTTTTATGATATTTGGCAGAAATTCAGTGGTGTTAGCAAGCAATAAATACAAATCTAAATATATAAAAAGTTCAGCACAAGTTTTAGCACCCTAAACTTTTTCAATTAGCTTTGCAAAAAATAGAAAGTTGAATGAAGGAAGCAATCAGGAAAGTTATTGAGCAGGAAGCGCAGGCTATAAAAAATATTCCAGTTGATGATGGTTTTGTTAATGCGATTGAAATAATCTATCGACAAGTTCACAAGAAAAAAGGGAAATTAGTTGCCAGCGGAATGGGAAAAGCCGGACAAATAGCCTTAAATATTGCAACTACATTTAGTTCGACCGGAACACCGGCAGTTTTTTTGCACCCCAGCGATTCGCAACATGGCGACCTGGGAGTTGTTCAAGAAAACGATGTTTTATTGCTGATTTCAAATTCAGGAAAAACACGAGAAATTATTGAGTTGGTTGAATTAGCAGAAAACCTTCATCCCGGACTTCCATTAATTGTTATTTCAGGAAATCCGGAAGGGATTTTGGCAAAAAATGCCGATGCTTTTGTTTACACCGGAAACCCAAAAGAAGTCTGCCCGCTGGGATTGTCGCCAACAACTTCTACTACGGTAATGACTGTAATTGGCGACGCGCTGGTAGTTTCGTTAATGGAAAAAATAAGGTTTACCTCCGAAGATTATGCAAAACGCCACCACGGAGGTTATTTGGGAGATAAATCGAGGTTGCAGGCAAAACAGTCGCAGTCTCAATGAACAGTTTTCTGCATAGAATATTCAGTAGTTTTCTCTGCAAACTAAAAATAAAATGAGTATGAGAATTACAAAAGAAAATACAATTGGGTAAATAATTGATATTCAGGAACGTTTGTTTCCTGTAATGTATGAAAAGGAGAAATTGTTAAATAATTGCAAAATCTTGATTCGTGGTCTATCAGAATTAAACATTCCACAATTGGTTTCGCAACAATACACAAAAGGACTGGGTGAAACTATTCCTGAAATTAAATTATTAATTCCTGATTTCAGTTTTATTGAAAAACGTGATTTTAGTTGCTGCGACGAATCTGCTTTCACACAAAAAATTGAAAAGCTAAATGCAAAAAATATAATTATTTGCGGAATTGAATCGCATGTTTGTGTGCTTCAGACGGCTGTTGATTTAAAAGATGCCGGATTTAATCCAATTGTTGTTATGGACTGCGTTTCGTCGCGAACAAAAGAAAATATTGAATTGACAAAAGAACGTTTTCGCCACGAAGGAATTATGATGACTTCTTATGAATCGATTTTGTTTGAGTTGACACGAACATCCAGCGATAATGAATTCAGGACAATTTCGAAACTGGTGAAATAATAACAAGGTTTTTATTCATATGATTTCGTTATCCTAAATTTTGGTTGAAAACCTGCAACTTCTTTGCAGCTACTTTAGTTTCTATAAAACTTTCAAACTAAAATCACAAATATCAATTAACAAATCACAAATAAATTACAAACTGCAATATTCAAATTCCAAAATTTACATCTAATTAATTGAGAATATCTTTATGAACAGTTTGGGATTTTAGTATTTTGAACATTGAGTATTATTTGATATTTGTAGTTTGACTTTTGGTGCTTACTATAACGGTTTCCTTCGTAATCCTAAGCCATGGAATTTTCAATCTCTTGTGGTTTAGGTCATTTCTCTTTCTCGTGTTTACAGTTTGTTAATAACGTTTAGCCGGGAATCCTCATTTAAAAGAAAAAAACCAATAATTTTCAGCTTTTATTTTCAACAAAACCCAAAAAATTAAACCAATGAGCGGATTCTTTGGCAGTATCTCAAAAACTGACTGTGTTACCAATGTATTTTATGGAACCGATTACCATTCGCACCTTGGAACAAAAAGGGCGGGAATGGCATTTTTTAATAAAGGCGATGGATTTCAACGCGCCATCCACAGTCTCGAAGACGGTTATTTCAGGAGTAAATTTGAAAATGATATTAAAACATTTCAAGGGAATAGTGGTATTGGAATAATTAGTGATAACGAAGCACAACCAATTGTTGCTAATTCGCATCTGGGAAAATTTGCCATATCAACTGTCAGTAAAATAAATAATGCCAATGAACTAGAATCAGAATTTCTAAAAAAACATCGTACCTTTTCGGAAACCAGCCAGGGAAGTGTAAACCCAACAGAGTTGGTTGCCATGTTAATTGCTGAAGGTCATGATTTTGTCTCAGGAATTGAAAATGTTTACAATAAAATAAAAGGGTCTTGTTCAATTTTAATCCTCACCGAAAAAGAGATTATTGCTGCCCGAGACAAATTAGGGCGGACACCAGTTGTAATTGGTAAAAATGGAGATGGGTTTGCAGTTGCTTCGGAAAGTTGTGCTTTTGCAAATTTGAAGTTTAAAATAGACAGTTACATCGGCCCGGGCGAAATTGTTAGGATTACTGCTGACGGGATTGTCCAAATGCGAGAACCAAACAAAAAGATGCAAATTTGTGCATTCCTATGGGTTTATTATGGTTATCCACCCTCGTATTACGAAGGAATTAATGTTGATGAATCGCGTTATCGGTGCGGAGCTGCTTTGGCAAAAAACGATGATGTGGAAGCCGACTTTGTTGCCGGAATTCCGGATTCGGGAGTTGGTCATGCAATTGGCTACAGCAACGAGAGAAAAATCCCATATACTCGTCCATATGCAAAATATACTCCTACCTGGCCACGAAGTTTTATGCCACAAAACCAAAACATGCGCGACTTGGTTGCCAAAATGAAACTCATTCCAAATCCTGCGCTAATAAAAGATAAACGTGTAATTTTTCTTGACGATTCAATTGTTCGTGGAACACAGTTAAAAGACAATTCGCGCAATTTGCAAGCTGAAGGAATTAAAGAAATACACATGCGAATTGCCTGCCCGCCGCTAACTTATTCTTGCGATTATCTGAATTTTTCACGTTCAAGAAAAACATTGGAATTAGCTACGCGAACTGCAATCCGTCAATTGGAAGGAACAGAAGATGTTGACTTAAAAAAATACTCTGATCCTGATGCTGATGAATACAAAAAAATGGTGGAAAGGATTAGAAAAAACCTCGGTTTAACATCGTTAAAATTTCAGAAACTTAGTGACCTGGTTGAAGCAATTGGATTACCTAAAGAAAAACTTTGTACACATTGCTGGGACGGATCGAGCCATTTTTAAGAAGTTAGAAGAAGCCCCTCCTAACCTCCCCAAAAGGGAGGAAACAAGAAAACATTATAAACTGGCTACTTTTATCACCAGCTTTTCGTAAATTTCTGATTGATAATATAAAGGGAATGTACGACAAGCTGATAATCTACTATTTTACCGGAACTGGAAATGCACTGGCTGTTTCAAATTGGATTGCCGGGGTTGCAACAAACCAAAACATTTCGGTTGAAATCAGAAAAATAACACCATCGCTTTCATTTAAAAAAGAAGATATTTCAAAAAATATTTT